>Ga0315286_10008364_pt1 | contig 10176 bp, 7 predicted proteins | sample YL17G10_0_MG_FD_205038 | JGI IMG/M metagenome (GOLD analysis project Ga0315286, IMG submission 205038) | Sediment microbial communities from Yellowstone Lake, YNP, Wyoming, USA - YL17G10_0 | ecosystem: Environmental > Aquatic > Freshwater > Lake > Sediment | place: USA: Wyoming | collected...
TACCTGCTCGTTCTGGGCATAGCTAGTCTTGTTCGGGTTCTTGGTCACGGACCCGCCCGTCGTGGGCGAGATAGTGAGGGTGAACGTGGGAGCGTTCTGGGTGAAGACGGCGCCGACGGTCAGGTTCGAAGTCATCGTGACCGTCCTCGGGTTCACGCTGCCTGTGAGACCGCCGGACCACGAAGTAAAGCTCCAGCCCGAATTGGCCACCGCGGTGAGCATTACCTGTTCGTTTTGGGCATAGCTGGTCTTGTTCGGGTTCTTGGTCACGGACCCGCCTGTCGTTGGCTGTATCGTCAGCGTGAACGTGGGGGCTCCGTCGACTATCTCGTAGGCGCCGATGTCGTAAGCACCACCCAAGGGATACGGGCGAAGCTTTCCCACAATGTCCGTTTCCGGCGCTTCTATCCATGTAGCATTGGCGCTATTTGTTCCTGGTATTCCATCATCTATCGGGCCAGCCGCGCTTTTCAAACTACAATCTTTCGGGTCGCTATCATAGTTGGAGAACAACGACCGAACAGACGCAATATCGAATGAGTCTGATATATAATTTGCTGTCTTTATGTTTGTCGACCCAGAAATATTTAGGGCTGTTCCCTGCGCAATAACAATGTTGTTGAAAATCGTATTGTTGGTGCAATCTGGCGCGGACGTTAAAATTTGTATACCGTCGTAACTGTCATCGACGATCGTATTGTTGACGATAGTATTATAACTAGAACCAATTCCCGTTGTGGAGTGTCCAAACATCCTGATTCCGCCGAACAACCCGGCGTTGTATATCACGTTATTCTGGATTTTTGAATGGTGGAAAGAACTCAGATGAACGTTCGCGTGGGCCTTGCTGCTGTATATAAGATTATCCTCTATGGTGCAATTCTCAAATCCGTGGTTTGGCGTCTCGCTGTTGAACTGAAGATTCGCCGTATTGTTGTCGTGTATTATGTTCCCCCGGATGACGACGTTCTCAATTGGTGGAGTTCCATCCAACCACCCACCCGCGATGTACACCCCCTTGTCGAGAACCTCCGTTCCATTGTTGTAGATTTCACAACGCAGCAACTGGAAACCAGGAGAATCGGGTACCCAAACACCGTGACTAGTGCAATTGCGTACTACGCAATTCTTGACAACTACACCTTGTGATAGTGATATGATAACCCCTTTTCCTGTAGCCCCTTCGATCACGAACCCATCTATGACAATGTAGTTCCGCTCATAAGTGGACACTAGATCAGTGGGGCTCCCTGTTATGACAACGCCACCTCCGTTGGCCTTGAAAGTAATCGGATTCTCCGATGTGCCTGTATTCCTCACGTCGAAGCCAGCGTACGTACCACCGCTTACCAGCACTACATCACCAGCGACTAGCGTGTTCCCGGCTTTCTGAAGGGTAAGCCAGGCCTGATCTTCGTCCACCCCGGTGTTGTTGTCGTTCCCGGAGGGTGACACATAAAACGTCGCGCCAAGCACAGCATCGGGGTACACCCAGGCACCGGCGACAAAAACCGTAACTGCAGCCAAAACGCTTCTCCAACAAAACTTTTGTCGGCTACGCATTCGGTTCCTAACCTCCTACGTGTCTGTGGGGTGCGAAAAACCGATCAACCTTCATGTCCTGTCTTCCGGCCCCAAAGGGTCATCGATTGTTCCACGTCGAAGAACAGCGAAGCCGCCGAAACGAGGTGCTCAGATGTCAAACTGCAACACCGCGCTCCTCGCCAGCACAATTCAACGACAATCGGAAATCTCTATCGTCCCCCTCCATTCCTGGAAGCAAGAGGTACTCATCCGACCGAATCCACCACTGAAGGACTGGATTATCGAACGAGTCGTGGCCCGCTCATCTGCGCTGTCTTGCCATTAGCCCTTGCACTCGCCCGACCCGTGCAAAAAATGTGCGCGTACTCTGCATCGGTGGCTGGACGCCCTTACCCGTCGACTTCTCCTCTCGCCACATCGCAATTGAGCACCTCTGACGGCAGCCTAGTCATCCTTGACCCGTCGTCCGAATGCGCAACGCTGCCGCTGCGAACTCGTAAACGTCTGCCCCTTGGATCCTCCAGAGGTTCTTGTAGACAGGTTCCGCGATCACTTCCTGATCGTATGGCCAAGTATTTCGTCGCCATATCCCCACCTCTAAAGACCACACCTCCCACGGACTGTTATGGTCGTCCGCCTGAAGAATTATCGTCAAATATTTTCGTTCGCAGGTGCCGCCAAACGAAATCGTGAGACACTGGTGGAGTCAGTGCAGGGCCTCGCAGAATATAGGGGGGCAGCTTTCATATGTCAACATGGCAAATGTCGTCAGAGACACTCGGGAAGCTAGATTTCTAAAGGCAGGCGAAAACCGTTTTCGTCTGTCCAGCTTGAGGCAAGCCACGCGCACCGTAATCGTTTGGTGTTGGTAGCGCCACGGTTGACCGGCGCACCACGTCAGGCAAATCAATCATTTACCTGTCCACGCATTCACCGAATAGTCGAAATTCTCGATACGACGGATCCAATCCTCGTCTCCTGATTCCAACGCTTTGACACAACAATAGAGTTCCCACGCCGTGACGTAATGGACGATGTGCGTTTTCCCATTATTGTACGTCCCGAGAAGATGGCGGTGCAGCGTATGAACCCCCTCGCTCAACAACAGGCCGGAGTTTTTCTCCTGTGCCCCATGTGTGTGCACCTTCACGAAAATCCACCGAGGCCAGCCTCTTACGGAGACCCCCAGACGAACCCACAAATCAACACGATCCGCCGTGGGCAAGCAATAGCCCGATACGTCACCGTTCTCGATCGCAGGAAAGACACGCTTACGCCGCTGCCGCCAGTTAAACGCAAGCGGCCCGTTGATCAGAAGGAGATCACCTTTCGGGGGTGACCGGAAACCCGCGTCCTCCCCCTTGTGATGGGACTTTGCTCGCGAAGGATCATCGGTGGCATAGTAGATACGATTAACTATTGGAGGTTGTGTGCGGTGTGGTGCGGAAGGATATGTAAAATCCGCGTAGCACCCAGTTTCCTTGAGAATGGAAATCTCGTTCTTGACCCCACACCATTTTCCATCGCCCCACGAGTCATCAAGAGCCCAGTTTCCGTGTATGAATCCGTACACGATCTGACCCGTGACAGGATGTCTGTTCAACAACCCATGCCCGTGATGAAGTGTGCGTTTGAACTCCTCCACCTTGTTTCGCAGTCCATCAGAAGTATCTTTGTTGTGGTGGAGGTGAACTTCGACACTCCCGTAGCCTTTCCGCACCAGGTTTCCAAGGATTTCCAGACACTCCGGCAAGTACTCCTCCTGAGGATAGAAGAAATTATGCTGCGGCGGTCTTCCCCCTCCATCTCGGAATGAATCCACGATCGATGGATATTTGAGATACCAGTTTCTGGTCCGTTCAACAGCCGTTGTTCGATCGACCCCATTCCAGAGTGGCTCAAAGTGATCGACGAAACAGAAGAACACGTGGCGAATACCATCGTATCGTTCTCTGTTCCGCCGCATCGTCGACATAACAATAATGTCAGCGTTTTTCCGCCTCACCAACTCCCAAATCCTCAGAGACAAAAAGAGAGACGCAAGCACTCCAACAAACCAAAACCAATGTACCATGTCTGGCAATCACACTCCGATAATGATAACAAACAACTTAAATACGACAAGCCCTGCAATCGTGATCAACGCGCCATACAGCCAGTCTCTCTTCTCGAGAACGACGTACTCTTCCTCGCTTTTCTCCACAAATATCTTGGTCGTAGCCACGGCTAGACCAATTAGAATGTAGAGCAACGCACTGTAGGTCTTCGAAATAAAAAGCATCGGAACAACCCAGCCGAGACAAGCGAAAAACACTTTCTCGCCAAACAGGTTTACGGTTTTCGGCACCGTGACGCTCACCCGCCTGCTCACGAAATTCATGTTCTTGACCGACACAAAGATCAACATCACCCATGCCGGGAGTCCGAACAGCCCCAATTCCGCGGCACAGTGGACAAAGGAATTGTGTGCGACCGCTGATGCGTACTTCGCCCCGCCCCAAGCTTGCGCGCCGACCCCAAAGAAGGGATGGGACTTGAGCAATTCAAACCCCGTCTTCCATGCTTGAATGCGGCCGTAGGCAGAAGGTTCCGTCGGTGAAATCGTGGTCATGCGCGAGGGCCCGAGCAGAACAATCAGTGCGAACACCGCGGCACCCAACGCGACACCCTTGGGCCAACCAACGTTCCTAATGAACAAAACAGTCGCCATGCCTCCCAGACCGACCATCGCACCTCTGGAATTGGTCAAGTACAATGCAAACAGAATCACAGAAAGTCCGGCAATCAAGCACACTCTCGTCGCCATTCGTCGACTGTTGATCAAATCAAAAAACAAGAAGGGCAACGCGACCAACAGTGCCATAGCGAGTGCGTTCGGGTTCCCGAATTCCGCCAAGGACTGAATTCTCTCGTCTTTCAGTGTCTGGCCCCCAATTCCTATTCCTGTGTAGTTCTGCACGATACCCTGCACGGCGAGCACAATCGTTAGTACGACAAACACCCCCGTAAACACTCTGAGTTTCTTTTCCGAGCTGATCAGCTTGGAAACGAGAAAGTAGAAGATCAACCTACTGAGAAATTCGTATCCAGACCGGAACGCGTTTTCGAAATCGAGTTGAGATAAGTGGGACACGAGAATTGCCGCGAAAAACCACCACATGAAACGATCCTGCGGACTTTCGAACAATCCGAGTCGTTGGCGTCTCAGGGCCCGCCGGACGACCATGCTGGCGAACGTCGCTCCTCCCACGATCAACATCAGTCGGGCGCCGTGCAAAGCGGGGATGAACTCATGCGGGCGGATGTAGACGTACGCAAGATAGATAATCAGACCGGCAAAGGGCTCGATCAACGAAAGCGCGACGGCGAAGCCGATTATATAGAGGGCAATCGCCGCCTCATAGGACCGTAGAAGCAGAAGCGTCGCAACGAGTGCGGCGATTCCCAATACCGCGAGAGACGCGATTATTCCGGCACGCCGCTCATCCATCAGACGACACAAGGTCCCTCAACAAGCCGTCCAAACGACGGGAGAGCGTTTCCCATGAATAGCTTCGCAATCGCTCGCGATGCCTCCCCTGCTCAAGCGTCCCGTCGTCTATCGATCCCAGAAACCTGGTCAACGCCTCTGCAACCACCTTCGGGTCCGCCGCGTCCACCACAACACCGCCCCCAGTTTCCTGGATAATCCGTGACGCGTCCCCTTTGGGCAGAATGGCGAAGATCGGAGTCGACGTAGAGAGGTAGGTGTAGAGCTTACTCGGCACCCAGGTTTCACATCCGGGCCCCCTGGGCAGAAGCAAGAGGAGCGACTTCGCCCGCTTCATCAGTTCGTAACTCTGGTCGAACGTTACCCTTCCCCCGAATTCGATGTACTCACTCAACCCGTTAGCAACAATCAAGCGACGCCTTTCCTGTAACGGGAGTTTTCCCAGAATGAACAGCTTTGGAACGCGTTCAAGCCCTTGGCCCCTCAAGTGTTTGATTGCCTCAACGTACAAGTCCAGCATCCCGGGATATATGGCCCCGAAGTAGGCGAGATCGCAGTCTAAATTGCGGCTTTTGTCGCTCCCGGTCCTGGCGATTCGCATTTCGTCGAAACCGTTTGTGATCACTTCCACCTTCGCAGGTGGTATACGACGAAAAGCGTCGATGAGTGCATTCCTATTTCCCTCCGTGTTGGCAATGATCTTGTCGCAAGTTAACAAAACAGAGTTCTCCATCGCCCTTTGCAGGTTGAAAGAGAGCCAATTCCATCTCCGGCGATTCGGTGCAGTCCAAGGGTCCCGGAAGTCCACAACCCATTTGAACTTGTAAAATTTCCTTAAGAGAAGAAACGGCAAGTGCGTCGAATGAGGCGGGCTTGAAGTCAGCACTACTTGACACCCCCTTCCACGCAGAATCGACGCAGCCCGAATCAACAACGGCAGAGACCAACCCGCTTTTGCGTCCGGGAAGCTGAATAACCGCTCCACCCATCGTATGCGTTCTTTGACAGTCTCCCAGCTGTCCCGCCTTCCTTCGTCCGTGGGCGGCCCGCCGTTTCCCGAATCGACCGTACCTTCCGGATCCTCCGGCTTCTTCATCCCCAGAAGACGCCGGGCAACTGTTCGTCTCAGCTGATAATACTCAACGGTTTTTGTACGCTCGACCCAAACGCCCGCCGGAATCAGCTTGAGCGTCCATAGAGATTGGAACACATAGGGATTCCTTACCGTCAGTACCGTCGTATTCCAACCCATCCCCGTCAAGTGTCCCGCCATCGACGTAACGCGATACATACCTGCGCTAGCAACGGGTGGGAAATCGTACGCGACGAGGAGCAGTCTCTTATTTTCCTCAGGCTTTCCCATGACAATGCGCCTAGCAAAACACCTACTGCATCAAGCAGCAAAAACACGTGTCCCAGAAAGATGAAGTCGCCTGGCGACTCCTCCCATCGTCGGAAACTCTCGAAGCCGCCACCGTCGGCGAACGCGCATTACGACCGATGGGTGCAGCAACCGACGGGTCTCGGCGACCCCCTTAATCCCCGAAACGATTTCCGCCTCTCCACCCTTCCGGGCGACTAACATCACCACATCCATGCGTCTATTGTATACTCCAACCATCTGTCGGTGCTCGATTGCTTTCAACCGAAGATTCTCAAATAACGCACAGAACGAGTGCTCGGTGAAAAAATTAATGTGTGTCACCGGATCCTTTTTTATGCCGATGCCACCCCAAACACCAAGAGGCACCTCGCCGTAGAGCACCCCCCCGTCTCTCAGACGCTCCACCAGACGCCCAATCGTCTGTCCGGGTTCTGCGAGATGCTCAATTACATGGCTACAGATGATCACGTCGAAGGTCTCGCCTCCACAGACGTCGTCAAGACTGTTCCCGATCTTCCGAACTCCCTCGAGAGGTTGAACGTTGTAGTCAATCAGAGCACAAGTATGCCCCTGCTCAAAAAACGGCCGCAACAGCTTCCCATCCCCGCCGCCAAAATCCAGTACGTCGAGGGCTTCCTTTTGCGTGTGACGGCACACGGTCCGGAACACCCGCAGCGCTCGTTGTTGGTCGAGGGCACGAAGTTTGGGATCGGATTTCTGGCCGCCGATGTTTCCCTCAGTGCCTTGAAGAAATCGGTACTTTGCGTCGATCTCCAACTCCGTCGGCCGGGGAGAGTACGTCATGAATCCGCACGACCGGCACATGACCGAATCCAAGGTAACCTCGTCAACGTCGGGAAACCACACCTCGAACAGAACTTGACGCCGGAGCTGGACGTACTCCGTCGATCGAAAAGGTTTCTCGGCCGAGTCCTCGTCCTTCGTGTATCGATAAGTCTGGCCTCTTTCCCAGTCGTTCTCGTGACACACTGGGCAATCAAACACGTGTCGCATGCTCTCCCCCGCTTACTACCGTTCTCCGCCAAAAACCAATTGACTGTACAGCTTCTCGTAATCCCCCACCATGCGCCTCAAGCTAAACCGCTCGGCCACCCTCTTGCGTCCTTCTTCGCCCATTCGACGGGCTCCGCTCTTGTCCGATAGGATCCTCAAAACCGCATGGGCGAACGCCACCGGACTCGCCTTGGGAACCAGATAGCCCGTCACTTCGTCCACGACGATCTCCGGGATCCCCCCCGCAGCGGTCGCCACCACCGGCAACCCTGCGGCCATTGCTTCAAGAAGCGTAATTCCCAAACCTTCTTCTCGCGACGTCATCACGAAAAGATCCAACGCAGCTAGTATGTTCGGCACATCGAGCCGAGTGCCCGTGAACCGAACCGAATCGACGATCCCTAGTTCGGCGGCTTTTCGTTTCAATCCGCTCATCGCTGGCCCGCTGCCGACGATGACGAGCCGCGCGTCTCTTCGCTCGGACACCACACGAACAAACGCATAGAGAAGGTTCTCGTGATCCTTCTCAGGTGTCAGCCGGGCCACAATTCCCAGCAGGGGAGTTCCATCCGGCACTCCGAGCTCACTTCTGAACTCAGATCTGTCCTTCTCGCTTGCGAAGCGTCCAACATCGATTCCGTTGACGATCGTCGTCACTTTCGCAGGATCCAGTCCGACCAGATCGATAGCGCCTCGTCGCACATAGTCCGACACCGTTACCACGCGACTGACACGGGCTACTCGCTGAAACATCACATGTCTTCGCTTCGACGGAATTTCAGGCCCGTGTACCGTGTAAACCACCCCACGACACCCGGCCAGTTGTCCCCCCAGACTTCCGTAGACAAGGGGTCCAAAATTGTGGCAGTGAACAACATCCACCCCCTGGGACCTGAACAGCGAGGCCAACCGAAATGGCATGATGTAAGCAATTCCTGGTCTCTTGTCCATCACGGCCATGAGATCACAGGCTCCGCGAACCTCGTTCGCCAACTCACCTTCGCGCTCCAAACAGCACAATATTGGCCGAAAACGATCGCGGTCGACACAATTGATCAGGCTCACGACAACTCGTTCCAAACCGCCCACGTCGAGGCTCAGGACGACGTGCGCGACCGTTATGCGCGAGTGGGACGTTGTCATCTCGCTCCCCTACGGCGTGCGTGCTGTCCACCGCGGACGAGCAGACTGATCCATCTCGCGATTCGTCACCTGGTTGATTTCGCCGAGAATTTCTCGTGCGACATCGTCCCAGGTCCGCTTCTGTCCTTCTTGTCGGATGGCATCTTCGTCCCACGACCGGCTGAACGCATAACGAATCCCGGCGGCCAGCGCAGACGGATCCTCCGGGTCCACGACCACACCTAGATTCTCTGAGGAGATAATCTCGGGAACACCACCCACACGCGTTGCGACGACCGGTCTCCCGGAGGCCAGCGCCTCAAGAACGACATTCGGATGTCCTTCAGCACGACTTGCCAGGACTACGAGATCAGAGGCTGACATCCAGAGCGGAATTTCCTCCGGCGGTTTGGCACCCACCAGGCGCACCCTGTGCCCCAGACCGAGTTCCTCGATGAGGCGGCGGAGCCTCTCTCTCTCGTCACCGTCCCCTATGACGACCAGCAGGACTTCGTTCGGTACTTGCGAAAAAGCTCGTACGAGGATGTCGACGCCCTTGACCGGCACGAGGTTACTCACACACAGCACGAGGCGCGGGTCCCCACGAACACCGAGTCGTGATCGTGCTTCCGAACGACTGCAGGTCGCGTACCGACCCTTTTCGATTCCGTTTGGAACGACAATCACGCGCCCGGGGTCCGCGCCTAGTTCGATCGCCTTTTCCCTGAGAGCGCGAGACACGGAGAACACTCTGTCGCTTGACGTGAGAGTCCATCCGATCATCCGCCGCCGGATCCCGCGTTTAGCCATCACATTGATATCGCTTCCCAAGACGCCGGTCACGACGGGGATGCCAAGCCTTTGCGCGATACGTACAGTCGCAAAACCATACGGAAAAGCGAAAAATCCGACGATGACATCAGGCCGAAATTCCTGAGCTATCCGCTCAAACGTTTTAGTCACTGACCATTCCAAAAATACACCGTGAAGAAAACGAAAGACCTTCGGAATAATGTAATAACGAGGGTAAATGACCTCGATACCCTCGATGTTGCCATTCGCCGCCACTTGAGCATACGAAGAGTATCTACCTGATCGCACAAACCCTGGAACAAACGGAACGGGCGCAATTATCTTGACTTGAGCCCATTGCGTCAGTGCAACTGCTTGTCTCAGGATGTAGACGCCGCGGTGCGGGTGCACCCCGTTTGGAAAAATACCTGTTGAAATCAGAATCCTCATGACATTCGCCCCGAGACTTCTCAGGTCGATCGCGGCCCCGCTCTGACCCACGCCGTCTATCGCCAGTCCCATGTGCGGGGAGCCTCACGAGAAACCGACACTATCGAGCCGACGGTGGAATCCCAGTCCGAATACAGAGATCTTGGCAGCAACGGTCTCGTCAGGTTTTCTTGTACGCGCCGTAGTACTTGTAGTCGTAGTAGTACGGAAGGACTTGCGACACGTTGTTCACCACAACGCCTATGAGATTCGCCCGCGCGTCCGCAAGCGATTCCTTCGCCCGGAGAACGACCTGCGACGGCGTCACACCGGCCAGCACGACGAAAAGCACCCCTTCGATCTCCCGGCTGAGAAACAGCGTATCGCTTACCGCCAGCAC
>Ga0315286_10008365_pt1 | contig 10175 bp, 4 predicted proteins | sample YL17G10_0_MG_FD_205038 | JGI IMG/M metagenome (GOLD analysis project Ga0315286, IMG submission 205038) | Sediment microbial communities from Yellowstone Lake, YNP, Wyoming, USA - YL17G10_0 | ecosystem: Environmental > Aquatic > Freshwater > Lake > Sediment | place: USA: Wyoming | collected...
AGTAATTCTATGTTCCGTCTGAGAAGATTTCCGTATCGCCGCTTGATGTAGATGGTCCTGGCGTTGATGCTGTTGCAGTGGTCGAAGAGCTTGCCTTTGATTCTTCAAGCAGTATTTTGGATAGATCTTTGGTAGCTGATTTATGTCCAATCCCTCCCAGGTGATTATAATCGACCAGCAAATTTGAGAGATCTTCAAAACCTTTCGTTTTGCGGTGTTCTTCCATTTTTACTGCCAGTTGCCTGCCAAATTCATGGACGACCGAATGTTGTTGTTTCCTTTCCCCTTCCTGGTCTTTCCGATATTGAGTAACAACAATATCGAACTCCTTTTTCAAACCAAGTTTTTCGGATAAGTCCCCGATCAGTTTACGCATTTCTGCCATATGAGCCTTGACCGGACGAGTGTCATCGCAAAGCGGGTCGCTGTTGAGGGTATCATCACTGAAACGTACTTTGTTGGCGTTTCCATGGTCATAGCGATCCATTAGTATGGCATCCACACGGATGGATGATCTGAGCATTTTCAGCAAATGTTTGTAATCCTCATCAGCTTTTTCTTTGTCGCCTTCCTTGAGCGCTTTATTGAGTGAAATAATTTTGCGCTTAATGAATTCATTCAAACCGGCCATGGCATTTTTTAATCCGGTGTTGGATACCTGCTGCCTGGCGCCTCCGGCCAACCTGGTAATCTGGTCAATGGTGCCTTCATCAAGCAATTGCACAAACATATCCATATCATCGTGATCCCAGCTGCTTGGGTCTTTTGCCGCTTTTTCAGCACGGAAGGCTGCATATTTATCCCAGGCGATCGTTTCACGTACAAAATTGGTGAAATTGGTACCCCACAATTTATCTCCGGTGGGTTTAAAGGTTGTGATATCACCCCCCGGAAGATCCGGCTGAATATATGTTTTAATCCAATATTTAAAGGTGTTGATGTTCGGGCGTACTGTTTTCGGCTTTTCCTTGCCTGTTTCTTTATCTATTTCCTTGAGCGGCCTGCCGTCTTTATCGTAAGCCTGCAGCCATGGGCTCACGAAAAAATCCATGATCGGTAAGATATTTAAATATATACCTTCTATTGCAGAAATACGGTCCGCATGCAGGAGCGTTTCACCTTTGGCATTAGTGGCCCCGACACCCATGATCATGAAAAACATTTTGTCTTCAAAAACCATTTTCCCGGCTTTCATAGAGTAATCCAGTAATTCTTCATACTGGGCGGGGTTCACGTGCATGCCGTGGATAAAATTGTAGAGTAACCTGTTTAATTCGCCCCTTAAGCCGTTCGGGTCGTTTTCAAGCCGCATCGCCGTATCTTCAAAGTTCTTCTTGATGCTGTTATAAGAAGAGTCCTGGCTGTTGCGGAATTCACGGAAGGTGTCATCGCCCCACCAGCCGTCAAAGATTTTTTCAATCTGTTCCAGATGTTTTGCCGGGTCAATCGGCACTCCTGAAAAATGCTGAACAGCATGCCAGAAATGGGGGTCATCCCAGCGCATCTGCCCTTTTTTACACAACACCGTAACGGCGGCCTTAAATGTATCTTTATCCGGCGGATGGTGGAGTTCATGCTTGACGGTATCAATACCCATCGTTTCCAGGTGTTTGATATGGTGCTGGACTTCCTCGTTTTCGGATTGTTGAGCTATTGATTTGAATTCAGCACCCAGTGCACCTATCATTTTCCCGAATATGGCCTGGCCCACCGCACCGACACGGCCCTGCTGCCAGCGATGCCATTTTCGTTTGATGAATTCCCAGATGGTTTTTCCCATGACTCCAAGATCTTGAATCGATAAAAATTCGGTCTTCCGCCATAATTTCCTTAAATAGCTTATCGAATGGCGCGCGGGCTCTTCCGGAACAGCATAAGCATATCCTTTTAGAGGTTCCTCACCTGCTTTTTTACGTTCCTCAATATCTTTTTCGGCTTCTTTTTTAATGCGTTCCTTTTCAGCCTCTTTTTTATCAGGGTCGGTGATACCTTCAGTCCTTTTTTCCGCTTCGGAGTCTGCTGTTTTTTTCTCAACTTCATATTTTTTAACCCAACGCAGGAAACCGGTGAAGCTTTTTTTGTCACCGCTATCAAATTCAATAGTTTTTTCTTTTTCATTGACTGCCTTGATGACAAATGTCCTATCGGTATTGTCATCGTAATAAAGTGTTTCTCCCTCCTCAACTTTAATGGGCGGATATTGGCCCGACGGCCGCTCATAAATAGTGTTTTGAGCTTCATTAAATGCCATGAGCTCATGGCGCAGGTTTTCAAAAGTTTTAATTTCCGGCAAAACCTTGTTTTTCTTGTACCATTTTGCAAATTCACCGTAGGTAACTATTTGCTTTGACCCTTGTGCGGTTAAAATATTTTGGTCAAGAATAAGAAGGTGGTTGTTCTCATCAATCCGTTTGATTTCCGTAAATATACTTTCAATTCTTTCTTCCTTGGTCCCGGGGTTATGTACCATCTCGAACTCGAATTTCGCGCCATCTTTAACTTCCGTCCCGATACTCTGATTTAATTTCGGGATTGAATCTATGTCTTCCATGACGTTGTATTCGTCCCCCCACTCATGGAAATCCTGTGAAGTGAAGGTGTCCTGTTTGATTTCGCTCGTAACAGGATGGAGTGATTCTACTACGACCACCGGATTGTCTGTTGTTACTTTCTTGATGAGTTTCCCGTCATCATCCTTGATTTCAATTTCTTCGAACTTGACCTCCTTGATGGTGGCGTAAAATTTCTTCTTTTCCTCAGGCCTCTCGTATGTAAGAACCTGGCCGGGCTTTATCCCCACACCGGAACTTACCTGCAAATGTTCGAGGGCTTTTTCTTTGTCGGCCTTGGATATGACTGCATCAGCCATTTCGTTTGCCAGTTCCCTCATTTTTTTCATGGCTTGCCTGAACCTTTCTTCGAGTTCCTTGCGCTTTTCACCTTCTTTTTTCTTGAGTTGCACCAGTTTTTTCATTTCTACGGAATCCTTTGGCAAATCCGGCAGGCCCTTGGTAGCCTTATCCCATTTTTCCTTGTAATTTTCTTCCAAAGGGTCGAGTTCCAGCAGTTGCTTTGCCTTTGCCCGGGTGATTTTCTTGCGCGTCACCAGTTCATCCAGGTATTTCTTGACCGGCTTGCTTATGTTCTGGTCTTCGGCATTGATCGCCAGCAATTCCGTTCGGACTTCGCCCATTTTTTCAGCATTGGCCTTTTGTTTTTCCGCTTCAGACGCTTTCATGCTTTTCTGGAGCTTTTCAGCTGTTTCCGATGCGGAACGGGCCATTTCAGCAATGGTAGCTTTTGTCCGCTCAACACTTTCTTCTTCAGGCTTTTCCCCACCTTCTTTCTTTTTCTTGTCTTCTTCTTCTTTTTTCATTTTTTCCTCCTCCTCTTTCTTCTTCCTTTCTTCCTCTTCCTTTTTTTTCTTTTCCTCTTCCTCATCTTTCCCTTCCTTGCCTTCGCCTGAAGCCGGAGTCGCTGGATTCGGATTGGCAAAAACCAGGCGATTCGTCAAAAGAGAGCCGCACATTTTTTTGCCGTATTGCGGACAAATGAGTGAGAACGTTCCTGATTGTCTCACGTTGTGACAAAAAGCGTGTTTCATCATGGCCGTCCTTGTTTAAGGGATAAGGTACGATGTGATACACCGCTTTTGTTTTTTGAATTGTAAGCCGGTTTAAGTTTCTTTTCCAAGCTTTTCTTTTGTAATTCTATCATTAATTTTTATTTTGTCAAGGTTATCTATGGGTAAGGATTCCTTATTGTTGGGGTACCGGCTGCCGGTGCAGCGGGTGCGGCTGGACCAGCTGGAGCGGCCGGTCCTGGTGCAGCGGGTGGTGCGCCAGTTGCTGGTGCCGCGGGTTTTGGCGTCGGTGGTGGTGTACCAACTATTTGACCCAAAGTTGTGATTTGCTTTACCCGGTCTTTGTTAATTTTTTGCAGTTCTATTCGCTTGGGATCATTTTCAGGATACATTTTTCTCACTTTTTCAGTTATGACTCGTTGAACTTCAGCATTTGCATCACCCTCTTGCATCCCTGCTTGTCTATATTGACCAGCTAATTGTTTTTTATATTTATCCAAAGTTGTATTCACCCGGTCAAAAGCAGCCGCATTTACTCCTCCATCCATGATGTTGCCTACTTCCATACCAAGTTGTCCTATAACTTCCGTAGTATCAAACTTTTTCATTCGTGCTAGAAAACCTTCGCCACCCTTTCTTTTATCATAGTTCGCGATCGCAGTTTTAGCTGCTTTTATTTTCACGGGATCATTAGCTTTTTCGAGATTCTCAAGCAGTTTATCTTCATCTTTTGTGATCAAATTCTTACTCCTATAATCTTTTCTGTGATTAATGGCTGCTTGCTCATCAGCTGTCTTTTGAGGTGCGGCCCCAGCGGCGGCCGTTGGTCCTTCGGAAGGTCCACCTTTCAGTATTCCGTTTTCTTTATATAATTCGTCCCAAATCTTTTTATCATTCATTTTCCCATTTGCCATTGCTAATCGCATCTGTTCTGCTGTTCCATATTGTTTTTTAGCCAGTGGAGATCGATTAAACCAACTTTCAAATATTGCCCGATTTTTTTTCTTTCCGGCCCAAGTTGCCAACCCTATTTGATTTCTATTACCATCTTGCTCAATGTCTGAGTGTACTCCGCCGAGAATACGTTTAACGTCTGCTTCTGTTTTTGCATTAGCCAGTTCTGTTTCCTTGTTTCCTCCATAACCTGCCAGCCGCGCAATGTCAGGAAATCTTTCCTTCCAGGTTCTTTGTGATATATTTCCCGGTATATTTTTTGCAGCTTCAAGGGCATATTTCGCTTCAAGAATAGATGCTGTTCCTTTTGCGGTTGGGAATAAGGGCATCATTAAGGGTACTTGTGCCAATGCTTTTCCGGCTCCGCCAACGGCAGATTTAATTGCTCCGGTAATCGCTCCGGCAAAAGTGTCCTTCGTGACCGTAAAAATACCTGTCCATACAAAAACTGTCATGCCCATAGCCGCGATGAGCTGCTGAAAGGTCGTTAGACCCGATGTGAATAAGCCTACACCCAACACACCTCCTGCTACAGCCTGGTTTATTTTTGAGTAATCCGCGACTTCAAAAGCCTGTAATAAAATAAACCCGATAGTGAGGACTGCAGCCATTGTTATAGGCACAATGGCATTTTTTACAAATTTATCGGCAAAATTACCTGCCTCGCCCAGACTGCTCACCATTTTTTCGGGCAGTACATATTTCAGCATCATAATCGGTGAAATGCAGATCATGAGCCAAAGTGCCACAATTCTTACGAGTAGGACAACAAAAAGAACCACAAATGCAACAGCATAGACAACATAAAGGACTACTGAAAATCCGGTGTTCAATAATAGTTCTTTCGCCCCTGCATTGCTTGAGACATAAACTTTATCAAGAAGATTGATCTTACCCATAGCCAACGCAAGTGCTAATGCCGCATTTCTTGCGTTAAAGCTGTTGAAAAAATTGGCAACGGTTGGATTGGAGGTGTTGATTTTTCCCTTATCGTCGCAATAAGCAACACCTCCAGCGCTGGCGTTTGTTGCATTACCCCAATTGGTAAGATATTCAGGAGACCCCACTTTTCCTTGATAAAGGCCCTCGCAAAATCCGGTCACTTGGTTGGCAGTTAATATTCCAACTTGTCCTTCCGCTGGCGTTTGTATATTAACCGGGAGTGCGAAAATTGCAGTGGAAACAACATTGACGCTATCAAGGACTACTTTTATTCCAATATACGTAAAATTGACGGCAATGAGCGCAATAATAAATTTGGGAAGCATTTTTTTTAAGCTATAGTTTTCCCCTATTCCCATGACGTTATATAGTGCGATAGCCAGTAAAATAAGCACAAAAATAATATTGACCATGTTGCGGATGGTTGACCAGATATTCAACAGGTTTGTCTCCATTCCGGGTCCATAAAGAATGTCGTTCTGGAGCAAACTTCCGATCATGAGTAAAACGGGCCATAAAATTCTTTGCAGAAGGCGCATTATAAGGCTCAGGCCATCGATAACCTTCATGATCATCTGGTCCACTTCGGGTTTTACAGCTGTAGGTGTTGTCGCTACAGCGGGGTCTGCCGCATGAGCTATGTTCGGTAAAAGAACCACGGCGACAACCATGAATATTCCAGCCATTATTATTTCCTTTCGGTGCTTTTCCCAAATTGTTGAGATATATGTAAACATGATTTTGATTTTATTATTTTTTATGCAAAGAAATGCGGGCCCTGTCCGTGGCTCCCAAGAAATAAAATAATTTTCCAGATCGCGCCGGCCCATGCTGTTCCCGTATCTGGTGAGGACTCCCATATACCTCCTATAACAGGACCAACAAAACCCGCCCCCGCAATTCCTCCTGTCACGCCGCCGGCAATTGCAGGCCAGGGTATTTTTGATTTTGGTTTTGGCGGAGCTACTGTAAGTTCGGTGACGCGTCCCGGGGCTGGCGGTGGCTGTTCTTCTGGCTGTTCTTCTGGCTGTTCTTCTGGAATTTCTGCTCCGCCAGCAGGCGCTTCCTCTCCCTCTTGACCTTCCCTTTCTTCTTGTAATCCCTTTTTTGCTTCCATAGGCGTTGGCAGAGCTTCCGTCATTCTTTTTCCAGGTAATGCCAGACCGCCACCGGGTGCTCTTACTACTGGACGTTCTCTGGGAGGTTCTCCAGCCATAGCAGGCAGTGTTATTTCTTCCCCTACCGCCCCTCCCTCTTCTTGAGGGATTACAGGCTGACCCTCCTCCCCCTCGATACCGGGTCTTTTCAATTTCGATGGTTCCGGTGGTTTTACCGGCAACACAAAAGGTCTCCCGGTTACCGGTCTTTTCGGCATCTCTCCAGGTGGCTTCCGGACATCCAGTCTTCTGCAAAGTTCCTCGTCTTCATATAAATCCCTGGCAGTGCGGAAATTCCCATGTTCGTTTTGGAAAGCACTTCCCAGCATATCCTCGTTTACAGTGAAAGTTTTTCCGGCAAGAGGTTTGTCCTGGAAGGTAAATTTAAAATCCAGCTTTTGTGAAAGCGGTGTTTTGGTATCAATTGAAACAAGCAGGGTGTCCTGTCCTGATTTTATTCTTACTGTCGCGTGCCCGACGTTGTCAAACATGACATTGCCTACCGGTACCATGCCATGGTTTTTAAGTTGCTGGACCATGTAAAGTCCCCTCTTTTGCTGAAAATCGCTGGTTAGCTGGTCTGCTGAACTTACCTGGTCGGGTATTGCGTTCAATTTTTGTTGTCCGTAGGCCGGCTTCCTGGCATCAGTCTGCCATGGAATTCTCGCGACCGCATCCCCGGGCCTGTCCAGGTTTGCGCCGGCAAGAGGAAGGAAAGTTGTCACCTGTTTTTTAGGGTCAATGGCGTCGGCCGCCACGTATGTAGTAAAGTCGCCGCCTCCTTCTGGTTTTGCGAGCGCCAGCACTCCTTTTTCCAGGAGTTCGAGCTCACGCTTTTTTCCGTCACGGTCAAGGTCAACACGCGCCTCAATAATTTCACTTATTTTCGCCCGTTCAAATTTCTGCGCGATGTCATAGGCCATCATGAAGACGTTGTATTTGATGTCTGCCGGCCAGGTTATCTGGTTGGATTTGGGGTCCTTGTGGGGAAGAAAAAGACGTATTCTTTCTTCAGGATTCGTCCCTCGGGATTGTATATGTTCAACAAAATTTTTCAGGAACTCTTCCCGATCCTTTCCTTCATTTTCCCCGGTGAAAGGCACAACGCCCAACGATTTTTTTTCTGCCCCAAAATAGGTATTCATGAGGGCGATCTTCTGGGCGTCCTGTAAGGTTCCACTTATAAACAAATCATCCAGGTAATCGTTTTTTCGCGTAACGGTATCCACGAGTATTTCCTCCAGGAGCGGAGTTAGATGGTCACTGATGAAATTTGGTCCAAACTGTTGCATAGGTTATTTTATTATCCGACTGTTCTTTTTAAACCTGGTTGTGTGCTTGCCGACCTCTGGCCCAGGCCCTGGGAATCTTTGATGATACCCAGCTTGCGGTTGAATTCATCCTGTTTTTTAATGGAAAGGATGAAGCAAATTTCACCGACGGCATTGATCTGTTTTTCTGTTTCCTGCGAATACCTTCTGGCGGCATTGCTTAACAATTGTTGCTGCGATTTATTTTTTTCTTCTTTTTTTATGAGTTCTTGAAGAGTTATATGAAGTTCAAGCCCTTTTTTGCCCTTTCCTTCTTTTTCTTTCCTGAGGTCCAGGATCGCTTCAGCGCCACCTTTTTCAAGATAATGCCCGAAATCAGGATAATTGAGATAAATATCTGCAAGCATGTCGTATGCACGCTTTTCCGTATCATTTTTGGGGGCATCCTTTTTGCCCATTCTTTCAATCCATCCGGTGACCTTTCCGGCACCTATGCCAAGTGTTTCGGTTCCCTTCTTCATGCTCCCGGAAGCCACTTCCAATCCCAGGGCGCCTTCGCCGATAGCGGCATAGACGTACGGGTTGTTCGCGATTTCTTTAAAATTCCCACCGGATGCAAGAATATTGGTGATAAGCCAGAAAATTGAGTGGAGGAGCATGCCCAACCCGAGCATCGGTGCGCCCACAACCCTGTTCATCAAGTTTTCGTTGTACATCCCTTTTAAACGTTGGACCTGTGTATTGATTTCATCCTGGATTTTTTTTGCTTCTTTCTGGTATGTGCCATCTTTTATTTTTGTTTGATAATCTTCGTATTCCTGGCGTGAAATGATCCCTTTTTGGAATGCTTGAAGAAAGAGTGCCTCCCCCTGCATTCCGTTGAGGATTCCGTTCCGCATAAAACCGTCAATTACACTTCCCGTTTCCATGTGCCTGGGGAAATCCATTAATTTCTGGACAAGCTTAAAACGCTGATCCGGTTTCATGAGCGCGATTAGCAGACCGCATGTCGTGGCCTCAAAATTTTCCTGTGGCTTGGCGTCTTTTTTTGTGATGTCACGCGGATTTAAAATTTTTATGATGTCCGCATAATCGCTTTCACTCGGTTCCCCATTGTTATTGAGTTTTATAAGTAATTCGCCTAATTTCTTACCATTTGGTTCACTTGCAATTTTCTCTATTCCAACAAGTCTTTTTCTCAGATCTACGATCTCATTTTCAGTGATAAAATTTCCTTTCACCAGTGATTGCATGACTGCTTCTACCTGTTCCACGAGAGCCGTCGCTTCCCTGTCAGCGCGGTCAAAAAGTTCATTGGCAAGCTTGTCACGGTCACCTTTTCTTGTTGCCGCAAGTTGCTGAAATTCCATCTTGTATTTTTCAAATAACTTACTTATTGCTTGTTTCTGACCCTGCTCCATCTGTCCAACTTCACGGATGGCGATTTCGCCGAGCCCTGGTCTGGAAATGCGCTTCTCAAAAATTTCTTTCATCCGTTCTGCATATTTCTTTGCTTTTTCATCAAATTGCCCCAGAACTCTTCCGGTTTCTGCATCTACTGGTATGCTGGGGATCGCCCCCGGTGTTTCCGGTGGCTTTGGCCCTCTTTTTATGGGATTTTCCGGTCCTTTTTTTCCTTGCTCCAGTACCATATTATTTACAGTTTAAGGATGCGTAAAAGTACGTCGCTGAACCGTTCGTTTTTCCCTTCCCATTCAGGTATTTGTCCGCACAGGAATTGCCGGATTAAAACCGGGTCTTCATTATTGAGTTCAATGATAACGTCAGAGAAAAAATGATCTTTCACCCGCAGGTTGATGGTTTTTATAAATGGCGGGTTATAAAAAATCCAGAAAGCCTTGATGTGGCTGTAGGGGAAAATCATGTTACCTACTTTGATGCCCATCTTTGAAATTGTAATGTGGATGTTTTTGGGCGGATGGTGCTTATGCAGGTAGTAGTACACTCCTGTAAATACAAGAATCGCCAATGCCATGGTGTAATTTGCGGTTACTGTTGCCCCGATGAAGAATATTGCAGTGACAATAGATGCGACAAAGTACCAGATTCGTCCTTTGGGATGTTGTATATATTCCGGAGCGATCCAGGTAAACACAGCTTCATTGTAGAGCTGGAGCTCTTCCGGAGTGCTTGGCCCGTGCGGCGTGAAATTTATAGGACGGCGTGGTTTTTTGGCCGAACTTTCTTCACGCTTCATTGCCTCCTGGAGGTTTTTTTCGGTTTTTGGTTCGGTGATTATCATGGTTT
>Ga0315286_10008366_pt1 | contig 10175 bp, 6 predicted proteins | sample YL17G10_0_MG_FD_205038 | JGI IMG/M metagenome (GOLD analysis project Ga0315286, IMG submission 205038) | Sediment microbial communities from Yellowstone Lake, YNP, Wyoming, USA - YL17G10_0 | ecosystem: Environmental > Aquatic > Freshwater > Lake > Sediment | place: USA: Wyoming | collected...
TCTTCCCGATGTGGTGGCTGTCGGGAAGGCCGGTGTTCTTCCAGCTCTTCCCGGCGTCCACCGACTTGAAGACGCCGGTGCCGGCGTAGGAGGACCGGCTCGAGTTCGCCTCGCCGGTGCCGACCCAGAGGATCTTCCCGTCCGGATCACCGACCGCGATGGCGCCGATCGTCATCGCCGACTCGCCGTCGAAGAGCGGCGTCCAGCTGCCTCCCCGGTTCTCGGTCCAAAAGAGCCCGCCCGACGCGAAGGCCACGAGGAGGGTGTCGGGCCGGTTCTTCGGGGCGGCAATGTCGACGATCCGCCCTCCCTGGTATTCAGGCCCGACGTTGCGGAACCGGATCGCGGCGAGCGGGGAGGACTTCTCCATCTCGAGGCGCTTCTGATACCCCTTGAGCCGCTCGGCTCCGGGCATCGGCGAGGCGGCCGGATGGAACCGGGCCAGCTGCTCCGTCTTGGAGAGCGGCGCGTCCTTCCTTTCGGACTTCTTCTCCTCGGCCGCCCGGCCGGGGAGGGCGAGGAGCGCCGCGAGACAGAGAGCGGAAAGCGAGCGGAGACGCCCGACGCAGACCTTCATCTTCGATAAACCTCGAAAGCCGATGTTAGCGCCCGGCGGAGCGCCCGTCAGGCGGCTTCTCCGGGACGGAATCGGCCCGCTCGCCCCCGCCGCGGAGTCCCGGAGGGCCCGCCGGATGCTCCCGGGGGGCCATCTGTCGTATAACGTCGCCGGTGAAACTGGTCACGTTCCGGCCGACCGGGAGCGACGCGTCGGGGTCCGGCGTCCTCTCCCGCAGACCCCGGATCGGAGTCGTCCTGGACAGCGGCCGGATCCTCGACCTCGCCAAGGCCGACGGTCACTTCTCGGGCCTCACGATGCTCGACGTGATCCGCGACCAGGACGTCCAGATGCCGCGGATTCGCGGGCTCCTCGCGATGGAGGCCGAGCTCCCTTCCGCGACGCTCCACGACCCGCGCCGCGTCGAGCTTCAGGCGCCGATCCCACGCCCCGTCTCACTTCGCGACGGCTACGCCTTCCGCCGGCACGTGGAAGCGGCGCGGCGGAACCGCGGCGTCCCGATGATCCCCGAGTTCGATCAGTTCCCCGTCTTCTACTTCTCGAACCCGCTCTCGGTCATCGGCCCCGGCGAGCTCCGCGTCGGGCGCCGGCGCCTCCAGCAGCTCGACTTCGAGCTGGAGGCCTTCTGCGTCGTCGGGCGGTCCGTGACGAACCCGACTCTCGGGCAGGCCGACGACGCCATCTTCGCCTACGGCGTCCTGAACGACTTCTCGGCCCGGGCCCTCCAGGCGGAGGAGATGAAGCTGAACCTCGGTCCCGCCAAGGGAAAGGACTTCGCGACGGCGCTCGGGCCGTGGCTCGTGACCAAGGACGAGATCGAGGCCGCCGGACGGTTCGTCGTGACGCCCTACGGGACGCTCGTCCGCGGCGCGATGACGGCGGAGGTCAACGGCATCGAGGTGAGCCGGGGCGAGCTGTCCGACATGCACTGGACCTTCGCCCAGATCCTCCAGCGCGCCGCCGACGGCGTGACGCTGGAGCCGGGCGAGATCATCGGCTCGGGGACCGTCGGCACCGGCTGCTTCCTCGAGCTGAACGGATCGAAGGTGACGAACGACCGGTGGCTGGTGCCGGGCGACTCCGTGAGCCTCACGATCGACGGTCTCGGGACGCTGACGAATCACGTCGTGGAGGACCCGAACCGGTGACGGTCGAGCTCTTCGCCCTCTACGAGTACAACGAGTGGGCGAACGAGCGGGTCATCGGTTCGCTCCGGGAGCTTCCCGAGGCCGACTACGTGCGGGAGATGGGCGGTGGCTGGCCCTCCGTCCGCGCCACCTTCGTCCATATCGCCGGCGCCACCGACGCCTGGGCCGAGCGCTTCGCGGGGAAGGAAGCCCTGGTCCTTCCGAAGGAAAGCGACCTGCCGAAACTGGAGGACGCCGTGGCGCTGCTTCTCGAAGCGCAGCGGAAGCACCGCGCCCATCTGAAGACGCTGACGCGAGAGAAGCTCGACCGCCCCTTCTCCTGGAAAAACCTCTCCGGCGAGGTCAAGGCGGCTCCGTACGAGATCGTCGTCCGCCACGTCGTCAACCACCAGACCTACCATCGGGGCCAGATCGCCTCGATGCTCCGGCGCCTCGGCGGCAAGCCGATCGCCACCGACATGGTCCGCTGGGGCATCGAGATCCACGGGTCGCAGACGCCCCCTCGCTGACGGACGAGGAGCGCGTCAGTCCCTCCCGGGGAACTCCGCGCTCGCTTCGGCCTCCGCGTACATCCGGTCGATGAGGTCCTTGTACTTCTCGTCGACGACGCGGCGTTTGATCTTCAGCGTCGGGGTGAGCTCGCCACCGTCGGTCGTGAAGTCCTCGACGAGGAGGGAGAAGGCCCGGATCTGGCGCTCGTGAGGTTCGTCGCCGTTGACGATGTCGAGGGCCTGCTTGAAGAGAGCGCGCACCTTGGGGCTCGCGAGAAGCTCCGCACCGGTCGACCAGTTCAGGTTGTTCTCGTGCGCCCAGGCCTCCAGCCGCTCGAAGTTCGGCACGAGGAGAACCGAGAGGAACTTCCGCCGGTTTCCGATCAGAACGGCCGACGAGACGTAGCGGACCATCTTCAGCGCCGCCTCGATGGGGGCCGGCGCGACGTTCTTCCCGTAGGCGTTGACGAGAATCTCCTTCTTCCGGTCCGTCAGCGTCAGGTAACCTTCTCCGTCGAAGTTTCCGATGTCGCCCGTCCGGAACCAGCCGCCCTCGTCGAAGACCGACTCCGTCTCCTCGCGCTTGCGCCAGTAGCCCCCCGCCATGACGTTGGGCCCCTTCGCCAGGACCTCGCCGTCGGGCGCGAGCTTCAACGTCACGCCCGGCACCGTGCGGCCGACCGACCCGAGTCGCCACTCGCCCGGACGGTTGCAGGTGAGGACGGGGCTCGTCTCGGTCAGGCCATACCCCTCGTAGACGTGGACGCCGGCGGTCCAGAAGAACTCCGCGACCTCCCTCCCCAGCGGGGCGCCCCCCGAGATGGCGAAGCGGAAGCGGCCGCCGAGCCGGGCCTTGATCTTCGAGAAGACGAGGCGGTCGGCGAGGCGCGCCTTGAGAGACAGCCACCCGCCCGGCGTCTCGCCGCGCTCCTCGCAGGCGAGGCGGGCCTGCCCCGTCTTCACGCCCCACGCGAAGATCTTCCGGCGGATCGCCGGGGCCTGTTCCACGGCGGCCTGCACGCGGGAGAGTATCTTCTCGTAGACGCGAGGCACGGCCGCGAAGCAGTGGGGCTTCACCTCCTGGAAGCTCTCGGAGAGCTTCTCGATCGACTCGGCGTACGCGATCGTCGCGGCGCGCGAGAAGTAGAGGTAGTCGACCATCCGCTCGAAGACGTGCGAGAGCGGGAGGAACGACAGGGCGATGTCGTCCGCGGTCACGTCGAAGAGGGTGGAGCACGTCGCCACGTTCGACACGAAGTTCTCGTGCGTCAGGACGGCGCCCTTCGGCTCTCCCGTCGTCCCCGAGGTGTAGATCATCGTCGCCCAGTCGGACCCCTCGAGGGCGTCGGTCCGCTCGTCGAACGCGTGCGGGTCGACGGCGAGGAGTCCGAGCCCCTTCTTCACGACGTCGGCGAACGGCGTCGACTTCCCGGCGCTCCAGGGGGTGGGCTCCATGACGAGGATCTGCTCCAGCTCCTTGCACCGCAGCCGGACGTCGAGGACCTTCTGGAGCTCGACGGCGTTCGAAACGACGACGACCTTCGCCATCGAGTCGCGGAGGATGTACTCCACCTGCGGCGCGAGGTAGGTCGTGTAGATCGGTACGGTCAGGGCGCCGAGGGCGAGCGCCGCGAAGTCGGTCGCCGCCCACTCGGGGCGGTTCTCGGAGAGGATGGCCACCCGGTCGTGCCGGTCGACGCCAAGGAGGGCGAGCCCGAGCGCCAGTCCTTTCGTCGTCGAGCCGAACTCCTCCGCGGAGACCGGCCGCCACGTCCCGTCGGTCTTCCGGATCAGGAGGTCCGACTTTCCGCTCCGGGTCGCGAAGCGGAAGTAGTCGAGAAGGGTCCGGGCCTCGAGTGCTTCAGTCACGACGCTTTCGAGATTATGGCCGATTTTCCTCCGGCTTCACTTCATCTGCTGGGCCACGGACAGCTTCTTCACCTGGACGTCCGTGAGCGGTTCGCCAAAGCCGGCATAGTGGATCACGGGCTCCACCGGATTCTCGATGACGCTCCACTTGCCGTCCTGGAAGTCCTGGAACACCAGCCCGTATTTCGCACCGGCGGCCACCGGAATCACGCCCCGGGCCTGCTGCACGCCGCCTTTTTCAAGCCAGAGCAGCTTCACCTGCTTCGCCCGGGCCTGAGCGGCCCCGTCCGTGGCGTGGCACTCCTCGCAGGACCTGCCGCTTTTCGTGATGGAGTGGCTGAACTGGGGAGCGAACATCAGAAACGTCTTCTTCTCCCCCGCGACGAACGTCTGCATGTTCGCGGAGGTCACCTTCCCGTTGTAGTTCATCAGGAAGACCCATCCGGAGACGGGCACGGAGACCCGCTTGCCCGTCTTGAGAAGCGTTTCGAAGTGACAGTTCGTGCAACTGACGACCTGGCGGACGTGGCACGCCTTGCAGTCGAGCTTTCCGGCGTGGACCATGTGCGAGCGGGTCGGTGCGAACTTCTGATGGCAGGTTTCACACTTCGCGCTTATCACGCCGGGCTGTTTCATGGAGACGTACTCGGTTCCATCGCCGTGGACGTCGGTTCCCGAGTGGCAGTTCATGCACTGCATCCCCTTCGAGAAGTGGACGTCCTCGTGATTCTGGGCCTTGTCCGCCTTCATCGCGGCGGCCTCGCGGGCGTGGCACTTGAGACACACCGCCTGATCTCTGGCCGCCTTCGCGGAATAGGCGGGCTTGCCCGCGACGTCGGTCTTGTGGCAGTCGTCGCACGAGACGACGTGGCAGTTCTTGCAGCCGAGCTGGGAGTACGGCACGCCGGTGATCGTCTCCAGGCCGCCGTTCTTCCTGTCGTACCAATAGCCCATCCCGCCGGCGGTGTAATGAAGGCTCGAGAGGAAAATGCAGTCCTTCTTCTCGATCTGCTGGGGGCTGGCCGCTCCCGAAAGAGCTGCCAGAGCGAGGATGGTGGCGAGACGTGCGCCGAGGCTCGTCTTCATAACGGCTCTCCTTTCCGGAGAAGACGCCGTCCCCCCCCTTCCGGACGGTGGATTTGCCGTAGAGTCTAGTCGATCGGCCGGGCGGGGCGGCTCAGAGGGCGGTCAGCGTCACCGAGAAGACGTCCGGGCAACCGGCCTCGATCCGGCGGAGAACCTCCTCGTCCGGCGCCCCGTTCACCTGGATCCGCGCACACGCGGCCTCGGCCCCGGCGAAGACGACGTTCTCGGTCTGCTCCACGTTGATCCCCGCCGCCTTCAGCTCCGCGAAGATGTGGGCGAGGACGCCGACCCGGTCCCGGTGGCGGACCGAGAGAAGGTGCGTGGCGGGCGTCCGGTCGGAGAGGTTCACGGCGTTCGGCACCTCCCCCGTCGCGAGGAACGCCTCGACGATCCGGAGCGTCTCGACGGCGATGGCGTTCTGCGCCTGCTCGGTCGAGGCGCCGCAGTGGTGCGTCCCGACGACGCCGGCGTTCTTCACGATCGGGTCGTCGAAGGCCCCCGTCCCGCCCGGAGGCTCGAGCTCGAAGACGTCGAGCCCGGCCCGGATTCCCTTTTCCGCGATCGCCTGCGCGAGGTCCTTCTCACGGACCACCTCGCCGCGGCTCGTATTGACGAAGAGCGCGCCGGGCTTCATCGCCCCGAAGAACTCCGCCCCGAGAAGCCCCTTCGTCTCCTTCGTCAGGGCGAGGTGGACCGAGACGGCGTCGCTGCCGCTCGCCAGCTCGTCGAGCGTGGCGGCCCGTGTCACGCCGAGGCGCGCCGCCTCGTAGGCGTCGAGGGAGCGGCTCCAGGCGAGGACCTCCATCCCGAAGGCTTTCGCCCGGTGGATGACCTCCCGGCCGATGGCGCCGGCGCCCACCACGCCGAGCGTCCGCCCGGCGAGCCCCTTCGCCTTTCCGTACTCCGCCTTCTTCCAGACGCCCGCCCGGAGGTCCGCCGTCTGCTCGGGGATCCGGCGGTCGAGCGCGAGAAGGAGGCCCCACGCCAGCTCGGCCACGGCGATCGAGTTCTTGCCGGGACAGTTCGAGACGGCGACGGCTCGCGCCGAAGCGGCGGCCAGGTCGATCGTGTTGACGCCGGCGCCCGCGCGGACGATCAGGGCGAGCGCCGTCGCCCGGTCGATCTCCTTCGCCGTCACCTTCGTGGACCGGACGACGAGGATCTCGGGGCGGGCGCTCTCGAGACGTGCGCCGAGCGCTTCCCCCTCGAGCTTCGGCTCGTAGACCACTTCGCAACCGAGGGCCTTCAGCCCCTCGAGGCCCGAGGCCTCGAACAGATCGGCCACCAGAACCTTCATCGCCCCCCCCTAAAAACGATGGACGAAGAGCCCCGACCTGAGCTTCGGCTCGAACCAGGTGGACTTCGGCGGCATGATCGCCCCGGCGTCGGCGATAGCCATCAGGTCGGCGACCGTCGTCGGAAACATCGAGAAGGCCACCGCGGCGCGCCCGGAGTCGACCCGCACCTCCAGCTCCTTCGTTCCCCGGATGCCGCCGACGAAGTCGATCCTCTTGTCGGTCCGCTGGTCCGCGATGCCGAGGATCGGCGCGAGGAGCCGGTCGGCGAGCACCGACACGTCGAGCGAGTCGATCGGGTTCTTCGCGTCGACCGGAGCGATCGGCGCCAGAGCGTGCCAGGCCCCGCTGAAATACATCCGGACGTCGCCCTTGCCGTCCGGCTCGGACCCGGCGCCGTGCCGGATCCGGAAGACCTCCCGGATGGCCGCGAGGAACTCGCCGGGCGACTTCCCGCCGAGGTCCTTCACGACGCGGTTGTACGGCAGGATCGCCAGCTCCCGGTCGGGAAAGACCGTGGCCGGGAACCAGTTCACCGGGTGAGAGGCGGAGAGTCCCGGATCTTTTTCCCGGAGCGCCGCGCGAACCCGGGAGGCCGAGGCAGAGCGGTGGTGGCCGTCTGCGACGTAGAGAAAGGGCACCTTCGCGAAGGCGTCCACGAAGAAGGCGTTGTCCGCCTCCGGGACGAGCCAGAGCGTGTGTCTCACGCCGTCAGGCGCCTCGAAATCGTACTCCGGAGCGCGCGCCGTGATGTCTCCGACCTTCGCGTCGAGGGCCGGGAGGGCGCGATAGGTCAGGAAGACCGGCTCGGCGTGAGCCGACTGGGTCAGGAGGTGCCGAACGCGGTCGTTCTCCTTGTCGGGGCGGGTCTTCTCGTGCTTCCTGATGACGTCCGCGTCGTAGTCGTCGACGGAGCAGGCGGCCACCAGACCGTCCTGTTTCCGGCCGCGCCAGGTCTGCCGGTAGACGAAGAGGCGCGGCGTGCCCTCGGCGACCAGCGTGCCGTCGGCGTAAAAACGGTCGAGGTTTTCGCGCCCCTTGGCGTAAACGGCGTCGGCGTAGAGGTCGGTCCCCTCCGGGAGATCGATCTCCGGGCGGCAGACGTGGAGGAACGAGACGGGATTGCCGGCGGCGAGCGCGAGAGCTTCCTTCGTGTCGACGACGTCGTAGGGGACCGAGGCGACGCGGGCCGCAATCGATTTCGGCGGCCGGCCGGCCGGAAACGGTCTGATCTGTGCCATGGCAAGGCCGGATTATGGACCCGGGGTCATCCCTTATCCTGCCGGGCGTCCCACTCCCCCTGCGTCAGCGGCTTCAGCGGCATGGCGTCCTTCGGCAGGGCCCCGTTGACGGCCGGCAGCTCCTTCCCGAGAAAGCCGTCGAGCTGCGCCACCGCCGCGTCCAGCTCCTTTTCGAGGAGTCCCATCCGGGCGAGCTGCGACGCCGTCGGGCGGCCGTCGTATCCGTTCACGCCGCCGTAAAGGGTGCCGATCCGCTCGCGGATCCGCTCCTCGCCGGTCAGTTGTCCGGGCCGCGTGGCGACCAGAGTCGCCCGGAGCTTCTCGAGACCGTCGCGGAAGCCCTCCAGTTTCTTCCGCGCGGCGCTTCCCTTCGGCAGCTTCACAGCGAGGACCGAGGCCTTCTCCTCGAGGTCCAGAATCCGGTCGACCTGGAACGTCAGGCGGGCGAGCATCGCATAGAGCTTCAGGGCCGTCTCCTGCTGGAGCTTCCGGTCGCCCACCGAGTGCTTCGAGCGCGGGTCGGCGACGAGCTTCACCTCGGACGTCACGACCGCCTTCCCTTTCGTCAGCCTCACCGTGTAGGTCCCCTCGGGAAGGCGCGGGCCGACGAAAGCGTACGGCTGCTCGACGAGCGAGGTTGCCGGCGGCACTTTCGGGGGCTTGAGCCGCATCGGCCATTCCACCCGCGTCAGGCCGCGCCGCTTGCTTCCGGGGATCGTCGAGACCAGCTGGCCGCCCGCATCGAAGATCGCAAGCGTGAGGTCGCCGAAGATGTGCCGCTTCTTCTGGTAGTAGGTGATCATCGCGGCCTCGGGAAGCGCGCGCCCCTCGAAGTCGCCGCTGCCGTCGAATCGCTGCTCGCCGGTCGGGATCGTCAGGACGGCCGGGCGCGAGGGGAGGAGGGCCACTTCGGACTCGAGGATCCGGGGCGTCAGGTTCCTGAGCGGCGTCAGATCGTCGATGACGAAGAGACCGCGGCCGTGCGTGGCCACGACGAGGTCGCCGTCGCGAGGATGGATGGCCACGTCGCGGACCGGCACGTCCGGGAGGCCGCCCGTGAACTGGGCCCACGCGCTCCCGCCGTCCACCGAGACGAACAGGCCCGACTCCGTCCCGACGAAGACGAGCTTCGGCTCGACGGGGTCCTCCTTCACGACGTGCGCGAACCCCCTCAGGTCCGCCGTGGCGAGCGCCGTCCAGTTCCTTCCGAAGTCCGTCGTCCGGTAGACCCACGTCTTCATGTCGCCCGTCATGTGGCCGTCGAACGTCACATAGGCCGTCCCCTCGGCGAAGCGGCTCGGCGCGACGGACGAGACCCACGTCCCGGCCGGGAGACCGGGGACGTTCTTCGCGACGTTCGTCCAGCTCTTCCCGCCGTCGCGCGTCACCTGGACGTTGCCGTCGTCGGTCCCGACCCAGATCACCGACGGGTTCTTCGGCGACTCGGCGATCGCGAAGTTCGTGCAGTGGTTTTCCGCGGTGGAGTTGTCGATCGTGAGGCCGCCCGAATCCTCCTGCCGCTGCTTGGCCGGGTCGTTCGTCGTCAGGTCGGGCGAGATCCGCTCCCACGACTCGCCCCGGTCCGTCGAGCGGTGAACGAACTGCGAGCCGTAGTAGAGAACGCCCGGCACCGTCGGCGAAAGGTGGATCGGCGTATTCCAGTTGAATCGGAGCTTCGGCTCCCCGGCGACGGGATAGGGCGGGATCTCCTTCGTCTCGCCGGTGGACTTCCGGGTCCTCATGAGGTGTCCGCCCTGGTATTCGACATAGACGATGTCCGGGTCGGTCGGATCCACGAAGGCCCAGAAGCCGTCGCCGTAGCCGATCACTTTCCAGTGGCGGCTGTAGATCCCTCCCGGCACGGTGGACGGCCCGTACCACGTCCCGTTGTCCTGGAGCCCGCCGTACACGTTGTACGGGACGTCGCCGTCGACGCTGACGTGGTAGAACTGCGAGACGGGTAATGCGGTGACGAAGCGCCAGTGCCCGCCGCGGTCGGGTGAGATGTAGACGCCGCCGTCGGTCCCGAGGACGAGCTCCCGCGGGTTCTTCGGGTTGATCCAGAGGGCGTGATGGTCGGGGTGAGTGCTCATCCCCAACAGCCCGCCAGAGGCCGACTGGAAGGTCTTCCCGCCGTCCACACTGACCGTCAGGAAGTCACCGGGCTTGTAAACGCGGTCGACGTCCTTCGGGTCAGCCACGACCCGGGCGAAGTAGAACGGACGGGTCTGGACGTTGCCGGAGGAGTTCATCTCCGTCCAGCTCTCGCCGAGGTCGTCGGAGCGGAAGATCGCCGTCCTCTTCGACTCGACGACGGCGTAGACGACGCTGGGGCGCGCGGGCGAGACGTCGAGGCCGATCCGGCCGAGATCCCCGGCGGGGAGCCCTTTTGTCACCTTCCGCCACGTCGAGCCGCCGTCCGTCGACTTCCAGACGCCGCTCCCCGGGCCGCCCGACGTGAAGAACGA
>Ga0315286_10008367_pt1 | contig 10174 bp, 10 predicted proteins | sample YL17G10_0_MG_FD_205038 | JGI IMG/M metagenome (GOLD analysis project Ga0315286, IMG submission 205038) | Sediment microbial communities from Yellowstone Lake, YNP, Wyoming, USA - YL17G10_0 | ecosystem: Environmental > Aquatic > Freshwater > Lake > Sediment | place: USA: Wyoming | collected...
GGCGCGCTGGCGGCCCTCGATAAAATGAGGATCGACCTCCTCCATGCCGGCCGGGGGCTCGCCGCCGAGGCGGCCCTCGGCCTCGTCGAGGCCGCCCGGGCGACGGACGAGGAGCTCCGGATTACCTCCCTCGAAAAGGCCCTGACCCTTGTCGGAGAGGCGCGCGCCGGGGACATCCGGCTTCTGCTGGCTTCGACGGCGGATATCGCCACTGGCCAGGAGATATGCCTCAGCGACGGGGCGGCGGGTGAGGTCCGGACCGTCGCCGCTGTCGAACGCGGCGCCGTCATCCTCAGAGAACCGCTCGAGCGCGGCTATTTCCCAGACACGGCGGCCGTCTCGCTCCTCGAGAACGTCGCCTATTTCCTGGACGGGCCGGCCCGCATTCTGCGGCGGCGGGTGAACAGCGGTTCGGCCCAACCCCTTCTCGAAAACATCGCGGCAGCGATCTGGATTTGCGATCCCGAGGCCCGACTCGTCCGCGTCCGCCTCGAACTCAGCGTCGAAGGAGCGCACGCCCATGAAACGACAGTCTTTCTCAAGAACCCAGCCCTCGCCGGGATTTGCCGATGAGGCTTGGAAAATTCACGGGACACAATCCCTTTTCAAGAGAAAAGGGTTATGTCCCGAATTTTTCGGCCCGTCCCGGAATTCTCTGTCACGTTCCATCGGCAAATCTCGGCACAGGGAGCACGGCGCCGTCAGCCTGGCCGTCCTTCTTCTCTTCGTCGTCTTTTCGGGGCTCGGCCTGGCCATGATCCACGCCTCGGGAGTCCACCTGAAGATCAACGGATCCCGCAAGTTCGCGGTTCTCCTCGACTGCGCTTCGGAGAACGGCCTCAAGCGGGGGTTCCGCGACCTCACGGAGTGGCTCGAGGCCTCGGGGCCTCTGGCTGCGGTGACGGCCGAACGCGTGACGGGCCTGCGTGAGAGTCCGGCGGCGGAATTCCCCCTCCTCCTCGAGGACGTCCTGGGCACCGCCTTTCCGAGGGTCGTTGAAGAAACATTCGAGGAGATGATCTGGGAAAGCCGCGCCACCTGCGGTCTCGGGGGGCTCACCGACATGGGCGGCTATTTCCGGATCTCGGCGGCTCTGCGGATCGAGGCCTCGGGCGGGCTGAGCCGCGTCAAGGCGAAGCGCCTATCCGTCCTCGAAGGCTCCCTGGGGCTTCTGGCCGGACATCTGCCCATGCCGGCCATTCCTCTCTTTATAGGGAAAGACATGACGGAAGGGCAAAAAACCGCCTTCCTCGGAGAAAACGGAATCCGGTTCCTGTCGAGACCCGGCGAGGTCCTCAGGCCGGGACTCGCGGCGTCGGCCGAGGGCGTCCTCCCGGGCGACCCGGGCCCGGTCGTCGCGAAAGCCTTGAATATCGGGGTCTTCCGCCCCGGAGACCTGACGCCCGCCCAGCTGAGGGAGGCGCTCGGGCTCGAACCATCCACCGAACCCGTCCCCGCCGGCGTCACCCTCATCCAAAACGACTTGGGCCTCGGCGGCGTCTTCGTCCAGGGGGATCTCGAAGAGATGATCCTGGCGACGAGCGGCGGCGCCCAGGTCATTGCCTTCCGCGCGGACGGCGCGGAATGGGTTCTCGAGTTCAGCCCGGCGCGAAGCAGAACGGATTTCCGGTCGCCGGAAGGGAGCTTCGCCTATGACCTCGTTCCGCTGCCGATCGTCATCGTCAACGGAAAGATCGAATCTCTCGGCGGCGGGTACGTCGCGGGCGACGGCCGGATCGAACTGGCTCTCGACGGGGAAACGCCCTCCGTCCTCAGCGGCGTCGACCTGACCATTGTCTCCTCGGACAAAATCACCATCTCCTCGCACCTCATCCTCCAAGGCGTCCGCTGGCAGGACGGCGTCCCCTACGTCAAGGACTCGCAGGCCCAGCTCGTCATCTATTCGGCGGGACGGGACGTCGTCTCGGGCGAGGCGCTCGGCGGCGGTATCGCCGTCGGCGAAGCGGCCCCTTCCGACTTGAAACTCCAGGCCTCGCTGACGGCGGCCTCCGGCGGGTTCACGATCGAGGGCGCCGGAAAGGAAGTCCAAGTCCTGGGCGCCCTCCACGCGAACGGCTTCTCCGGAAACGGGAACAGGCTGGCCATCGCCCGGGACGAGCGGGCCGCGGCCGGCGAATTCCCGGAAAACGCGCCTCTGACGGCGGCGCCCCAACTCGCTTTCATCTCGCTCAAGGTCCTCGCCTGGAAGGAGTATTGAGTGGGCCGGAAACCGGAAGGATTCACGCTGGTCGAAATCGTCCTGGCCCTCACCCTGGCCGGCCTTTTCATCTACGGGGCCGCCTATTCTTTCCAGCGGCTCGTCCCGAAATTCCAATTGCAGTCGGGGATCTGGGAAGTGACGTCCGGCCTCAACCAGGCCCGTTTTCGGGCGATCATGTCCGGCGAGCCGGTCCGGGTGCGATTCGTCCCGGCGGGGTTCGTCTTCGAGCGCTATGACGAGGCCGCAAAAATCTGGCGGACGGCGAGGACGGCCTCGCTCCCCGGCGTCGCCGTCCGGGCCAACAACAGCCCCGTCTTCCATCCCCAGGGAACCGTGTCCGACCTGGCCTCGATCACCGTGGCCAACTCAGGGGGAACATACAGAATTACGATCGCGATAACGGGAAGGGTCAAGACGGCGCGGGTAGGATGAGTCCGGTTTCCCCGGGCTTAATCCGCCGCCCGAAGGGGATTCAGGGCGCCATGCCGTGAAGGTTCTTCATCAAGCTCATGATCGTCTGGGAAGTGTCGTGATCGAATTCGACGCCCAATTCAAAGACATTCATGACTTCGTCGCGCTTGACCCATTTGACCCGGCCCTTCAGGCTGACGGTTTCTCGGGACCGGAGGAGCTCGATATTGAGCCGGAGGACGGTCCCCAACTCGAAGGGCTCCGCCGTGTGGATGCGGGCCCCGCCGAGCGAAAGATCGCAGGTGACGGCCTTGACTTCGTTGGCGAGAAGGGAATCCTGGCCCTTCGGCAAGGGCTTGATCACGGCCTTGCTCCACTGCTTGAAACGCCGGTCTTTGCGCTTTTGCATAATGCTTCTTTTAAATCCGTCGGGCGACCGGACGGGGTTACATGGCACCTTTGCCCAGGGTGACTTGGGGCTGTTCGCCTTTCGCCTTCCGGTCTGTTTCGCGGTAGAGGTTTTTCATGATGGCCTGGAGGGTCGCCTGGCTGCACTCCTGGAACTCGACCCCGAACTCGTAGATGTTTTCCTTCTCGTTCCTTCTGGACCACCTGACGGCGCCGTCGATGCTGACGGACTCCCGCGACCTGACCAGCTCGAGGTGGATGCGCACGACGGCGCCGACGGGGAAGCACTCTTCGGATTGTATCCTCGCTCCGCCGAGCGACAGGTCCCAGGCGTAGGCGTCGATGGGACAACGGGGCGGTATCCCGTCCCCGCCGGAGGCGGACGTGATGATGGCCTTGTTCCACTGCTGGAATCGGCGGTGCTTGCGTCTTTCCATGTGGCACTCCCGTCAGAAACCCCGAAGTTGGGTTCCCAGCCATTGTGCGGGGGGAAGACGACGGGGGCAATCACCCGTAGGGGTGATTCTCGAGGTGAATTCTCACCCGTTCCGAGAGCGCCGGACCAGCCGCCGGATCCTGATGATTTCCTTCAGCATCCCCAGGGAGCCCCTGATGAACCTCACCCGGCTCGGCCGCGAATCGCTCCAGACGATCGGGACCTCGGCGACGCGATAGCCGAGTTCCCGGCAGAGGACTAGGACTTCGACGTCGAAGCCGAACCCGTCGGTCCGGAGCCGCGAAAAAAGGTCGATCGCCGCCGCCCTCCGGAAGGCCTTGAAGCCGCACTGCGTGTCGCGGTAGCCCGTCAGGACGAACCGCCTGACCAGCAGGTTGAAGGTTTTCCCCATCAGCTCGCGCGGCCGGCGCTGGCGGACCCGGATGTCCGATCCCGGGAGGGCCCGCGAGCCGATGGCGACGTCGGCCCCGGCCTGGAGCGCGGCCAGCAGCTTGTCGAACTCCTCGATGGGCGTCGACAAGTCGTCGTCCGAGAATAGGATGACCTCCCCCGAGGCCGCGAGAACACCCTCCTTGACCGAGGCGCCTTTGCCCCGGTTCTTTTCGCGCCGGATCACCCGCGAGGGGACGCGCCCGGCGAGCGCGGCGCCGGCGGCCTCGGCCGTCCGGTCGCGGCTTCCGTCGTCGACGACGATGATTTCCGCTGCGAACGGCTTGCCGGCAAGATAGGCGACGGTCGCATCGATGCTCGCGGCGATCCGTATTTCCTTGTTGTAGGCGGGGAAGACGACTGAGAGGAAAATGCTTTTCGGGTCGCGGTCGCTCATGAGGCCTTTCCGGAAATGCAGCACGGGCATTCTATAAGATGCAGCTTCCCGTTGCAACCCGACCGCGCGCCGGTATAAAATGTCCCTCTTAGACCATGATTAATTATCGTCTGGAGAGTGCCCCGTGAAAAAGACAGCCGTCCGTCTGGCCGTTCTCTGCGCCGCGCTGCTCGCGTTCGTCCCCGTGCTCACCGCCCAGGAGCCCTACAAGCTCCCGCCCAAGGAGATCATCGACATCGTCGACGCCCCGCCGACCCCCATGGTCTCCATGAGCCCGGCCGGCGACGTCATGGCCCTCATCGACCGCGAGTCGATGCCGTCCATCGCCTACCTCTCCGAGCCCATCCTGAGGATCGCCGGGATGCGCATCACCCCCGCGCTCAATAGCCGGCAGGTCCTAAGCTTCTCGACGGGCCTCAGCCTCAAGGACATGAAAACCGGCCAGGTCCGGAAAGTCGCCCTGCCCGAGGGCTTCAAGTTCACCTTCCCCTCCTGGTCGCCCGACGGACAGAGGATCGCCTTCCTCCGCTACGTCGAAGGCGGTGTCGAGCTCTGGGCCGTCGACGTCAAGGCGGGGACTGCCAAGGCCCTGACGCCGGCCGTCGTCAACGCCGTCCTCGGCGGCATGGATTGGATGTCCGACAGCCGGCGCCTCGTCGTCCCGCTCGTCCCCGACGGCCGCGGCCCGGCGCCCGCCCCGCCGCGCGTCCCCGTCGGCCCCGAGATCCAGGTCTCCGGCGGCCAGGAGACCAAGGTCGCCACCTACCAGGACCTCCTCAAGAACTCATTCGACGAGCTCCTCTTCGACTACTACGCCGCGTCACAGACGGCCATCGTCGACATCGTCACTGGCGAGCTCCGCAAGGTCGGAAAGCCCGGCATCTACGATTCGATCTCCGTCTCCCCGGCCATGGACAACTTCCTCGTCGAACGGATCAAGCGGCCCTATTCTTACTCGCTTCCGGCCTCCGGCTTCTCCCACTCCGTCGAAATCTGGAACATGGACGGCGGCCTGGTCAAGGTGCTGGCCGAACTGCCGCCAGAAGAGAACGTTCCCATCAACGGCGTTCCCAAGGGCCCGCGCGGCGTCAGCTGGATGACCCACAAGCCGGCGACGCTCATCTGGACCGAGGCCCTGGACGAGGGCGACCCGAAGAAGACGGTCCCTTTCCGCGACCACTACCTAACGCTCGACGCGCCGTTCGCGGGCGAGCCGGGAGAAGCCCTCAAACTCAAGGAACGGGCCGCCGGCATCACCTATTTCGCTGCACCCGGAAAAGCCCTGGCCTCCCAGAGCGAGTGGAAGCGGAGCTGGCGGACGACGTTCCTCGTCGACCTGGCCAACCCGGCCGCCGAGCCGGTCAAGATCTGGGACCGGAGTACCCAGGACAGGTACAACGACCCGGGACGGCCGGTGACCACGAGCCTCAAGACCGGCGAGCGGGTCATTCTCCAGGACAAGGACTGGATCTACCTCACCGGGGCCGGTTCCTCGCCCAAGGGCGACCACCCGTTCCTCGCCCGGATGAATCTCAAGACGATGAAAGTCGAACGGCTCTTTGAATGCCAGGACCCCGGCTATGAAAGCTTCGTCGATTTTTCGGGGGCTTCGCGGACGAAGATCATCACGAGCTACGAGACCAAGACCGACCCTCCTAACTACTATCTCTACGACCTCAAGACGAAGAAGCGGACGGCCCTGACCGATTTCAAAGACCCGGCGCCCCAGCTGACCGGTATCCAGCGCGAGCGCGTCACCTACAAGCGCGCCGACGGCCTGGAGCTCAGCGGCATACTCTACCTGCCCCCGGGCTACAAGCCGGGCACCCGCCTGCCGGTCGTCGTCTGGGCCTACCCCATGGAATACGACACCGCGGCCGTGGCCGGCCAGATCCGCGGCTCGGTAAACCGGTTCACTTTCTTCCGGGGGACGTCGCAGCTCTTCTTCGTCACCCAGGGATACGCGGTCCTCGACAACGCCGAGATGCCCGTCGTCGGCGACCCCCAGACTGTCAACAACACCTTCGTCCAGCAGATCGTCTCCAACGCCGATGCGGCCATCCGCAAGCTCGACGAGATGGGCGTCGGCGACCCGAAGCGGGTCGGGGTCGGCGGCCACAGCTACGGCGCCTTCATGACGGCCAATCTGCTCGCCCACTGCGACCTCTTCGCCGCCGGGATCGCCCGCAGCGGCGCCTACAACCGCACCCTGACCCCGTTCGGCTTCCAGAGCGAGCGGCGAACCCTCTGGGAGGCCCCCGAGACCTACATCAAGATGTCGCCCTTCATGAACGCGAACAAGATCAACGAGCCCATCCTGCTCATCCACGGCATGGCCGACAACAACTCCGGCACCTTCCCCATCCAGTCCGAGCGCCTGTTCGCCGCCCTGAAGGGCTTCGGGGCGACAGCCCGTTTCGTCTACTTGCCCTACGAGAGCCACGGCTACTCCGCCCGCGAGTCGGTCCTTCATGTCCTCGCGGAAATGTTCGAATGGTTCGATCGCTACGTGAAAAATAAAAAATGAAAAGGAGATTTCCACAGACTTTGTGCATAACCCTGTGGAAAAAGCGCCTGACCACGATTCTAAAGAACTGTCAGGCCCATAGTTTTGATAGATTGCACATAGAATGTGCAAAGGGAGCCTCGGAGCAAAGGAGCGAGCGATGAGAAGACGACGGAGGTCATCGACGGGATTCGTCGTGTTAGCCCTGCTCTTGGCGGCGGCATGCGGCGGGACGGCCCCCGAGCCGTCTTCGAGACCGCTCAAGATCCTCGTCTCGAACGACGACGGCATCGACGCGCCGGGGATCCTGGCCCTCGCCGACGCGCTCCTTCCCCTGGGAACGGTGACCGTCGCCGCTCCCCGGGACCCCCGCAGCGGCGCGAGCCACGGCGTGACCTCCGACCGGCCGATCGCCGTCCTGGAAAGCGAGAGACAGGGCGTGACATGGTTCTCAGTCGACGCCCTGCCGGCGACCGTCGTCCGGCTCGCCCTGGAGAAGCTCCTTCCCGAGAGGCCGGACCTCGTCGTCTCAGGCATCAACAGGGGCGAGAACTTGGGCACGGTGACGTTCTACTCGGCTACCGTCGCCGGCGCCCGGGAAGCGGCTTTGCTTGGCATTCCGGCTATCGCCGTCCACCTCGCCGCCGGGAAGGGCATGGACTACACGGCGGCCGCCGGGATTCTGGCCGACATCGTCCGGGCGCTCGGACGAAACGGGATCGGCAAGGGCACGTTCCTCAACGTCAACATCCCGGACCTGCCCAAGGAAAGCATCCAGGGCGTCCGGATCACCCGGCAGGACACGCGGGCTCCGATCGATTTTTTCGAAAAAACCGTGACTCCCGAGGGCGCGACGGAATACAAACCGTCTTGGAAGCACCTCGAACCGGCCGGCAAGGACACGGACATCTGGGCCGTGCGCAACGGCTACGTCTCGGTGTCCGTTTTCGGGATCGACCAGTCGGCGGCGACGGACCCGCGGGCGCTCAAGCGCCTGGAAAAACTGTCCTGGCGATAGTCGAATGATTTCGGTGACACATAATTAAATTCAGAAAGAAATAATTCACGCCCTACCGGATGACCTCGGTCCAAATCCAGTAGAGGAAAGCGCCGAAGTAGACGGCGAGCAGGACCCAGGCCAGGATATTGATAGTTTCGTTGATCCGCTTCATCAGCGGGAAGTCGCGCCGGCGGCCGCGGGTGTTGAGCTTCGGTATAGCATAGAGGAGCGCGATCGCCAGGAGCAGAACGAGCCACTTGCGCATCAGCGCGATTATCCCAGAAACGCCCGCCGCCGCGCAACACCGCGCTTGAACCCATACATCCTGGACCTCCGGGGCGTTTCGCGCTGACGCGAAGCCAGTGGACACGGCTCTTCCGGGCGCCTTTGCGCCCCGCGGGGACGCCCGCGCGGCGGGGTGATGTGTTTCTTGTTGTTTCCAGCTCACGCCGGTGCTAAGATTGATGCCGCAAAGGTCGATCCCTGGAGCCGAAGGAGAAGCGTCATGAACAAGCGGGTCATCTGGGCCGTCCCGATGCTATTCGTTCTTTTCGCGGTGCCTTTTAGCGCGTCCGCCCTCGCCGCGGCCGGAGCCGCCCAGGACATCACGGTCACGGTCAAGGACGTCGGGCCTTTCCCCTACTGCGCCATCGCCCACAAGGGCCCCTACACGGACATGACCGCGGTCATCGGCGAACTGATAGGCGCCATGCAGACCCAGGGGCTGTTCCCCCAGATCCGCGGGTCGATGATCGGCGTCTACTACAACTGGCCCGGCGACACCAAGCCCGAGGACCTCTCCTGGGAAGCCGGGTTCGTCATTGCGGCCCAGGCGACGCCACAGCTGCCTCTCGTGAAAAAAGTTTGGGAGCACAAGACCGTGGCCGTCGCCATGCACGTCGGACCCTACGATAAAAGCGGCGCGGCGGTGGAAAAAGTCATGGCTTGGTTGGCCGCCCAAGGTTACGAAACCGACGGCCCGATCCTCGAGCACTACCTCGACATGAACCCCATGGCCGTCAAGCCGGAGGACCTCCGCACCGAGATCTGGGTCCCCTGCAAAAAGAAATAGCTACTTCTGGAATTTGTAGCCCGACCACGGCACCGTGACCAGGTGCTTCGGCGCGGCCGTGCAATGAAACGGTCATCTTGTCAAGGCGCCGGAGTTGTGATATTTATTTTTCATAAGGGCAAAGGGAAGATGAAAGGCGTCACCCGGGTTCCCATTCTGTTCTTGATCCTCATCCTGTCGATTCCGGCAAATTCACAACCGGGCAAAACACTGTTCACGCAGGGGGATGAGCTCTATGCCCGACGGGTTGATCCGGGCAAGGCCAAGGAGGCCTTCGCCAAAAGCCTGTCCCTTGTCAAGCCGATCTAAGAAGAGATGAAGAAGGTCCTCGCCTCGAACTGAAGAAAAAGAGATGAACGTCGCGCTGACAGGAGCTAGCTCGACCTTGGCCAGGTCGGTCATCGAGCTCTTGGACAAGGATGACCGCGTGGAGACGATCCTCGCTTTGGATATACGACCTTATGCCGGCGTCTCTTCGGCCAAACTCGTGCATAAGCGAGTCGATGTCCGGAACATCGACGCTTTGCGTTCCGCCTTCACCGGTATGGACGCCGTCATCCATTTGGCCTTTGTCGTGGTCACCGACGTGCCGGACGCGCGGACGATCAGTGCCGTCAACATCGAGGGGTCCGGGAATGTCCTACGGGCGGCCGCCGATTCCGGGGTTAATAAGCTGATTTACACGAGTTCCGTGTCGGCCTACGGCGCCACGGCCGGGAACCCTCCCGTTCTTACGGAAGAGATGCCGACCCGGGGAGAAATTAACAAAAGGAATTTTTATTATGCCTATACAAAGGCCGCCGTGGAAACGATCATGGACGATTTCGTCCGCGCCCATCCCCGGCCGGTCATTACGCGGTTTCGTCCTCAGATCGTTGTCGGTCCCAATTTTTTGAAATACACCGGCAATCTGTTTTTCCTATCCCAGCTGGCCAAAACGTCCCGATCATATTGGGGATTTCGGCCGGACGGGCCCAACGGCATGATTCTCCAATATACTCACGAAGAGGACCTGGCTAAGGCGATTCTATTCGCCCTTCATAAGGAGATGCCGGGAGCCTTCAACATCGCGGGTGAGCCCATGGATCTCGGGCACTATCTGCAAGCGCGGGGAAAAACATTCAGGCGGATCCCGTGGGCGGCCGCATACGGACTCGTCAGTTTGTCGAGCCCGATCTCGGCGCGCGCGCGGCTGGCCAAGTCGTGGTTGATCTCGGCCAAGTACAGGTACATCCTGGATTGCTCGAAACTCAAGCAGGCGGGGTTTGACGGG
>Ga0315286_10008372_pt1 | contig 10172 bp, 10 predicted proteins | sample YL17G10_0_MG_FD_205038 | JGI IMG/M metagenome (GOLD analysis project Ga0315286, IMG submission 205038) | Sediment microbial communities from Yellowstone Lake, YNP, Wyoming, USA - YL17G10_0 | ecosystem: Environmental > Aquatic > Freshwater > Lake > Sediment | place: USA: Wyoming | collected...
GCTGGGCAAATAATCCCTTGTGCAACCTGTATAATAAGGAAGGGTTGCCGGCTTCACCGTTCCGAACCGATTGCCGGCCCGGCGTTACAATTAACGAGAAATAATGACCGGAAAAGCTGAAACTTTTTTGCCTCATCAAATTGCTGGTTTTTGGGCGGTATAGCCGATATTATATTTGGGTATTCTGATTAAAATCAGGTAGAGGAGTTTTCTGACAGCCACAGGGTCAGATTACGGAGAAGCTTGAAAGAACTATCTTTACCGAAAAGCAGGAGACTTGTCAGTAACAGACAGTTCAAAGCTGTTTTGGCTCTCAGGACAAGTGCAAACGACAAATTGTTCCGTCTTTATGCGGCCAAAAACGATTGCGGCTACCCGCGTGTGGGTATCTCCTTGAGCAAACTTTGCGGCGATGCAGTTGTCCGCAACAGGTTAAAGCGACTGCTGCGAGAGGCCTTTCGGCTGAACCAGAAACAGATTCCGGCCGGTTTTGATTATGTGCTTATGATTTCGCCGCAATGGTTCAAAGGGCTGGATAAGCCGGCAATCAAAAAAGAAGTAAAGCGGCTGGCATTTACACAGGTAGAAAATTCATTTTTGACTTTGGTGAATAATTTATCCGCCAAGATGAACGATTTATAGCCGAAAAATATGAGGGCAAGGTTTGAATCAGGAAAAGAAATTAGTGCCGATAGGCGCCGCTGCAAAAAAAGCCGGTGTTTCACGGCAGTCTTTGCAGTATTATTTAATGGTCGGCCTGCTCGAACCCACTGAGGTTACGCAGACCGGCAGACGGTTATTCGATGAAAAGAGCGTCGAGCGGATTAAACTCATTAAGAAACTTAACCAGAGCGGTTATCCGCTGCGAGCCATAAGAGAGCTGTTTCTGGAAGGTCGAACCGGTTTGAAAGGAAACAAACAGTGAGCGATTATGAAAGTATTCAGAAAAGGCGCGATATTATCGTAGGACTTTTTGTAATACTGGCTATGTGCGCTCTTTTTTGGATGGTGTTTAAGTTCGGCGATTTACCGGTCTTTGTCAGCGAACGCAGGTCTTTTGAAGTGCTGATTCAGTTCCCCGAAGCAACCGGGGTGCAGGAAAGCACGCCGGTGCGGTTCTGCGGTTATCAGATTGGAATGGTAACAAAGATTAAACCTCCAAAGGTATTAAAGGATTCGAATACAGGCCGTTTCTACCATCAGACTCTGGTCGTTCTCAGCATAGATAAGAAATACGACAACATCCCTTACAACGTCCAAGTAAAGCTGATGACACGCGGGCTGGGCAGCAGTTACATCGACCTTAAAGAGCCGCCCTTCGACGTTCAGGAGATGGAGCAAAAATTCCTGACCAACGGCAGTTTACTGCAAGGTTCGACAGGAATGACCAGCGAGTTCTTTCCTGAAGAAAGTCAGAAAAAACTGGACGAGCTGGCTGATGGATTGAAGGCGTTGCTAAAGAATGCCAACGATATTCTCGGCGACGAAACAAACAAAGAGAACATCCGGACAACTTTGGCCAATTTGTCCAAAGCAACTGAACAGGCCAAAGACACGCTGAAGAAACTTGAGGATTTTTCCGCCGCCGGTGTTACCACAAGCGAAGAGCTGACCAGGACAGTAACAGAACTGAGACTGGTTCTGGAAAAAATAAACAGCGGCAGCGGCTCTGCTGCTAAATTCGTTAATGACGGGCGCCTCTACGAAAATCTGCTTGAAAATACCCGCCAGCTCGATGTGCTGCTGAAACAGTTGGCATCATTTATAGAAAAGGCGGAGAAAAAAGGCATAAAGATGAAGTTGTAGCGGACAAAATGCGCCCGGCAGGATTCGAACCTGCGACCTTCGGTTTAGGAAACCGACGCTCTATCCTACTGAGCTACGGGTGCGTTTTTATGTGCTTTTAATATAACCGCCTTCCCAACCTTTCATCAAGTCATTTCAGTAAAAATAGCAGAACAAGTGCATCCTGTATCTATCGGGAAAAATTCTCCGCCCTTTTGGTGCTTAATAACAAACAGCACAAATTAAAAAAATAAAAAAGGCTGCTTTTTTCAAAACAGCCTTTTTGTGACCTCCACCTTTTATATCAGTTATTTGTTACATTGCTGTTTTTATCATTTTCTCTCGGATGCGCACTATCATAAACCTCTTTCAGTCTTTTAGTTGTAAGATGCGTATAAATCTGTGTCGTCGAGAGTGACTGATGGCCGAGCAGTTCCTGCACACTTCTCAAATCGGCGCCGTTATTTAACATATGGGTTGCGAAACTATGTCTTAGCGTATGCGGGCTGATTGAGGGGTCTAAGCCGGCTATTTTGAGATATTTGTCCATTTTACGACGGACGCTCCTTGTGCTGAGCCTGCCGCCGTGCTTATTTACAAAAAGCACCTTCGAGTCGAAATTACTGTTACTTTGCGCCCTCTTGTTGCGGAACTCCATATAATGCTGAATGATCTGCAAAGTAGAAGAGCTTATTGGTGCGATTCTTTCCTTTTTGCCTTTGCCCCTGATATGCACCACTTCACCAAGGAAGTCGATGTCATCCATATTCAGCGCCACCAGCTCGCTTACTCTCATACCTGTGCTGTAAAGTGTTTCCATCATCGCCCTGTCTCTTGCGCCCAGCCAGCTATCCATCGGCGGTGTTTCAAGCAGTCGTTTTACATCATCATATTCAAGAAACTTGGGTAGCTTTTTGTCCTGCTTGGGAGTTCTCACCACAGAAACCGGATTGGAACTGACTTTATTTCTCTTAACCAGGAATTTATAAAAGCTGCGGAGTGTGGCCAGCTTTCGGGCTATGGTGGGCTTTGAATACTGCTTTTCGTTCAGAAAAGTCAGATATGCCCTGACGGTATTGACATCCACAGCAAGAAGGGCTTGGTCTACTTTAGCGGCAGTCTGAGTGGCTACCATTGTCGCAGAATTGTCCTGGTGATGAGCAGAGGCATCCCAGTCTCCTGCTGGCCGGCCCTGCCCGGAACTGCCTGTAAGATAGCCCGTAAACTGCGCCAAATCGGCGCCATAGCACTTGGCGGTATATTCAGAAAACCGCTTTTCAAAATTCAAGTAATTTATAAATTCCTGAATAATTACACTGTTTTCCATAAGTCTACCTGCCTGTTCTCGCTACAAATTTCCCAATTGCTGTTTAGAGTTACAATCCTCTTTACCGTCTGCTTCCATATATTCATTGGCATGGACCTGCGTATTCTTATTCTCATGCAAAAGCTCATCCGCCTGGTCGATAAGCGACTGCGTCAGTTTGAAACTCAGCACAGCCGCATCGAACCAGTCAAAACTGGTCTGCCTGCTTTTTGCCTGCTCGACAAGGGTGTCGAGAAGTTTGTCCTCACATCCGCTGTCAAAGCGGAATATAAACTTTTCTTTGCCCTTGCTTAATACCAGTTGCCGTTTTGTTCCTCTCATCATTACAGTAGTTTTGTCCTCAAAAATTAGCCTGTCAGCAATAAAGCAAAGTCCACTTATTTCTTATCGGCCTAAAAGCATTTTACTAAAGTTAAAAATTCTTTTTTTGACGGGATAAACCGATAAAATTTGTTCGCCGTCCGATGCCTTAATGGTTTTTATCGGCCAATAAGACGTCCGCCTTTATAGTTTTAGATATAAAATTACAGATAAATTTCCACAATTTTTGTTTCCCCGCTTAACCTGTGAAGCCGGCTTCTAAATCACCCTGAAGAAGACAATGCCGTTCTTTGTATCGGCACAGACAATCCCCTGTTTCTGGAAATGGTCAATCCATTTCATCGCTTCGTCCCGCCTTATGCCCAGCCCCGAACATATATCATCCAGTGAGCAAGGCCTGCGTTTTAGCATTGATAACACGTATTCAGCCTTACCTTCGAGATGTTCCCGATGCCGCTGCGGCGAAAAGTCCGCTATCACTTCGCAGTTTTCCCCGAGTTGAACTGCTATATTTTGCAGCTTTTCAACAGTTACTTTCCTGATTTCCGGTTCGGCGGTAGGCCGAACAGCAGTGTTAAGCTGAACCTTATCAGGTCGAATTTGCTCTATGGCGGTCTTTATTTTAGCGATTTGTCCGGTGTCGGTATTAAAACCTTCGACAAAAAACACCTCAAGCCAAATTTGGCCGGCAAATTCCTTCCTGAACGCACACAAACCCTCAATCAGGCTTTCAATACTGATATCTTTATGAGGACGGTTTATCTTCCGGAAACACTTATCATCGCCTGCATCAAGAGAAGGCATTACCACATCGGCCTTTGCACAATCTTTGCGCACGTCCTCTCGGCACAATAACGTCCCGTTGGTCAATATAGCAACGGGTATATCCGTAATTTTCCTGATGCCGTCGATGATTTCGCCAAGTTTTGAATTCAGCGTCGGCTCGCCGGAACCGCTGATAGTAATGAAATCAGGCTTTATTCCCTCAGCCAATCGTTCTTTTAGCTCGGCCAGTACCGGCCCAACAGGGACATATTCTCTGCGTTCAACGGTTTTTTCACTGGTTTTACCGAGCTGACAGTAAACACAATCGAGTGTGCAGACCTTCAGAGGCACAATATCAACACCGAGACTAAGCCCCAATCTGCGAGAAGGCACCGGCCCAAAAAGGTGTTTATATTTTTTTTCTCCAGCCGTTTTATTTATCCCCGAACGGTTTGAAATATTTTTTTGCATACTTTAAGCAAATTTTCAAGTCTGTCTATTGCCATAATAGTGGCGGCGTCTGATTTGGATTTCTCAGGATGCGGATGGACCTCGATGAAAAGGCCGTTGGCGCCGGCGGCGATGGCCGCTTTTGCAAGTATGGGCGACATCTCTCTTCTGCCTGCGGTGGCAAAACCGAGTCCGCCGGGCTGCTGCGTGCTATGAGTGGCATCAAAAACAACGGGACAGCCAAAATTTTTCATAGTCTCAATGGCTGTCATATCATTGACGAGCCGATTATATCCGAAAAACGTGCCTCGCTCGGTAAGTATGATTTTGTCGTTTTTGCAGGCACGGATTTTCTCAACGACGTTTTTCATTTCTTCAGGCGACATAAACTGGCCTTTTTTGACGTTTATGGGTTTGCCTGTTTCCGCACAGGCGAGTAGCAAATCGGTCTGCCTGCAAAGAAACGCCGGCACCTGAAGGCAGTCAATTACTTTGGCTGCAACGGCTGCCTGCTGCGGTTCGTGTATGTCGGTCATCACGGGCAAACCAGTTTCCTGCCGGACGGCTGCGAGGATTTCCAGCCCTTTTTCCAGACCCGGGCCGCGAAAACTCGATATGCTGCTGCGATTGGCCTTGTCGAAACTGGCCTTGAAAATTATACCAACGCCGGTCCTTCGACTGATTCCAACAAGTTTTTTGGCAATATCAATACAGCATTTTTTGCTTTCGATGATGCACGGCCCAGCCATTAAAAACATAGGAGCATTCAGCCCCACTTCAACCGGCCTTTTTACATCACTTTTGCCGTCTCCGATTCTGAATTTCATCATTTTCATAATCAAAATCCAATTTCAAATAACTAATTATTTATCCTAACGCCCTTATAAGTCTCGTTCTGATACCTGCCGGTTTGGCGTTTTTCGGCACCATTATTTTAACCGCTTTTGGAATTATCTCAATCTCTACGGGCAGATTCGGCCCCGGGTCGCCGTCTATCTGTGTCCGCACATCGCTGTCTGAAGTTACGATAATCTTCCTGCCCTGGCGATAAATGACATCTTTGCTTTTTATATGCTGTTTCAGGACCGTCATCAGGGAATGCTTTATCAAACGTATGCGCGATGCACATTTATAAATACATACATCGAGCAGGCCGTCGCTGAAATCCGCCTGCTTGAGTATACCAAGCCCTATCGCATATTTTGAGATATTTCCGACAAAAACCATACCCCTGTCATCAAAAATCTTTTGTCCGTCCACTACTACCTGCATTTTATCAAATTTGTAATCCCAGAAGGTCCGCCAGATAGGCCAGAAGTAATCGGTATAATCTATGTGCCCTTTTCTTTCCCTGCTGACACGTTCTACCACTTTGCCGTCAAATCCGAAGCCTGCTATGGAGGTAAAACATCTTCCATTGGCATTTCCGAGGTCTAAATCCTTTGTGTATCCTGCTTCGAAAACATCTATTACCGTCTGCGGTTTCGTATCAAAACCAAGCTCATTAGCCAGCAGGTTTTCCGTTCCGCAGGGGACTATAAACAAAGGCTTGCTGCTGCCTTCCAGGCCGTGCGCTGCCTCGCGGACGGTGCCGTCGCCTCCTGCGGCGGCAATCATAGCACAGCGATTGTCCTCTGCTGCGGCGACAGCAATTTCACAGGCGTGGGCCAAAGATGCAGTATAACTGACCCTGACCTCGAAACCTTTCTCTGCGAGATATTTGCGGAACAGTTGCTCCGTCAATTTGCAGCTGCTGGCGCCGGATTTAGGGTTTATGATATAAGCAATATAGCCGTCATCCGGCTTCATAATTACCTTTGCTTTTTTTGTGAAGTTTATCCGCTACTAATGTTGCGTAACTTTCGGGGATATGCTGCAAATCCGCCAGACCCAATTTTTTCTGGACAGCGGCGATTGTCTTTTCATTACGTCCTTCTATTTCCACAAATTTGCCCAACAAAGGAAGCCGGTCTAAAGCAATTTCGCAGCCGCTGAACAGCCAGACCTGCCGGCTCTTTTTGACAACTAATACTTTTTTATATCCGAGTTCCGAAAGCAATTTTTCAACAGCTTTGCCGGCGCTGATTTCGAGGTCTATTTCCTGCCTTTTTTTGAATTGGCCTTTTTCTCTTGCGCCTTTGTAAGCGAGAAACATTTTTTCAATTTTGCCGGAGCGGCGAAACCGCAGCCGAAGACATTGGTCGGTCTTTGTTAGTGTCGACTTTGCATCATCAAGGTAATAATCCGTATGAAACTGAGATTCTACAAACTTGGCGCCGAGTTTTTTTAATCTCTCGATTACCTTCTTATGCGAAGCGATTCTCAGCTTTGCTTCTATTTCAATACACATCGGCATAATAAACTTATGTAACAATACTCACTATGCGGGCGGTGATAATAACTTTTTTTGCTTCTTTGCCCGCCATAGCAGCTTTTACTCTTTCATTGGCAAGTGCCTTTTGTCTTATCTGCTGCTCATCGGCATCTGCGGCGGTCACTATCCTGTCTTTTACCTTGCCGTTGACCTGAACCGCCCTTTCAATTTCCTTTTCCTTGATAAGCTCTTTGTCATATTGCGGCCAGCTCTCGTAAGTCAGAGTATTTTTATGGCCGAGCCTCTGCCAGAGTTCCTCGGCGATATGCGGTGAAAACGGAGCAAGAATCAGAATAAATTTCTCAACGACCGATTTCGGCCTTACCGTCTGTTTGTTAAGGTGATTTGTGAAAATCATCATCGCACTTATCGAAGTATTAAAGCCGAAGGTCTCAATATCGCTGCCGACCTTTTTTATCGTCTGATGCAGCAGTCGCAGCGTCTCTTCATCCGCATCGGCGTCTTTTACCGCATCGCAAAGGCTGCCTGTATCTTCATCAACAACCATTCGCCAGACTCTTTGCAGGAATCTATAAACACCTTCTACGCTTTGCATACTCCAGGGTTTGACGGCTTCGAGCGGCCCCATAAACATTTCATAAAGCCTCGTCGAATCAGCGCCGTAATCAGCGACAACCTTGTCGGGATTGACGACGTTGCCGCGGGATTTGCTCATCTTCTGGCCGTCCTCGCCGAGAATCATTCCCTGATTGATAAGTTTTTTGAACGGCTCTTTCGTGCTGACGTAGCCGAGGTCATAAAGCAGCTTGTGCCAGAACCGCGAATATAAAAGATGCAGGACAGCGTGTTCGGCCCCTCCGATATACAAATCAACCGGCATCCAGTATTTTTCCTTTTCCGCCTCCCAGCCCCGCTGATTATTGTGCGGGTCGATATACCGCAGATAATACCAGCAGCTGCCCGCCCATTGCGGCATCGTATTTGTTTCCCGCATCGCTTTTGAGCCATCGGGCAGGGTAACGTTCACCCAATCCTTTATATTGGCCAGCGGCGATTCACCCGTCCCTGAAGGCTTATAGTTTTTGACCGGCGGCAGCATCAAAGGCAAATCCTTCTCGTTCAATCCTGTAATATTTCCGCCTTCGGTATGCAAAATCGGGAAAGGTTCACCCCAGTATCGCTGTCTGCTAAAAAGCCAGTCTCGTAATTTATAGTTCACAGCCTTTCTACCAAATTGCCTTTCCGCAAGCCAATTTGTAATTCTTTCCTTGAACTCGGGTGTTGGCAGGCCATTGAATTGTCCACTGTTAATTGCTGTACCATCGCCGGTAAAACACAATTTACCCTGTTTTGCCAGTTCAGCCTCTTTTTCATCGGGCGGCTCAACAACCTGTATAATCGGCAAATTAAATTTCTTCGCAAATTCGAAATCCCTGTCGTCGTGTGCCGGCACCGCCATAATCGCCCCCGTGCCGTAGCTTATCAAAACATAATCGCTTATCCAGATTGAGATTCTTGTATCATTTACCGGATTGATTGCATAAGTGCCGAGAAACACGCCCGTCTTGTCCTTTGCCAAATCAGTGCGGTCTAAATCACTTTTGCGGGCGGCCTCTTCACGATATTTCTGAACCTCCACTTTTTTATCTTTGCTCGTGATAACATCAACTAATTTATGCTCAGGAGACAAAACCATATATGTTGCGCCGAACAATGTATCAGGCCGCGTAGTAAATATGCGAATGATTTCGTTGAAACCATCGAGTTTGAAATCTACTTCCGCCCCGACGCTTTTACCAATCCAGTCCGTCTGCAATTTTTTTATCGATTCCGGCCAGTCCACCTCATCCAAATCGCTAAGCAGTTTCTCCGCATAACTTGTTATTCGCAGCATCCACTGCCTCATCGGCTTTCTGATTACGGGATAACCGCCTCGCTCGCTTACTCCGCCGATAACCTCTTCATTTGCCAGAACCGTCCCCAACTGCTGACACCAGTTCACGGCAACCTCCGCCTCATAAGCCAAACGATGGTCGTCTATATATTTTTGTTTTTCAGTTTCGTTTAAACCTTTAGGGATTGACAACTGCTCAATCGGCTTTGCCTTTTGTTCTTTTTCATCGAAGTGGCTGTTGAAAAACTTCAAAAATATCCACTGCGTCCATTTGTAATAATCCGGGTCGGTAGTATTGACTTCCCTGTCCCAGTTATAGCTGAAGCCGAGCGACTTGATTTGTCTTCGCATATTTGCGATGTTTTTTTTGGTGATTTCCGCAGGATGTGTGCCGGTCTCGACGGCATATTGTTCCGCCGGCAGGCCAAATGCGTCCCAGCCCATAGGATGAAGGACGTTGAATCCCTTCATTCTTTTGTAGCGGGTAACTATGTCGCTTGCGGTATAACCTTCCGGATGGCCGACGTGAAGTCCCTGCGCGCTCGGGTAGGGAAACATATCCAGCACGTAATATTTCGGCTTGCTGCTGTCGCAGTCGATTGCCTTGAATGTTTTATTTTGTTCCCAGTATTGCTGCCATTTTTTTTCGATGGCGTTGAAGTCGTAACTGCCTTTTTTTTCGTCCATAACTTTAATTTCCCGAATGAGGACACCTTGCATCGGTGCAACTGTGGCATCGCTTTGATTGTCCCTCTTTGACCCTTGGCGAAAATGCGGAAAACTGCTTTTTCAGATCTTCGCTGCCGCAGTGTGAGCATCGCTTAGCGGCCTTTTCGCCCGCCGTTTCCAAAAACTCACTTATCCTGCTGCATTTACTGCATTTATATTCAAAAATCGGCATGAAAATTTCTCCGTCGTCAATAAAAAAATCGGGGCGAGTGGATTTGAACCACCGGCCTCTTGGTCCCGAACCAAGCGCTCTATCCAAGCTGAGCTACGCCCCGATAAAGTTATAGCAAAAATATACCATAAAAACTTTTAAACCACAATCAGTCTTTATTTCACCTTAAAGACACCAGCCAATTTCTTCTTTTCATAGGAACCTCGGGTGCTTTTGAGATACCGTTCCCGCTTTGCTGCAGAAGCCCGGTCCGAGTAAGACTCGCTGTAAACCAGCGTCCACGGGCCATTTTGTCGAGTGTATCGACCGCCCCAGCCGCTATTATGCTCTGTGAGTCTCCGAGCCAGGTTGCTGGTGTGTCCGATGTAAAGTTTCTTTGTCTTAAGGCTTTGAA
>Ga0315286_10008376_pt1 | contig 10170 bp, 10 predicted proteins | sample YL17G10_0_MG_FD_205038 | JGI IMG/M metagenome (GOLD analysis project Ga0315286, IMG submission 205038) | Sediment microbial communities from Yellowstone Lake, YNP, Wyoming, USA - YL17G10_0 | ecosystem: Environmental > Aquatic > Freshwater > Lake > Sediment | place: USA: Wyoming | collected...
CTCGGGGATCAGGATGTACTCGGCGCCCGCCCCGAGCCCGGTCGAAAGCGCGAGATGCCCGGCGTCCCTCCCCATGACCTCGACGACGAACACCCGGTCATAGGAGGTAGCGGTGTCGCGGATACGGTCGATCGCGTCGAGGGCGGTGCTCACCGCGGTGTAGAAGCCTATAGTGTAGTCGGTGCCTGCCACGTCGTTGTCGATCGTCGACGGGCAGTTCACCGTGGGGATTTCCCAATCGGCCGCGAGGATGTGGGCGCCGCGCGAAGTGCCGCTCCCACCGATGGTGATCACCCCGTCGATCCCGTACTTGCGGAGGTTCTCCGCCGCCTTCCTCTGCCCTGTCTTTTCCTTGAACTCCGTCGCCCGCGCGCTTTTTAGAATCGTTCCCCCGCGGTTCAGGATACCGCTCACCGAGGAGAGGTCCATGGCCTGGAACCACCCCTTGATGAGACCGTCGAAGCCCCGCTGGACCCCCGAAACCTCGAGCCCCTCGGATATGGCGGTCCTAACCACCGCCCTTATCGCGGCGTTCATCCCCGGGGCGTCTCCCCCGCTCGTAAGCACGGCAATCCGCTTCACTGTCGTCTCCGCTCCACTTTTATCAGTAGCCCTTCTTCGGGTCGTACGTCCCCTCCCGGTACTCGCCGTTCGCGCTCGGAATCATCAGGACCTGCCCCGGGAAAACAAGGTTGGGGTTGTCCGGCTCATTGAGCTTCTGCCTGTTGGCGTCGTAGATCACATTCCACTTCCAGGGGTTGTTGTAGATGAACTTGTACTCGGCGATCCTCCAGAAACAGTCGCGCCTGCCTTTGATGAGCCGCACCTTGTAGTACTTGGGGGGCGGGTTGCGGGGGACGACGACGGTGAGGCCGTCGATGACCCTGTTGGAATACTCTATGCTCTTCGAGTAATCCTCGGCCGCGTAGGTTTTGTTCGCTATGTCCATGTCGGCGAGGGACTGCTTGTACTGCTTCGCGAAGGAGCTTGCCGCGCCCTTGGCTTTGGCGGCCTCGATCCGTTTTGAGGACTGGTAGAGGAGGGTGGTGGCCTTGTTTTTCTGAACGAGCATGGTGACGTAGGCATCCGCCTTCGCCGTGTGCGCCTTCGCCTCTTCGGCGTATTCGTACGCTTGCTGGTAATCCCCCCCGGAGTAGGCCTTCTGCGCCTTCTGGTTCATCTCCCTCGCTTTCTTGTAGTTGGGGTTTTCGGAGATGGAAGCCCCGATGGCGACGATCCAGTAGAGGACGACGGCGATCACGATGGCGACGATGATCATCGTTTTTCTTTCCATAATAACCACCTATTGATAATGGATTTGTGAGCCTCCGGTGTCCGGGCTCACCTTGTTCGGAACGCGCCCGTTCTCTTTTTTCTTCCGGTTCCTTGAAAGGCTCACTTCAGGCCCGCTCCCTTTGCCTTTTGTTCGACAATCTGAAGCTCCCTGTTTGACTCTTCTATCGCCCTTTCGGCGCGCGCTCTCTTTTCCTCGGTTTGAGTGCAAACGGCCTGGAAGAGATCCTTCGCCTCCCGGAAGAGGTCGGCGGCTTTTCTCTTGCTGCCCTCCTGCTTGCTGCTCGACGCGCTTTCGTAGACCGCGAGCGCCTTCGCGAACTCCTCCTTCATCGCGACGTCGCCCTTGATCTCCCTCGCCTTGTTCATAAGGGCCTCCGCGTCCCGCTGAAGCTCTTCGAGGGAATTGCCGTTCTCCTGACGGGTTTGGGCGCTCGCTTCGGAGGTCGCCCCCTGCTCCGCGGTTTTTGCGCCCTTTTTAGGCGACGACGCGCAGGAGTACACCACAAAAGCCAGGGTCGACGCTAAAATGGCGAATAGGATCTTTTTCATTGTATTCCTCCGTGGAGACCGCGCTCCCGTCAGACAAATTCTAAACGGAAAAGGGGATGAATGCAAATAAAGCGAAAAAAATGTTTACATTCGGGTACACGCCGTGATACAGTTATGCAAACATTTAATCGCCGACAGCGGTGCCCGATGATGCCGCAGAGACAGGAGAGGGCGTTTATGCAGGCGAATTACGTTCTGGCGTTCGACCTCGGGACCGGGGGCAACAAGTCCGTTTTGTACGACAGGGAGGGACGCCTGCGGGCAAAGGCGTTCGTTCCCTACGATACCTACTATCCGCAGCCGGGCTGGGCCGAGCAGAGCCCGATCGATTGGTGGAAATCGATCGTGGAGAGCACCCGCAAGATGCTCGCGGCGGCGCGGGTGAACGTGAAGGAGATCGCGTGCGTGTGCATCTCGGGGCACGGCATCGGCGTGGTCCCCGTCGACCGTGATGGCGCCCTGCTCCGGGAGAGAACACCGCTCTGGTCCGACAGCAGGGCGCTGAAGCAGACCGAGGAGCTGTTCAAACGGGTGGATGCGTCCCGGTGGTACCGTAAAACGGGGTACGCGCTTCGCCCCGAGAACTGCACGGCGGTGAAGATCATGTGGCACCGGGAAAACGAGCCCGAGCTGTTTCGCGCAGCCTGCAAGTTCATCGGGACCAAGGATTTTATCAACATGAGGATGACGGGCCAGTGCGTCTCCGATTTTTCGGACGCGTCGTTCTCCGGGCTTTACGACCTCGAGCGGTGGAGCTACTCCGAAGAGCTCGTGAAGGCGTCGGGGATCCCCGCGGAAAAGCTTCCGGAGCTGCGCCCATCGACCCACGTTCTCGGCGGGCTCCGGCCGGGGCCCGCCGAGGAGCTGGGCCTCGCGTCGGGGACTCCGGTGGTCGTGGGCGGGTATGACGGTTCGTGCACCGCTCTGGGGGCGGGGAACGTCAAGGAAGACCGGGTCTACAATTACATCGGCTCTTCGTCATGGATCTCCGTCGCCTCCCGTAAAGCGTTGTTCGAACCGAGGATAAAACCCTACATCTACGCCCACGTGGTCCCCGGGATGTTCAACTCGACGGTGTCCATCTATTCGGCAGGCAGCTCCTACCAATGGGTCCGAAACACGATATGCGGCGAGGAGCGGTTCGCGGCCGAGGTGGCGGGGATGGACCCCTACGAGATCATGGAGAAGGAGGCGGCTCAAGCGCCTATAGGCTCCAACGGCGTGTTTTTCAACCCCAGCCTGATGGGCGGCGCCACCATCCACCCGAACCCCCACCTAAGGGGAGCCTATGTTGGGCTTGGACTGTCGCACCGCAAATCCGACCTCGTGCGCGCGGCGATGGAGGGAATCGCCCTCGATCTCCGGATGGTGCTCGACGAGTTCAGGAAGATGGGGATCGGGTGCGACGAGATACGGGTGGTCGGGGGGGGCTCGGCGAGCGCTCTATGGCGCCAGATATTCGCCGACGCATACCGGGTGAAGATCATCAGGACAACGGTCGGCCAGGAAGCCGCGGCCCTCGGGGCGGCCGTTACCGGCGCGGTGGCCGTAGGCATGTGGAAAGATTTCTCCATCGTGGACGAGATCGCCGAAATCACGGACACCTCGGAGCCGCACAAGGAAAATTCCGAAAAATATGACACGCTCCTCGGGGTGCACCGTTTTATCACGGAACGGCTCCTCGAGATCGCGGAGCGGATAAAAACAGCGCCTTGAAGGCGAACCGGTAATAAAGTACACGTGTACAATGGGGGGAGCAGCGCGAGGAACCGACCGTGCGAATCACCACAAAAGACATTTCCAAGCTCGCCAACGTTTCACGCACCACCGTGTACCGCGCTCTTCACGACCAGGCGGGAATAAACACGGAAACCAAGAGTAAGGTGCTCCAGATCGCCCGTTCCCTCCAGTACCACCCGAACCGGCTGGGGATGGCCCTCGCGAAAAAGAAGACGATCGTCATCGGGGTGATCACGCTCCCGCAGAATAATCCCTTTTCCGGAGAGCTGCTGAAAGGGATCGAGTCGGCGAGGGACGAGCTCAAGGATTTCGAGCTCTCTCTGAAGGTGAGCGCGATGGAAGGCCTCGAGCCCGCGCGCCAGGCGCGGATGATCCGGACGTTGCTCGACGATTCGGCGGACGGGATCGCCATCGACGCCCTCGACAGCCCCGAGGTGAGAGAGGCGGTGAACGACGCGACGGATGCGGATGTTCCAGTGGTCACCTACAACAGCGATCTCAAGGGGAGCAGGCGGGTCTGTTTCGTGGGGCAGGATCTTTTTAAAAGCGGCCAGGTCGCGGCCGTCGAAGAAGGTATGGACGACGATTTCATTTCATACGACAGGACGCTGCAGGCCTTGAAACGCCACCCCGACATCCAGGGGATATACGCGGTGGCGGCCGGTATCAGGGGCCTCGGGAAGGCCCTCGGAGAGAGCGGTAGGGCGGGGGAGGTGAGGGTCGTGTGCAACGACCTGGTGCCCGAAACGGCGAAACTCATCGCAGAAGGGATGATCGACGCCTCGATCGTTCAGGACCCGATAAGCCAGGGGAGGCTTGCCGTGAAGATACTCTTCGACTGCCTGTTTGAAGGCAGGGGGCTGCTCCGCGAGGTCTATTACACGGAAACGGGAATCGTGACCAAGCACCTTTTATAAACGATCGGCGCGTTCGATTGCGTCGAACAAACCGGCGGAAGGAGGTGATCGGCCGAACGACACCTTTGCGGTTTCAATACCAAATCCAAGAGGAGAATGAAATGAGAAAGAAATGGATGTTGTTTGTCGTGTTCATCGCGGTGATCGCTCTGATGCTCCCCCTCGTCGCAGCGAAGAAGAAGGCGGTGCAGGCGACGGGTAAACAGGGAGACTGGGTGCCCTACTACATGAAATCGGACTTCAAACCCTACGTCGACCTGCCCGTCAAGACCAAGCCGCAGCTCGGCGATGTCAAGGATGAAATGGTCGTCAAACCCGTCGACAGGGTGGCTCCGAAGCTCGTCAAGATCGCGGTCATCGGCGGCGCGACGAACCCCTTCTGGGACATCATAAAGATGGGCGTGGACGCCGCTGCCGAGGAACTGATCCTCCACAACGTGAAAGTGGACTGGATCGTGCCGGGGTCGACCCTCTCGTCGTCGGATTCGGCGGCGGTCCTCGAGACGCTCATCACCAAGCAGTACGACGGCATAACGCTCATGATCTACAACGAAGGGCTCATCCCCTACGTCGAGAAGGCGGTCAACGCCGGCATCCCGGTGGGGTGCTACTGCGTGGACACCCAGCCGAACAAGTCCCTGTTCTTCGTCGGTCAGGACCTCTACGCCGCGGGGGCGAAGTGCGCCGACATGATGGCCAAGGAGATCGGCAACAAGGGGAAGGTCGCCGTCATCACCGGTAACTTCAACGTGACCGCGCATGAGCTCCGCAGGAAGGGGTTCATCGACAGGGTCAAGGAGAAATACCCAGGCATAAAGATCGTGGGTGAGGTCGAGAACGCAGACCTCGCGGAGAAGGCGAGGACGCAGTCGATCGATTTCATGACCGCCCACCCGGACCTCGCCGGGATCTACCTCACCGCGGGCGGCCCCATCGGCGCCGGGCAGGCGGTGAAGGAAGCCGGCAAGGCCGGGAAGGTGAAGGTCATCGCCTTCGATCCTCTGCCCCAGACCATCGAGAACATCAAGGACGGTTCCATCCAGGGAGTCATCGGCCAGAACCCGTACGCGGAAGGGCGCGACACGGTTGTCAGGCTCTTCAACTATATGATGGAGGGGATCGTCCCGGAGGCGAAGTTCATGTTCACCAGGGCGGACATCGTTACGCTTGAGACGCTTGCGGATTTCTACAAGAGCGGGCAAAAAGGGTAATAATAAATGAGGGGATGAGGGTCGGGGCAGTTGCCCCGACCCGATCCCATTTATGGAACGTAAATGAACGAAGCTCAACCGATTTTATCCATCAAAGATATCTCCAAGCACTTCGGCGGCGTTACCGCCCTGGACGGCGTCTCCTTCGGTGTCGACGAGGGTGAGTGCCACGCTCTCGTGGGCGAGAACGGCGCGGGGAAGACTACGCTCATCAACATATTGAGCGGCGACATCCTCCCCGACGCGGGCCATATCGAGATAAAGGGGACACCCTACCACCGTCTTGACCCGCGCACGAGTATCTCCCTCGGGATCAACGTCATCCACCAGGAGCTCGCGCTCATCGGGCCCCTGAGCATCATGGAAAACATCTTCGTGGGGGACCTGAAGGGGGAGCACAAGGGGTTCGTCAAGAGCCAGAAGAGGCTGAAAGCGGACGCGAAGGGGCTCCTCGACATGCTGGGGTGCGACTTCGAGCCGGCGGACCTCGTCGAGCGCTTGAGCACGTCGAAAAAGCAGATCGTGGAGATCGCGAAAGCCCTCTCGACCAACCCGAAGATCCTTATCATGGACGAACCCACCTCGTCCCTCACCAACGCCGAGACCGAAAAGCTCTTCGGCATCATCAAGTCGCTCAAGGCGAGGGGGATTTCGATCATCTTCGTTTCCCACCGTCTGAACGAGGTTATGAAGATATCCGACAGGGTAACTGTACTGCGGGACGGCCGCTACATCGGAACGGTGAAAACCGGCGCAACCTCCATCGACGCGATCGTTCGGATGATGGTCGGGCGGACGATGGAGCTCTACCAGAAACGCGAAAGCCGGGAGGGGGACAAACCGGTCGTCCTCGAGGTGGAAGGGCTCACGAGGGAACCCTATTTCCGGAATGTGAGCTTCAAAGCGAGAAGCGGGGAGATCGCCGCCTTCTCGGGGCTCGTGGGCGCCGGCCGGACGGAGCTCGCCGAGTCGATTTTCGGGTACGCGCCCCCGGACCAGGGGACGATCAAGATCCAGGGGATCTCCCATAAAATCAGTTCGCCGAAAGGGGCGATGAACCTGGGGATCGGACTCCTCACCGAGGACCGGAAGATCAACGGCGTCATCGGGACCATGGTGGTGCGGGAGAACGCGAGCATCGCCGTGCTCCCGAAGCTTGCGAGGCTTGGGTTCGTCAGGAGGGGGGAGGAGAACCGCAGGGTGAACGAATTCATCCGTCTCCTCGGCATCAAGACACCTTCCATCGAGAACCCCATCCTCAACCTGAGCGGCGGAAACCAGCAGAAGGTGATGATCGCCCGGTGGCTCGCGACGGCGGTGAAGGTGCTTATCGTGGATGAACCCACGCAGGGCGTCGACGTGGGCGCGAAGGCCGAGATTCACAAGCTCCTCAGGGAGCTCGCCGAGCAGGGAGTGGCCGTGCTCGTCATATCCTCGGACCTCCCCGAGGTGCTCTCGATATCGGACAGGGTGCTGATCATGAAGAGCGGAGAGCTCGCGGGCGAGCTCTCCTCGAGGGACGCGACGGAGGAGAGGATCATGATGATGGCGACCGTGGGCTGGTGCCAATGACGGCCAATAATAATTGAGAAGGAGAAGGTCTTGGAAACGACGAAGAGCGGGTTTTTTGCGAATTTCGGAGACTACCTGAGAAAGTCGGGGTGGGGGGTTTACGCGGCGTTCGCATCCGAGTGTCTCATCCTCAGCCTGCTGAGCCCCTATTTCCTGACCGCCAAGAACCTCTTCAACGTGATGAAGGCCATCACCTTCACGGGCGTCACCTCGGTCGGCATGACGATGCTCATCATCAGCGGGGGACTCGACCTCTCGGTGGGGTCCATGATAGGCCTGGGGGGAATGGTGCCCGCCGCGCTCATGACGAGGCTGGGAGTGCACCCCGCCCTCGCCGTTTTCGTGGGGCTTTTGATCGGCGCCTTCAGCGGCTTCACCATATCGATGATCGTCACCCATCTCAAGATCAACTCCTTCATCGTCACTCTCGGCATGCTGAGTATCCTTCGGGGGTTCACCTACCTGATTTCCAAAGGCTCGAACATCTTCGTCAGGTCGAAGGCCATCCTGTTCCTCGGCCAGGGGTACCTGGGGAGCGTCCCGTTCCCCGTTATCGTGATGCTCTTCTTCGTCGTCATAGGCGCCGTCTTCCTGCGCTACACCGTGCTGGGGCGCCAGATCTATGCGGTCGGCGGAAACGAGAGGGCGGCGAGGCTCGCGGGTGTCCAGGTGAACAAGGTGAGGCTCTTTGTGTTCATAACCACGAGCATCCTGGCCTCTTTTGCCGGGATTATCTCAAGCGGTTTCCTCGGCTCAGCCGAGATGACGGCCGGCACGGGGCTCGAGCTCGACGTCATCGCCGCTGTCATCATCGGAGGCGCGAGCCTGAACGGCGGCAAGGGCACGGCCGTCGGGAGCCTTATCGGCGCCGCGATCATGGGCGTGCTCCGGAACGGTTTTATACTCCTCGGCCTCAGGTACGAAGCCCAGATCATCAGCATAGGCGTGGTGATCATCCTCGCCGTCGTGATGGACAGCCTGAGAAGCGCGAAAAAGTAACGGGTATTATACGCGGCCTGGCCGATCCCCACAATTTTTAGGCAATCCTCCCCAAAATGGCTTACACTTCTATGAAGAGGAGGTGCGCCATGGTTGAGATTATGGACATGATCGAAACGAGGGCGACGTGTCCAGCGTGCGGGAAGTCACTTGTCGTCAACGTGACCGCCTGGAAGGGGCACGGAACGGGTACGCGGGGAGAGGTGACATTCAGCCCAATGACCTACGAAACAGTCTCGGCCGGAACCCATTGCACATGCCCGGAAGGTCCTTGCGACACGCTGGGGCTCTTGGGGAGATGAAGCTTCGCTTCTGCCGATCGACAGCGGGAGTTTCGATTCCACACGCTGCGCGGGAAAGGAGGATGCGGATGGAGAATGCCGCCTGTATCGTGAGCTACGATCCCGATGACGGACGGGTGCTGATAAACGTGAACGGTGTCATCATGATCAGGAAAGACGGCGCCTGGAAGAGAGGCATCGCATCAGTGTATCAACTGATCGATTTTTTCCAACGCATCACGGATCGGGAAGAGGTGACGCGATTATTCGAGGAAGCCAGGATGGTGCTGGAATCCTGCGTCGATCGATCCCAGTCTGAAGAGCGATGGGAAGAACAACGTCGCGATGACTTTTTCGGTGCATCGGGCGCCGGGATCACGCCATGGCGAATTACCTTTGACCCCGCGGCGTAAAACCGCCGCGCCCGCGGTATGGATCATCGGAGAAGAAGTACTTTAACCTGTGACGGACTTTACCCTGCCGATTTCCCCCGTCTCGAGCCGGACCTTGATCCCATGCGGATGCGTGGGCGAGTTCGTAAGAATGTCTTTCACCGTACCTTCGGTGAGCGCGCCTGTGCGTTGATCTTCCTTCCGCACGATAAGAACACGCGCCCCCGGTTTAATATTCGACCGATCGGTTCCTTCCATTTCAATTCTCCCCTCTGACAATATAACCGGTGGACCCGGCGCTTATCATGAAAAAACCCTTCGGAGGAACCCTACCCTCCTGATCGCGTAGGAAAAAAGGTAACTCGCCGACACCGCGAGAACCGAAACAACGCAAAACTTCGCCAGGGGGTGGAGCGAAACCCCTTTCACCGCTTTCGTGACTAAGATGAGAACGGGTGCGTGAAACACGTACACGCCGAAGGCCTGGTCCGAGAGGAACCTCGCCGCCGGACGTCCCGAGTTGAAACGCTCCTTGAATATCCCGATGAGCCCGATGATCATGGCGACGCAGAAAAAGGACTCCCAGAAAGCGAAGGCCGCAGCCTGCCAGTTCACCCCCCCGTTGATCAGGAAAACCCCTTTCAACGGGCCGCCGAACAGGATGATAAGAATCCACACAGGCAGCCCGACGGCGAAAGAAAATATAAACCACATTTTGCCCGCCCGGTGATCGATTCCGTCTAAAAAGCTTTTTCGGAGCCCCGTTACCCCCATCACGAACATGACGGCGTAGCTTGAAAAGTATCCGAGCTGCATGTTGATCACATCGGTGCCGATTGGGAACGCGGTCCGAAGGGCGAAGGCGGCAGCTGATATTACCGCGACCAGAAGGAGCCCGCGTTTCAGGGTGAGGGGGGACCCGAAACCGCGGGGAATCCCCCGAAGGTTTACGCCGAAAAGCTTGCCGATGAGAAGGTACGCGAGAGTGAAGATCAGGAGCGCGAAAGCGAACCAAAGGGGCCCCGACCACGAGACGAAATCGAGCGAGACGATGCCCCGTATGTAGTAATCCGCGATATTGGTATCCGGGTACGCAATCGCGATACATACCGGGTGGATGATAAAGATGTACACAAGAACCGGGACCCCCAGCCTGAAGAGCCTATCTCTCACGAAGCGCTTGGCGCCCTTTCGCTCCAACGCCCCCGGGATG
>Ga0315286_10008377_pt1 | contig 10169 bp, 8 predicted proteins | sample YL17G10_0_MG_FD_205038 | JGI IMG/M metagenome (GOLD analysis project Ga0315286, IMG submission 205038) | Sediment microbial communities from Yellowstone Lake, YNP, Wyoming, USA - YL17G10_0 | ecosystem: Environmental > Aquatic > Freshwater > Lake > Sediment | place: USA: Wyoming | collected...
CTGCGTGATGAGCACGTTGATGCTCCGCCGCTCCTCGGGTACGGACGACAGGCGCAGGCTCTCGGGCATGTAGCGCGAGCCGGAGATGATGTCGCAATCATCCTTGGCGGCCTCGGCCAGAAAAAAACCGACCGCCGCCGGGTCGTGCTGCTCGTCGGCGTCGAGCGTGACCACCCAATCGAACTTTCGGTGCAGGGCAATGCAGAAGGCGTCGATCAGGCTCTGGCCGTAACCCTCGTTGGTGTCGTGATGGTGGACCTCGACGAACGGGTGCTCGTCGAGGATCGCGGCGCTGCGGTCGGTCGATCCGTCATCGACCGCGAGGATTTCGGGCGAATAGCGCACCATCTCCGCCAGCACCCGCTCGAGGTGCTTTTCCTCGTTGTAGACCGGAATGGCGATGAGGGTGCGCATAGCAATTCCACGTTGGCTGGTTCAATTAGCACTACAACGCAACTTTGCGCGGCGGGTCTCCGTACCCGCCGCGCATGCCTCGTTTTCTGAGCCAGGAACCGCCCTTTCGAGCGCGGTGGGTCCGGAGACCCACCGCGCAAAGGTTTAAGTTGCGTTGTAGTATTAGCCATGGTAAGGGGGCGCAGGAGGAATCGCAAGCGCAGGGGCAATATCAGTTCGCTGGTTGCGGCGAAATGCGCACCAGCACCACCCCGTGCACCAGCACGCGTGCCTCGAACTTCCCGTCGAACGTGCCGAGGTCCTTCTGCCGCCAGAGGTCGCGGACGGCGCGCGGGCCGCTGATGCCAAGGTCCGACCAGCGGACCGTGACGGTGCGCGGTTCGTGGTCGTCGAGGTTGAAAAGCCCGACGGCCTTCGAGCCGTCGGCCATGTCCTTCGCCCAGACCTGCGTCGGGCCGTCGGCGGCCACGCGGCCGGCTTGGCGGCCGAGCGGGTCCTGGTCCACCTCCAGCACCTCGTCGTTCGTCAAGAGGCCGAGCGTAAACTCGTCGAGGTTCTGAAGGTCGCAGCCCAACAGCAGCGGCGCGGCCAGCAGGCACCAGAGGCTCAGGTGCGTGTACTGTTCATTCGGCGTGAGGCTCGACGGCCGCAGGCTTGGCCCCCACCCCACGCGGCCGACCACGAGCATATCCGGGTCGCTCCAGTGGCCCGGCCCCGTAAACGGACGCCAGCGGTCCTGCGAGAAACCGATGCCCGAGACGCTCTCCCACGTATCGGCGATGTCGCCGGTCGTGCGCCACGAGTTGGCTAGTTCGGCCCACCGCGCGGCAAGTTCAAACGGGGCGGTGTTGGAGAGGCTGTAGACGATATCGCGGCCGCTATCGCGCAGGGCCGCGGCCATCTCGCCGGCGTGCTCCACATCGTTCGGCTTCCAGTCGTACTTGAGGTAATCCAGGCCCCACTCGGCCCACTGGCGGGCATCGGCCGCCGCAAACGAGACCGCCCCGAACTTGTGGCCCTTCTCCAGCAGCCGTCCGTCGTCGGTGTCGGCCGAGCCGCCCGCAAAGCCCGCGTACGAGGTCTTCCAGGGGGTCGAGTAGATGCCGATCTTCAGGCCCAGAGCGTGCACGTAGCCGGCCAGGGCCTTCAGGTCGGGGAAGTTGCCCTTGGTCTGAAGGGCGTAGGCGGGGGGCCGGCGCTCGCCCTGCCAGCAATCGTCGATGTTGATGTACGTCCATCCGTGGTTTGCGAGGCCCGAGGCCACCATGCCGTCGGCGGCCGCGCGGACCTTCTCCTCGTCAACCGCCTGTGCCCAGCAGTTCCACGAGTTCCAGCCCATGGGCGGCGTAAGGGCAATCCGATCGCCCGCGATGATCTTGAGGACCCGCTCGGCCCGGCCGCGCGCGTTGGTCACGATCAGCGTGACGGCGTACTCGCCCTCTTTCACAAGCGTGCCCGTAATGCGGCCGGTCTTTTCGTCGAGCGCCAGGCCCGCCGGCAGGTTTTTCGCCGCAAACGTCATCGGCCGCTCGCCGGTGGCGGAGATCGTGAAGAGCACCGGCCGCCCGGGGCGCACGCCGAAGATGCGGGCGCCGCTTACGCGCGGCTCTCGCGGCGCGGGCGGCGTAAGGATGCCGTACTGCTCGGGCGCAGCGGCGAAGGCCGCCGAGGCGCCAAGGCCCAGCATCAACAACATCGCAATGGCCAGCGTTTCAGCCAACAGGGGCATATCGCCGCGACTCCTTAGCGAAGCGTCTGCCCCGCCACGGCCACATCGTCCACGCCCAGCACCAGGACGGCCTTGTCCCCTGCCCCGCCGGCGCTGTAGATGTAGTTAATGTTGACGCCCGCCTCGCCCAGGCGCACGGCCACGTCTTCCAGCGCTCCGGGCTTGTCGGGCACCTCGACCATCACCACTTCCTGGATCACAAACGGCAGGCCGGACTCGCGCAGGGCGTGCTTGGCGGCGGCGGGGTTGCTGACGCACAGGCGGACGGCCGAGATGTCGGCGGCGTCGGAAATCGAAATCGCGCGGATATTCACGTCAGCCTGGGCCAGCACGCGGCACATCCGGCCCAACTGGCCCGGCTTGTTTTCCAGGGCAACGCTCAACTGCGTGGTTTTCTCCATCGCGGCCTCCTCTCAGGTTCGGGTTCCCGTGTCGATTGTACCACGCTGCGGCCGGGTCCGTCAGCCGAATCTGCCGCGCTGCGGGGTGCATCGGTCTGCACCCGGAATATCTTTTGCACCCCGCCGCCGCCAACGTACACTTGACCGCATGCATGCGGGCGGGGCCTGCCTCGCCCTTACGCCGAAACCGGAGGAACCCATGGACCGCAGAACATTTCTCCAGGCCGGCGCCGCCGGCGCCGCCGCGTCTCTTGCCGGATCGCTCCTGCACGCTGCCGAGAAGGCCCCTGCCGCCGACCCGGCCGCCGCCGGCAAGGAGCGGCCCGCCAAGCCCAACATCATCTGGATCTTCGGCGACCAGCACCGCGCCCAGGCCCTCTCGTGCATGGGCGACCCGAACGTCTCGACGCCGAACCTCGACCGCCTCGCGGCCGACGGCGTGCACTTCACCGACGCCCTCTCGGGCTTCCCCCTGTGCTGCCCGTTTCGCGGGTCGCTCATCACGAGCCGCTACCCGCACCTCTGCGTGCCGGGGCACGAGTATCCGCTGCCCCCCGGAACGCCCACGATCGTCCAGCCCCTCAAGGAGGCGGGTTACCACACGGCGTACTTCGGCAAGTGGCACCTCGACGGCTGGCACGAGCGCGACGGCCGCGCGGCCATGCACATCGTGCCGCCCGAGCGCAGGTGCGGCTTCGACGTCTGGGTCGGCTACGAGAACAATAACAGCCAGTGGGACTCGTGGGTCCACGGCGGCGAGGGCGACAAGGCATTCCACTACCGCCTGCCCGGCTACGAGACCGATTGCCTGACGGACCTGCTGATCAACTATCTGAAGGACCGCGGCAACGAGGCCGCCGACGGCCGCGCGAAGCCGTTCTTCGCGGCCCTCTCCGTCCAGCCGCCGCACGACCCGTACCTGGCTCCGGCGGAGTATATGGCGCGGCACAACGCAGCGCGAGTGCAGATGCGGCCGAACGTGCCGCCCGTTGCAAGCATCCAGGAGCAGGCCCGGCGCGACCTTGCGGGCGCATACGCCCAGATCGAGAACCTCGACTTCAACGTCGGCCGCATCCGAAAGACTTTGGCCGAGGCGGGCCTAGCGCAGAACACCTACATCCTGTTCTTCTCGGACCACGGCGACATGCACGGATCGCACGGCCAGTTCCGCAAAACGTCGCCGTGGGAAGAATCGATCCGCATCCCCTTCATCATCAGCGGCGGGCCGAGCGTGTATGCCAGCAAGCGCGGCCGCAACCGGGCGCCCGTCAACACCGTGGACATCGCCCCCACCACGCTGGGCCTGCTGGGCCTCGCGAAGCCGGGCTGGATGCAGGGCGCCGACTACTCCAGCCACTTCTTCCCCGGTCCGCCGCGGAAGGACGACCCCGACTCGGCGTTCATCCAGTCGGTCGTCCCGACGGGTCACGGCGACAGCATCGACCGGCCCTGGCGCGGCATCGTGGCCCGCGATGGATGGAAATACGTGTGCCTGGAAGGCCAGCCGTGGATGCTCTTCAACCTCACGGAGGACCCCTACGAGTTGGCGAACCACGCGTACAACCCGAAGTTCAAAGGCCCCCGCAAAAGCCTCCACGATCGCCTGGCCGCGTGGATCGAAAAGACGGGCGACAAGTTTGAGTTGCCGAAGATTTCATAGCCGGCTCGTTCTCGGGTAGTAGCGCGGGGGTTTATCCCCCGCGATTTCCTTGCGCGGGGCACAAGGCCCCGCGCTACCGCTATTTGCGCGGCGGGTCTCCGCACCCGCCGCGAGGAAATGCCGCATGCTCACGAAGTCTGGCGGCAGCCGGCGCGGCGGCTACGGAGAGCCGCCGCGCAAAACCCTGATCGCCTTCTCGGGCGCCGTCGGGCACAACACCTCGCACGCGCCGCAGCCGATGCACTTGGCGGGGTCCACGCGGGGCTCCATCGCGCTAGCGTCGGCCGCGCGGGGCGTCGAGATCGCATCGTACGAGCACGCCCGCGTGCAGACCGAGCATTCCTCGCCCTTCACAAGAATGCAGGTTGCGGGGTCCACCCGCGCCAGGCCGATGACGAACCGGCGCTTTTCCTCCAACGTCAGCCGCGAGATCGCCCCGCTTGGGCAGACCTCGGTGCACGCGCGGCAGTCCTCGTGGCAATAATTTTCCTCAAAGGCGAGTTCCGGCGCAAGGAGACCCGCCAGGCCGTGCCCGCCCAGGTCGGGCCGGATAATCCGCGACGGGCATGCCCGCACACAGTTGCCGCATCGGACACACACGCCGGTGAATCGTGCCTCGTCAATCGCCCCCGGCGGCCGTAGCGGCGGCGCCGCGCCCCCGTGAACCGCCCGCACCGCCACGCCGCACGCACCGCCCAAACCGGCCGCCAGAAGCGTACGCCGCGCGAGAGTAAAGGATGGGCGTGGCACGGCTGGCTCGTCCAGCCGTGGGGAATGTTGCGGGCGCTCCACCACGGCTGGGCAAGCCAGCCGTGCCACATCATGCTTGGAGGGCGAGGTTCCTTCCGCACGCCGGCGCAGCCACTGCCGCGGCCACGCCAGCAGGTCCTGCATCGCCCCGAGCGGGCAGACCCGCGTGCACCACGCGTGCGGAAAGAGAATGCTGAAGACCAGCACCGCAGGCAGGCCGACCGCCGCTACCACGGACGTAAGCGTGAGCGGCCAGCGCCACGCGCCAACCAGTCCGCTCAGCATCGCCAGCGGGTCCAGCCATACCAGGAGCGGATACCCGGCCGCCGCGCCACCGAGGGTCAGAAGGGCGATCCACCGGCCGCCGGGCGGCCACTTCACAAACCGTGTCGCGGCCGACGGTCGCAGGCGGCCGAGCGCCTCCTCCATGATCCCCACCGGACACGCCCACCGGCAGAACCATCGCGGACGCCGCAACGCAAGCATTAACACCGGGAACCCGACCAGCACCGCCACCCCGGCCGCACGCAGCGCGACACAAGAGGCAATCATCACGAAGGGGCTTGCGGCCACAGCGACCATCGGCGGCCACGCCCACGGCAGGACGCCCGCGGCAAGCACGGCCGCAATAGCAAGTGCCGACAGGCGCGTGAAGACCCGCACCCGCCGCGTTGTCGTGCCTTCTCGTATGTCAGCGCCCATGCGGACTCCAACAAACCCCGGGTGCCGTTCATGTAGGGTGGGTGCTCTGCACCCACGCTGATGCCGTTATGCCCGGACACCCACGCCGACACCATACAACGTCAAAACAACCGCGTGGGTGCATAGCACCCACCCTACATTTTGGCAACAGACCCCGGAGACCCGCCGCGCAAATCGCAATCCTGCGCTGTAGCACTACCCCAGGTACGCCCCCTGCTCTTTCAAAACCTTCTGCACCTTGGCGATGTCGACGTCGCGTGGGCGGCATCCCGACTGGGCCGCAACGGCCGCCGCGGCGCCGGCCGCATGGCCGGTCAGGAGGCACGCCCCGATTAGTCGCGTGTCATCGAGCAACTTGTCGTCGACCGAGATGCACCGCCCCGCCGCCAGCAGGTTGTCGATCTCCTTCGGCAGGAGCGTGCCGTACGGTATCGGCCACTCGCGATGGTTCGCCCCCTGCGCGCCGCCGACGGCGACGACGTCGGGGAACTTCCTGCCTTCGCGCATCTCCTTGTACGTCAGCGTGTACGCGCCGCCGAGGACGCGCGTAATCCGCACGCCAATCTGCGGCGCGGTGTCGACCATGAAGACCTTCTCGTAGCCCGGCGTCTGGCGAATTTGCCGGAGGTTCTCCCAGATTTTGCGGCGGTGATCCATCTCGAGCTTCGAGAGTTCGCGGATGTCGAGGGCGTTGCCCTTCGGCCCGCGCGTGTTCACCCACGTGACGCTCGGCACGGGCGTAGCGCCCCCCAGCGGCGGCAGTTTGCGGCCGGACTCTTTCAGCGCCTCCTTCGCCTTCTCCTTGTCCACACGGTCCATGTTGCCGTGGCGATGGACCGTGCCGATGGCGTACGTCCACTGCGTGTACTCGGCGCCGGCGGCCGCAAAGATGTCGCCGTCGCCGCTGGCGTCAATGACGACCTTCGCCAGGATCGCCTGCCGCCCGGCCTTGCTCTCGAACACCACGCCGCGCACGGCCTTGCCGTCCATGATCGCGTCGGCGCCCCAGCAGTGGAAGAAGACGTCAACGCCGGCCTCGCGGACCATCTCGTCCATCATGTACTTCGTAGCCTCCGGGTCGACGGTGGGGTTGTGCGCCCCCGGCGTCTGGCCGATGATGCCGCCGTCGATTTTCTTGAGGCGTTCCAGAAGTTCGTCGCCGATACCGCACAGGACCTTCTTCTTCTCGTTGCCGTCCTTGACGTGCGTGCCGATGACCACGAGCACCATGCCGCCCGTCCACAGGCCGCCGAAGTAGCCGTAGCGTTCGAGGATGGCCGTCTTCGCGCCCGCCCGCTGCGCGGCAATCGCGGCCATGACGCCCGCCGACCCGCCGCCCACCACGAGCACATCGGTCTCGTGCATCATCGGAATCGTCCGCTGCGGCTGAACGACCTGGCCGCTGACGATCGTGGCCGGCACGTGCGGCGAGCCGGTCGGCGGAATCACCTTGCCGGCGAAGCCCGATCCCTCGGTGGCCGGGGCGGCAGTCGGCGCGGCGGCGGCCAGCGCGGGCCGGTCGCTCCGGACGGTGCTCGCGACGGCCGCACCGAAACCGGCGGCGCCGAGAATCTTCATCAGGTTTCTGCGCGTAAGCGCCAGGCGTGTCATTCTTGCTCTCCCAAGTGAGGCGTGAGCGGCTTAGTCGGCCTGCGTCTTCTACCGCGCCGCCAGGGGACAGTCAATCGCCGGATGTACGGGCTGCGCCGGCGCAATTGTTTTGAACGTGCCACGTCCTGCGGCTAAAATCCCCCCGCAAGTTCGCGCGGCGGGCAGTCTTGCCCGCCGCGCGAAACAAACGAGAGGTCAAACGATGAAAATCCTGATCGTCGGCGGCGGGGGGCGGGAACACGCCCTCGCCTGGAAAATCGCCCAGTCCAAACATTGCACGAAACTCTTTGCGGCGCCGGGCAACCCCGGCATCGCCCAGGTGGCCCAGTGCCTGCCGATCGGCGCCGAGGACATCGACAAACTCATCGCATTCGCCCGCGAGGAGAGGATCGACCTGACCGTGGTCGGCCCCGAGCGCCCGCTCATCGCCGGCATCGTCGACCGCTTCCGGAAGGCGGGCCTGCGCATCTTCGGCCCCACCAAGGAAGCCGCACAGGTCGAGGGCTCCAAGGCGTGGGCCAAGAACGTGATGAGGCACTCCGCCGTCCCGACGGCCGAGTACCGCACCTTCACGCGCATGTCCGAGGCCCTCCGCTACGTCGATAGCCACGAGGAGCCGCTCGTCGTGAAGGCCTCGGGCGAGGCCGCCGGCAAGGGCGTCTTCGTGTGCAAGGACCAGGCCGAGGCCCGCCGCGCGGTCGAGACCATCATGGTGGAGCGGGCGTTCGGCGCATCGGGCGACACGGTGGTCATTGAAGAGAAACTCGTGGGCGAAGAGGCGTCGCTGCTGGCCCTGGTGGACGACTCCAGCATCTACATGCTTGAATCGGCCCAGGACCACAAGGCCGCCCTCGACAACGACCAAGGCCCGAACACCGGCGGCATGGGCGCGTACAGCCCCGCCCCGGTCGTCACCCCGAAACTCGAAACGCAGATCGACCGCGAAATCCTCGTCCCGATGGTCCATGGCATGAAGACCGAGGGCGCCGCCTTCAAGGGCATCCTCTACGCGGGCATCATGGTCACGGCCGGCGGGCCGAAGGTGCTGGAGTTCAACGCCCGCTTCGGCGACCCGGAGGCCCAGCCGCTGCTCATGCGCCTGAAGAGCGACCTCGTGGAGGTGCTGGAGGCCGTAATCGACAACCGCCTCGGCGAGATCACCCTGGAATGGGACCCGCGGCCGGCCGTCTGCGTCGTCATGGCCTCCGGTGGGTACCCCGACAAGTACGAGAAGGGCAAGGAAATCACCGGCCTCGACCGGGCCGCCCGCATGGAGGACGTCGTCGTGTTCCAAGCAGGGACGCGCGCCGAAGGGGGCAAGATTTACACCGACGGCGGCCGCGTGCTGGGCGTGACGGCCATCGGCAAGACGATCATCGAGGCCCGCGACCGCGCGTACGAAGCCATCCGCGCCATCCACTTCCACCACGCCCACTGGCGGACCGACATCGGCATGAAGGGCATCCGGCGGATGGCGTAACGCCAATCGTGTGACGGCAATCATGTAGGGTGGGTGCTCTGCACCCACGCTGCGTTGCGCCTCTATTTGCCGGCACAAACTCCCGGCCTGCCGCCCGCGCGCCCGGCCGACAACGAAAGCCAACGGCAATTTTCAATGCTGAATGTTCAACGCCCAATGTTCAAGTGCGCACTTGGACATTGAGCATTCAACATTGAACATTCAACATTTTCTGTTCGACCGACCGGCTCAATGTGCGGGCAGGCTGCCGAGCCAGGCGATGTGTTTCTCGAAGGGGCCGCCGGCCAGGGCGTTGACGAAACGTCTGTCGGCGCTCACGAGGACCGCCTTCGCCTTGACGGCCAGCGCCAGGTACAGGCAGTCGTACACCGTCCGATTCGTCCGCAGGGCCAGTTCCAGAGCAGGTTCGACCAGGCCGCCGGAGGGGGAGATTCTGAGGGGCAGCCGCAGGCAGTCGGCCAGAAGCCCGCGGGCCTCGGCCTCGTCGATTTCCCGGCGGCCGTGGCGCTTCCAGATCACGTTGGCGACCTCGACCGGCAGCAGGTCCGGCGCGTGCAACTCGCCGCCCGCCACCAGGAGCACCCGCGCGGCCGCCGCGTGGTCCTCCTGGAAGAAGGCGGCGGCAACCACGCTGGCATCGACCACGCAAGGCTTCATCGGCTGCGGTCCTCCCGGATCAGTTTCACACTGCTTGAGAACCGCCGTCCCGCGAATCGGCCCTTCCAGGTGTCGAGCATGGCGGCCACCTCGCCGGCCCCTGCCCCTGCGGCCTGTTCGAGCGTAAGCCGCGCCTCCCGCTGGAGCGACCTGCCGTGCCGCCGGGCACGGGCCTTCAGACGCTTCAGGGTCTGGGCATCCAACCCGCGAATCAGGATATCAGGCATGGCGAACCCTCCGTGCGGCCATCGTCCGACCGGTATCATAATGATAGCATTCTGGGGTGGCATAGAAAGCAAAATTCCGGCGTAGGGGCGGCCCCATGTGGCCGCCCATGCCGTGGGAGCGGCCGGACGCCCGGTGCATGGAACGAGAAGGCCACGGAAGAATATGGGTAGCGTCCCTCTCCGCTCTCGGCTGGGATGCGGACCAGTTTCATCGTGACCCCGCCGCCAAGATCGAGTTCCTTCGCGGCGGGCACGCCGACTTTGCGGAACGAGCCGATCTGCAACTGGCTGACCTTGGTGCCCTTGCCATCACCCTTGAGGCTCGCCTGCTCTTCCTCGATCAGAGCGATCTCGGCCTGGAGGGCTTCTTTCGCAGCCGAATCGACGGCAGCCGCCTTCCGAGCGAGGACGGCCTGCCGCGCCCTGGCAAGGTCCTGGCCATACTTCATTTGCGCGGGCTTCAGTTCGGCCGCATAGGCGGCCCTGACCTTCTTGGTTTCAGCGCTTTTCCACTCCCTGGGCTCAAACGTCGCGGTAT
>Ga0315286_10008378_pt1 | contig 10169 bp, 12 predicted proteins | sample YL17G10_0_MG_FD_205038 | JGI IMG/M metagenome (GOLD analysis project Ga0315286, IMG submission 205038) | Sediment microbial communities from Yellowstone Lake, YNP, Wyoming, USA - YL17G10_0 | ecosystem: Environmental > Aquatic > Freshwater > Lake > Sediment | place: USA: Wyoming | collected...
GGCGAGGAGATTGCCTGATGCCTGCAGCGACAGAGACCAAGCTGGCGACCACGACGCCGAACATCCAGGACGCGTTCCTCAACCACGCGCGGCGCGACCGGGGGCCCGTCCGCTTCCGCCTGCTGGACGGCGTCGAGTTCGACGGGCGCATCAAGAATTTCGACCGCTTCGCCGTGATCGTCGAGCGCGACGGCGCCGACCAGTTGATCTTCAAGCACGCCATCGCCACGATTACCGCCGCTCGATCGGTGTCGAGCTACTACAGCCACCAGGCCCAGTGACACGCCCCGCCTTCTCGCGCGCGATCGTCATCGTCATCGACAGCCTCGGCGTCGGCGAACTGCCCGACGCCGCGGAGTACGGCGACCGGGGCAGCCACACGCTCGGCAACATCGCGCGGCGTGTGCCGCTGCAGATCCCGGCGCTGCGCAGCCTCGGTCTGTCGCGGATCGCGGACGTGCCCGGCGGTGAGAGAGTCGCCTCGCCGGCGGCGGCGTTCGGCCGGATGGCCGAGCGCTCGCCGGGCAAGGACTCCGTCACGGGCCACTGGGAGCTCATGGGACTCGGGATCGAGCGGCCGTTCCCGGTCTTCCCGAACGGCTTCCCGGCGGAGACGATCCGCGAGTTCGAGCAGAGGATCGGCCGGAAGACGCTGGGGAACACCGTCGCCTCGGGCACGGTCATCATCGAGGAACTCGGCGCCGAGCACATGCGAACCGGGTCGCCGATCGTGTACACCTCCGCCGACAGCGTCTTCCAGATCGCCGCCCACGAGGACGTCATTCCGGTGCCCGAGCTGTACCGGCAGTGCGCGATCGCCTACGAGATGCTCGTCGACGGCATGGGGCTCGGCCGGATCATCGCACGGCCGTTCGTCGGCAGCCCCGGCACGTTCCGGCGCACGTCGAACCGTCACGATTTCGCCGTCCCGCCCGCGGGCGAGACGGTGCTCGACAGAATCACGGCCGCGGGGATTCCCGTCTTTGCGGTCGGCAAGATCGTGGACCTCTTCGCCGGGAAGGGCATCACCGAGTCGGTGCACACCGCGTCGGACGACGAGGGGATGGACCAGGTGGAGCGGGCGGTGGCCGAGCGGCCGAGCGGGCTGATTATCGCGAACCTGGTGGATTTCGACACCGTCTACGGGCACCGGAACGACGTGGCCGGCTACGCGCAGAACCTCGAGCGGTTCGACGCCCGGTTGTCCGAGCTGCTCCCGAGCCTGCGCCCGGACGACCTGCTGATCCTGACGGCCGACCACGGCAACGACCCGACCACGCCGAGCACCGACCATTCGCGCGAATACGTGCCGCTGCTGGCATTCGGCGCGCGCGTCCGGGCCGGCGTGGACCTGGGGACGAGGCCGTCGTTTGCCGACCTCGGCCAGACGCTGGCGGACGTATTCGGCGTGGGCCCGATGGCTCACGGCACGAGTTTCCTCGACGAGATTCGCTGACCTGACCCGATGACCATCCGTGAAGAACTGGAGGCCCGTGAGCGGCAGTGCCTCGCCCCCGAGGCGGCCCGCAGCGCGGAGACCCGGGGGCGGCTCAGGCCGGAGGCCGAGGACGACATGCGGCCTGCGTTCCAGCACGACCGCGACCGGATCATCCACTGCAAGGCGTTCCGCCGGCTCAAACACAAGACTCAGGTGTTCTTCGCGCCAGCGGGCGACCACTACCGGACCCGGCTCACGCACACGCTCGAGGTCTCGCAGATCGCCCGGACCATCACCAAGTCGCTTCACCTGAACGAGGAGCTGACCGAAGCCGTCGGCCTCGGCCACGACCTCGGGCACACGCCGTTCGGCCACTGGGGCGAGCGCGTGCTCGACACGCTCGTGCCCGGCGGTTTCGCCCACACGGCGCAGAGCCTTCGCGTGGTCGACGTGCTCGAGCGCGACGGCCAGGGCCTGAACCTGACGTGGGAGGTCCGCGACGGCATCGCCCGGCACTCGAAGGGGAAGTCGGGCGCGCCGACCGGCGGCGACGACCGGGCCGCGACGCTCGAGGGCCAGTCGATCCGGGTGGCGGACCTCATCGCGTACGTGAACCACGACACGGACGATGCGATTCGTGCCGGATTGCTGGTGGAGTCGGACTTGCCGCGGGCGGCCGTCGCGCTGGTCGGCGACTCGCCGTCGGCCCGGATCGGCTACATGGTGAAGGACGTCGTCCTGACCACCAGGGCCGCCGGCCTCGACGAGATTCGGATGAGTGACCAGACGCTGGCCGCCACCCTCGAGCTGCGCGCCTTCCTGTTCAGGTCGGTCTACGAGAACGACGTGTCGACGGTGGAGTTCCGCAAGGCAGCTGACATTCTCGGGGGCCTCTGGGAAAAGGTCCGCGAGCGGCCGCGCGAGTTCCTGGACGCCCGCACCGTGGAGCGCGACGGCGTGGACGCGGCCGGGCGCGACTTCCTGGCCGGGATGACGGACCGGTTTGCCGTCGGGCTGTTCGAGGAGCTCTTCATTCCGAAGCCGTGGGTGGACGTTCCCCGCGTCTGGCGGAGGGACTGAGCGGGGTTCGCGACGCCTGTCGCCTTAGCGGCGGGGCCGTGGTAAAATGGAAAGTCTGTCTTCCTGGAGAAATCGTAGTCTGGATGTCTGACTTGTTGCTCGATCTGCGCGGGATGCGGGAGGCGCGCGACCGCGTCGACCGCACCTTCGAGCCGGCGGCGCTGCCGGCGTTCGACGCGGACGCGTTCCGCGTGGGGGCGCCCGTCCGCCTGACGTTCGATATCTCCAAGGACGGCAGCCAGTTCCATCTGGCGGGCCGCGTTGTCTCGGCGCTCACGCTCGCCTGCGGGCGGTGCCTGGACGACATCAGCCTGCCGGTCGATCTCCCGTTCGACCTCCTCTACCTGCCGCACCAGGACAACGCCGGCGGGGAAGAGGTGGAGGTGGAGGACGACGACCTGACGACGGCCTACTACCTGAACGAGGAAATTGACCTGGGCCAGCTCGTGCTGGAGCAGCTCTATCTGGCGCTGCCCATGAAACCGCTGTGCCGCGAATCTTGCCGCGGCCTGTGCTCCCAGTGCGGAGCGAACCTCAACACGGCCACCTGTTCCTGCGTGCACGAGTGGACCGATCCCAGGCTGGAGAGCCTGCGGGCGCTCCACGACACCAGCGACCGCCAGGGATGAGGCCTGGGGCTGGCGCAGGGTAGCTTCTTTCTAATCGAGACAGGCGGGAGAGCATGCCGAATCCAAAGCGACGACACTCCAAGGCGCGCGGCGCCAAACGACGCACCCACGACACCCTCAAGCCGGCCGTGCTGGGCGAGTGCCCGCAGTGCCACGAGCCGAAGCTCTCGCACCGCGTGTGCCCGCATTGCGGGTTCTACCGCGGCAGACAGGTGCGCGCGGTCAAGGAAGGGTAGCCGGCGGGGCTCGGGACTTCGGCCATGATCCGGATAGCCGTCGACGCGATGGGCGGCGATCGCGGTCCAGAGACCATCGTTGACGGGGCGCTCGAGGCGGCGCGCGAGTCCGGCGTGTCGCTGTCGCTGGTCGGCCGCGAGGATCTCCTCCGGGAGATTCTGGCCAGCCGTCCGGAGGCGTCGGCGCTCGACGTCGCGATCGTCCCGGCCGACGAGGCGGTCGGCATGGGCGAGCGGCCGACGGCGGCGCTCCGGCAGCGGCCGCACGCGTCGATTAGTGTGGCCGCGGGCGAGGTGGCGGCCGGGCGCGCGGCGGCGCTGTTCAGCGCGGGCAACACGGGCGCCACTGTCATGGCGGCGCACGCGGCGTTCGGCATGCTCGAGGGCGCCGAGCGGCCTGCGCTGGCCGTGACAGTGCCCACGCGCCGGTCCTCGGCCGTTCTGCTCGACGTCGGGGCGAACGTCGCGTGCCGGCCCCGGCACCTGGTCCAGTTCGCGGCGATGGGGACCGTCTACGCGCGGCTGGCGCTCGGGGTGGCGAATCCGCGTGTCGGCCTGCTCTCGACCGGCGAGGAGGAGACCAAGGGGAACGACCTCACCCGGCAGGCCCACCGCCTCCTGAAGGCGAGCGGCCTGAACTTCACCGGCAACATCGAGGCGCGCGACCTCTACGCCGGCGGCGCCGACGTGATCGTGTGCGACGGGTTCACGGGGAACATCGCGCTCAAGGTGAGCGAGGGCCTCGTGGAGATGATCGGCGGCCTGCTGTGCGACGGGGCGGCCGGGCTCGCCGGTGGCCTGGCGCCGCTCTCGGGCCGCGAGGTGTTCGAGCTGTTCCGGCGGCGGCTGGACGATTCGGAGTTCGGGGGCGTGCCGCTGCTCGGCGTCGCGGGGCTCGCCCTGATCGGGCACGGGCGTTCGTCGGTGCGGGCCGTCCGGCAGGGCGTCCTGGCCGCCGAGCGTTTCGCGTTGGCGGGCTTCATCGCGCGGCTCCAGCAGGAGATCGCGGCATCAGGAGTCTCCGACCGGTGATTGCATTCATCTTTCCTGGACAGGGTTCGCAGGCCGTGGGCATGGGGAAGGCGCTCTCCGACGCGTTCGACGTCTGCCGCGACACCTTCGCCGAGGCGGACGCCGCGCTCGGCGAGCCGCTGAGCCGGTTGATCTTCGAAGGGCCCGAGGAGGCGCTCCGGCTGACCGAGAACACGCAGCCGGCGATCCTCACCGTCAGCATCGCCGCCTACCGCCTGCTGGCGTCGCGCGGCTTCGAGCCGGCGATGGTGGCGGGCCACAGCCTCGGGGAGTACTCGGCCCACGTGTGCGCCGGCACGATCGCGTTCGCCGACGCCGTGCGCATCGTGCGGCGGCGCGGCCGGTTCATGCAGGAGGCGGTGCCGGTCGGCCAGGGGGCGATGGCCGCGGTGATGGGCCTCGACCGGGCGGTGGTGGAGCAGGCGTGCGCCGAGGCCGCCGAGGGCGAGGTGGTCAGCCCGGCCAACATGAACATGCCGGGCCAGGTCGTCATAGCGGGGGCGACGGCCGCGGTGGCGCGGGCCGGTGAGCGGGCGAAGGAGCTAGGCGCCAGGCGCGTGGTGCCGCTGATGGTGAGCGCGCCGTTCCACTGCGCGATGATGAAGCCGGCCGAGGACCGCCTGGCGCCCGAGCTGCGGGCGCTCGCCGCCTCCGACCCGCGGGTGCCCGTGGTGGCCAACGTGGACGCGGAGCCGAAGCGCGACCAGGCGTCGGCGATCGACGCGCTGGTCAGGCAGGTGTCCTCCCCGGTTCGGTGGGAGGATGTGATGCGGCGGCTTGCATCCGACGGCGTCCGCAAGTATGTTGAAGTGGGTCCGGGCACCGTGCTTTGCGGCCTCGGCCGGAAGATAGACCGGGAGGCGGCGTTTGCGAATCTCGAGGAGCCGTCTGGCCTCGAGAAAGTCGGCGCCCTGTACGCGTAGGGCCGCCCTGTCGCGTTCCGTTGCGTGTATGGTGTGGCGCTCGGATGGGTGAGAGCGCCGGGGAGCGTGTGGCGATGTTCGACTTGACGGGGAAGGTGGCGGTCGTGACGGGCGCGTCGCGCGGGATCGGCCGCGCCATCAGCGAGACGCTGGCCCGGCGAGGCGCGTTCGTGGCGATGACCGACGTCCTGGGTGACGCCGCTGTCGACGCCGCGCGGGAGGTGGCGGCCGCCGGCCTCAAGGCCGAGGGGTTCGCGATGGACGTCACAAACGCCGAGAACGTGCAGGCGACCATCGACGCGATCATCGAGCGCTACACCCGCGTGGACATCCTGGTGAACAACGCCGGGATCGTCCGCGACAACGTCGCATTCCGGCTGAAGCGCGAGGACTGGGACCTGGTGCTGAGCGTGAACCTCACGGGCACCTTCACCTGCAGCCAGGCGGTCCTTCGCACGATGATGCGTCAGCGCTCGGGCCGGATCATCAGCATCAGCTCGGTGGTCGGCCAGATGGGCAACGCCGGGCAGTCGAACTACGCCGCGTCGAAGGCCGGCATCATCGGGTTCAGCAAGGCGCTGGCCCGGGAGGTCGCCGTGCGCGGCATCACCGTCAACGTGGTGGCCCCGGGGTTGATCGACACCGACATGACCCGCGGGCTGCCCGAGAACGTGCGGAACGAGTGGGCGTCGAAGGTTCCGCTCGGCAGGCTCGGCACCGCGGATGACGTCGCCTCGGCCGTCTGCTTCCTGGCGACCGACGAGGCGTCGTATATTTCGGGGCAGGTCCTCGCCGTCAATGGCGCGATGTACACCTAGGAGGATGAATGGCCGCGGTTGCTGACAAAGTCAAGAGCATCATCGTTGAACAGCTGGGCGTCGACGAAGAGGAAGTCACCCCGGATGCCTCGTTCGTGGACGACCTCGGCGCCGACTCGCTCGACACCGTCGAACTCGTGATGGCGTTCGAGGAGGAGTTCGGCATCGAGATTCCCGACGAGGATGCCGAGAAGATCACGCGCGTGAAGGAAGCGGTCGACTACATCGAGGCGCACGCCAAGGGCAAGAAGTAGGCGTGGCCCCCGCTTCAACGGAGGAAGCGTGAGCAGGCGAGTCGTCATCACCGGGATCGGTCTCCTCTCGTCGGTGGGGATCGGCACGGAGGCCAATTGGCAGGGCCTCGTCGCGGGCCGCAGCGGCGTGGCGCGGATCACGAAGTTCGACCCGGCGGCGTTCGACGCGCAGATCGCCGGCGAGGTCAAGGGGTTCGATCCGCTCCAGTTCGTCGACAGGAAAGACGTCAAGAAGATGGACGTCTTCATCCAGTACGCGATTGCCGCTTCGCAGTTCGCGATGGACGACGCCGGCCTGAAGATCGGGCCCGGCAACGCCACCCGGGTCGGGGTCTTCATCGCGTCCGGAATCGGCGGGTTCGCCACGATCGAGCGCGAGCACAGCAAGCTCATCGAGGGGGGGCCAGGCAAGATCTCGCCGTTCTTCATCCCGGCCTCGATCATCAACCTGGCCGCGGGCCACGTGTCGATTCGCTTCGGCGCGAAAGGGCCGAACCTCGCCACCTGTACCGCCTGTGCGGCCTCGGCGCACGCGGTCGGCGACGCCTGCGAGATCATCCGCCGCGGCGATGCCGACGCGATGATCGCGGGCGGGTCCGAGGCGGCGATCACCCCGATGGGCGTCGGCGGCTTCGCGGCGATGCGTGCCCTCTCCACCCGGAACGACGAGCCCGAGCGGGCCAGCCGGCCGTTCGACCTCGAGCGCGACGGGTTCGTGATCGGCGAGGGCGCGGGCGTCCTGGTGCTGGAGGAACTCGGGTTGGCGTTGGCGCGCGGCGCCCGCATCTACGCCGAGGTTGTCGGATACGGGGCGTCCGCCGACGCGTTCCACATCACCGCGCCGTGCGAGGACGGAGACGGCGCCGTGCGGGCGATGCAGGCCGCGCTCCGGGGCGTCGACCCTTCGGAGGTCGGCTACATCAACGCGCACGGCACGTCCACCCCGCACAACGACCGGATCGAGACGACCGCCGTCAAGCAGTGCTTCGGCGCGCATGCGGGCAGGCTGGCCATCTCGTCGACCAAGTCGATGACCGGGCATCTGCTGGGTGCGGCCGGCGCGCTCGAGGGCGGCATCACCGCCCTCGCGATCCACCACCAGGCCGTTCCGCCGACGATCAATCTCGAGCATCCCGACCCCGCGTGCGACCTGGACTACGTGCCGAACGCCTCCCGCGCGGCGGCGATCACGTATGCCATGTCGAACTCGTTCGGGTTTGGGGGCACGAACGCCGCGCTCCTGCTCAAACGGTTCGAAGGGTAGCGCGGCACACCGGAGTGAGCCGCGAGGGCTTGGCTCAAGGCTCGAGGCGTAGGGCTGGAGGAGCGTCTCTTGCCCTGGGCCGTGAGCCCTGAGCCCTGCATTTCAGTATGAAGATAGCTGTTTGCATCAAGCAGGTGTTGTCGCGCGACTGGCATCCGCGCGTCAACGAGGCCGGAACGTGGGTCCGCGACGAGGACGCCGCGTTCGAGATGAACGAGCCGGACGCCTACGCCCTCGAGGAGGGCCTGCGCCTGAAGGAGCGCCACGGCGGCGAGGTCGTCGTCTGCTCGGCCGGTCCGGCGCGCGTGTCCCAGGTGATCCGGGAAGCGCTGGCGCGCGGCGCTGATCGGGCCATCCACGTCGAGTCCGACGAACTCGCGTCGGCCGACGGCGGCGCCGTCGCGTCGGTGCTGGCCGGCGCCATGAGCGGCGAGGCGTTCGACCTCGTCCTGACCGGCCTCCAGTCCGACGATCTCGGCCTGGCCCAGGTGGGCGTCGTGCTGGCCGAGCGGCTGGGCGTGCCGCACGCCACGATCATCATGGAAGTGAAGGTCGAGGACGGCGTGCTGCGGGTCAAGCGGGAGCTCGAGGGCGGCTGGTTCCAGTTTGTCGCGATGCCGCTGCCCGCGGTGCTGACGATTCAGAGCGGGATCAACCAGCTGCGCTACGCCACCCTCAAGGGGATCATGGCGGCCAAGAAGAAGGAGATCCGCAAGGTGGCGGCCGGCCCCGTCCGCTCGCGGCAGCGAATCGTGAATCTCTACGTGCCGCAGAAGACCAAGCAGACGCAGATCATCGGCGGGACGCCGGCCGAGGCAGCCGCCGAGCTCGTGAAGCGGCTCAGGAACGAGGCGCGGGCGATCGAGTAGGAAGGCTCAAGGCTCAGGGCTCAAGGCTCAGGGCTCAGGGAAGGCCACAACATGATCCTGGTGGTTGCAGAACAACGTGATGGGAAACTGAACCGGGCGACCTGGGAGGCCGTGGCCGCGGCGCAGAAGCTGGCGGCGATGACGGGCGGCGCGCCAATCGCCGTGGCGGTGGCCGGCGGCAGCGTCGGTGCGGCGGCCGCGGACATCTCCGGCGCGGCAGTCGCTCGTGTGCTCACCGTCGAGGATCCGGCGCTCGAGCCGTACACCGCCGACGGGTTCGTCAGCGCGCTCGCGCAGCTGGTCGCCGGCCAGGCGCCAACCTACGTGCTCTTCCCGCACACGTATCTCGCGCGCGACTTCGTGCCCAAGCTGGCGGCGGCGCTCGACGCCCCGCTGATCGCCGACGTGGTGGGCATCGTCGACGCCGGCGGCACGCCGGCGTTCACCCGGCTGATCTTCCACGGCAAGCTGGCTGCCGACGTCATGCCGGAAGGTGACGCGCCGCATTTCGTGACGCTCCAGGCCGGCGCCTTCAGCGCCGACAGCGCGGTCCGGGGCGCGTCGCCGGCACCGGTGTCCGGCGTCGCCGTGGCCGTCGACGCCGCGTCGATTCGGCAGAAGCCGGACGCTCCGTTCCGTGAGGCGAAGCAGGCGGTCGATCTGTCGCAGGCCGCGCGCATCGTCGCGGTCGGCCGGGGCATCCGCGCGCTCGACAAGATGCCCCTGGCCGAGGAACTGGCCAGGGCCCTCGGCGCCGAGCTCGCCGCCTCGCGTCCGATCTGCGACGCGGGATGGCTGCCGCTCGAGCGGCAGGTCGGCAGCTCGGGGCAGACCGTCGCGCCGAAACTGTACCTCGCCCTCGGCATCTCCGGCGCGATCCAGCACGCGGTCGGCATGAAGGCGGCAAAGACGATCGTGGCGATCAACAAGGATGCCGAGGCGCCGATCTTCGAGCTGGCCGACTACGGCATCGTCGGTGACCTGTTCGACGTCGTGCCGGCGCTCGTCAAGGAGCTCCAGCGGTAGTGATCTCCGCGCTGACGCTCGCCTTGCTCGTCGGGCTGTTCGGCGGCCTCTTCGGCGTGCAGGTCTCGACGCGCGTCCGTCTGGTGCGCCGGGCTCCCGGAACCCTCCCGACACACGACGTGCCCGCCCGAGCCGCGCGGTTCCTCCGCGAGGTGGTGTTCCAGTCGAAGGTGATCGCCGGGAAGCCCCTGGTCGGGATCGCCCACGCCCTGGTGTTCTGGGGCTTCATCGCCTTCGCCGGCTACAGCGTCGCGCAGTTGCTGGCCGGTCTGCGCCTCGTCGACATCACCCGCACGACGGCGTTCGAGTGGTACGCGCGGGCGCTGGTGCCGTTCGCGGTGGCGGTGCTCGTCGGGATCGTCGGGCTCGTCATCCGGCGGGTGGCGGTGAGGCCAGAGGCGCTCGGGCCGTTGTCGTGGGAGTCGGTCCTGATAGGGGTGTTCATCGCCATCCTGATGACCACGTTCCTGCGCGAGGTGTTTCACCTGGATGAGGGGCTGGCCGCGTCGGTCAACCGGTGGGTGCACACCGTCGTCCTTCTGGTGTTCCTGGCGCTGATTCCCAACTCCAAGCACTTCCACCTCGTGCTCTCGCCGGTCA
>Ga0315286_10008379_pt1 | contig 10168 bp, 7 predicted proteins | sample YL17G10_0_MG_FD_205038 | JGI IMG/M metagenome (GOLD analysis project Ga0315286, IMG submission 205038) | Sediment microbial communities from Yellowstone Lake, YNP, Wyoming, USA - YL17G10_0 | ecosystem: Environmental > Aquatic > Freshwater > Lake > Sediment | place: USA: Wyoming | collected...
TGGCGGCATCGACCGAATGCACGTGGGAGTCGAAAAAGCCCGGCAGGACCATCTTGCCGCCGAGGGCGAGCATTTCCGTCTTGTCGGTCTTGAGCTTCACGATGTCCTCATTGCGCCCGACGGCAACGATGTGGTTGCTCTCGACAGCCATCGCCTGATGGACCGTGAAGCCGGAATCCACCGTAACCACTTTCCCGTCAAAAACGATGAGATCCGGCCCGGCCCCCCGCGCGGCGTCCGGCAGTGCCAGCACCGCGAGGAACAGACTTGTCAACATCGTCAGGAGAGCAACACGCACCTGTTTCATGATCGAGCTCCAGAAACCGACACTACCTTGACTCGGGCGTCACATCCATGCTTGCGTGGACATCCTGATCTTACCGCGAGAACATGTTTACGCAAGTGCCCACAGGGCGACCGGCAAACGCCGTCCTGCCGGAGTATATGGGCCGGGATGGCAAGACCGTTGGGCCTATGGTACTATTGGAACGAGATATCAGGATGGTTGACTGCTTGAGGTGTGGAATGAGAAGGACACGTCAAATCTTGGCTGTTGCCATCTGCATGGTCTTTGCATTCTTCGGTGGTGCGGATGCGTCGGCGCTTCGGCCGGTGGTGATCGGCTCCGAATCGAATCTGTTCGTCTGGAGCGACACATCCAACGTCTACGTGCTCCGCGATGGCGATGCCGCGTTGCTGATCGACCTCGGTGACGGCAGCGTGCTGGACCATCTGGGCGAGATCGGCGTTCGACGGGTCGAGTGGGTGCTGTTCACGCATCATCATCGGGAGCAGTGTCAGGGTGCAGCCAGGCTGGCGGCCTGGAAACCGAAGATCGCGGCGCCCGATATCGAGCGGGCCCTTTTCGAGGAGCCGACCAAGTTCCGCAAGGCCAAGGCGACGCTCGGTGATACTTACACCGTGCACGGGGCCAGCTACGTCCGGCCCCCGATGGAACCGATCCGGCTGGACCGCACGTTCAAGGACATGGACATTTTCACCTGGCGAGGCCGGGAGTTCCGATGCCTCGACACGAAGGGCCACAGTCCCGGCGGCATGTCGTATCTGCTGAAGCTCGACGGCCGCTGGGTCCCGTTCAGCGGCGACGTCGTGCTCGACGGCGCCAGGATGCACACCTGGTTCGACACAGAATGGGACTACGGTTTCGCCAAGGGCCTCTACGAGCTGATCGGCTCCGTCAGCCTGCTCCAGAGCTTTGCGCCCACCTGTCTGCTGCCCTCGCACGGCGACGTGATCGAGCAGGCGGCATCGCAGTTGCAGGACTACCAGGGCAAGCTCCGCCGGCTCGCGAAGCTGTACGTGCGGGGTTACGAGATCAACACGTTCGGGGCCGCCGACCAGGACACCGTCTCGCAGCCCACCTCGATACCGGACATCTGGCAGGTCACGAAGCATCTGTACAAGTTCAAGAGGAAGGACTTCTGGCCCAATTTCGGCATCCTGATCGCCGACAGCGGCCACGCCCTGGTCTTCGATTGCGGGTTGATCGGCCGGGACTTGCTGGAGCGGTCTTTGCAGGCGATGCAGGAGCAACTCGGCTTGAAGAAGATCGACGCGGTCTTGATCACGCACATGCACGGCGACCATTTTCTCGATGTGCCCTACTTGCGAGAGAAATGGGCTGCCCAGGTCTGGACGCTCAAGGATGTCGCGAACGTGTGCGAGCATCCGGAGCGATACGACTATGCGGCGATGATCCCCGCGTATCAGGCGGGCTTCGATTCTCTGCACATCGACCGGGCGTTCGAGCGCGGCGAGCGATTCGATTGGGAGGGCTACACGTTCACCATCGACTGGATGCCCGGCCAGACGGAATTCGGCTGCTGCATTCACGGGCGGATCGACGGCAGACTCATCGCCTTCACGGGCGACAACCTGTTCGGCGACTCTTCGGACCCGCAGCAGAATGGCCATGAGGCCGTCGTCGCCCGCAACAGTGCTATTCTTGAAGAGGGCTACATCTGCAGCGCCGATTACCTTCGCAAGTTGCAGCCGGACCTGATCGTTGCCGGACACTCCTGGGTGATCGACCGGCCGCAAAAGATGGTCGAACGCTTCATCGCCTGGGCCCGCGAAATTCGCGATGTGTACCAGAGCTTGAGTGTCCAAGAGGACTACCGGTACATGTTCGACCCGTACTGGGTCCGCGTCGAGCCGTATCGGCTATCGGTGCGGGCCGGGCAGACGGCAGGTGTGACCCTGCACATACGCAATTTCCTGGCGAAGCCGCAGAAGCACCGTATCCAGGTGCAGGCTCCACAGGGCATCAACATCAAGCCCGATCTGTTGGAGAGCTCGGTAGGGCCGGAATCCGCCGGGGAGTTCCAATTGGAGGTGAGCGCGGCGCCGGAGCTGACGCCCGGCGCACACATCGTTACCTTCGACGTGACGCTCGACGGCAAACGCTGCGGCCAGTGGTTCGATATGATCGTTTGCGCGGAGCCGTAACATTCGGTCCGGCATATCGAAGATGGTGGGCGGAGCCCACCCTACCGCTAACGCCCGGCATCACACCCCAAAGCGCTCTCCTCACGGGGTGCGTATCACAGCGGTTGAAGGTGGCTTGGCGGAGACCTCTCTCATGTACTGTTGATAGAGTGCGATGGCCTGCTCGTCCGGGAGATTCGCGGTGATGACCAGCCGGGCGCGGGCTTTGGCGGTCTGGCCGGCCTTCAGATCGCAGCCGAAACGAGACAGGTACAGCGAATAGTGGCTTTCGCCTTCATAGGGCGTCGCCACCGCGAAGCAGTCTTCGGGAGGGGCCATCAGAACGGCAACGAGATTGCCGGCGCCGCGCCGCAGGCACAGCGGGGCCGCGAGACGCGGCATGATGGTCCAGTTCACCGGGTTGGGCGGAAGGTCCCATCGGCCGTCACGAATGATCGGCAGGACCTGCTCGTCTCTGGGGAACATCTGCCAGTCGCCGTAGGTCTTGCGGGCCGGCAGGAGGCCGGGCTTTCCCCGCGTCTCGGGGTCCTCACGGACGTAAACACAGGGCGTTGGAAAGGCCTCTGAGAAATACGCGGCCAGGAACGACTCGAATCTGCTCAGGTCCTTGCGGGCCGTGACGGTGGTTTCGACGTCGATCGTCTGCGGGTCCTTCCAGCGATAGAGGGCCCCCATCTCGAAGGGCCGATCCGCCGCCTCGGGCCACGTGACTTGAACGGCCCCGTCGGGCAGCAGCTTTGCGGTGCTGGGCCAATCCCACGCCCCCGCGCCGTAGCGCTTGCCCGTCGTGAAGACCCGGTAGAAGCTCAGAATGCCCATGCTCCGATCCAGCCTCGCCCCGGTCGGAACGTATATGACGGAGGAGAGGCCCTGCGACTTGCCGCCCTGCCGCAGCGTCCCGCGCAGGACACCGGTATCGAACGTGTATTCGCCTTTGTCGTTCGCCACGAACACCGGCTTGGGCGCTCTCTCTCCGCCGGCCGCCAGCCCACTGACGAGCAACACTGCCGCGGCGAGAACAACTCTGTTTATCCTGTGATGCGACATAGAACTGGTGGCCATATCTGCTACTCCAGAAAGTTGCGATGGGGCAAGCCCCACCCTACACGTTTTTGCCATTTGCTGATCCTTTCCGCACGGCAGATGCCATGCCTACACTCGCGTAGGCATGCGTTCGCCGCAGACCCCTATTGCCCGAGTTCTACACAGACTATTTTGGAGCAAACCACCCTCAGTGCCTCGACCTGCTTGGCCCATCCCATACGAAACAGGAACTCGAACCCATTCTCCCCGGAGTTGTCGAGAACGATCTCGTATATGAAGGAATAATCGAACGCATCCTCCTGGCAGAACCGAAAGGAGCAAACCGCCTCGAACTGGAGCAGAACGACCTGCTTGGGCGTCGCCCCAGCATAGCTGTTCAGCAGAATTTCCATCTCAATGCTGCATCGGGCCATATCATACTTCCAAGCCTCCGATCCAGTCGGCCAGAACACATCGCCTTCGTTGGTGTAGTCCCTATCTTTAATGAAGCTGATGCGACGCACAACTCCATCATGACAGGCATTCAGATAGCCCAGCAGTGCTCGAATGGAAGTCTCATCATTGGCCTCGTGCGTCTTCATGAGTGTCTCTCCCGATTGTAGGGTGGGTTCTCAACTCACGCGTTCATTTCTGTGCAGTAGATACGTCGGTATTGAAGAGACGAACATTGACGACGCGATTCAACACCACCGGCTCGTTAACGTCCCTGCATCGAGTGAATTTGAATGTGTCAAGCGTGAGCTGGTTCACGTCTTCGCAGATCATCACCGGCCGCTGGTCGGGCTTGATGCACGTCATGCGGAAGTCCTCGAAAGTGAGGTTCTCGACGTTGCGGGCGTAGAAACCCCATGCCGGCAGTGGCCGGGCATCGACGCCGGGGGCCTTGACTTGGGCGGGGATCTTTCCGGCGGTCCCGCCGCCCTCGAACTCGATGTCCACGTCGCGGAAGGTCACGTTCTTGAAGGGCGACTGGGCCCAGCTTTCGACGGAGCAGGCGGCTCGGTACACGCCGGTGGCCGTCACGCGGGTCACGGTGATGCGGTTGGCGGTGTTGCCGGGCTTGAGCATGAAGTGGAACGGCGTTGTGACGTTCTGCATCGTGATATCGGAAATCAGCACGTCGTCGAGGTCGCCGGTGGTCTTGTCCCATGCGCCGGGCTGGAGGTTGATACCCGCGAGCATGTTGTTGCGCTTCGAGCTGCGGTGCGGCTGGACGCCGGGGCCGTAGAACAGGCAGTCGCGAATGATCAGGTGCGTGGCCGGACCGATCAGCCGAATCCCGTTGCACGAGGAATTGACGATGCAATCGGAGACGACAACGTTCTCCCAGTAACGCCCGGCAATCGAGTCGTCGCCTGTGTAGAAGCGGCAGCCGACGATGCTGACGTCCTGGCACGGGTGCTGCGGCGCGCCCCGGAAGTGCACGCCGTCCCAGCCGCCGGTGAACTTGACGTTGCGGATGTCCACGTGGTCGCTGATCTGGAAGAAGATGGCGTAATTGGCCGAGTCCACGAACGAGACATCGCGGACCGTCACGTTGCGGCAGTTGATGAACACGAAGGTGTGCGGCCCGCGCATCTTCTCCTCGCCGGTGGGATCGAAGACCTTGTTGCCGTCGATGACGCCGGCGCCGGCGATCTCGATATCCTCCGCACCATCGGCGAGGATCAGCGCCCTGTGCCATTTGCCCCACCTGGCCTCGGGCATGAAGCTTGGCAGCGTCGGATGCTGGTACAGGTTGGGGTCCTTGGCACCGATCAATCTCGCGCCGGCTTCCAGGTACAGCGTAACGCGGCTCTTGAGATGCACCGTCGCCGACAGATACCGGCCGGGCGGGAATCGCACCTGCCCGCCGCCGGCCTGGGCACAAGCGTCGATAGCTTTGTTGATCGCGGCCGTGTCGAGTGCTTTCCCATCGCCAACGGCCCCATAGTCGCGGATGTCGAAAACGCCGGCTTCGGCGGCCACGGCGTTCTGAGTCCCCGCGAGCACCTCAATCGTCAAGATCAGCCCCGCGGCCACCGCCAACGCCCAGCGCCCGTGAGCAGTCCTCTTTATGAACAGCATGACGCGATCTCCTTCAGTCCGTTGATCCCTTGTCAAAGCCGCATCGTTCGTGCTCTGCACTACCTGTCTAACAGAAGTCAGCCTGGCAGGCAAGAGGACAACCGACGGTCAAAGGAGAAAGCCGGGTCCGGCCCTGCCTTGGAGCTTGATAGCCGGGGCCGATTCGACTATAGTCAGCAGCGTCGTCAGGAAGTACGTGATTGGCACACGCTTTTCGTTGAGGTCGGGATGGAACTGACAAAGGAAGACCAGGGGGCCCTGGATAAGCTTGGGCAACTGGCGAAGGAAAACGGCATCAAGATCGCCGGCGGCAAGATGCGGCGGACCTCGTCGCGGTTCTGCTTGGGCGTCGAGCACGGCGACTACAACGGCACGGAGCTGTTCGGCGTCGGCACCGACCGGTTCATCTGGCTGGCCTACAGGCCCAACGGCACGAACAAGGTCCGGCTCTTCAGCGGCAACTTTCCCAACGATGGGCGGATCGAGTACTCCATCGGCAACGTTCCCGCTCCCAAGTCGGCGGCCATCGCCGAGACCTGGGGCCGATTCCCGTATGGAATCGACTACATCCTGAAGCGCGAAGGATTCAAGCTCAAGCAGGGCATCGACGGCGTGCTATTCGGCAACATCCCCGGCGGCGGCATGAGCCGATCGGCGTCGCTGTGCGTCAACCTGATCCTGTCGCTGTTCGACGTCAACGACATCGAGGTTGAGAAACAGGTGCAGATCGTCGATCTGGCGCAAGCGGTCGAGAATGATTATATCGGCTCGCCCTGTGGCAAGCTCGACCAGACGATGGTTCTGTTCGCCAAGGAGGGCATGGGAACCTACTACAACCCGAAGGACCGCTCCATCGAGTACGTGCCCATCGGCCAAGGGGCAACGGACTTCCGTATCGTCGTCCTCGATACGGGCACGGACCGTCCCGGCCTGGAGAAGTCGACATACGCCGTCCGCAGGCGCGAGTGCGAAGAGCTGGTCGGCATCCTCCAGAAGGCCGGCTTCAAGATCACCTGCCTGGCCGACATCAAAGACGAAGCTCTGTACAGTAAGATCATGGACCAGTTCGGCCGAAGCCACCCGAACCACTGCGACCGGCTTAACTACATCTTCCACGCCCAGCAGCGATTCTACGGAATGATGGACGCCTGGCGGGCCGGCAAGATCGAGACCGTCGGCGAGATCTTCCGGCAGGATGGCCTCGGCCTGCGGGACGACTACAAGATCTCCGGGCCGGAATTGGAGACCATGTGCGATGCGGTCCGGACCGTGCCGGGCGTGCTCGGCGAGCGGATGTTGGGAGGCGGCGACAAAGGGGCCTCGGGCGCCCTGGTCCGGGCGGAAAGCGTCGATGCCGTCAAGAAAGCGGTGGAGGCCGCCTATCCGCGCAGCCGTCCTGCCTTCAAAGACAAGTATGCCACGCACGTTTGCAAGGTTGTGGACGGCGTCCGGCTCTATGAGGATCCGCTTTGAGATCTACCATTTAGGATTTACGAATTGAGATTTATGATTTTTACACACGTGTGGAGCACAATAGCGGCACTTCCTACAAATGGTAAATCGTAAATGGTAAATACTAAATCCAAAGGGATCTTCACCGCGACGGTCACGTCCAATCGGCGGATCCGCGAGTGCTTCTGGACGACGGACCTGGAGTTCACCGGCGCCGGCGCAGAAGCCTTCGCCAAGTTCCGGCCGGGGCAGTTCGTGCAGGTGGGTGTCTCGGACTTGGGCTTGCCCGCCGAGAAGTTGATCCCGCCGGACCTGCGCGACGCTTCGAAACGAAACGTCCTGCTCCGGCGTCCCTTCAGCTTCGCTGACCTGACTGTCGAGCCGGGGAGAACCACAGCCGAGCTTCTCTACTGTGTGCTCGGACCGGCATCGATCCGGATGACCACCCTGAGCCGTGGTGATGCGCTCAGCATTGTCGGGCCGCTCGGCAACGGGTTCTGGGTGCCGCAGGGCAAGCGGCTGGCCCTGCTGGTCGTAGGGGGCATGGGCGCCCCGCCGATACGGTGCCTCGCCAAGTTCCTCAGGGCTGAATACCGCGACATGAAGGTCATCGCATTCGTCGGCGCCAAAACGGCCGAATCGCTGCCGTTCGAGGGCCACTTCGATGAGATGCCCAACCGCGTTGATTCCTTCTTGCCGGCGTTTGCGAAGTTGGGAATTCCGTCCGCCGTAACCACGGATGACGGCTCCGCAGGCCGCCGGGGCTTTGTCACCGAGCGGCTCGCTCAGTGGTTGGACGAGCAACGCGACTGGACGCCGGAGCGGACGATCATCTACGCCTGCGGCCCGGAGGCGATGCTGGCAGCGACGGCAGGGCTTGCCGCAGAGCGGAACATTGACTGCCAAGTCAGCATGGAGCGGCGAATGGCCTGCGGCATCGGCGTCTGCCAAAGCTGCGCCGTCGAATGCCGGGTGGAAGACACGAACGAGACCATCTACAAGCTCTGCTGCCAAGACGGCCCGGTCTTCGACGCTCAAACCGTGGTGTTCGGCGAGGACAGATAGCGTAGGGTGGGTTCTTTAACCCACGCGTTCGTCCGATCCAGACAGACCTGACGCGTGGGTTGAGAACCCACCCTACTTCCTTCATTGCACATCCGCGTTCAATGTGGTATCTGATGAGAAGTGACTGCTGAGAACATTGATATCTCGGTGGATTTTGCGGGGCTTCGGCTGGCGAACCCGGTGTTTACCGCGTCGGGGACGTGCGGGTACGCCGATGAACTGGCGGACTTCATGGACGTCAATCGCCTCGGCGGCTTCATCACCAAGAGTATTACGCTCACGCCACGAAAGGGCAACCCGACGCCCCGAATCGTCGAGACCGACGCCGGTATGCTCAATGCCATCGGTCTGGCAAACGTGGGGCTGGACCGCTTCATCAAGGAGAAGTTGCCGGTCATCGCGGAGATGTCCGTGCCGGTGTTCGTCAATGTCGCCGGCGAGCGGATCGAAGACTACGTGGCGGTGGTCGAGCGGTTAGCCTCCGAGAAGGCCATCGCCGGATTCGAGATCAATATCAGTTGCCCCAATGTGGCCAAAGGCGGCATCAGCTTCGGCCGGGACCCGGAGCAGGTCGCCGAGATCACGTCGGCCGTCCACAAAGCCGCCGGCGACAAGATCCTCATGGTCAAGCTCTCGCCCTGTGTGACGGATATCAGCGTCATCGCCCGTGCGGCAGTAGACGCCGGCGCGGATGCCTTGAGCCTGATCAATACGTTCACCGCAATGGTCATCGACATCGAGACGCGCAGACCGGTGCTGGCCAACCGCACGGGGGGACTATCCGGGCCGGCGATCAAGCCGATCGCCGTCTATCTCGTGAACAAGGTCTATAGCGAGGTGGCGAAGAAGGCCGGCATTCCCATTCTCGGCCTCGGCGGGATTCGCACGGCCTCCGACGCCATCGAATTCATCATTGCCGGCGCCTCGGCGGTGGCGGTCGGCACGGCCAGCTTCATCCAGCCCGATTGTGCGGTCCGGATCGCTGACGGCGTCAGGGACTACTGTGTTGGGCATGGCGTCGCGAAGCTAACTGATCTCGTCGGCTCGCTCGCCATCAAATAGTCAATCGTAAATAACAACTGGAGCTCTGCAAAATGGACATTCGGCCTACTTTGGGAGGGAAAAACTGGTTTCACAGTTTTTCCCTCCCAAACCGTAAGTAGTTGATAAAGCACAACTTGGGCCAATTCTTCAAGGAAATCGTGAAACAGATTTCCTTGAAGAATATAGGCCGAATGTCCGTTTTGCAGAACTCCAGTAGTAGAATAGTCAATTCAAAAGGTCGCACACATGAAACGTCGTGACTTCCTGAAAACGGTCGGCTGCGGAACGGCAGCAGCATTCTTGTCCGGCTGCGCGACAGATCCCAAGCAAGCCGCGCGGGCGGCCGCTCGAAAACGGCTCTCCCAGAACAAGAACCGGCCCAATATTCTCTGGCTGATCTCCGAGGATACCTCGCCTGACCTGGGCTGCTACGGCAATACGCTGGTCAGGACCCCCAACCTGGACAAGCTGGCCGGCGAGGGGGCCCTGTATACGCACGCCTTCGTCACCGGGCCGGTCTGTTCGGCGTCCCGCTCGGCGATTATGACGGGGATGTACCAGACGAGCATCGGCGCCCACAATCATCGCAGTCATCGCGACGACGGGCACCTCCTCCCGAATCCCGTGATGCTGATTACCGAATACTTCCGGCGTGCCGGCTACTTCCGGTGCAACTGCGCCGGGCTCAACTACAAGCAACCCGGCAAGACCGACTGGAACTTCGCGTACATGACCCAGCCGTTTGACGGCACCGATTGGTCGCAGCGTCGGCCCGGGCAGCCGTTTTTCGCCCAGATCAACTTCAACTACACGCACCGGGACTTCAAGCGGGACAAAAAGAACCCCATCGACCCCAACAAGGTTGAGCTGCCCCCCTGCTACCCCGATCACCCGATCACACGCCGGGATTGGGCCGACTACCTCGAATCCATTCAGCTCCTCGACACGGAGATCGGCGTCGTCCTGCAATGGCTCCAGAAAGAAGGGGCGGCCGACAATACCATCGTGATGTACTTCGGCGATCACG
>Ga0315286_10008380_pt1 | contig 10168 bp, 9 predicted proteins | sample YL17G10_0_MG_FD_205038 | JGI IMG/M metagenome (GOLD analysis project Ga0315286, IMG submission 205038) | Sediment microbial communities from Yellowstone Lake, YNP, Wyoming, USA - YL17G10_0 | ecosystem: Environmental > Aquatic > Freshwater > Lake > Sediment | place: USA: Wyoming | collected...
CGCCTGTGGCCGCTGCTCTCCTACCTCGAGGGCGACGGCGGCGATCTGTTGCGAGGCCGGTTGCGGGCCGGCGACGTGGTCGCCGACGAGGCCGCGTTGATCGAGCGGCGAGGGCAGGTCTTCGGCCCGGCGTTGTCGCCGCTGACGTATGACCGGCCCCTGCACCTGGTGCGCGGCGAGGGCGTCTGGTTGGTCGATGCGAACGGCGACCGCTACCTGGACTGCTACAACAACGTGCCGGTGGTCGGACACTGCCATCCACGCGTGACCGACGCGATCGCTCGGCAGTCGCGACTGCTCAACACGAACATGCGATACCTGCACGAGGCGGCGATCGAGCTGGCCGAGCGGCTGATCGCCGGCATGCCCGCCGGCTCGGGTCTGGATACGGTGCTGTTCGTCAACTCGGGCAGCGAGGCCAACGACACCGCATGGCGGCTCGCGACCGCATGGACGGGTGCCGCGGGGGGCCTCGTCAGCGCCTATGCCTATCACGGCGTCACCCAGGCGATCACCGATGTCTCGCCCGAGGAGTGGCTCGGTGGCTACCGTCCGTCGCACGTCGAGCTGTTCGACGCCCTCGACCGCTACCGCGACGATGCCGATCCCGAGGAGGCTGCCGAGGACCTGCTGCGCGCCTCCGAGCACCTGCAGGAGCGGGGCATCCTGCCCGCGGTCACGTTCGTCGACGGCGGGTTCACCTCCGATGGGATCCTCGGCGTGCCGCCCGCGTACGTACGGGCGTTGGCGGAACGCACGCATGAGGTCGGCGCCCTGTACGTCGCCGACGAGGTGCAGGTGGGACACGGTCGCACGGGGGAGGGGCTCTGGTCCTTCGCGGCGGGCGGCGTGGCCGCCGACCTGGTAACGATGGGCAAGCCGATGGGCAACGGCCATCCGGTGGCCGCGGTGATCACGCGTCGCGAGATCACGGAGCGCTTCGCCGAGACCACCGAATGGTTCTCCACGTTCGGCGGCAACCCCGTGGCCTGCGCCGCGGCGCTGGCGGTGCTCGACGTGATCGAGGACGAACGGCTCATCGAACGGGCGGCCCGGGTCGGGCCCGCGCTCCGCGCCGCCTTGGCCGAGCTTGCGGTCTCGCATCCCTCGATCGGTGATGTGCGCGGCACGGGGCTGCTCTCGGGCGTCGAGTTGGTGCGCGACCCCTCGACCAAGGAGCCCGACGCCGAACTGGCGTCAGCCGTGAAGAACGGGATGCGGATGCGCGGCGTCCTGGTGGGCTCCACCGGTCGTCGCGACAACGTCCTGAAGGTACGGCCGCCGCTGGTGTTCGGTCAGGAGCACATCTCGACGGTCGTCGAGGCCCTCGACGACACCTTGCGCGTGCTCGGGCGCTAGCCCGCCGGCTGGGGCGCCCACGTGACGAACCCGCCCTCGCCGATCAAGCGGCGCTCCCCGTCGAGTGGCTGGACCCAGATGCCCGCTCGACCCTCGTGCAGCCCCGCGTAGGCGAAGGCCGAGCCGTCTGGTGCCCACGGCGTGATCGTCTGCGCGTACTGGTCGAAGAAGGGCAGGTAGTCGCGCAGGAACGTGGGGCTCGGAAGGAAGGGATCGCCGACGAAGCGCTCCCGTCCCTGCCACACACGCCAGCGAAGCGTCTGGTCGCCCGGCTCGCCCGTCAACAGCAGCAGTCGGTCGCCGGCCGGCGACCAGAAGAACGCGAGCGTGTCCTCCTTCGTCACTAGGGTGGCCGGTCCGCCCTCGAGCGGCTGCACGGAGACGCCGGCCTGGGTTCCGTCGGGTCGGTCGAGGCGATAGGCCACCCGCATGCCGTCCGGACTCGCTTCGAAGAGCGCGCCACCGTCGAGCCGTCGCAGCACGAGGCGCCGGTCCCCGTCGGCGACCGTCAGCGCCTGCGTGTCCCCCTCGTCCGCGACGTAGATCGAGCGCCCGTCGGGCAGCCAGGCCGGTGCCTGGAACGTGCCGGGCGTGTCGCCGGTCGGTCGCAGGCCGTGGACGAGATCGGTTGTCCCGAGACCGTCGGCGCCGACATGCACGAGGAGTTGATCGCCCGCCGGCGACCACGCGAGGTACAGCGGTGTTCCCCCGCCGACGGGGACGTCGCGGGGCTGGACGACGGCATCGTCGATCACGCCGAGCCCCACGGCGGTCCCCGCGTTCCCGAGATAGGCGATCCGCGAGGACGTCGGGTCCCACGCGAGGAAGAACGGAGCGAGCGTCAGCGGGATCTCCCGCCGATTGCCGCCCGCACGGGAGGTCGTGACGACGCTGGGACCACTCGACCGGAGCTCGACCCAGGCGACGGAGCGGCCGTCGGGCGAGGCCACCGGTTGGTTCACGGTCACGCCGGGGCCTGCGTCGGTGGTCAGCGGCAGGACCGAGCCCCCGTTCGGGTCCATCGTGACCAGGTTGCCGTCGGTGCGGAGCACCACGAGCCGGTCGCCACCGACATCCGGCGGCGCCACGGCGTTCGTGCTCGGCGCGGGGCTCGACGTAGCGTCTGCCAGCGAGGGGCCCGTACAGGCAACCGCCGCGAGGAGCGCGATCCATCCGAGTCGTCGCATGCCACGACCCTATGACGACCTGCGAGATCGCGTGCGGCCGGGTGCCTACCGTTGGCGCAGTCGCGGCGACAGGATCTCATCGAGCGCGAAGCCGACCATCGTGAATGCGAGGGTCACCAACACGATGCAGACGCCCGGTGGGATCAGCCACCACCACCAGCCGGCCGTCGCCGCGCCCGCGTTGAAGGAGCTCTCGATGATCTTGCCCCACGAGATCGCGATCGGGTCGCTCAATCCCAGGATCGCCAGCGTCGTTTCGGACAAGATCGCGAGCGCCACCATCAAGATCGTGTTCGCGAACAGCACCGGGAACACGTTGGGCAGGACGTGACGCGTGATGACGTGCCAGTTCGAGCCGCCGAGCGCGCGCGATCGCTCGATGAAGGAGCGTTCCTTCACGGACAGGGACTGTGCTCGGACGATCCGCGCCGTGCCGGCCCATGACGTGATCGCGATCACGATGATCACGTTGGTCAGGCTCGGGCCGAGCACCACGGCGAACGCGATCGCCAGGGCGAGCCACGGGATCACGAGGAACCAGTTCGTGAAGGCGTTCAACACGGTGTCGACCTTCGTGCCGCTGAAGTACCCCGCCGAGATGCCGACCATCGCCCCGATCACCATCGCGCCCAGCGCGGCGGTGATGCCGACCAGCAGCGACACCCGTGCCCCGGCGATCAGCAGGTCCAGCACCGAGCGTCCGAAGTTGTCCGTCCCGAGCGGGTAGCCGGCTTGTGGCGGCGCGTGCAGTGGGCCGGTCGCGAGCGCCGCGCTCAGGTCCTGCTCGCTCACCAGCAGCGGGGAAGCGATCGCGACCGCCCCGAAGAACGCCAGGATGGCGAGCCCGGTCATCCCGCGCCGGTTCGATCGAAGCGTGCGCCAGTGGCCAGCCATCGTGGCTCGACGGCGGCTCCATGCGGTGACCCGGACGCCTCGAGAAGCGGTCGTGACCCCCATCTCAGGCGTTCTTGATCCGCGGATCGAGGTAGCCGTAGGTGAGGTCGGCCACGAGGTTCGCCAGGATCACCGCTGCGCTGATGATCAGGAACACGGCCTGGATCACCGGGTAGTCCAGCGAGTTGATCGCGTCGTACGTGAGCCGGCCGAGCCCCGGCCAGGAAAAGACGGACTCGATCACGATCGCGCCACCGAGCACGTACCCGAAGCTCAGGAAGATCAGCGTGAAGGCCGGAAGGAACGCGTTCGGCACCACGTGACGTTTGCGGATCCGTCGTTCGGGCGCCCCCTTGGCGCGCGCCGTCTGGACGAAGTCCTCATGGGTCGTGTCGATCATCGCGGAGCGCATCACGATCGCGTATCCACCGATGTAGCCCAAAGTCAGTGTCAACAGGGGCAGGAACAGATGATCCAGGATGTCGACCCAGCGGGTGAGGCCGGTGAGCCCACCCGTCGTATACCCGCCGGCCGGGAACCAGTGGAGCCAGCCCGAGAAGACCAGGAGCAGCAACATGCCGAGCCAGCCCTCGGGCATCGAGTACAGGATCAACGAGCCGTACTGCGAGTTCGTGTCGAACCGGCTCCCGCGTTTCCATCCCCCGCGGATGCCGATCATGAGCCCGAAGTACGTCGCCAGCAGGGTGCCGAGGCCGACGAGCAGCACGGTCGGGAGCACCCGCACGCCGATCATGTCCTTGACGTCCTGGGCCGTGCTCAATGAGGTTCCGAGGTTACCGGTCAGCGTCTCGCGCATGTACACGAGGTACTGGGACGGCAGAGGCAGATCGAGTCCGAGCTCGTGTTGGAGCCGCTCGACGTCGGCCGGCGCGAGCTTCTCGCTCTTCGCGAGCGTCGAGACCGGGTCGCCTGGCAGCAGGTGGAACAGGACGAAATTGAACGTGAGCACGAACCACAGGGTCACGACGGCCTGCAGCGTCTTGCTCAGCAGGTACCGCCGTGACCCCATCGGTTCGCTTCCCTAGGCCTCGTCGGCCTCGGACCGGCGGCTGCGTTGGACCACCAGCACGACGACGCCGACGATCGCGACGCCGGCGACCAACCAGATCCAGCCGGGCACGGACGTTGCCCCGCTGTTCGACGATCCGGCGACCGGCTTCACGGCGAGCAACGTGTCGTAGTTGTACGTGGCCAACAGGTAGCCCTGGGGCCCAGGTGACGGGATCCAGCCGGTGAACTTGTCGTTGCGGTAGGCCTCGAGCCAGTTGGGGTAAGCCAGCACGACTCCGGGCACCTGCTCGTATTCGTACTGCTGCGCTTCTTGCACGATCTTCTGGCGCTCAGTCTGGTCCATCATGCTGCGCTGCTGCTCGTACAGCTGGTCGAAGTGCGGGTCCTTCCAGCAGCCGTCGCTCCAGGAGCCGCACTGCTCGGAGGTGAAGACGAACAGCTGGTAGTTCGGGTCGGGGTCGCCGCTCCAGTACCAGATGTAGGCGTCGAAGTCCCCCGAGCCCCAGTAGTCGTTCATCTTGGTGTCGGTCGCGGGCAGCAGCGACACCTTCATCCCGATCTGCTTCAGGAACCCGACGATCAGCTCCCCGGCCTCGACAGCACCGGTGGTGTCCGAGGAGGCCGGCATCGACAGCTCGAACGGCTCGCCTGTGGCGGGATCCTCGCGGACCCCGTCGTCGTTCGTGTCCAGGTACCCGGCGTCGTCCAGCATCTTGTTCGCCCCCGCGGGGTCGAAGGGGAGCTCCTGGTCGGCGGGGATGTCCAGATGCCAGTACGCGGACGCGGGTCGCACGATCGTGTCGCCCGTCGTTGCGGCTCCCGCGTAGGCCTTGTTGACGATCGCGGTCTTGTCGATCGCCATCGCGATCGCGGTGCGCACCGTGAGGTCCTGTAGCGCGGGCAGCGGGGTGGCGTCGGGGCTCTGACCCCCGAAGTTGAACGCGAGGTTCAGCCACCAGTCCGACACCACCTTCTGGACCGTGATGTTCGCTGTGTTGTCCACGGAGTTGATCAGCGCCGGCGTGAGACCGTCGGCGATGTCGATCTCGCCGTTCTTGAGCGCCTGGATCATCGCCTCCTGGTTCGTGTACACGCGGTAGTCGACTCGGTCGACGGTCGGGGCGGGTCCCCAGAAGTTCGGGTTGCGATCCATCGTGAAGCCCTGGCCGGGGGTCCAGCTCGTCAGCATGAAGGGACCGCTGACCACGGGGTTCATACCCGACACGGCGCGGATGTCCTTCAGGGACTGCCCGTCGTACTGCGACCACACGTGCTCGGGGACGATGTAGACCCACGGCGGCATCGTCGGGGCGAACGTCGGCTCGTTCGCGGTCCAGACAAACGTCGTCGGGTTCGGCGTGGTGAACACCGGATCGCCCGGGAAGTAGCTCTTGTACTGCGGGATCTTGTTGTCGATCACGAACCGGTAGGTGAACGCGACGTCCTCGGACGTGAGGGGGGTGCCGTCGCTCCAGAGCAGTCCGTCGCGCAGCGTGCACGTCCACGTCGTGTAGTCCTCGTTGTGCTCACACCCGGTCGCTAGGCTGGGCGAAGCGGTTGCGTCCTCGACGGCGAACTTCTGCAGCATGTCGTATTCGGTGGTGGCCACCGTGTAGTCGCTGCCGGCGCTCACCGCGAACACGTTGTCGGTGGTCAGATCGGACGAGAGGCCGACGCGCAGGATGACCGGTTCATCGCCACTGGGCTGTGTGGACTGCGCGAGCGCCGAGTTGCCGGCGAGCGCCAGCACGACGATCACGATGCTCGCGGCGGTCGCGAGTGCTCGGGTGTGTCTGGTCCTCATCGGATTCCCCCCTCGTTCGCAAGCTCGGTTTCGATCGCGTCGTGCACGAGCCCATTCGATACCAACAGGTTGCCACCGGGCGTCGGTTCGCCGCCCGTCAGTGTGGTGATACGTCCGCCGGCCTCCTCGACGATCACCTGGGTGGCCGACCAGTCCCACGGGAAGCACGGTTCGTGTTCCAGCAGCGCCTCCATCGAGCCCTGGGCGACCAGGAGGTGCGCCCACGCGTCGCTGAGTCCCCGCGTACGGCGTACCCGGCCGGCCACCCGCAGCAGGTGCCCTTCATCGCCGACGCTGGCCCACTCCTCGATCGGGGAGTGCCCGATGAAGGCGTCCGCCAGGGCGGCGATGTCGGAAACCTCGACGCGCTGCTCGCCGCGCCACGCGCCGCCGCCGCGCACCGCGTGGTACCGCTCGCCCAGGGCGGGCGCGTCAGCCACGCCGACCACCGACCGGCCCTCGATCTGCAGCGCGATGAGGGTGGTCCATAGCGGGATGCCCTCGGCGTAGAGCTTCGTCCCGTCCACGGGGTCGATCACCCATGTGCGGCCGGTCGTGCCGGGGGTATCGCCCTCCTCCTCGCCGAGGACGCCGTCACCTGGCGCACGCTCGGCGAGCACCGCCCGGATCGCGCGCTCGGCGGCGCGGTCAACCTCGGTCACGGGGGTGGCGTCGGCCTTCAGCTCGACAGGGAGGCGATCGCCGAACCAGGAAAGCGTGATGGCCGCAGCCGCGTCGGCGGCCGCCAAGGCGACGCCAAGGTCATCCGCCAGATCCGCCCCCGGGTCGATCGCCCGCTGCCCCCTTCGCACCACGGGCGGAACGTATGGGCACCTCGAGGGGGACACAAGTGGACCATTGCCCTCTGGGCAATGTCTCGGGTGAACGATTAGTGTCCGAGCGTGCGTGTCACGGAAGCCGCCGATCGTGTCGTCGCCGTGTTGGACCTGTTGGGGGCGGACCACGAGGGGCTGGGCGTGCGCGAGGTCGCCCGCCGCCTCGACGTGCACCCGTCGACGGCGTCGCGCCTGCTCGCCACGCTGAGCGCGGCCGGCTTGATCGAACGCGGCGGCGTGGGCGCCCGCTACCGGCTGGGCGCGCGGATCGTCGGGCTGGCCGCGGCGGCCGTCGACCGGCTGCCCGTCGTCAGCCAGGCACGTCCCGAACTGGAGCACCTGTCCGCCGTGACCGCCGAGACGGTGAACCTGGCGATCCGCGACGGCCTGCACGTCGTGTACGTCGACCAGGTGACGCCGGCCCAGACGGTCGTGATGGCGAGCTGGGTCGGCCGCCGAAGTCCCGTCCACGCGAGTTCCAGCGGGAAGGTCCTGCTCGCATTCGGCGACGAGTCCGCGCGCGAGGCGCTCGTGGGCCGGCGGCTGCAGCGGCTGACCGAACGGACGGTGACCGACCCGGCCCGGTTGACCGAGGTGCTGCGCCAGGTGCGCCGACAGGGGTACGCGGCCAGCACCGGCGAACTCGAGGATGGGCTCGTGACGATCGCGGCGCCCGTGCTGGTCGAAGGGGTCGCCGTCGCCGCGATCAGCGTGTCGGGGCCCGCCTACCGACTGCCCGGGCGCGACGTGCCGCACCTGGCGCGTCAGGTGATCGATGCCGCCGCCGCGGCGTCGCACCGGATGGCGGGCCGGAGCTGAGCTAGCTCGCGGCGGTCGGCGCCGACGCGGCGACCATCGCCTTCTTGGCCTGTGCCGGAGGTGCCGGCCGCGGCGGTCGGTAGCCGAACGTGAAGGCTCGCACGAGCACGAGGAGCAACACGACGAGCCCGCTGGCCGCGTACATCGCGACCATCCACGGCCGCTGGGTGTCGCTGCCGGCCCACACGCCGTGGAGCAATGAGAGCATGAAGGCAGGTACCGCGAGGAGGTGGATCCCGCGCCACAGGTTCTTCGACAGGCGCTTCTTCGCCCAACTCGAGACGATGACGATGACCATCATGTACATCGCCACGATGCCGAACGCGATCGCCACAGGCCGGAAGGAGTCGCGCATCGGCACGAGGACGTCCAGGAAGCCGAACGGCATGTACTCGTGCATCACCAGCAGCACGATGTGCAGCGCCAACAGCGCCAGCCCCGTGGAGGCCACGACGGCGTGGAAGTGATTGCCGGTCGGCTTGGAGACCCGCTTCGTCACGAGGCTGGTCGAGGAGATGAGGCCCCACACCACCGACAGGAAGAGGGCGACGTACGCGCCGATACCCGCCGCTCGCAGCCAGATCCACAGGATCATGCCGCCGCCTCGGTCGGCATCGAGACGAAGACAGCGTCGGCGGTTACGACGATGCCGGGCGTGACGCCCAGCGCCGAACGACCCTCGAGCAGCGCGGCCGTCGCGCGCACCTCGGCCTCGGCGCACGTGGGCGCCCACACGGTGGCCTGCAACAGGTCGGTATCGGCCGGCGCACCGGTGAAGGGATCGATCACGTGATGCAGACCGTCGCCCCAGGCCCGTTTCAGGACCGACGAGGTGGCGAGCGCGCCCTGCGTGAGGGTGAGCCGGGCGATCCGTCGATCCGGGTCGACGGGATCTTCGATCGCGACCTCGACCCCGGGAGCGTCACCGCCGATCCGTAGGTCTCCGCCTGCGCTCACCAGCGCCCACGGCAGTCCCTCCTCGAGTGCGTCCTGGACCGCTCGGTCGGCGGTCCACCCCTTGACGATCCCCCCGAGGTCCAGGTGTACGCCCGCCGGCAGCAGCAGCCGGTCGTCGTCAAGTTCGATCTCGCGCCAGCGGCCGCAGGGGACAGCCGGGTTGAGCACGCCTCGAGCGCCGGCGAGCACCTCGTCGAGATCGCGGTCGTAGCCGGCGGCGATCATCGCGTCGTGCACCGACGGGTCGAACCGGCCCGCCGTATCGATGGCCGCCTCCAGCGCCAGGCCGAGCACCTCGGCGAACGACCTCGACAGGACCGTCGGACTGCCCGCGGCCTCGTTCACGCGCACCAGTTCCGAGTCGCCCCGGAATCGAGAGAAGCGATGCTCCTCACGCGCGACCCGCGAACGGATCCGCGCGTATGCGGCGTCGAACGACGGATCGTGCGGCCCCATCACCTCGAACGCGCTGCCCATCGCTCGGAATCCGGCGGTGCGGTCCACGGCTAGGAGCCTCCGGTGGTCGTGGTGCTACCGCCCGAGGACCCGCTGGAGCCCCCGGACGATCCAGACGATCCGGACGACCCCCCCGTGCTCCCACCGGAGGTATCGCCGGAGGTCGTCGATCCGCTCGAGGACCCGGCGGACGTCGTCGTTCCGCCGCTGGAGCCGCCATAGACGTACGTCACCGACGACCCGGTCGACACGGGTGGGTCATAGACCACCCGGCGGACCACGTGGTGCTTGATGATCGTCTTGCGTGGCGTCGGGCGCGGACGTCTCGCACCGGCCTCGACGTCAGGCTTGGGCGCCGCGGCGATCGCAGAGCCGCTGATCAGGAAGGCGAGCCCTCCCGAGGTCCACGCCACCAGCCGGACACGGTTCTTGGACCATCGTTGGCGCCGGACGGGCACATCAGTCATCGCCGGGCTCGGGTGCGGGGCTCTCCGAGTGCGATTCGGAGGGCTCGGGCGACTCCGTTCCGCTGCCGTCTTCTCCCGGCTGGTCCGATGGCTCGGTCGTCGGATCAGAGGAACCGTCGCTCGTCCCCTGCAGGGTCGATCCGTCGCCGTCGTCGGACCCGCCGGTCGGTGGGGCCGGCGTCCGCGTGAGCACGACGGTGCTTGAGCCGGACGCGCCTCCTGGTGCCGCCAGGTGGATCGTGCGCTTGTCGGTCACCGTCTTGACGACCGGTTTGCGTTCCGCCCGAACCCGCACGCCCTCCGTGCCGGCCGAGGACGGCCCCGTGAAACCCATCATGATGCCGAACGCGGCCGAGA
>Ga0315286_10008381_pt1 | contig 10167 bp, 7 predicted proteins | sample YL17G10_0_MG_FD_205038 | JGI IMG/M metagenome (GOLD analysis project Ga0315286, IMG submission 205038) | Sediment microbial communities from Yellowstone Lake, YNP, Wyoming, USA - YL17G10_0 | ecosystem: Environmental > Aquatic > Freshwater > Lake > Sediment | place: USA: Wyoming | collected...
CCCGGTCACGAACAAGGTCTACGTCGCAAACGTCTCGAGCGACAATGTAACGGTAATTGACGGCGCGGACCACGACACGGCTCTGGTGTCGGTGAACTTGTTCCCGTGCGACGTGGCGGTGAATCCGGTCACGAATCGGATCTACGTTCCCAATCAATACGACAACTGCCTGACGATTATCGACGGCGCGACCAACGCGACGACAATCGTAGACGTGGGTTCGTACCCCACGGCGGTGGCGGTGAATCCGGTCACGAACCGGATTTACGTCGCGAACGGTGACGACAATACCTTGACGGTGATCGACGGCGCGACCAATGATACGACCACGGTGCCGGTCGGCGCGGTCCCGGTCGCCGTGGCGGTGAATCCGGTCACGAACAAGGTCTACGTCGCGAACAGCGGCGATAGCACCGTGACCGTCATCGACGGCGCGACCAATGGCACTCTGACCGTGGTTGTGGGAACGGAGCCCGAGGCGGTGGCGGTGAATCCGGTGACGAACAAGGTCTACGTCGGGAACTGGGGCGACAGCACCGTGACGGTCATTGACGGCGCGACCAACGCCACGACTGAGGTGCCGGCCGGTGCGCGGCCCGACGCCGTGGCGGTAAACCCGGTCACTGACCGGATCTACGTTGTGAGCTGGGACGGCAATAGTGTAACCGTGATTGACGGCGCGACCAACGACACGACCATGGTGGCCGCCGGCTCGCAGCCGACGGCCGTGGCCGTGAACCCGGTCACGAACAAGATCTACGTCGCGAACTGGAACAGCAGTAACGTAACCGTGATTAACGGCGCGACCAACGCCGCGACGCTGGTGCCGGCCGGCGAGAACCCCCGGTCCGTGGCGGTGAACCCGGTCACGAACGAGATCTACGTCGCGAACGCGACCAGCAATAGCGTGACGGTGATTGACGGTGCGACCGACGCCACGACCACGGTGCCCGCAGGCGAGTTCTCCGGTGTCGTGGCGGTGAACCCGGTTACGAACCGGGTCTACGTCGCGAACGCAGTCGACAACACCGTGACCGTGATAACGGCTATGCCGGTCAACGACACAAAGGTGCGCGCCGCGTTCGACCGACTGCCGGGCGATACGACTCTGCTCGCCCGCCCGTTCCTGACCGGCAAAGGCGTCAATCGCTGGACCCCGGGCCGGACCTCGATGATGGGCGTGGGCAACCGGATGGGTACCGCCCAGACGGCATGGGACTGGGCGAACGTCACGTCCGGGGCCGGAACCGATTCCATTTCCTGGACCTACACCTGGGGCGCGGATTCGCTGATAATGGGCGAGAACTTCGTCTGCTGTGTGCCGCTTGAAGACCAGGCTGCAACCACCAACAACCTCGGGCTCGGCACGCCATTTGCGGGCAACCTCGAGGTCTATCCGGTCTACCGGATGGCGGTCCACACCGGGCAGCAGGAGACACCAGGCACGGGAGTCGGAATGACAAGACTGCCGAGTATCGTCCGCGGAGTGCTGGAAATGCCGCAAGGAAGACCGGGACAGTCCACAACGGGACAGTCCCTGGTTTTCCTGCTCGACGCCACCGGCCGTCGCGTTGGGGAGCTGCACCCGGGACCGAACGACGTGAGCCGATTCGGGGCCGGCGTCTACTTCGTGTGTCTGGCGTCAGGCGCAGGGCGTGATGCGTCAAGCGTTAATAAGGTCGTGCTGGCGAGATAGCACAAGCTCAAGCTACAAGCTCAAACAGGGGGCGCGGCTTCCCGTCCCCCCTGCTTTGGATGATTCGCCCCGTTTCAGGTCAGCTTGAGCCCGAAGGCCTCGCTTCCCCTCCGTTCTCCCCAACGGGGTGACAGGAAGGCAGGCGCGAGTAGCGCCGGACCTTCCGTCATCAGGGGCGAAGCCCCTATGATGCGGGGCTTGGGGAGAGCGCCGCTTCGGGCGTAAGGCGTGATGCGTCATGCGTAGTGCGTTTTCACTTCTGGCTCAGGACCCGACAGATACGTATTGCGTCCCTTGGACTACTAGAACGAGGAGACGTCAAAATGAAGGACTTGACCCCATCTTCCCGAGCCTTGAAAACTCATCGCCAGGACTTGATATTTCAATGCGAATGGGTTAGAATGTCACTGTGATTGCCCGACCTACCGACAAGGTGATTCTCCGCAAACTGATGGCGGAGTTTCCGGTCACGGCCATTCTTGGACCGCGCCAGTGCGGCAAGACCACGCTGGCCCGGGAATTCGCCGCGGACCATTACTTCGACCTGGAAAACCCGCGCGACTCCGCCATGCTGACCGAGCCGCAACTGGCGCTGGAGTCGCTTTCCGGGTTGATTGTCATTGATGAGATCCAGCGCGCGCCAAACCTCTTTCCGCTGATTCGCTATCTGGTGGACGGGCACAAGAAGCAGCGTTACCTGATTCTGGGCAGCGCCTCGCGCGACCTGCTCCGCCAGTCCGCCGAGTCGCTGGCCGGACGTATCGCCTTCTACGAGCTGGGCGGGTTCCGTCTCGGCGACATCGGTCCGAATCACTGGCGCAAACTCTGGCTGCGCGGCGGATTGCCGCGCTCATACACGGCCCGCACCGATGAACTGAGCCACGAGTGGCGCGAGCAGTATGTAGCGACGTTCCTCGAACGCGACATCCCTCAACTGGGCATCACCATTCCGGCCGCGACCCTGCGCCGCTTCTGGCTGATGCTGTGCCATTACCACGGACAAGTCCTTAACCACAGCGAGTTCGCCCGTTCCTTTGGCGTGTCGGACATGACCGTTCGACGGTATCTCGACATCCTCGAAGGTACGTTCATGGTCCGTCTGCTGCAACCGTGGCATGCCAATCTCGGCAAGCGACTGGTCAAGCGTCCCAAGCTCTACGTTCGCGACTCCGGTCTGCTTCACGCACTGCTGGCCATCGGTTCCGCGCGCGACCTGGCGACCCATAATAAGCTGGGCGCTTCCTGGGAGGGTTTTGCCCTCGAGACCGCCGCCCGCGCGGTCGGCAAGCGTAACGAGGAGGTCGCATTCTGGGGCACTCATTCCGGCGCCGAGGTGGACTTGTTCTGGCAGGACCATGGCCGGAACTGGGCCATCGAAGTCAAGTATGCCGACGCCCCGCGCCTGACGCCTTCGATGGGCAGCGCGCTCAAGGACCTCGGTCTGGCGCACCTCTGGATTATCTACCCGGGCGACCGGGCCTATCCGCTCGCGGACAACGTCAGCGTCCTGCCGTTGGCCGCGGTGCAGGACCGATGGAAATACCCGTGAAGCGGGTTCACGGGTTCGCGGGTCGGCACGTCTCCCGGTAGTCGGATTGGAGAGCGTTGTCAACGGACGCTCCTGCGTTCCGCTAGTGAGACGACACCGCGTGCCTTGGTAGGTTTTCGCCTACTCACTACTTGCTACTCACTACTCACTCGTTCGGTGCCCTATCTACTCAGGACCCAACAGATGCGTGTGTCTCCTGAACTCTCTCCCCTGAACTCTCATTCTCCTCCCTCTCCCTTGAACGGGAGAGGGCCGGGGTGAGGGTGAGTCCGGAATCTCCAGGCGGTCAGTGGTTAGCGTTCTTCCGGCGTCGTCACTCTAAGCCCGAAATGCGTCCCCCTCAGCCCCCTCGTCCGCACAGGCTCAGCGGCGGGGCTTGCCGGGCGCGTTACCGGTCGGCGCTCGCTTCAGCAACCGTTGCTTGACTTCAGTCAGGCCAACGGTCGTGGCGGTCGCTTCGGCGTCACGGGCTTCGCGCAGGCAACGGAGGTCCTCGTAGTCCTCCAACTCCGCCCGAAGCTTCAGAAAATCGGCGTAAGGCAGCACCGCGAACTCCTTCCGGCCGTTCCTGCTAATGGTCTGCACCTTGTTGATGCTCATGATGTCCTCTCTACCGGTAGGCTTCTGCACGATGCCTGACACGATACACGATAATAGTCGAACCTTCAATCTCGAACAACACACGATAGTCACCAATTCTCAAGCGATACTCCGGAGTGAAGTTCGTCAGACGCTTCACGTCTCCCTGCAAGTCGGTCTCCAGGTTCTCGTACCTTCGCCAGAATCCGCCGGCGCACCGACAAGGGCAGGTTCTCCAGGTCTTTGATCGCTCGCGGCTTGAATCGAACTTCGCGGGTCATTCGACTACAACTGACCGGCCTCATCGTTCCGGTCGCGGGCTCTCATAAAGTGATGCCGAATACTCATCCGAGACTCACTTCTTCAGGTCGTGATACGGGCGACGTCATCGAGCTAGTTGTAGCACAGAAAGACGTGAATGTCAGGAGTCCAAGGGACGGAATTCGAGGGAGCCTTGCTCCCTTGCTCTCTGGCTCTCTTGCTCACTGCTACTCAGGTCCCGACAGATGCGTATTGCGTTTCCTGAGCTTCCGGAACTCCAAAGAATACGGGAAGTGTCCCCGCATTCCGCACAGTGATACTGCGAGTGGTAACGATACTGCGAGCCGCAGGCGATACCGCGTCTTCCTTGCCCCTGAACTCCGAGATGAGCATTGAATTCTGGAGCCTGTATCGCGTCCCCAGACTCGGCCACTTCTGCTCAGCGAGTCCACCCCCGCCTTGCTGCTTGACGTCCGCCGTTGTTTGGGCTAGATTCATTCGTGCCCGTGGAGTATTCCGCGTCCGACATCCGAGGGATCCTGACCCGGGATGAACTCGCCGACCTGGCCGACGGCCGGTCATTCGCCCGCGGCGAGAAGTACCACGCCGAGGGGCGCGTCGAAGACCTGCGCGCGGCCGAGAACGAGATCAGCGCCCGGGTTCAGGGCAACGAAGACTATCGCGTCAGGCTCTGGGCCGAGCACGGCGAAGTCATGTTCTCCTGCTCCTGCCCCTGGGCGGCGCAGGGCAATTTCTGCAAGCACTGCGTAGCCGTCGGTCTGACCTGGTTGAGCGGGTCCGCAGTTGGCAGCGGCTCGAAGAAGCGGAGAAAGCACGCTGAAGCTGAACCAGTGATCGTGGACGACGTGCGGGCGATGCTGGAGGGCTGTGAGAAGGAAGAACTTGTATCCCTGCTGATGACCGAATCCATGCGTGCCGATGGCCTGTACGAGACCCTGCAGCTCAAGGCTGCGCTTCGGAAAAAACCGGGCAGGGGCGCGTCCGCGTGCCGCCAGACTCTGACCCGGGCAATCCGGCATCGCGGTTTCGTGGCCTGGGACGAAGCACACGATTATGCGCGCCGGATTCAGATGGTCATTGACCAGGTCGAGGACATGCTGACCCAGGGCCTGGCCTCGGACGTAATCGAGTTGACCGAACATGCGTTCAAGCTGCTGGAGAACGCACAAGGACAGGTGGACGACTCGGACGGGGGTATGAGACCGATCTGGGAACGCCTTGCGGCGTTGCACCTTGCTGCCTGCCGGAAGGTCGGACCCGAACGCAAGGCGCTGGCCCGGAGGCTGTTTGAGTTCGAGTTCAAATCAGACTGGGATGCCTTTCATGCGGCAGCGGCAACCTACCAGGAAATTCTGGGCAAGGAAGGTCTGGCCGAATATCAGCGGCTTGCCGAGAAAGAGTGGAAGAGATTCCCGGCGCTGGGTCCGGGCGACGAGCGCGAGGAAATCGGTACCGGCCGGTTCCAGATCACCAGCATCATGGAGACGCTGGCCGAGCTGACCGGGGGCCTTGAGGAGCTGGTTTCGGTCAAGAGCCGGGACCTCACCTTCGCGTACAACTTCCTGCAGATTGCCCAGCTCTACCAGACCGCCGGGCAACCGGACAAGGCGCTGGAATGGGCCGAGCGCGGACTCAAAGCCTTTCCGGAGCGGACCGATGGCCGGCTAAGGGTGTTTCTGGCGAACGAGTATCATCGGCGCAAGCGCCCTGACGAAGCAATGGCGCTCATCTGGAGCGAGTTTGTCGAGCGGCAGGAGCTCACGGAGTATCAACTGCTCAAGGAGCATGCCGACCGAGTCCGGGAATGGCCGGCCTGGCGGGCAAAGGCACTCGCGCATCTGCGGAAGACGCTGAAGCCGATTCGTCCGGAACCCGGTTTCAAGCGTCTTCACCGGGACTGGTATGACGGCTGTTCGCGCCTGGTCGAAATCCTACTCTGGGAAGACAAGGCGGAAGAAGCCTGGCAGGAGGCGAAGTCGGGCGACTGCGGGGACACGCTCTGGCTGGAGCTCGCCCACCGGCGGGAGCCGGAACACCCGGAAGACTCGATTGAAGTCTACAAACGGCTTGTCGAGTCGGCATTGACTCCGACGCAACCTGCGCTTTACCCCGAAGCGGTGAAGTTGCTCAAGAGGATTGCGCAGCTCCAGGCTCGAATCGGCCAAAAGGAGGAATTCGAGGGCTTTCTGGCCACAGTTCGCATGGAGCACAAGGCCAAGCGCAATCTCCTGAAACTGCTCGACGCAACAAAGTGGCCGTGACCCTGGGACGTTCGTCGGAGACTGGGCAGAGCAGCTCGGGAATGAGGATTGGCGCAGGTTCCTGAGAGGAACTGATGACCCGGTTTGGCTGGCCGAGATTCGCCGCCGGACCAAGGTTGGCCGGCCGTTCGTCGGTCAGGCCGAGACGAGACTCGGCCGCCCGCTAGCATACCGTCCCGCAGGCCGGCCCCGCAGGACTGAAATGAGGTGGCTGTCCCCTCGCCCTTCGTCCGGCACACCCTTTCGCCACCACCCGCTTTCCTCTACCCCGAAGTCCGTGGTGAGAACCGCTCGAATCTTCGAATGAAGGGTGATCTCTGTTGCCCGGAGGAACTCGTACAGGTCGCCGAGGAACTCTTCGGGTCGCCTCAACTGCAGATAGAGCGCCACGTCTCTGCTGGTTAGCGAGCCATCTGAAAGACGCATGATCCTGTCGACGGTCGCCGTCGCCAAGATGTCTGTAGAGATATCATTCTTGACTACGATAGCATCAATGCTATCCCGCTGGGACTTGCTGAATGAGAGGAGAATGTCCGTTAGACGAATCTTGCCACAACCGATTTCCTTGAAGAGATACCCTAGCACAGAGTCGATACCGATGCCCATTTGCTGAGCGATTACGCTGGGCGTGTTTCCCTTCAATAGAAGCTGGGCAGCTTCCTCTGATCGAGCGATCTCAACCTCCTCTAGTTCGGTCTCTCAGAACCGATCACAGATGCCCCGGGGTCTTGGGGCCGCTCGTCGGATTGTCCATGGTCATTCCGTCAGCACCTCCCGTCGTGATTCTGGCGTGAAGGAGTGGTGGTTGGCCTGGTCTCGCTCAGTTCACACCTCAAGGCACTTGGCTGCCCGGGCAGCAAGGCTTCGTAAGAAGTCGGGTTGAGAGGCAAGAGCTTCGCCTGCCTTCGCTTCAATTGCCTTTCCAAAAGCCGATTTCGCTTGCTTCTCCAAGTCATCCCATGACTTGCCGTTCTGAGACAGGATGTTGCTCATGACGGTTGACCACTTCTCCGTCTTGGTCCGTTGGGATCCTGATTGGGTCCTAGCCGCATCGAAGGCTGGGGCGTCAAGCACGATTCCGGAGGCCATTGCCACTTGGTCCACATACAGCCGGGGATCAAACATGTCTTCGAATTCGGTTTCCCGACAGCCTGGCCTATCAGGTATCGAGAACACGTCCTCCGCGCCAATCAAACCCGACTTCAGTACTCTCTCTTTCTCTGCCCTGCCCGCCTCGTCGGAATCGAGGAGGACGATGCAGGCGCTTGCGTCTCTCGATAGTACTCGCAGGAGCGCGGAGACGCGGCTCACCCCGCGAGTGCAGAGAACTTTAGCAGTGCCTTCTCTGAATGCAGACTCTATCCTAGAGTTCGATGCAGAGAGCAGCTTGGCTAGGCATGCCTCCTCCGTAGCTCCCTCAACCAAGATCGTGACCGCCGCTGAGGTCAAGTTCTCTTGAGGGCGTATGCCGAGACACTCCTGAATCTCTCTGAGCGACCTCGCGGGCGTGGCCGAGGAAGAGAACTCCGTGGTTTCCCTTTTGTTCACGATTATGTTGTGTCCGACGGAGTCGCGCTGGAGCAATATTGGGGAGTGGGTCGTAAGGATCACTTGGAAGTGTCTGCTCAGCTCCCGCAACGTCGACTTCACTGCGTATATTGCATTTGCATGCAGATGAGACTCCGGTTCCTCGATCCCGAACACGAGGTTGATGCCGTACTTTCGTTCCGCCATGAATTGGAGAAGAGACAGGGCAAATAGGCTCTTGAAGCCATCTCCCTTCTGGCTCAGGGCCGTATTAGCACCATCATCAATCTCCACGTCATTCACGGACAGGAGGTTATCGAAGTCTGGTTCCTCAAGCACAAACTTGACGGACTTCACGTCTGGAGCATACTTCATCAGTTGACCGGCTAAGTCCTGTTCGATACGCCGCATGTTCGTCTCGATATCGGCGTAGACCCGCTTGAGCGAGGCCATCCTCTGTTTTCTGTTGGTTATGGTTTGCAGAGCGCCCTCGACCAGTCCTGCAAAGACGGAACGCCTGAAGTCCTCGATATTTCGCGTCGCAGGAATGTATACGTATCGCATGTTCGCTCCGAGCCAGCCGCGTATCGCTATTGCATCAACCGTGTCATCACCAACAATACCGGCCACTTGCAGTTCGTTGGAAACGAAACCAGCGTCCACTTTGAACTCCATCTTGACTTGTAAGGGACTTGGAAGATGGTACCGTCCGTGCGTGTAGGCCTCGTATGAGCTGACTTCCTCGGGCGTGACGGCGACCTCGACGGTTATCACCGTTGGCCATCGGCGACCCTTCCGACCCAAGTATCGTTTGGGATAGTCAGCGGCAACACTGTACCCAGGTCGCCGACCAAGTCCAGACCTACCCGTGCCGCGGCCCGATAGTGCCGAGAAGAATAGGTCGAGGGCTCTAAGAACAGTGGACTTGCCCAGGTTGTTTGGGCCGACAAGCACTGTGAAATCCGAAAGCGGTATGGTGACCTCTGAGTCGAATGCCCTGTACCGGCGCAACGACAACTTCGTGATCTTCATTCCGTCAGCTCCTTGAGGCTTCTCTGAATCTCCGCTAACTCGGCGGCGGTCAGGCCCCAGAATTGGGCGGGACTCCGGCGGTTGCCACTCGTCTCACCAGACGCAGCGTTCGGGGGATTTGTGGGGACACTTCCCGTATTCTTCCGTGCCGTCATTGCTTCCTGTTCTTCCGTCTGCGTCGCGGAGCATCGGAGACGGTCAAAGGCTGAGCAGCTTCAGACGCCGGTCGAGCGTGGGCTGCGGGTTCTTCGAGCGTGACTGTGGCCTGGCCGAATAGGCTGCGGGTTTCGCGTTCGAGGCGTCGCTCGGCCATGCGGCAATAGGCCGGGTCAATGTCAATTCCGATGCTGTTGCGGCCGGTCTTGGCTGCGGCAAGTAGTGTCGTGCCGGTGCCGCAGAATGGGTCGAGGACGGTGTCGCCATAGAATGAGAACATGCGCACGAGGCGATAGGCGAGCTCGAACGGGAACGGCGCAGGGTGCTCTCTGGCTCTGCTCATCGCTGCTTTCACTGCCTAATCACGGGCCTTCAGGTGCTTCTCGACGATTTCCTTTATGTACTTCGGTATGTCCTTCTGAAGTTCCTGCGTTCGTCTTCTGAGTTGTTCGTACGTTCTGATTTCCTCGCCGGTCCAGATGATGTCGGCTCTTCGCACCTGTCTCATTGCAATGTGGTTGTAGTCGTCCGGGTAGGCCCAATAGCATCTGCGGCAGATTCTCTGCTTCTTCAACTCCAGCCAATTGGGACAATGCTCGCACGACCAGGATTTGGCTCGGTTCGCGGAACCGCTCAAGAGCATGTAGGAGCCGGCGTCATCCGCACGCTCCGGCTCTCCAGCGACCTCAAACGGAATTCGGTGGTCAATCTGCAGGTCCCTTTCGTCGAACTTCTCAAGGTATATCGCGCACCGTGGCCCCTGCGTACTGATTAGCTTGTGCTTCAGCGCCGTTGCGAAGGCAGTGCGTCCGCTGAGCCGACTGAACCGGGCATTTGCCGGGTTGCCGAAGCGATAGGCCCCGATGCTGCGGCCATCCGTGCCGGTGACTCGGAACGTCTCTAACGGTATGCCTTGCTCTCGGACATCGCGGGCGGCGCGTGGAGGGTGGTTGTAACCGTACTTCTTGCCTAGTTCCTCGGTTGTCACGAACCCATGCTTCAGTATGTGTTCGATCACGGTACGCGGACGTTTGGCCCTTACCGCCTTGCACTTCTTGACGAAGCCCGGCGGCAGGCGTCGGACT
>Ga0315286_10008382_pt1 | contig 10166 bp, 16 predicted proteins | sample YL17G10_0_MG_FD_205038 | JGI IMG/M metagenome (GOLD analysis project Ga0315286, IMG submission 205038) | Sediment microbial communities from Yellowstone Lake, YNP, Wyoming, USA - YL17G10_0 | ecosystem: Environmental > Aquatic > Freshwater > Lake > Sediment | place: USA: Wyoming | collected...
AAGGCATTCTCGGAAAAGTGTCGATCAAAGGATTTCGGGCCCCTTGCTTCTCTCTTGATAACCGGACGAAGTGGGCTCTCAAAGTTCTCATAGACTATGGCTATCAATATGATGCAAGCATCTTCCCCGTGAAATTAAATCTTCTCTACGGGGTGAGCGGAGCGCCGATGCAACCTTACCGAATTTCATTGAAGGATGTTAGAGAGGAGGATCCGACCAGTCCACTCATGGAGTTTCCCAATCCTCCTTTAAGGCTTTGGAGGCTGAAGATCCCCATTGCTGGAGGGTTCTATTTGAGGATGTTTCCAATTTCATTCCTTCTCTGGGGATTAAGGAGAATCAATCGAAAACAGCCGTTCCTGCTCTATTTTCATCCCTGGGAAGGTTATCCGGAGACACCGAGGTTGAAGCTCTCTTTTACCAATCGTTTAATCTCCTATTATGGAATTCATTCTGCCCTGAAAAAATTGGAGTCCCTTTTAAACCATTTCAAGTTTGCAAGGATGGATCAGATCCTTGGCTTGAGATGAGGAGAAGATGAAGCCCCTACTGTCTGTCATCATCCCCAACTGGAATGGGAAGAGGTTTCTTCAGGAATGTCTCGATTCTCTGAAGGATCAGACCTATTCCCATTTTGAAACAATCCTGGTGGATAATGGCTCGACAGATAGGTCAGTGGAGTTCGTTCGGGAGCGATACGGAGAATTCGTTCAGATCATCCGAAACGAGATCAATCTTGGCTTCACAGGAGGCAATAACGTTGGCATTCGAGCAGCCAGAGGGGAGTATATCGTTCTTTTGAATAATGACACATGGGCCAGTCCTAACTGGCTTGAAGAATTGGTCAAAGCGATTGATGTGAATCCCTGGGTTGGAATGTGGGGATCTAAAATCTATTCTTATTACAAAAGAGATCAGATTGAAGCAGTGGGGGAGCTCATTTACTGGGATGGATTGAGTCGGGCAAAGGGTCAATTTGAACAGGATCGGGGCCAGTATGAAGTCATGGAGGAGATTTTCTTCCCCCCGGGTTGCGGAGCCATGTATCGAAAAAGAGTATTTGATGAGATCGGACTATTTGACGAAGATTTCTTCGCCTATGCGGATGATGCAGAGGTTGGGATCAGGGCACGGTTGGCGGGATGGAAAAGCCTTTATGTTCCCAGAGCGATCATTTATCATAAAAACTCAGGCACTGGAGGGCAACATTCGCCCTTCAAGGCCTTTTATGTGGAGAGAAATCGCTTCTGGATCACCATCAAATATTTTCCATTGCCCCTTCTTTTCTTTACCCCTTTTTTTACGATTTGGCGTTTTCTGTTTCAGGCCTACGGGGCGCTCACACACAGGGGGGCAGCCGGAAAATTTGCTGAGATATATTCTCCATGGCATTTGATCAGGATTTTATTCAAGGCTTATGGATCTGGGTTTCGTGGCCTTCCCAAAATGTGGGAAAAAAGAAGGAGCTTGAGCCGGCTGAGAAAAGTTTCGTTCGGAGAGATTTTTAGCTGGTTTAAACGGTTCGGGATCAGTGCAAAAGAAATTTCTTTAAGAGATTGAGAAGTGGCTTCATCCAGCGAAAAGAAGATGAAAAAGCCCAAAAAGATTGGACTCATATGCTCAGCAGGAGGACATTATACGGAGATGCTTCAATTGTGGGAGACCTTCGAAGGCTATCCAAAGTTTCTTTTAACCTATCGAGAGATAACCACAAAAGATCAGCAAGACGCCTATTATGTGGAAAACATCTTCAGGGGTCCGTTAGCTTTTATAAAGGGGATTGCAAAAACATTTATGATTCTTTTGAGGGAGAGACCGGATATCCTCTTTTCTACAGGATCTGAAATAGCCGCTCCTGCTTTCTACTTTGGGAAACTTCTCTTTGGCACCAAGTTGATCTATCTCGAATGCAGCGCCCAGGTCTATCAGCCTTCTCTGACTGGGAGATTCGTTTATCCCATCACCGATCTGTTTCTCGTCCAATGGGAGCCCCTTCTGAAAAAATATGGCCCTAAAGCCAAATATGTGGGCGGCCTCCTATGATCTTTGTCACCGTCGGCAATCATTTTCAGGGGTTTGATCGACTCATCAAAAAAGCCGATGAAATTGCTTCCCATACTTCCTATGCTATCTTGATCCAGAAAGGTTATTCCTCCTATCGGCCGCAAAGCGCACGATATTTTGATTTTGTTCCCATCCAGGAGGCGATGCAATATATCCAAGCATCCGAACTCGTGATTTCTCATGCAGGGATCGGAACGATCATTCTCTGCAAGGAGTATGGAATCCCTCTGATCATCTTTCCGAGAAGAAAGAAATATGGGGAGCATGGGACGGATCACCAGGTGGAAATCGCCAGAGCCATTGAGGAACGGAAGGATGATCACATCTACATCGTCTATGAAGAAGAGCAATTGGAGGCCAAAATCGCTGAGGTTCTGGCGAGAAGGGAAAAGCCCATTCCAGGGACCAATGTAGGGAGAGCCAATCTCATTAGAACCATCAAAACATTCATTGAAGATCACAATTAAGAAGAAGCTTTTGAAACGGGGGATGATGGAAAAACAGAAAACAATTCAGAAGAAGTGGTACGAAAGCAAATTAAGCCAAAAGGGAGGGGAGATCATTGAGATCAGCACTCACGTCCACATCGATAGGCTAAAGGGTTTAATCCCGGTTCAGAGTGTAAAGCTAAGCTTCAATTGCGGATGTGGTGACGGGAGTCAGGGGGATCTTTTCGGTCCTTCCGTCGGAGTGGATATCTCCTTTGAAAATATTCGCTCACTTATTCAGAGGGGGGGACAAGGTGTCGTTGCCGACATGGAATTCCTTCCCTTCCGAGATAATACATTTGACTTGGTATATGGATTTGGGATACTTCACCATTTAAGCGACATTAAAAGAGGTGTCTCAGAAGCCACCCGTGTTCTAAAGAAGGGAGGCTATATCGGTTTCGGAGGGGAAAATAATGGATGGTGCCCTCTCGTCTACATCATGAGTTTTGTTTATCGAAATTGGAAAATAGAAAAAGGATCCTATAGAATTCGAGAAGGGAAGCTTAGAAAATATTTTGAGGAATCTGGGATCAAAGAGTTTAAGATTTTCAGTCAAGGGATGACGATCTACGGTCTTGGGAAAACCATTTATCAAATTACCGGTCTCATGGAGAGGGGTCTATCAAAAATTAAACCCTTGAAAATGTTTTCTGGATATTGCTATATGGCAGGAAAAAAATAATGAAGGTATCGCTTCGATGAATCTCCCGGATTATTCATATTTCGAGAAGCTTGATTCTTTTTACAGAAATCCCTCTCATCTCATGCATAAAAAGTTGAGACTCATTTTAAACTATGTGAGGCAAGGAGAATCGTTGATTGACATTGGTTGTGGGACCGGAGAATTCATTATTCAACTCAAGGACCGTTTCAGTTCATTGGTTGGGATTGACACCAGTTCGGATGCCATTGAATTTACGATGGGACGGATAGGAAAGGACCATAGGATTTTGTTGGAATGCGGAGAATTGGATTCGTTTCGTTTTCCAGCGGAATATTTCGATGTCTGTTTGTGTTTAGATGTCCTTGAGCATGTCAAAGACCTTTCACCTCTTCTTCAAGAAATATATCGAATCCTCAGGCCGGGGGCGGAAATGATTATGACCGTTCCAAATTGGTACGATATGATTATATCCGGAGTCTTTAAAATAGATCCTTTTCATGTCAATACGTTTACGCCCTGGAGTTGGATGAACCGTCTTAGGAAGGCCGGGTTTAAGATCAAGTGTTGCAGAGCTGTGGACTTCCCTATTCTGAAATCAGATCTCTTGGCCAGAAAAATTTACTTTTTAGGCATGTGTATTTTAATTATAGCCATCCGGCAACCCGACCGTGGCCATACGTAACCAAGGGAGTCCTTATTTGATAAAGGTGAACCGATTCAATAAGAATAGTTTCGATGGAAGCCCAAAAAAACATTTTAGTAATTATCCCTGCTTATAATGAAGAAGGATCGGTGGAGAAGGTTGTGGAGGAAATTCACACCTATATTCCACAGGTGGAGGTGTTGGTGGTGAATGATGGGTCCACGGACAAAACTTTGGAGAGGGCCCGAACCGCTGGAGTAAATGTTCTCGATCTTCCGTTTAACCTTGGTATCGGTGGGGCAATGCAGGCTGGCTATAAATTTGCCCTAGAAAAAAAATATGACATTGCCATTCAGGTGGACGGCGATGGACAACACGACCCGAAAGAGATTCCTAAGCTTCTCCAGGCGTTAGAGGAAAAAGAAGTGGATATGGTCATCGGTTCCCGTTTCATCGGTGATTCGGAGTTCAAATCGTCGATGATGAGAAGGGTGGGCATCTCCATTTTCTCAAGAGTGATCTCATTGATTGTAGGACAGAAGATTACAGATCCTACTTCCGGATTCAGGGCAGCGAATCGAAGGGCGATTCAATTATTTGCATTCGATTATCCACAGGATTATCCGGAGCCAGAGGTGTTAGTGCTCCTTCATCAGTGTGGACTTAAAATGGCTGAAGTTCCGATCCTAATGAACGAGAGATATTCCGGGGAGTCATCCATCACAAAGTTGAGGTCCATCTATTATATGGTCAAAGTCCTTCTGGCCATTTTTGTGGATTGTTTTAAAAAACAGCCCTTTTGAGATGGGAGGAAAAGATGCTTATCAAAATTCAACTCATGATTGGGGCATTGAGTGTCATTCTGCTTCTGGTAACTTTTGAATTGATCCGAAAGAAAAAGCTCCGCGAAGAGTATTCCATCCTCTGGCTTTTTACAGGGTTGGCCATTTTGGTATTCAGTCTATGGCCTGAATTTATCCTCTCCCAGTTTTTTGTTAGATTTACTGGCATCTTCTATTTGTCAGCAGTAGTTTTAATCGCCTTTTTATTTATCCTCCTTATCGTCTTTCATTTCTCTGTGGTGATTTCCAAACTGACCAGCCAAAATAAAGAACTGGCCCAACGATATGCTCTTTTGGAGTTGGAGTTTAGGGAGTTCAGGAATTTCCATCCTCAATCTAAAAACCTTGATACCAAAATGGCAGAAATCTCTACTGTTTAGGCTTGGAAAAGAGAGAGAGTTCTGATAAGAAAGATGTATTTTAAGTTTCTATATATCACATAAGAGGAAGAGAAAATGTCGAAAGCATTGGTAACAGGGGGGGGTGGGGTTTATTGGGTCGAACCTGGCGGAGGCTTTGCTCAAGGCGGGTCATCAGGTCCGGGTGCTCGATAATTTATCTACGGGGAAGAGGGAGATGTTCGGAACCTCGATTCGTGTTGGGAAGCCATGCAAGCGGTTGGAATATCCATTGAACTTTTATCTTAATTTGGATATGATGGAATTGCTTCAGAAACAGAACCGTTTGGGGGAATCTTTTGATGGGGGATGAGAAACTATTTAGCGATGCGATCATAGAGAGATTTTTATCATTGGTTTTACCTTTCGGGGTAAATATCAAGGAGGTTTATCTATTTGGTTCAAGATGTCGGGGTGATTGGCGGCCTGATTCTGATTATGATATTTTAATCGTTGTTGATAGAAAAGACAGAGATTTGATCAGTAAACTATATGATGCCGTCATGGATATCCTTTTGGATACAGGGAGATTAATATCCCTTAAGATTTTCATAGCCTCTGAGTTCAACCGCCTGAAGTCCATTCCTACACCTTTCATGAATAACGTCATTAAGGAGGGAATAAAACTTGGACCTCGCCACTAAAGAACTTATAAAGGGGTATTTGGAAAAAGCCGAGAAGAAGTTAAGGGTTGCCGAGAAGCTTCTAAGGTCTGATGACTACGAAGATGCGGTATCAAGGGCTTATTATGCTGTTTTTCATGCGGCACAGGCCCTCCTTTTAACAGAGGGCGAAAGGGCGGGGACTCATAAAGGCGTCGTCACTCTTTTTGGACTTCTATTTGTAAAAACAGGGAAATTTAAAAAGGATCTCGGGAAATATCTTGCCAATCTGAAGGATGAAAGGGAGAGCGGAGATTATGAGGTATTTTCTTATATAGACCGAGAGACGGCAGAAACCGCCATAGAAGAAGCCAAAGAGTTTATTAAAGAAACCCAGGCCTACTTAAAAGGCATCGTCTTAACGGAATAATTCAGACCTTATGACGCAGACATGATGAAACTCATCTTAATCTTCGGTACTCGCCGTGAAGCGATAAAACTCGCCCCACTGATCATAAAATCCAAGAAAGCAAAAGCTGGTTGACCAAAAAGGAAATAAAGGATGAAGATAAAGATTGTTGAAGAACCTATCGATATAAAAGAATTGGGGAAAATAGGGGAAGAAGGTTTTGGGGATCTGGTGAAAGGAGTGGTGGATATTGAAAAGGAAATCATGGCGATAGGGGGAGAGTTGCATGCCGATGAGGAAGCCATTCTTTTAAGTTCAGGTTCGAAGCAGGAAAATCTCTGGGGAATTAATCTCTATCCACAAAAGAAAGATGAGGAATTTATTGAGTTTGATGCTGTCATTAATTTAAAGCCGTCACAAGGTAATCGTTCGAGGGGTATAGAGAATCCTCAGATTCAAAAGAGGATCAAAGCAATTGTAGAAAGGTTAATCAAGACCTGAGATGAAATTCCAACACAAAGAGTTATCTGACGGTAGATGGCAAAAACTTTCCTTAGCAGAGCAATTCGCAAATATCGGAAGCGAGATAAGCAGAGCAATTCGATGGCAGGGAAGAGATGAGAAACTCTTCTGGTCTGCAGTGGAAAGGGCATTGGAGCTCTTCTATTTGACGATGTCTGATCTTAGGTGGCATAATCGGCTAAAAGAAATTACCCGGTTACATGAGGTTTTTTGTGATGCAGTCCTGGGCGGGGAGGAATATAACTCTCAATTACAGGAGATTGAGCGTTATTTCTTCTATTTTGCTTTTTACAGCCGAAAAGGTAGGTAAAACCTAAATGAGCGATTTTTTTAAAATAACCTGTAGCCGCCCAGGATTTTGCGGGACGTAAAAAAGCACTTAACGAATGAGGGCCAGGAAGACAAAACTCTCGCACCCTCCTGCCGCAGGGGGTGCGGCTACATTTTAGAAAAAAATCGCTCAAATTAGGTAAAAATAAATACCAATCTTCAATCATTTTAAAAAGATGAGGCGAGTATGTCGAAGGTTTTGGTGACAGGAGGGGCGGGGTTTATCGGGTCGAACCTGACGGAAGTCCTCCTTAAAATGGGTCATCAGGTTCGGGTGCTCGATAATTTATCTACGGGGAAGAGGGAGAATTTAGTCTTTGATGAGGTTTATCCCTTCCTTGAGATGATCGAAGGAGACATCTGTGACCTGACCACCTGCCAGAAGGCCATGGAGGGTATCGAATATGTGTTTCATCAGGCGGCCCTTCCATCGGTCCAGCGTTCGGTTGAGGATCCGATGACTTCAAATGAAGTCAATGTGGGGGGGACTTTAAATCTTCTTATTGCGGCCAGAGATGCAGGGGTGAGGCGGGTCATCTATGCGGCCTCTTCCTCAGCCTATGGGGATACTCCAACCCTGCCCAAGAAAGAGGAGATGGTTCCCAATCCTCTTTCGCCCTATGCATTGCAGAAGTTTATCGGAGAGGAATATTGCCGGCTCTTTTTTCAACTTTATGGGTTGGAGACGATCTCGCTGAGATATTTCAATATTTTTGGTCCGAAACAGGATCCTAATTCCATTTATTCCGCTGTCATCCCGAAGTTTATCGATGCCCTGGTCTCGGGTCGCTCTCCGGTCATCTTCGGCGATGGAGAACAGTCCCGGGACTTCACCTATATCGACAATGTGGTTCATGCCAATCTTCTGGCGATGGATGCGGAGCGAACTCAGGGAGAGGTGGTCAATGTCGCCTGTGGCAGGAGGGTATCTTTAAATCAGTTGTTAAAAATTCTTCAGGATATTATTGACTCGCATGTATCGCCTCTCTATGAGGAGCCCAGAAAAGGAGAGCCCAGGCACTCACTGGCTGATATCAAAAGGGGGAAAACGATATTGAATTATGATCCGAGGGTGGGAATTGAGGAGGGGCTGAGAAGAACGGTGGAATTCTTTAAAAACATGAAATGATCAATAGTCAATTACCAATTAGCAATTATCAATGGTCAGTAGAAAGATAGAGGGATAGAGAATGTTTGAAAAGATCATCAGGAGGTTTTCGGGGGTAAGGATTCTCGTCGTGGGTGATATTATGTTGGACCGGTTCATCTGGGGGAGGGTCTCCCGAATCTCGCCTGAGGCTCCTGTTCCGGTGGTGGTGGTGGATAAAGAGACCTTTCTCCTCGGAGGGGCGGCCAATGTGGTGAATAATATCCATTCCCTCGGGGGGAAAGCTTCTCTGTGCGGTGTTATAGGCGACGATGAGATGGGACAGAAGATCATTCAAAGACTGAGTGAGATGGGAATTGAGCGAAGTGGAGTATCGATTGAGCCAGGAAGACAGACGACGGTCAAGACCCGGATTATCGCCCACCACCAGCAACTGGTTCGAATCGATCGGGAAACGACCCAGCACCCGAAGGTCTCCACACTTCGAAGTCTCTCTGACTATTTGAAGCGGAATATAAAGAATTTTGATGGAGTCATCCTTTCCGATTACGGGAAGGGCCTGCTAACAAAAGGGATGATACGTAACACTATCCGTACGGCGAGAGATGCAAAGAAATTTGTGATGGTCGATCCGAAGATAAAGAATTTCTTTTTTTACAGAGGGGCGACCGTTGTGACACCCAATACAGGGGAAGCAAGTTCTGCTTCGAGGATTTCCATCACGGATGAGGCCTCTTTAGGCAGGGCAGGCAGGATTCTTTTGAAAAGGTTGAAGTATGATGCGCTGGTAATCACACGGGGAGAGGACGGGATGGCCATTTTTGAACCCCATCAGAAACCTTTTCTTGTGCCGACAGAGGCAAAGGAGGTTTATGATGTGACCGGCGCCGGAGATACGGTAATCGGGACGATGGCTCTTGCATTGGGAGCCGGAGCCAGTATCAGAAGGGCGGCGGAACTGGCCAATCATGCAGCCGGGATCGTTGTGGGAAAGGTGGGAACCGCAACAGTTGATCAGAAGGAATTAACAAAAGTTATGAAGGAGAGGTTCCGACTGAAATAGGCCGAAGCTCGCAAAAAAATAGCCCTGTCCCTAATGAGTCGATTCGACCCGAAAAGGGATAGGGCCTTTTTTTGGGAAATGGGTCATGACGGCATTGACACCCGCAAACCACGAAAACACTCCGGGTGTTTGGGTTACGGTTACGAAGCCCGTTTCGGTTACCGGTTACGGTTACGTGTCAACCCCGTTAGAAATCCCAGTCGTTGCGACTCGAAACCGATCTATGCATTATTTCTAACGGGGTAAAGAATTAAGAGACGATAAACGTAGCCTTTTATTAACGATACGGGCCTCGTTACCCTTACCGTTAGACTTTTTTCCAGGAAATTATCTCTTTATGTTTCGAGGACGAAGATAATCTCCATTCTTACACGGTATTCAGTAATTTTTGAATTCTCCACAGCCACTCGAAATTCAACAACTTTTAATCCTGTGATTCCCCTTAAGGTCTTTGTCGCTCTCGCAAACCCGATCTTAACGGCATCATCAAACCCCTTCATAGAACCTGCAACAATTTCTGTTACCCTCGCAACCCTTGGCTCTGTCATCCCTCTCACCTCCTTTTCTTAAGAGATAGTGTTTGTGTTAAGAAGTTTATACAAAAATAGTTTAAAATGTCAATGAGAAAATACGAACATGAAAATTATTTTTCAATGGCATTAAAAGTGGTGGCCTCGTAAAAAGTTTGAAAAGGCGATTTTCTGTCATTTCTGCCCCGTAACAGAGTACGGGGTAAACTCCAGCAGGAATCCAGTATTTTCATTTAGTTAGATTTTTTTGGATTCCCGTTCCCCGATTGATACCTTCGAGGACAAGTTTCACGGGAATGACGACTTTTTACGATTCCATCAAAAGTAAAAGAAAATTAATAGGTTGCATTAAAATCCTATTGATAAATTAAGAATTTGTGTTATAAAAATGCTTTCAGTAACCTTTTCGTAAGTTACATCATTTCAGGCGGGCAGAATGGGAGCTATTTCAAAAGGGCAGGATGATTTCATCCAACAATTTATTCATTACCTTTCGGCAG
>Ga0315286_10008386_pt1 | contig 10165 bp, 8 predicted proteins | sample YL17G10_0_MG_FD_205038 | JGI IMG/M metagenome (GOLD analysis project Ga0315286, IMG submission 205038) | Sediment microbial communities from Yellowstone Lake, YNP, Wyoming, USA - YL17G10_0 | ecosystem: Environmental > Aquatic > Freshwater > Lake > Sediment | place: USA: Wyoming | collected...
AATCGTTTGCAGACCCGCGGAAAGACTCCTCGCTACGGTTCAATATCGCCTTCGATATTGACCATGTCCAGAAACTCGATAGCGCGGGCGGCTGGACCGCAACACCGGCAGAAGAACGAATTGCGGCTACATCCCCGCGACACTTTCCCCTCACCCATGGGCCGCAACCGATTGAATTATAACATGCAATCGCGTGCTTTCCTATTTGAATAAGCATGGAGGATACTGTACAATAACATCCCGCCTCACGGGAGCGTAGATCAACGGGAGCCGTGATCGGCTCGCGATGATCCGCTTTCGCGAGGCGGGATGTTTTAACGAGACACCGAGCGACCTACCCATTGACGCATGCGGTTGTGATTAGTGGTGGTGTTGGTTTTCCCCAAAGGGGTTGTCACGATGAGCCGATTCATGCGAGGGCGGATGGTGAGTGCGATTCGAGACAGTTTCCTCCTCGGTGCGCTCTGGGGCTCGGGTGCAGGGCTTCTCGAAGGCTTTCTCGCCAACCACCGTTTTCGCGTGGGGTTGCAGAATCCCTTGTACCCGACGGAACTCGTGTTGAACTACGCGCTCTATGCCGGGCTCGGGGCGGGTGTTTTTCGCGTGGTGCTGGAGGCGCTTCGTGACAAGGGTGTCTTGGGGAAGGGGCGCGACGGGGCAGTGGCGGGAGTGGAAACTTCAACACAGAGCCTTGGCCACGAGCGGGATGCGGGAATGCGTCTTGTCGAGGCTCTCGTGGGTGCGGGTCTTTTTGTGGCGGCGGTTGCGAGCTATATACAAAAGAACCCATCAAATCCCTTGCCGCTCATGTCGCCCATCACGTTGGGGATTGCCGTCGCGAGCCTCGTCCTCATGGGCGCCCTCGCCTGGATTGTGTATCGACTGGGGTCTGCCCAAATGAGGGTCTTGCGGGCCGGACTCGTCTTGTGGATTGTCGTCGGTCTGGCGTGGGATCCGCTCTTCGGGTCGTACAATGGGCTCTTCGATCGTGACGGGGGCAAAGCGCCGGCGGGTACTCACCGGAACGTCCTCCTTATACTCACCGATAGCGAGCGCGCCGATTTTCTCACCTGCTACGGCGCCAAGTGGGGAGCGAGCCCTACGTCGGACCGCGTGGCCGCGGGGGGCGTTCTCTTTGAAAACCACGTAGCTCAATCGACGTGGACGCTGCCATCCATTGCGAACATCTTTACAGGACTTTATCCATCCAGTCACGGCGCAGTGGCGCAAGGGTATCGGGTGTCGTCGACGGCGCCTTTCCTGGTGGAGGTTTTCCGTAACGCGGGGTACCGCACCGCGGCGTTCGCCGAGACCCCTTATTTTGTCCCGCGCAGCGGCTTCGGAAGGGGTTTCGATCATTTCTGGGCGTCTCCCTGCGTGCTCTCCTGGGCCTTCGACTATACCTTTCTCTATCGTTTGAGAGGCCGGCTCCGCGTGCCGGCGATCGAACTGACGAAAAAGGGGACGAACCCGAACCCCGCTACCCCAGAGGAGGTCGAGTTCGACTCGCGGGTTGTGACGGACGCGGCGTTGAGTTGGCTCCGTGACCTCGATGACGCGCCGTTTTTCGCCTATGTGCATTACTGGGGTGCGCACGCTCCGTACGGGCCTCGGGAGTTTTTGTTGGACAGAGACCCGCCTTCGAAACGGATCATGGATAACCCGGTGCCCGCGGGCGGCGCCTTTCCCGTGGGGAAACCGGGCATCCGAATCAGCGACGAGGCGACCGAGGACCTGAAAGTCCTCTACGCGGCGAACATCCGGTACACCGAACAGCAGATTGCGCGGATCCTCGATTGGCTCGAGGAAACGGGCAAGTTGTCGGAAACGCTGGTTGTGCTCACGAGCGACCACGGAGAGGAGTTCTACGAACATAACGCGTGGGAACACGGATCGTCCGCGTTCCAGGAACAGGCGCATGTTCCACTCATAATTCATGCGCCGGGTCTCATTCCTCCGGGAAAGAGGATCACAAAGCTGACGAGACACATCGACGTGATGCCGACGTTGCTCGATCTCGTGGGTCTTGAATGTCCCAAGGAAGCGCAGGGGCAGAGCCTCAGAGGGTTATTGGAGGACCGCGCCACGGAGACGAAGCCGGCGTATGTCGAAGTCTGCCCAATAAGCCCCGACGAAGCCGACATCTTCGCCCTTTTTGGGGACCCGTACAAGATCGTGCACGTATCGCTCGGCGAACGATCTGACGTGTTGCTCTACGATCTCGAGAGCGACCCTGGAGAGACCCACAACATCGCCGCCGTCCATCCCGAGCTTCGCGACTCGTTGCTCATCGAAATGGAGAAATGGGATCAGGTCGCTCATCTCTACAAACCCGATTCGGGAACCGGGGCGCTCGACCCGGGGTCGATCAAGCTTTTCAAGGCTCTCGGCTATATCAATCAGTGACCGGCTTTCCTCCGCTTTCTGGTCCACCACGTAGCTGACACGCTTCCGGTGGGCCCGCCCCGCTTTTCTGGACCACCGGTTCTCGAAGGCTCGAGAGGTTGTTGCCTAATAAGCGTATTCGAGGTAGACTCCAGCAGTCGGGGTCTCGAAGAGTGCACGCGAGGGAAGTTTTTCGCGTTCCTGGAACATACTCGGAGTGGCGTTATGACGGTGCTTGGCGACGACAGACGAAGAGATCTTGAGTTCGAGAACGGATTCCGGGGTAAAAAGGTCCTAATCACGGGTGGGCTCGGTTTTATCGGGAGCTCCTTGGCGGTGAGGCTCGTTCCGCTCGGTGCCGAGGTCACGGTTCTCGACGCGATGATCCCCGACTATGGCGGCAACCTCTTCAACATCGAACCCGTCAAGGATGACATCACTATAAACTTCTCGAACATCACCGACGCGACCTCGATGAACTACCTCGTTCGCGAAAAGGACTACATCTTTCACTGCGCGGGACAAGTTTGCCACATCATGAGCCTCAACAACCCTTTTCCGGATATCGAGTACAACATCAAAGGGGTTGCGGTCCTCATGCAGGCCTGCAAGAACTACAACCCGTCTGCAAAAATAGTCAAGACAGGCACGAGAGGGCAGTACGGTCCGTCGGAAAAACTCCCCGTGAGCGAAGACGCTCCCACAAACCCGCGGGGGATCTACGAGATATCGAACCTTGCCGCTGAGAAGATCATGAAGATCTACAACGACGTTCACCGAGTCAGGACGGTCCTCCTCAGGCTCACCAATATTTACGGCCCCCGGTCTCAGATGAAACACTCGCGCTTCGGTGTGGTGAACTGGTTCATACGGCAGGCGCTGGACAACCAGACGATCAAGGTCTTCGGCGACGGGAAGATACTGAGGGATTTCCTCTATATCGACGACTGCGTGGACGCCGTGCTGGCCAGCGCTCTCTCCGAAAAGGCCGAGGGGGAAATCCTCAACGTCGGGGTGGACAAGGCGGTGTGCTTCCTGGATCTTGTGAAGCGCATCATCGAGGTCACCGGAAGCGGCCGATGGGAGTTCTCCGAATTCACCCCTGAGCGAAAGGCGCAAGAGCCCGGGGATTTCTATTCGGACATCACCAAGATCAAGAATCTTGTCGGATGGGAGCCCAGGGTCGCACTCGAGGAAGGATTGGCCCGGACCGCGGAGTACTACAGGCAGCACAGACAGTGGTACTGGCAAACATCCACTAACGAATAGAAGCGTTCTCCTCCGCGCAGGCGACACCGAGCACAAGGATGCACGTGTATGGCGGACTTGGCGAATAACCCCGTTCCCTCTTTTTCGGGTCAGCTGGAACAGTACGACGCGATCCGAACCGAAATCCAAACGGCGATCGACCGGGTTCTGCAGAGCGGCTGGTACATACTGGGCTGCGAGGTCGAGGCTTTTGAGCGGGAGTTCGCGGCATACTGCAGAGTGAAACACGCTGTAGGATGTGCTTCGGGCACCGAGGCGCTGGCGCTTGCCCTGATGGCTCTCGGGGTCGGAAGGGGGGACGAGGTGGTGACCGTCGCGCACACGGCCGTTCCCACGGTCTCGGCGATTACGATGACGGGCGCTACACCGGTCTTCGTCGACATCGACGAACACTTCTTGATGGATCCCAGCCGAATTGAAGCCGTCATCACCGACCGGACAAAGGTCATCCTGCCGGTCCATCTGTACGGTCAGATGGCCGACATCGACGCGATTGCGACCATTGCCGCGGAACATGGCCTCCGCGTGGTGGAGGACGCATGCCAAGCCCACGGCGCCGAGTACAGGGGCAAGAAGGCGGGGTCATGGGGTAGCCTCGGGTGTTTCAGTTTTTATCCTACGAAGAACCTGGGGTGTTATGGAGACGGCGGAGCGGTCACAACGGACGACAAAGAGCTTTACGATCGTCTGGTCATGTTGAGAAACTACGGTCAGGAGAAAAGGTATTATCACACCATCAAGGGCATCAACAGCCGGCTGGATGAGATACAGGCTGCAGTTCTGCGAGTCAAGCTCAGCCACCTGGACGAATGGAACCGGAAACGCCGGCAGGTCGCAGTCTGGTACAGCGACGCGCTCGGGGATGCGTGCGTGTGCCCCGGCGAAAAGCCCGACGCGAGCCACGTCTATCATCTCTACGTCATTCGAGCGAGGGAGCGTGATGCATTGAGAGCGCATCTCGAAAACGCGGGGATCACGACTCTGATGCACTACCCCGTCCCCGTGCACCTGCAAGAGGCGTACAAGGATCTCGGGTACCTCCCGGGGGATCTGCCCGTGACGGAGGCAACAGTGAAGGAAATACTCAGTCTGCCAATGCATCCGGCGGTAACCAGGGAAGGGGTCCATCACGTCTGCACGAGCATACGCGATTTTCTCGGGAAACGCGGGGAGGCGCGGTGAATAAGCGCAAACTCTCAGTCATTATCCCGGTCTACTACAATGCCGAGAGCCTCGAAGAACTCTACGCACGTCTGAAGAAAATCCCCGAGTCGCATCCGTCTCTCGATCTCGAGATCCTGTTCGTTGACGACGGCTCGGGCGATCGTTCCTATGAGGTGGTCCGCCGGATCGCCGAAGAAGACGAGCGTGTGGTCGCCGTGAAGTTGTCGCGCAATTTTGGATCGTTCAACGCGTGTCTTGCGGGTCTTACGCGCGCATCGGGCGACTGTGCCGTCATTATTTCGGCCGATCTGCAGGATCCGCCCGAATTGATCGGCGAGATGTACGAACGCTGGCTGCAAGGAACAAAGGTCGTGATGGCTGTTCGCGCGCGGCGGGAGGAGGGGTTTTTCAAGGTCCTGTTCGCCAGGATGTACTACAGAGTATTCCGTGCCCTCGTGGATAATGCGATGCCGCGGGGAGGTTTTGACTTCGTTCTCATAGACTGGATTGTGATCGACAACCTCGCTGCCATGCAGGAGAAAAACACGACTCTGATGGGGCTCATTCTCTGGAGCGGATTCAAGCGCGAGGAGATTCCCTATACGCGAATGTCGCGCAAACACGGCCGTTCGCGCTGGTCGCTTGTAAAGAAAGTGAACTATTTTGTCGACTCCCTGCTCGCATTCACGCAGCTGCCTATCCGCTTGCTCACGTTGCTTGGGGTCTTTACGTGTTTCATAAGCTTCCTCGGTATCCTCTATATTCTCGTGGTCAGTCTCACGGGCCGCGTATCCGTGGCGGGGTGGGCGTCGGTGATGGTGGTCATGTTCTTCATGTTTAGCCTCATGATGATCGGGATGGGGATACTGGGCGAGTACGTATGGAGAGGCCTCGAAGAGTCGCGAAAACGGCCTTCCTTCATCATTGAGTCAGAGTATCGCCGCGGTGCCGCCGGTGCTCGCGAGGAGTGACTTCATATGATCAGCCCACATGCCATCGTGCAGACCGAAGATCTGGGCGAAGGCGTTAGCATAGCCGAATTTGCCGTTGTCCGGTCCGGCGTCAGTCTCGGTCGAGGCGTGCGTATCCACCCCCACGTCGTCATCGAATCCGGCGTTCGCCTCGAGGAGGGAGTTGAGGTATTCCCCGGCGCGTACATCGGAAAAGAGCCGAAGGGGGCGGGAGCGACGGCGCGCGCTATGCAGTTCGAGCGCCGTGTGCTCGTCGGGCGGGGCACGTCCGTAGGGCCGCATGCCGTGATCTTCCACGACGTGGAGATCGGGGCAGAAACCCTCATCGGTGACGGCGCGTCGATCCGCGAGCAGTGCCGTGTCGGATCGCGCTGCATCATCAGCCGCTATGTCACGGTCAACTACAACACGAGGATCGGCGACCGCACGCGCATCATGGATCTGACGCACATTACCGGGAACTGCGTAATCGGCGATGACGTGTTCATTAGTGTTTTGGTTTCGACGACGAACGACAATATCATGGTGAAGCGTCAGTACGAAGAGGGTAAGATCGTCGGTCCTCGGATCGGCGACCGGGTGAGCGTCGGCGCGGGGGCAACGATCCTTCCGGGCATCCGACTGGGCGAGGGTGCGTTGGTCGGAGCGGGGTCGGTGGTGACGAAGGATGTCGAACCGTATGCGTTGGTGATGGGTGTGCCGGCGCGGTATGTCAGAAACATCAAAGAGAATGGATCCTGAATTCCGAGTTGTCCTGCCGTCGAGAGCGTCGCCGTGGGGATCCCCAGGGATCATAGGACAAGGGAGCGCGATGGAGAGGGCGGGTTCGTGTTGAAAACATCTCTCCGTTCGCCCGATTCGGGCGCCGGCAAGGAGAGTCTGCGGAGCTACATGGCTGAGGCTTCTCCAGCTACAGGTATGCTCTACCTCCGGACGCGGGCCCGCACTGTGTGGCGATACCTGCTCGAGCAGGGGGTGCAGACGCTCGTGTCATGGATACCCGGGCCGTTGGGTCTATTGTTGCGCTCCGTGCTCTACAGGCCACTGCTCGCAAGCGGTTCCCAGAGCGCCTATCTGGAGTCCGGTGTCGAGCTGTTCCATATGGACAGCATCCGCCTGGACCGCAGCGTGTACGTGGATCGCTTCTCACGTCTGCATGCATCGCTTGCGCGCGTCGAGCTCGGGGCGGGGACGCGGATCATGCGAGGTGCTTATGTGTGCTCGTATGTTTCCAATGCGCGTCCGGGAGAAGGCATCGTGACCGGTGCCAACTGCTGGATCGGCGTCGATAGCGTCCTGAGCGCGGGGCAGGGGGGCATCTTTCTGGGCGACAATGTCCTGATTGCATCGCAAGCCGTGCTGGTCTGCGGCAACCACGATTTCGAAAACCTCGATCTCTCAGCGCTGGATCAGACCTACTACGGCCGGCCCATCCGCGTGGGGAACAATGCGTGGATCGGGGCGCATGTGACGGTCCTTGGCGGTGTCACCATAGGCGACCATGCGGTGGTCGCGGCGGGGGCGGTTGTGAATGCGGACGTTGAACCCTACACGGTCGTGGGGGGCGTTCCGGCCCGGGTACTGAAGCGGCTTGAGCCGCCGGGGAACGCCGGACGCTAGTGAGCGGGCGAGACCGCCCCTGTGTTGCGTGCAATAGAGGTCGGGCTGGACAGCGGTATGAGAGCTTTCGTCGACAAAGTCGCTGGGATCGAGGGCGGTCGAACGGGGTTCGACCGCCGCGATCTTGTGCTGATCGTGCTTGCGGTGCTTCTGGCCACGGCGATCCGGCTCGTGTTCTTACGGGGTGTATCATCTCCCGATGAGCTGAATTACTTGCGGGACGCGGGCGAGTGTTTGAGGGGTCGTTTCGAGTTGAAGAACGCGCTCTATTTGCACGATACCCGTCATCTCATGTTTGTCCCCGTCGCGTGGTCTTTCGCCGCTTTGGGTGTGTCGGAGGTTACGGCCCTCCTGTGGCCCTTTCTTGCCTCGCTCGCGGTGGTGGTCATCGTATACCTCATCGCGTTGCGTCTCTTCGGCCGTGAAACGGCGGTGTACACGGTGTTCTGCGCCGCGCTGCTTCCGCTTCTTGTCCAGGAGGCCACCCGGCTTCTTCCCGGCGTCGTGATGAACTTGCTGTTCGGGCTTTGCGCGCTGTGCTTTGTGATTTCGGAGCAGGTGAGCAGACGGCGTTGGATTTGGCTGACGTTGTCGGGGTTGTTCTATGCCGTCATTCAGACGGCGGGAGAATTGGGGATCGTGCTCGGTTGTTTGTTTGTCGCTGCTGTCATTTTTTGGAGGCGGTATCGGCTGTGGACTTACTGGCCGGCAGCGGCGGGTTTCGCAGTGGTCACCGCGTTGATCGGTGCTTACTTCTGGATCGAGACGGGGACCCCGCTTTTCAAGGTGGAAATGAGCCGGAAGCTGGTCGTTTTGATAAAGGCAGTGTCGCCCCATCAGCCGCTCTACTACACCAAATTGATTCTGGCGCCGTTCATTGCCCACGGGGGAGTGTTCTACATGACGGGGATCGGGTGTGTGGCCGGTCTCCTCGAAAAGCGCCGCGAGGCCTTGTTCGTGGGTGCGTGGTTCGTGATGACGTGGGTTCTCATGGAGTTCGGGTCGGTGAGTTTCTCGGAGTACAGGCAGCTTTCGAAGGAGGTACGATATTTCTCGGTGGTCTCGGTCCCCGCCGTGATCGCGGCGGGGTACGCGATGGCGTGGATCCGTGGCGTCGTGGGCCGGCGGACTATAGCGTGTCACCGCGTGCTCCCGGCGGGAGCAGTGGTGGGGGCCTGCGTCCTCGTCGCGAGCATGTCCGTGTGGACGCTCCAACGCCACGCAGACATGAGCGCGTATCAGGCAAACCGACGCAAGTTGGGCGACTACGTCCGCAGCTACGAAGGGAAACCGATCTACGTCACGCACTGCCGGTGGAACACCGAGGTCGGTTTCTTCATGCGGTTCGAGGAGGAGTATTTTCCCTCGGGTTACGATCCGTACCACGCGGTCCGTCTCGAAACCGCCGATTCGACGTCGATGAATCGGTACGTGCAAACGCTCACGGCCGGGGAGCGCATTGGGCCCGGACTTCTCGTCCAGGACGAACGTCTCTTCCGGGCGAGCCGGGGCGAGGCGGAGGATAGGGGCGTCGGGCTCAACGAGATTCCCGGGGTGCTTGCGCACATCCCCTCGGCGTGGCGTCTCATCGAGCGTATGGAGGTGAGTGTGGGGCAAGAGGTGTCGTTGTACGACATACCCGATGGCGCGACCTGGCCTGCGGGTGTCCAGCGTTGAATATGGCCGGGACGACGCCGGACAGCAATCCCATGAGCCGCCGCGCACGCGGACAGGCGGGTTCGAAAGGACACAGTGATGACACGCGATTTGACGGTAGTCATTCCAGCCTATAACGAGGCCGAGGCCATCGGCGACGTCGTGAAAGAGCTGGTGCAAAAAGCCGAGGCAACGAAGGTTCTGGTCATCGATGACGGCAGCGACGACGAGACGGCGGCGATTGCATCGGCGGCAGGCGCGACGGTGATTCGCCACAAACGCAACCGGGGTTACGGCGCGGGCGTGAAGACGGGTATACGAGCCGCTGAGACGACCTATGTCGCCATGTACGATGCCGATGGGCAACATCGGCCGGAAGATCTTCTTCGGCTTTACGAGGCCGCGCAGCACCACGACGCCGTGATCGGAGCGAGGGGCAAGGCGTCGCACCAGGTGGCCGCCCGTCGCCCGGGCAAGTGGATTCTTGCCAGAACGGCCGAGACGCTCGTCGGCCAGACGATCCCGGATCTGAACAGCGGGCTGCGCGTGATCCGGCGGGACGTCGCGATGCGTTACTTGCACTTGTTGCCGGACGGTTTCTCGGCGTCGACGACAGCGACCGTATGCGTGATGCAACGCGGCTACGATGTGGAGTTCGTGCCGATCACCGCGCGCGAACGAATCGGCAAGAGCACCGTCAAGCAGTTTCGTGACGGGATGAACACGATCTATCTGATCGTCCGGCTGATCGTTCTGTTCAACCCATCGCGGTTCTTCCTTCCGCCGGCCATCGTCATGATCGTGACCGGGCTGGTTTACGGCTTCGAAAAGGCGTTCCGGCTGCATTCTGGCTTTCCGGTCCTTGCCCTGCTTCTGGTCAGCACCGGGCTGATCACGGGAATGTTCGGGCTCTTGGCCGACCAGATATCGTCTCTGCGTCGGGAGATGTACGAAAGAGATGCATCCTAAGCGATCGGACCCCAGGCACAAACCCGACAAGGACGCAAAGGTTCATCCCGCCGTGATCACTCCCCCCCGTGTGGGAGAGTTCGCCAAGGTTCATTTCCTCATGAAGGACAAAGGCGTGTCGGCGTCACGAG
>Ga0315286_10008388_pt1 | contig 10164 bp, 8 predicted proteins | sample YL17G10_0_MG_FD_205038 | JGI IMG/M metagenome (GOLD analysis project Ga0315286, IMG submission 205038) | Sediment microbial communities from Yellowstone Lake, YNP, Wyoming, USA - YL17G10_0 | ecosystem: Environmental > Aquatic > Freshwater > Lake > Sediment | place: USA: Wyoming | collected...
GCAGCGCCTCCCGGAACGAGGGCGCTCCGAGCGGCACGATCATGAACTCCTGCAGGTCCACGTTGTTGTCCGCGTGTTGGCCGCCGTTCATCACGTTCATGAGCGGCACCGGCAGGGTGCGCGCGTGCACGCCGCCGAGGTGGCGATAGAGCGGTGTTTCGAGCGCCGCCGCCGCGGCCTTGGCCACAGCGATGGAGACGCCGAGGATGGCGTTCGCGCCGAGCTGGCTCTTGGTGGGGGTGCCGTCCAGGGCGATCATGGCCTGGTCCACGGCCAGCTGGTCGTAGGCCTCCATGCCGACGACGGTGGGGGCGATCTTCTCGGTCACGTTGCGCACGGCCTTCTGCACGCCCTTGCCTCCGAAGCGGGCCTTGTCGCCGTCGCGCAACTCGAGGGCCTCGTGCTCACCGGTCGAGGCGCCGGAGGGGACGGCAGCCCGGCCGACGGCGCCGCCGGCGAGCTGGCAGTCCACCTCGAGGGTGGGGTTGCCACGGGAGTCGAGGATCTCTCGGGCCTTCAGGGTCGTGATGGTCAACATGGAGCCTCGCAGAGTGGGGAGGACAAACGGTGACATCCGTATCGGGCGAGCCTACGTTCGGCCCTGGCGCCCGTCAAGCAGATCGCCGGCCAACTCGAAGTCCTGCAGGTCCTTGACCATCGCCGAGCCGGACGCCTAATGTCCGCGGCCATGAAACCTTCCCCGCCCGCCGCCCGTAGGCGGAGTTGAAGGTCGGCCGGTGAGCCTCAGCGACGCCGAATTGGTCAGGCAGTGCCTGGCCGGGGACGAGCGGGCCTACCGCGAGCTGATCGAGCGCTACGAGAGGCAGGTCTACTCGGTGGCCATGCGGATGGTACGAGTGGCCGAGGATGCCGAAGACCTCACCCAGGAGACGTTCGTCCGCATGTTCAAGGCCCTCGACCGCTACGATACCTCCCGGCCCTTCCCGGCCTGGCTGCTCACCATCGCCGCGCGCCTGAGCATCGATCAACTGCGCCGGCGCCGGGTGAAGACGGTCTCGCTCTTCCGCAGCGAGCCGGGGTCCGAGGAGGAACACGTCATCGACTTCGCGGATCCCGGGCCGGGGCCCGAGGAGTTGGCCGAGCGGCAGGAGGAGCAGCGCAGCGCCGACCGGTTGATCGGGTCGCTGCCCGAGCACTACCGCATCGTTGTGGTGTTGCGGCACCAGCAGGGACTTTCATACGAGGAGATCTCCGAAGCGCTGCGCTTGCCGCTGGGCACGGTGAAGGCGCGGATCCACCGGGCACGCGCCCTGCTGAAGGAACGACTGGAGACCGGGTCATGACGCGTTGTCGCGAGAACCTCCGCCTGCAGGACTTCCTGGACGGTGAGCTGCCGGCCGCGGAGGCCGTGGCCTTCCGCGCGCACCTGGCGGGCTGCCGGGACTGTGCCGCCGAAGTGGCGTCGTTCCAGAGTCTCATCGCCACGCTCGAGCGCGCCCCGCTTCTCGCGCCGCGGCCCGAGCTCAACGGGCGGATCCTCGAACGCGTGCTGCCGTCGCGGGCGCGCCGCCGCCGGCTCGTGGCACTGGGCTGGGGCTATGCGGGGGCGCTGGCCGTCTGCGTCGGGACTGTCGCGCTGTGGGCGCTCCGGCCCGGAGGGAACGCGCTGCTCGAGACGCTCTCGGGCCGACTGTCGCACCGGCTGCTGGGCGCGGGGCTCTTCGTGCTGAACCTGCTCGGAGCCTCCGCGGCGCGCCTCGCGGACGGCTGGAGTCTGCTCCACGCGGTAGACGGGCGCCTCGCGCCGCTGTCGCGGGCGCTGGGTGCCGTATTCGCGGAGCCCAGCATCGCTCTCACGATCTGGGCGGCGGCCGCGGTCTGCACGGCCCTGCTGTTGTGGATGCGGCCGCGGGCGAGCACCGCGGCGCGGGAGGTGCATCATGTCGGTGTCCTGGGGTTCTGAGGTGAGGAGTGGCCGGGAGGCTGGACGCGCCCGGGGTGCGGTGACGGGCGCTCTGCTGGCGGTTGCCCTGGGGCTGGCGCCGGCGCTGGCGCTGGCTGCCAGCGACAGCGGGCGCGTGTTGCGTCACGTGCGCATCGGGCCCGCGGGCATCCAAATCGAGCGCTTCGGCCCCGGGGACAGCACGGACCGCTTGGAGACGCGCGCCCTCAGGGGCCCCGATGGTGTGCTCAAGGTGGGCCGGCACGGGGTGACCGTGGAGACCCGGGAGAGCGGGGAAGGCGAGAGCGTGGTCGTCGTCGGCGACTCCGGGGACGGGACCTCCATCTTCGTGAATGCCGGCGACGCCGGGCTCGTGCGGTTGTTCGCCGATGCCCATGTGCCCGCCGGCACGACCATCCCCGGGGATGTCGTGGCCGTGTTCGGCTCGGTGGATGTCGGTGGCACGGTCGAGGGGGATGTAGTGGCCGTGTTCGGCTCGGTGCGCCTTCGCGACGGGGCGAGCGTGGAGGGGGACGCCATTGCGATCGGCGGCGTGCTCGACCAGCCTGCGGACGCGCACGTGAGCGGCCAGAGCGTGGCCATCGGCATCATGTCGCCCGGTTGGGGCGTGCCGACGCTGGCCGTGCTGCTCACGGTCGTGCTGCTGGGCTGGCTGGTCACGTTGATCCTGGGCTGGCTGCTCGCCCTGCTCTTCTCCGAGCGCATGCAGCAGATCGGGAGCACGGCCTCGCGTCACAGCGCGGGCTCGTTCTTCCTCGGCCTGCTCTCGGCGCCGCTCTTCGTGATCGCGCTCGTGCTGCTCTTCATCACCGTAGTCGGCATCCCGTTCGCGCTGCTGCTGCCGTTCGTCTATGTGCTGGCGATCTGGGCCGGCCAGATCGCCGGGAGCTACGTGCTGGGCTGCAAGATCCTGCGCCGTCGGCCAGGCGAGGCCGGACTGATGGGCCCGATCCTGGTGGGCACGTTCCTGGTCGCCCTGTGCTTCGGCCTGGGCGCGGCGTTCGCCGTGCCCGAGGGATTGCCGCGCACGCTCTCGCTCTTCTTCACCCTGCTGGGAGTGCTGCTGGTCGTGGGGCTCTCGATCATCGGGACCGGCGCGCTGATCCTCTCGCGTGTCGGCTCACGCCCGGCGCAGCCCGCGCCCCAGCCCGCCGCCGCCCCCGTCGTCTAGCCTGCCGCGCCGCTCCCGGCGTGGTCTTCGCCCGGGTGCGCAACGGTAGCGCCAGCGTGCGCATGACCCTGCTGGCCTGACGTTCCCGCGCGCGGCCCCGCGCCGTGCCTGGGGGCTACCGCCCGCCGAAGAGATCCTGCAGCCCGAATTCGTCCGTGGTGGCGCGCGCGTGCTCGTCGCCGAAGCCGGCGAAGTTGCGCGCCGCATCGAACAGCGAGCGGGGCAGGCCGGTGAGCAGGCCTAAGGGCGCTCCGCCTCCGACTTCGCCCGACAGCCAGCCCTCGACCTCCGCCGCGTCCTCCACGCTCAGGGGCTTCAGCGTCGCCGACACCACCACGTAGTAGCGCTGGTCCGCGAGAAGTGGACCGACGCGTCCGACCGGCAGGAGCAGGGGGCGCGAGAGCACGGCGCGCACCGAGTCCAGTCCCGGCACGACGAGCGGCCGGGCGCCCGTGTGCTCGAGGCGATAGGCGGCGCCGCGGAAGTCGTAGCGCAGGCGCAGCTCGGCGTCGAAGAGGCTCTCGAGGGCGTCGAACCAGCCGACGCGCCGCCGCCACAGCTCGGCGTGGAGCGTGAGCGTCGCCGGCATGCCGCGCGCAAGGCTGCCCTCGACACGCGGTTCGAACAAGTCACCGAGCCGCACGTCCACCCACAGGTGACCGCTCCGCTCGCGTGGCGGCCGGACCGTGATCTCGAGTGCCCTCGCGGTCGGCGCCAGCGCCAGCAGGAGCAGGATGAGCAGGAACGAGGTGCGCGCCGCGGTCCCGGACCGCCCCGCAAGGGGCGGTGGGCCGGAGGAGTGGGTGGGGAGCGGGGAGCGCACGAGCGGTGCCAGGTCAGAAAGGCCGCTGGAGCCGCACGCTGAAGACCGCGCTCGAGCGCGGCCGTTGCAGGTTGCGGGCCACGTACACCCGCAGGTTGTCTTCCGAGGTGGTCAGTCCGAAGCCGCCGTCCACCTGCAGCTGTTGCCGGGCGGGCCACCACGCGTGCCTCGCGTCGTCCCAGGCCCGGCCGGCGTCCACGAACGCGATCGCGTGCAGCCCGGCGTCGAACCCGCTCGGGCGCACACGCCACAGCGCCGTCGTGTACTCGGCCTGCGCCAGCAGCAGCTGGTTGCCGCGGTACTGCGCGAAGGCGTGCGCACGCAGCCCGTCCGCGCCACCGGTCGTGAATTCCTTCTGCGCCGGCAGCTCGCCGGTGGCCGCGGTCCCGGCCACGGCGCGCAGCGCCAGCGTGGCGGTCGGCGAGAGCCGCAGCACGCTGCGCAGGTCGGCCAGCACGCGGGTGTATTCGAAGTCGCCGCCCATCCCGTGGCCGGCGCGTTCGAGCTCGATCCAGTGGTAGAAGCCAGCGCGCGTGCGTGCGGTGCGCCGGATCTGGCGCTCCAGCCGCAGCAGCACGGCGTGGATGTCGCCCTCGTCCACCTCCGGGTTGTCGCGCAGCGCGCGGTGGCGCTCGAAGATCGAGCGCGTGCCGCCCTGGAGCTGCAGCGAGCGGTACGTGTCGTTGCGCGCGTGCACGCTGATGACCGAGAAGTCGGGGACGCGCCAGGCCATGTAGGCGCCGAAGCCCTCGCGCTCGAAATAGTCGCGGTAGTCCTGGCGGGCGAACAGCAGCGCCAGGCTGTTCTCGGCGTCGTCCACCTGCTGCAACTCGCTGTGGTCGGTGCGGCGCGACATCGAGACGCCGAGGGCCAGCCGGCCGGGGGGGAACAGGGGTTGCTCGAGCTGCACGCCGTAGAGCGCGCGTCGTCGTCCCGTGGCGTACTCGAACCGGCCGCCGATGCGCGGAGCCATGGTGGATGGGTCCTGCGTCTCGCCGGTGAAGCCGATCCGGAACAGGTCCACGCGGTTGTAGTCGGCGATCGGCTCGAGACGCCCGTCGTGCCGCGAGCCGTGGCTGCGCCGCGCACGCCAGGCCTCGGGCTCGGTGAGCAGTCGCTCGCCGAAGGGAGCGCTCAGCCACTCGGCCTCGCTCGCGCGTCCGTCGTCCTGGTGGGACGGGACCGCCACGGAATCCGAGTCCGAGGCGAAGGGGGCGAACTCGAGCAGTCCGGGCGGGGCCGCCCCGAGCGTGTCGGGTTCGGCGGCGCGGGCCGGTGGCCCACCGGCCAGGGCCAGGGCCGCCAGCAGCAGGATGGGGATCATGGGTCTCATGCTACCTCCAGGGCGGGGTGGGAGCGCTCCACGCCCTCCGCAAACCCCGTACCACGGCCCGCCCACGCCGGTGCGCTCCCGGGCGCGGCATCCGGGGCGCCGGGCGCGGCGCTCGGAGAGCGCGCGTGGCGTCCGTGCAACACCCGCGCGCTAGTGCGCCACGTCCCGGTCCCGCTCGCGCGCGCGTGGCGCATCAGCGGCGGCTGATGCCGTACTTGCGCATCTTGCGGTGCAGGTTCGTGCGGTCGATCCCGAGGCCCGCCGCGGCCTGGGTCACATTCCAGCCCGCGCTCTCCAGCGCCTTGCGGATGGCTTCGGCCTCGCGCCGTTCGATCTCGCCGCGCAGCCCCGCCGCCTCCTCGCCGCCGGACACGTTCTCGATCCAGGGCAGCAGATCCTCGGCGCTGATCTCCTCGCCCGGCACGAGCACGACGGCGCGTTCCATGAGGTTGCGCAGCTCGCGCACGTTCCCCGGCCAGTGGTAGTCCTCCAGCACCTGCTGTACCTCAAGGCTCAACCGTTTCGGCGGCTTGTCCTCGGCGCGGCAGAACGTCGCCAGGAAATGCCCGGCCAGCAGGGCCGCGTCGCCGCGACGCTCGCGCAACGGTGGCACGTGGATCGGCAGCACGTTGAGCCGGTAGTAGAGATCCTCGCGGAACTCGCCTTTGGGGACGGCAGCGGTGAGGTCTCTATGCGTGGCGGCCACGATCCGCACGTCCACGCGTGCGGTCCTGGTGCCGCCCAGGCGCTCGACCTCGCCGGTCTCGATGGCGCGCAGCAGCTTGGCCTGCGCCTCGAGCGACAGGTCGCCGACCTCGTCGAGGAACAGCGTGCCCCGGTCGGCCAGCTCGAGGCGGCCCTTCTTGCCGGACACCGCGCCGGTGAACGCGCCCCGCTCGTAGCCGAACAGCTCGCTCTCGATCAGGTCCCGCGGGATGGCCGCGCAGTTGAGCTTCACGAACGGCCCGTCCGCGCGCTTCGAGAGCGCGTGGATCAGACAGGCGAAGAGCTCCTTGCCCGAGCCGCTCTCCCCGGTGATGAGCACGCGGCCCTGGGAAGGAGCGATGCGGCGGGCCTGCTCGAGCACGGCCAGCAGCGCCGTGCTCTGTCCTACGATGCCGAGTTCCGGTTCGCCGGGTGTAGCAGCCGGGCGGCGGCGCAGCCGCGCGAGGCGCCCGGCCTCGGCCACGACGCCGAGCAGGTGGGGCAAGTCGGGCGGCTTCTCGATGAAGTCGTAGGCGCCGCGCTGTCCCGCCCGCATCGCGTTGGCGAGCGTCGCCTCGCCGGTCACCATGATTACCGCCGCGACCGGGGCCTGCTCGCGGAAGCGCTCGAGCGCGTCCAGTCCGTCGAGCCCGGGCATGTTGATGTCGAGCAGCACCACGTCCGTCGCCCGCGGGGCCAGCCTGGCCAGGCCCTCGGCCGCGTCCGCGGCCTCGTGCACCGCGTGCCCGGCGCCCTCGAGAGCACGCCGCAGGGCGCCCCGGATGGCCGGATCGTCGTCCACCACCAGGATCTCCAACCGTTCTTCCGTGCTCATCGGGAGATTTCGCCCTCCTCTGTCAGTGGCAGCACGAGCCGCGCGCACGCCCCGCCGCCCTCGCGATCCTCCAGCGACACCGTCCCGCCGTGCTGCCGTGCGATGTCCCGCACCAGCGAGAGTCCCAGACCGCTGCCGCGCCGCTTCGTGCTCACGTAAGGCTCGAACAACCGGTCGGCAAGCCCGGCCGGCAGGCCCGGGCCGCGGTCCAGCACTTCGAGCACCGCGTGCCCGTGCTCGCGCCGTGCGAAGATCTCGACCGTCGCGCCCGCAAGGCTCGCCTCGCACGCGTTGAGCACCAGGTTGTGCGCTGCGCGCGCCAGCAGCACGCTGTCGCCCCGCACCGGCACGGGCTCCCCGGGCGCGCAGACGACCCCCACACCTTCGCACATCGGCCGGCCAGCCGCCGAAAGGGCCACCTGGGCCAGGTCGAGCGGTTCCAGGTGTGGCTCGGGCAGGCGCGCATACTGGGAGAACTGGTCAGCGAGCCGCGCCAGCTGGGCCACCTCGTCGAGGGCGGCCTGCAGATTCGCGTCGGTGTCCCCCCGCGCTTCCGGGGCGGCCTGGAGCTTCGCCTCGAGCAGTTGCAGGGAGAGCTTGAGCGGCGTGAGGATGTTCTTGAACTCGTGCGCCAGCTTGCGTGCAACGTCGCGCCAGGCCGCCTCGCGCTCCGCCTCGGCCATCATCGTTCGCGCCTCCTCGAGCCGCGCGGTCATGGCGTTGAATGCCCTGCCGAGCACGCGCAGCTCGCGTGCCCCGCGGGGTGTCACCCGCACTCGCAGGTCTCCGTCGGCCACGTGGTCGAGCGCGGCGGACAGTTCACTGAGGGGCCGCGCGATGGGGCGCGCGAGCGCATGGGCGAGGAACAGTGCGAGTGCCGCCAGCAGGAGCACGAGCCCCGCGACCAGCAGCCAGATGAACGGGCGCTGCACGTCCACGATCACGCCGAGCCGGCTGTAGGCGCTGCGGCCCTCGCTCACGCGCTCCACTTCGGCGAAGAAGTCGGCCGGCACCCACATGCCCACGGCGAGCGCGTGGGCACTGTCCTGCCGGACCACGCCGGCGAGCGCGCCGCGGTTCGAGCGCACCAGGCCGTCGCCGGCGAGCGCGGCGTCCAACTCGCCGCCGAGGTCCGCGACGCGGACCCCGAAGACCCCCGAGGGCAGCACCTGCTCGATCGGTTCCCAGCGGCCGTCCACGCGGCGATAGATCTGCAGGAAGTCGAGCCCCGCATCGCGCAGCCCCGCGCGGATGTGGGCGCGACCGGCAGGGACGAGGCGCGCGGTAGGAACCCGGCGTGACCAGGCTCCGGCCTGCGAGAGTGAGGTGGCCTCCATCCGGGTGAGCGCGGTGCGGCTCGCCCGCTGGGCCGACTCGAGGGCGCGGTCCACTCCGGGACGGAACCAGCCCTGCGTGGCGCGGTCCAGTTCGACCAGAGTGAAGAGCGTGAAGACCGCGGTCGGCAGGAGCGCGAGCGCCAGCAGGGCGGCGATCAGACGGGCGCGGAGGCTCATGGCGCGGCCCTGGCCCGCATCTCCGCTCAGGCTCCTTCGCCCAGGCCCGCGAGCTGTCCGCAGGCGGCCCAGATCTCGCCGCCCTGCGTGTGGCGCACGGTGACCGCGGGCGCGTGCGGGTGGATCCGTTCGGCGAAGGTCCGCAGCGCCTCCGGGCTGGGCCGCCGGTAGAGGAGTCCGGGCACGGGGTTGTAGGGGACGAGGTTGATCTTGCTGGGCAGGTCGCGGGCGATGGCGGCCAGCCGGTCGGCGTCCTCCGATGAGTCGTTCACGTCCGCGATAAGCGTGTACTCGATGGTCACACGCCGGCCGGTGCGCAGCCCGTAGGCCTGCGCGGCCGGGAGCAGTTCGCGCAGCGGCCAGCGCCGGTTGACGGGGACGAGCGTGTCGCGCAGTTCGTCGGTCGTGGCGTGCAGCGAGAGCGCCAGCCCGAGCGCGAGGCCTTCACCCGCGAGGCGCTCGATCTGCGGCACGAGCCCGCTGGTGGACACGGTGATGCGCCGTGCGCCCAGGTTGAGGCCCAGTTCGTCGTGGAGGATGCGCACCGCGTCCATCACCGCATCATAGTTCGCCAGCGGCTCGCCCATGCCCATGAAGACCAGGTTGAAGCTGTCGTCCTCCCAGCGGTGGAGGTCGCCCATGACCAGGACTTGGGCCACGATCTCCTCGGCGCGCAGGTTGCGCTGGAGCCCCATGAGCCCCGTCGCGCAGAAGGGGCAGCGCAGGGCGCAGCCGACCTGGCTCGAGAGGCAGAACGTCACGCCGCGCTCCGCGCGCATCGAGACGCACTCGACACGCCGGCCATCGCCCAGGGCAAGCACCAGCTTGTGGGTGTCGCCGTCGGCCGTGGCGAGGTGCGAGGCGACGGGAGGCAGGCCGAGTTCCACGAGCCGCACCACCTCCCGCCGGAACGCGAGCGGAAGGTTGGTCATTGCCTCGGGGTCGCGTTGGTGCTTCCGGTAGACCCAGGTGAAGAGTTGGGATGCCCGGTAGGCGGGCACGCCCTGGCTGGCCAACCGCTCGCCCAACCGGTCGCGGGTCAGGCCGTAGAAGCCGGGAATGGCAGAGGGGGGAAGTGGTGGAGTCGGGAGAATGGGCATGGTGGCGCACGGTTATGGCCGGGCTGTGGGAAGACTATCACGTTGTGGTCTGAGGATTGTGTCCGCCGGGTCGTATACCGTTGGGCGCTAATCATCTGTCTCGCTCCCTGTCGGCCTGCTGTTCATCTCGTTGCTGCAGGCGCCCTGGCGCGGAACCAGACACAATCTTCAGAGTACCGCAAAAGTATCAGAGCCGAATCATTGCGGTCAATCGCTCGATGTGATATGCACCGCCGTGCAATGAATGAATCCGATCAGTACGAGACCCACGCGCATCCCGTCCTGGCCTGCCTCGGAGTGGCCTCTCGCTTCCGGTTGGTCAGGGCCTTGGCCGTGGCCGATCGGTGCGTGGGCGAACTGGCCGAGGTGGTCGGGCTGTCGCAGTCATGCACGACCCGCCACCTGCAGGCGCTCGAGCGCGTGGGGTTGGTGAAGGGGCACCGGGAGGGCCGGCGGGTGCGCTTCAGGCTGCGGGCCGAAGCGCCGGGGCTCAGCGAACTTCTGGGCTGGGCGCTTTCGGGGGCTGGACTCGAGGCGCTGGCCGCAGGGAGGAGCTCGCACCGCGACCAGGCTGCGGCCCGGCCGATGACGAAGGAGGTCGACCTCCGGGCGCAGCCGACCGACGCCACTCGCCAACAGGGCAAGGTCGGCCACGCTGCGATGCCAGATTCGGAGTCAGGCGGCTCAGCGGCCCCGCGTGACCTTGAAGATTTGGATTCACAGGCAGTTACCGACCCCAGACCAGCGCGGAGGCCGGAT
>Ga0315286_10008390_pt1 | contig 10161 bp, 8 predicted proteins | sample YL17G10_0_MG_FD_205038 | JGI IMG/M metagenome (GOLD analysis project Ga0315286, IMG submission 205038) | Sediment microbial communities from Yellowstone Lake, YNP, Wyoming, USA - YL17G10_0 | ecosystem: Environmental > Aquatic > Freshwater > Lake > Sediment | place: USA: Wyoming | collected...
CAAGCGAAGTGCCAACATCGAAAACGATTAATAGCGTCCGGCTCCGTTGGGTTGGATGCCATGGGCGAGAGCGTCATCGAGGTCAGGGACCTCGTGAAGAAGTTCAACGGAAGAAGCGCGGTACTGGACGGGGTCTCCTTCTCAGCGGCTGAGGGGGAGTTCATAATGATCTTCGGGAAATCCGGATGCGGGAAGACGACCCTCCTCAACATACTGGGCGGCCTGGACCGGCCTACTTCTGGTAATGTGATCGTCGATGGTCAGGACATCGTGGACCTGTCCGAGGACGATTTGGCCAAGCTCCGACTCGCCAAGATAGGGTTCGTCTTCCAGGACTACAACCTCCTCATGGACCTTACGGTCAGGGAAAATGTCGCGCTCCCGCTCAGGTTCTCGAAGGAGAGGGATGGCGGCAGAGTGGACAAGCTGCTGGACAAGTTCGACATTAAGCACATAGCGAAGGAGACTGCCAACAAGATCAGTGGCGGCGAGGCGCAGCGAGCCGCGATTGCGAGGGCGATGATGAACGAGCCAAAGATCATACTCGCAGACGAACCGACGGGCAACCTCGATGCGGAGAATACTGGAAACGTCATGGAAATGTTCCATCGAGTGAGGGCGGAATTCGGCACGACGATAGTGTTGGCAACGCACGATCGCGAACTAGCAAGGCACTCGACCTTCAGAGTCCATTTGGATTCGGGAAAGGCGATTGTCGACAAGCCTGACGGCTGACTCGGCCAGGTTCCAGTTCTGAAGCTGAATTGCTGGCATTCCATGGTTGTACACATGTGAGCATACACCCTGCAAAGGTAATAATAGGCTTCGACGATGCACGCTGGGGGACAGCCCGACGGTAGACGGCATCGAATTCCTAGCGGGTTTCGCAGTGGCCTTGGGGATGACCTTCGTCATCATCCCATGGCTAGTTCCCAGACTGAAGTCCAGGGGCATTTTGGGAAAGGACTTAAACAAGCCCGGGAAACCTGAAATCGCCGAGATGGGAGGAATAGCAGTCGTCGTCGGGTTCTTTGCCGGGGTGAGCGTGCTCGTTGCCCTCAACGGCATCTCAAACATCAATCTCCTGAACGTATCGCTCTCGGCCGCTCTCGGCGCTGCTTTTGTAGGGATGATGGACGACTTGTTCGACCTTAGGCAGAGACACAAGGCGTTCCTACCGTTCGTGCTCGCTCTTCCATTCGGGGCAGTTGCGGACCCACACGTCGTTATTCCGCACGTAGTTGAGATCCAGTTCGGCCCTTGGATGATGCTAGTCACGGCCTTTGCTATCACATGTGCCGCAAACGCTGCCAACATGCTCGAAGGGTTCAACGGACTCGGGACAGGTCTGGGAATTATCATGTCGATAACCCTAATCGTACTCTCCCTTGTTCATGGCAGGCACGACGGGATATACCTTCTTGTGCCAATGGTTGGTGCGCTCACAGCCTTCCTGTGGTTCAACAAGCATCCTGCGAGCATCTTTCCTGGAGACACGATGATGCTGTTCATGGGAGCAACAATAGCCGTAGCTGGGATTCTATCCAACCTCCAGGTGCAGACGACGTTAATCTTTCTGCCGATGATCGCAGAATTCCTTCTGAAACTCAGAGGCCACTTCAAGGCGGAGAATTATTGCTCAGAAGCTGGCAACGGCTATCTTGAGTATCACGGGAGAATCGAATCTCTGACCCACATATTCATGAAGCACCTCAAAGTGACCGAACGGGAGCTCGTCGCATTGATCTGGGGACTTGAGATTGCGATGTGCATTATCGTAGTGTCGGTGGACACGATTCTCTAGCGACTTTGTCGCAATAGACAGAGCATCGAACCCGGCGAAATGCTCCGATTCCATCAATCTAGCGATCCAGCCCGTTTCAGGGCGTTCAATTGACGGTCGAATACAGCCGACATCGTGCTGAACCTGAACTCACGGAGGACATATCTGAAGCTCGACAGACCCCTCCCCAATCCCGCATACTGGGATATTCTATCCCTCATTGTTGGATTCTCGATACGATCCTTCGCGGATTCCAGGTTTCCCGGATGGATGTATACGACGAGAGGAAACCCAGATCGCACGTTCATCTTGAGCATATAGGCAAGCAACGGCATTGGCCAAGCCCTCATGTAGAATCCGCCGGCAACAGGTAGGCCTGGCAGATGCTTCCATGTCGGCCAGACCGTGAGGGGGAGCTCAAGCAACCGACCTGAAGACAAAGGCCTCGCCAGGTCGGCGAAATCCGGGAAGTAAGCACCCTTTGGAGCCGATGGGATTCCCCAATACGGAGTCTGAGTGGGAGCCACGCTTGAATCGTAGAGGAAACCAAGCTCGGAAAGCATTTTGAGCAACCATCCATCGTTCCTCCTGACCGCCAGATATGGCGCTCGGAAGCCCGTCGGTCTGAGCCCGGTCAGGTCCTCGAGCAGAGACACATCGAGCTTCATAAGCCGCTCCATCTCGTCCCGAGGAATCATCCTGGGTGGAAGATGAACTGGCGAATGGCTGGCAACCTCATGTCCCTTTCGAACCAGATCCCTAACGACCTCAGGAACCGCCCTAGCAACCTCTCCCAGCACGAAGAATGTCGCCTTGGCCCCCGCCACATCAAGCTCATGGAGAACGGCTTTAGTGGATTCACGGATGTACTCCTCATTCAGGCGGGGACGATGGCGGTAGTCAGCTTTTGGATCTGGATTGAGCGCACAACGCCAATCCTCAAGGTCAATCGTGAGAGCCCCATCATAGGGACGTTGAACGTGGCCATCTTGGGGACTATTGGATGTGGAACCCATCATACAACTCTGCTTCCAGATGGCAAAGGCGAACTGCACATATATTGGCTTGGTCATGCTCGACCAAGCTTCCGCGCAACATCGGGAGCATTTCCGTCCATATCCAACACACACCGACTAAACGAGCGTCCCTGGGTTAGGAGGACATTCCGAGATCTCCACACCTAATATACCCGATGCAAAAGGAATAAAACACCCTCACTCTATCATGTCGACAGATCGGGCCAGATTATGGAAACGCTTAGATTTCTCATGGTCACGACGCATTTCCCGCCCCAACACCTAGGTGGGGACGCTGTCTTCGTTGAGTATCTATCGAAGGAGCTCGTGAAGAAAGGACACGAGGTCCATGTGTTCCACAACCCGGCATCCTACGATCTCGTTCGAAGTGCCAGGCAACCCTCCAAAGAGGTCGAAACCGTTACCGGTCTGTTCAGACATCCGTACCATTCAAGGCTTGGACGGGTCAATCCCATCATTGCTCTCACGATTGGCCGCTGGGGAGGCGCCGAGAAGCGGCTTCTGGAACTGAGCAGGGAAATGAAACCGGACGTCGTCCACTGGCACAACACTAGGGGATTCATAGGACGACCATTCGCCCTTCAAAATGCAGTCTGTCTATATACTGCACACGATTACACCACCGTATGCCCTCGCTCGACCTTGTTGAGACCGAACATGGCAGTGTGCGATGTACCTAGACTGTGCACCATATGCCATCTGAAATGGGGCAAACCACCTCAACTCTGGAGGGCCGGCAAGAACCGGAGGGTGATTCTACCTCCAATCGACGTCACAGTGCTGTCGCTGAGTGATTTCGTGGCGAACCGGCTCCGCCAAGATGGCATCCAAGTTAGCAGAATTCTGCGTGGATTTGTTCCAGACCTGGGAGAGAAGGAAACAAGGAATCGGTCTACCCCGGGATCCATCGTCTACCTCGGTCTGCTCGAACCGCACAAAGGCGTCCATACGCTGCTGGAGGCTTTCGAAAGGACGAGAGATCAGCAGGGATTCAAGTTGCACCTGATAGGGGAGGGGTCCTCGAAAGCCGACCTCATTCGCGAGGTCGAGCGACTCCATTTGACCGACAGAGTTGTCGTCCCTGGTTTTCTCGCTAGGGAAGATGTCGAAGAGATACGAAGGAGTGCCTATGTGCAAGTGGTCCCCTCGATATGGTACGAGAACGCTCCATCCACGGTACTTGAGGCGTACTCCTTGGGACTGCCAGTCCTGGCGTCCAAAATCGGAGGGCTCCCTGAAATAGTCGGGCCAGAAGCTGGCTCATCAATATTCGAGGCTGGAGATGTAGACGAGCTAGCGCGTCAAATTGTATCCACCTGGAACACCAGGGAGTCTTTCGGAGAACGCAGCAAGATGGCCAGAAGAGTCTACGAAAACAAGTTCAAACCTGAAATTCACGTTGCAGAATACCTCAATTTGATAAACGATCTCTTCAGACTCCGAGATGCCAAATCGAGAGAATCATAAGCTCTGGAAGAGTCTGTCGTACTCAACGGTGACGTCTTCCCACCGATACTCCTTAGAAACTCGTGCGTAGACGCTCTCACGAAGATTTTCGAGCCCGCTTCTGTCATTCTCAATCGAATCCATCCTATCTGCGAGGTCTTTGGCATCGACGAAGTACAGCGCAAAGTCGGAGCACACTTCTCGGTTGAAAACGTTGTCGTGTGCGATGATTAGGTTCCGCGCACTCATCGCTTCGAGCAATGAAGGATTGGTGCCACCCACCGAATGGCCGTGGATGTAGCCACAACAGTAGCATCTTAGCATGTGAAGACGCTGCTGGTCGTACAACGATCCCATGAAGACGATTTCCTTTCCATGTGGCATGGCGCCGAGCAGATTTCGAATTGACCGCTCATATTCAGCTGACGAAAAACTCCCTACAACCACCAAGGGCATTTTGCTCCTGCTGCTACAATACCCCTCGATTATCGTGTGTATGTTGTTGTCGGGCTCAAGACGGGAGACGATGAGCCAGTAGTTGGTCGGGGATAATGCCTGTTCCCCTTTGCCAATTCCCTGAAGGAGTTTTGGATTCCAGTCTTTGCATTCTGTTGTTGTGACCCCATACCGAATATGAGTAACCTTGTTTCTGAAGGATTGTGGAATAGAATCCAGTAGTCTCGAGTTGTCCAGCAGGAGGCTGTGTGAGCCAATCAACGACGCATAGAAGAACAGCTTTATGAGATTCCTCTGGGCACGACTGAACTTGGCTCTCTTCCACTCTACCCCGTCTACGTTGACCACAATACGGGAGCGCGAAAGTCTGCAAAGAGGAAGGGCGAACCCGGAAGCGGTTCCAAGAAAGTAGACGACATCGCATTTCATGAAGAAGGTGCACATGACCGCGAAGTACCAGTCGTAGAAAGCCTCAAAACCGCGGGCAAGAACCCCCCTCTTGGGGAATCGGAATGGGAAGTACAACAGCGTCGCTCCCTTGAAATCCGTTGGTGCATCGTCCAGATTGGGCATCCTGTGACTGCAGAATACCTCGTACCCTTTGTCGTGAAGCCTAGGAGCCAGCTCGCTTACGAGGGTCTCGAAGCCGCCGTAGTTGCCGATGCCGCGAGCGCCTATGATGGCTATCCGTCTTTTTGGCATGAGATTGCACCGAGGCTGTTGCGATTGTATCCCTTAACTAGGAACCCCACATATATGCCCTCCCATCAATGAGAAACGTGGAGACGTCAGACGATCACAGCCATTGCAGAGGACGTAGCGATCCACAGCTGACCAGATTGCTGTACAATCGCCTTCTCCGGCCAGGTCATAGTGGACAAGTTCCATTGACTAGTAATATATATGGTCCTAGACTATAATTAAAATATCCAATCGCAATTATGACACGGAAAGAAAGGCTATGACCAAGCACAAGAAGAGTCACAACGAGGTACTATCATACTACCACTACAAAGGCAGATTTGGGGTCGCGAGACTGTACTTGTTCATTGGCATGTCCTGGGCCCTTCAGGCGATTGCCAAGGCCGTTCCCTCGGCCTCAGTGACAGTCGCTCTGCAAAGACTTAGAGGGGTCAAGATTGGAGATGAAGTCTATATTGGCCAAGGCGTGATCTTTGACGAGATCTATCCAAAAGAGATCTCGATTGGAAACAACGTCAGTATTGGAATGAGGACGATGATCTTCGCACATTCCAACCCAACTCGTTCCTTCGAGTTAAAATCCAAGTACTATCCGAGAGAGGTGAAGCCAGTATTGATCAAGTCTGGGACATGGATCGCCCCGGGGGCAATCATACTGGCAGGTGTGACTCTGGGTGAGAATTGCGTAGTATCGGCCGGGAGTGTCGTGGCATCAGACGTCGATCCCTACACGGTTGTGGCAGGTAATCCCGCTCGGCCAGTTAGGCGTTTGGAGAATGACCACCCCAAATCAAATGGCCCATGAGCTGGATTCTTGAAGGGTTTTCTGAATACCATCGAGCCTCTTCGCAGTAGCCTGCAAACGCAGGTCGGATTCTGCGATCCTGCCATTACATTATCTGAGCACCGTCTGCGCCAATAACCTGACCGCTTATGAAACTGGCCATGTCAGAGCAAAGGAAGACGACCACTTTTGCCACATCCTCCGGAGTCCCGATTCTTCCGAGAGGGGTATTGGATAGTAGCTTCTGTTTGACTTCGCTGCCCAGATTCTTCGTCATGTCGGTATCTATGAACCCTGGCGCTACCGCGTTCACGTTTATTCCGTACATCCCCAGTTCCTTCGCAGCGGATTTCGTCACTCCGATGATAAATGATTTCGACCCAGAATATGCGACCTGGCCGGAATTGCCTTGAACGCCGACGATCGAGGAAACATTCACGATCCTTCCGTACTTCTGTTTCATCATGATCTTTGCGGCAGACCTCATGCAGAGGAATGGAGCTTTGCAGTTCACCTCGATAATCCGGTTCAGTTCATCCGTCTTTGTCATCATCAGGAGGTTGTTGCTGACAATGCCCGCGTTGTTCACGAGTGCATCCAGACGACCATGTCTCTCTCTCATGTGCTTGAACATAAGGTCGATTTCTTGCTCGTTCGAGACGTCGGCCTTGAAGATGTCAAGCTTGAGTCCTTCTCCGACAGCTTGATCCAATAGATCCTTCGCCTCGCGTTCGCTCCGGAAGTAGTTAGCTACTACCGTCGCGCCATCCCTCGCAGCCATGAGCGCGATTGCGTGGCCGATGCCTCTGCTGGCCCCCGTCACCAGAATAACCTTACCCTGCAGCATTGGACCCACCATCAGCTTTCTTCGAATAAAGAATTGTCCATCTGACCAGGCGGTTGAGCGCCATTATGCCATCCCACGGAAGCGTGAAATCGTGCGCCGCGCCAGGCAGGACGATCCTGTCCGCTCCCTTCTCGGTGGCGACTTTTGCGAATGCACCTCGCCTCCGATTGTCCGAAGTGCACAGGACTATCGCCTGGATCTTCCTAGTGACAAACGGCACGACATCCATGATGTTGTTGACCTCTTTGACAAAGATGCATCCGCCATGAATTGGCTCTTCGAGTCCTGGGTCTCGATTGATGAGTATCGTCCAGTCGAGCCCGTCCGATTGGACCACCTCCTTGTCATCCGATAGGAGATACAAGCTACGCGTATTGATGATCTTGGAAGCGATGTGCTGTGGGATCGGTCTACTAAGGAGTCTCTCAGGGAGACCCGTCAACTCCTCCTTCATGGTTTGCGCTATCTCGCCAATGGGTTTTGCGCTCTTCTCAAAGAAGAGCACCTGGGGAGAAGAGCAAGCCATTTGATTGAACATGAGGACGTCCCTGAGAACCTTCCTGATGTCGGACCTGAAGTCCGCGCCCTCTACCGACCCTTTGTCGAACATCCCGAACGAGTATTTCGGGCCGAAGGGGATGAGCTCGCAAGTCTCCTTCTGAGGCAAAGCTGTGATCGCCCTCATCGAATCCGCCCCTCCCCAGATGACTTTGCAGTCTGCAGCCATCGAGAAGGCCTCGCCATGGCCCGTCTCTCTGCTGTCGAAAGAGACGATTGATATGGTCTTGATTATGTCTTTGCCAGAGAACTCCTTGCCGTCGACTTCGATCTTCAGGTCTGAGAGGCCACTGACAAGAGTGAGCAGAATGTCCTTGTTCTCTTCGGAGACCTTGAGTATGTTTCCATTCTTGGTCAGGATCCCCATGACGAGAGAGAAGAACGACAGTGTCGGCACGTTGCTAGCGACCCAGTGACAGACGATTCCGCGGGGCTGTGCAATCATCTCGAATCCGGCCCCTGAGTCTGCGAAATGATCGAGGAACGAGTTGTCCATGAAATTCAGCTTGCAGATGCGTTCGAGGTTGTCTCTGCGCAACCACAAGGATATGAAGCTCGCTCCATCCAGCACTGCGAGTTTCTTATCTCGAACAATCGACTTGCCCAGCTGATTGAGAAGCTCGGTGATTGCCTTCAAGGGCATGTTTGTGAGCGCGGCCCTGTTCTTGGAAACCGAGAGGACGACCTTGTCAAAATCCTCCAATTCGATGTCCTTGAATTCGCCGTCCAACAGATAGCACTTTATCAAATGACGTCACTCCCTGAATGTGTCCCCGCAACCTCGGAGCTCGGCTCTCTCCACCCTGCTGTCGAATCTGAAGTACCTTCCCTTTCTGCCACATGGACAACCATCCATTCCTTCCAGATGCCCGATATCCTCGGTAAGGACCGCGTATGAGTAGTAGCTATTGGATAGCGCGCCCATGACTTCGATAAGTCCCTTCTCACCGACCTCGCACGGTTTCAGGGTTCTGATGTCCCTCACGATCACTTGGGAGAAGTTCGGGACGTGCTTGTTCCCGTGTTCGCAATCGATGAATATGATTCCGGTCTGCTCTGCCATGCCATAGAAATCATGGACTCTCTCGGGCTTAGTGCCAATCAGATCTGCTACTGTTCTCGAAAACTCCTCCTTCGATACCCTCTCCGCGGTCAGCTTCTTCCAACCACCGCCGTGAAAGACGATTGCATCATTGAACTTGAGGCTCAACCCTCGCTCCTTCATCTGTCTGCAGAAGGTCTTCCAGATGATGTAAGTGAACCCGAATGCGTAGACGTCCTTGTCCGCGTATTCCTTCCGGAGCTTCTCAATGACCGGCATATCAAGCACGAGCTCGCCGTTCGAGTACTCTTTCAGAACGTAGAGTGTCTCCTTTGCGAATATGCTGAACCCCCTGACTCCCGCGCCCCTCGCGGTAATCTCTTTCTTGGGATCGTTTATTCCCACGTGATCTATGGCGATCATCACGCGGCGCTTCTGTCCCATGTAGTTCGCAAGGATTGATTTCAGACCCTTCATCTGATTCGCAGCAGTCTCCTTGCTTATGGGGATGATACTCTGGCTGCCTGATGTTGTGCCGCTCGACTTGATGACCCTCGCTATCTTCTCATTGGGGTTGGTCGAGAGGTCAAAGTACTTGAACATCTGAACGGGGATGAACGGGACGTCCTCGACTCTCTGAATCCTCTCGATGTCTATGCCTTGCTTCTCGAAAAGCTTCTTGACGTGAGGGTTCGCCATGGTTTTCGGAAGCTGTTCCTTTATGAGCTTGAGAAGAACTTCGTTCTTCTCAGGGTCGTCAAGAGAATACTGCGGCATCTGGAGGATGTCCTCGAGTGTGACATTGCTCAGAGGTCGGCTCATGTTCATCGGAACTCCTGCGCACCTAATCGCATCTCTTGCTCATCAACATCTCCCTGACCTTGGGCTTGTCGATCTTGGTTGACGAATTGAGCGGGAACTGGTCTACGAACACAATTCTCCGGGGGAGTTTGTACGAGGGCAGCTTCTTCTTGCAGAGTTCCTGGACTTCTTTCAAGACCTCATCTTGCTTCTGGCCCGGGCAGAGCTCTATGACCGCGGTTACCGATTCTCCCATCAGGTCATCCAGAAGGCCGACTACGGCGCATGCTGCAACCTTCTCGTTCGTGCATATCAGCTGTTCTATTTCGTACGGGGAGATCCTGTATCCTGCAGATTTGAGGATGTCCTTCGACCTGCCGACGATGAAGATGAAGCCATCCTCGTCCACCGTTGCGAGGTCGCCTGTGTAGTACCATCCGTTCCTCAGGGCAGACGCTGTTCCTTCCGGGTCTTCGTAATAGCCAACCATGATATTGTCGCCCTTGGCGACAATCTCGCCGACCTCACCGGGTTTGATCGGTCTGTCGGCTTGGTCGTGCACCTCCAATCTGACTCCGGGAATCCCCTTCCCTATGGATCCCAGCTTCTTGGGCAGGAGTTCTGGGGGCAGGTAGGACAGCCTGGCGGTCGCCTCTGTCGCACCGTACATTACGATGAACTTCTTATTCGGGAAATTCTCCGCCA
>Ga0315286_10008391_pt1 | contig 10161 bp, 4 predicted proteins | sample YL17G10_0_MG_FD_205038 | JGI IMG/M metagenome (GOLD analysis project Ga0315286, IMG submission 205038) | Sediment microbial communities from Yellowstone Lake, YNP, Wyoming, USA - YL17G10_0 | ecosystem: Environmental > Aquatic > Freshwater > Lake > Sediment | place: USA: Wyoming | collected...
TCTCCGCGAAGGACGTCATCCCCACCTGAATCGGGATCACGAAGACGACCCAGGCCATCATCCAGGCCGCGTACCAGGCCGCGTTGTCGGCCGGCGAGAGGAGCTCCGTGACGACGATCGGCAGGACGAAGCCCGGCGCGCGCTCCGCGAGCGTGAGCAGGTAGTTGGGGAGGCCCACCCGCGTCAGCTCGGCGGCGAGCCGCCGGTCGAGCCGCGGCCGGAATCGGTAGCCGGGAACGGCCCGGCCGACGAGGACGAGGCCCAGTACCACGGTGGTGACGCCCCCGAGCGCCCAGGCCGCGAAGATGGAGCGCGACCCGGTCCCGGATGCGCCGAGGCCGATCGCCGCGACTGCCGCGAGGGTCACGACGCCGGCCAAGACGCCGCGCAGCAGGACCTGGTCGCCGCGCCGGCGCGCCGTCGACGCCTGGTCGAACAGCACGCCGAGCGTGCCGGCCACCGCCAGGACGACGAAGAGGAGTGCGTACGCGGGATCGGTCGCAACGACGCTCAGCTCCCGCAGCACGCCGCCCGCGAACGCGACGAAGATGATGCCGGCCGCGGCGGCCGTGAGCGCCAGGTACGCGAACGACGTGTCGAGGAGGCCACCCGGCGCGGTCGCGTGGCGCGGCAGCAGCGTGATCACCGCCGAGCCGACGCCGACGAGGGAGAGCTGGGCACAGAGGGTGACCGCGGAGACCGCGCCCGCGGCGAGCCCGACGTCGGCGGCCGGGTAGAGCCGCGCGGCCACGATCCAGGCGAGGAATCCGAACCCCATCGTGGCCACCTTCCCGGCCACCAGGGCGAGCGAGCTCAGCAGGACGGCGGTCGTCGTCCGCTTCGTCGCAGCCGGGGCGACAGGCATGGCAGTCGGACCCCCGGCGGGGCCGTCAGCGGCCACGTCGGGTGAGCTCTCCGATCATCGCCGTGTAATTGAAGACCGTGAAGGCGACGTAGTACGGGATCCAGCGGGGCGTCAGTCGCACCACGCTCAGGATCACGCCCCGGACGCCCGCGGCAAACGGGAGGATCAGGAGGCGGGCCCCGCCGGCGCGGTGCTTGCGGACCATCCGGGCGAGGCCGCGACCGTCGGCACGGAACTGCCCCCGGGCGAACTCCCACGTGTCGTCGAAGCGGTGCCGCACGATCACCTTCCGCGAGACGCCGGCCTTCGCTCCGGCGCTCGCGAGCCGCCAGCGCAGCTCGATGTCCTCGCCCGACTCGAAGCGGGCGTCGAAGCCGTGCGCCAGGAGGGCGTCGCGCTCGAAGATCGTCGCCCCGAGCCCAAACCACCAGCGGCTCCGTCCGGTGCGGTGGTGGTGGGCCAGCGCCTGGCCCCAGTAGCCCGGCCCCGCCTCGCTCTCGAGACCCGCCTGGAGCGCCACGTAGCCGTCCTGGAGGAACTCACGGAGGAGGGCGGCCAGGGAGCCGTCCGGCAGGATCACGTCGGCGTCCACCAGGGCCACCCAGCGCGTCGCCGCGGCCCGGGCACCCATCGATCGCGCGGCCGGGAGCCCGCGGCCCTCGTCGGACAGGATGCGGGCGCCGTGGCGGCGAGCGATCTCCAGCGTGCGATCCGTCGACATCCCGTCCACCACGACGATCTTGGCGGCGTGCTGGCGGTCGATGGAGGCGAGGCACTCCTCCAGGATCGCCTCGGCGTTGCGGACCGGGACGACCACCGTGATGTCGGCGGTGGACCCCTCGGCGGGAGCGCCGTCGTGGGTCTCGAGGGCGGGCGCGCCGGAGGACGGTGTGATCGCGGGCTCGGACATATGCTCCTCGGAGATGCTGCGCTCGGGGCAGATCAGGGCACGGTGGTGGGCCGGAGGTACCGGGCAACCACCGCGTCGGGATTCTCGAAGAGGACCTCGAAGCGCCCGGTCGCGAAGATCGAGAGGCGGAAGGCCTCCCATTCCGCCGGCGTCGCGCCCAGGATCATCTCGGCGAACGCCTCCTGGCCGCGCGTGACGACGAGGTATGCCTCCGCGGGGTGGGCGGCGAGGTCCGTCATCAGGGCGTCGAGGCGGCCGTAGTACGCGTTATCGCCGATCGGGCGGTAGCGGTACTCGTCGTAGCGGGTGGCCTTCCAGGGAAGGTTGCCCGAGACGCCCACGAGCAATGAGCCCGGCGGCGCGACGGCGTAGAGCTCCTCCACGGCCGCGACCTCATCCCGGGTGAACGTCTCCAGGCGCTCGTTGCCGTATCGCGTGAGCATGAACCCACCCATGAGCCCGAGGCTAACCGCGGCGATCATGGTGACGGACACCATCCCGAGTCGCTCCGTCCGACGCGGGAAGAAGGCGTACGCCGCGAGGAGCGCCATGAACGGCAGGCTGAAGAGGGCGATCCGGAGCAGCATCTCGCCGCCGTACGCTTGCACGAGGAATAGCGGGAACGGCGCGGCCGCCAGCGCGGCGGCGGTCACGTCCCACCGACCGTGGCGCAGGCGCCGGAGCGCGCCGAGGAACGCGATCAGCCAGACCAGGGCGGTGAACCCGAGCCGCGCGTAGACCACGACCTGGTGGTCGCGGCTGCCGGACAGGCGCCCGGTCAGGTTCGCGGCCAGCGATTCGGCGAGCGCGCCCACGTAGCCCGCGACGTTCTGGAAGTGCCCGATCAGGAAGGCCACGGCCATGAACGAGATCCAGGCGCCGATCAGGACGACCATGAGGGCAAGGAGCGCCACCCACCGGACGCGCAGGAGCAGGAAGAGCGCCGCCGTCGCGGCGAAGATGAAGAACGGCGTCAGCTGGTGCGCCGTGACCACGAAGCCGAAGCCCAGCACCAGCACCGCGACCACGCCCGCGCGGCGGGCGGGCGAGAGCGACTCCGCGCGCATCGGCGTCCGGGCGGTGAAGCGGCCGACGAGCCAGCGGAGGCGACCCCGGACCGTCGGCGCGGTCGCCTCTCCCGGCGCGTCGCCGGCGGCGAGCCATCGGACCATTAGCGCCGCAGCCACGATGTAGACGAAGAGGCCCAGGGCTTGCGGCGCGAAGTAGTCCTGGCCGATCCAGTTCGCGAGGTAGAAGATCCAGATCCCCAGCCACACCGCGCGCCGGTCGTCGGTCAGCCCGTCCAGGAGGACGTACAGGGCCGGCAGGTAGAGGAGGTTGAACCAGAGCGGCGCCCACAGGGCGACCGGGGTGAGATCCGGCAGGCCCACCGCGGCGGCGAGCGAGGCGACGAGCGCGAAGAAGCCGGGCCAGTTGTGGTAGGCGTCCAGCGCAGGATTGACCGTCCCGTTGCGGACGATGTAGTCGACGACGCCGAGATGGCGCCAGCTCGGCGAGAAGCGCGGGACGCCGGAGAGCCACGGCGAGACGGCGTAGAGCATCACGATCAACACGAGCACCAGCAGGACCGCCAGCCAGGTGGGGAACGTAGAGCGCGCCAGCATGACGGCGAACGCCCCCGCGAGCGGCAGGAAGGCCGCGTACGCCCAGACCGGGAGGACGGTCACGAGCCCCAGGTCGCCCAGTCTTCCGGGGTCCGCGGCCGCGGCACCAAGCCACCAGATCACCAGGGCGGCGCCGGCGAGCGCGACGATGCCGGGCACGACCAGCCGCTCGCGGCCGGGGTCGCCGAGGCCGTCGTCCGTGAGCGGGGTGACGACCACGCGGGTCGCCGGCGATTCCAGCGATGCCAGGGCTGCTCTCCTCGTGCGGGCTGGTCAGGCCGCGCGGCCCCGCGCGGCCGTCACTGGGTCACCAGGACGTCGTCGGCGACCAGCGCGAACGCCTGCTTGCTCGTGTCGTTCCCGAGCTGGACGGAGCGGACGCCCGAGGTGCCCAGCGACGCGTCGGTCACCCGGAGGACGAGGGCGCCGTCCAGGCGGACCTCGATCGTGCTCGCACCCGTCCCGGCGGTCACGACGTGAAGCTCGAACCGCCCCCAGGCGCCGAGCGGCAGCCGCCCGCTGGTCAGCCAGCGGGTGCTCCCGACCGCGGCGTAGACGCGATCGCTGTCGGCGTTCTGGCGGTACAAGCTCATGAGGCGGGTCCCCGCTGCGTCGAAGAGCCGGAAGATGGGCACGTTCGCACCCGAGGCGCCCTCCTGCTGGACCTGGATGTCGGCTGCGAGGATCACGTCCGTGTACGAGGCCCCGAGGTCGCGCCGGACGTAGGCCCGGGAGTTCGTCGCCGTCGTCGCCGAGAGGCGGGCCGCGTACGTCCCGGTGTGGACGAGGGTCGACTGCACGGCCGCGGTGCCGTCCGCGCCCGTCACCGCGCTCCAGCCGCCTGCAGCGAAGTCCCCGCTTTCGAAGCCGTCGGCGAAGACCGTCAGGATCCCGGCGTCGACCGTCCAGGACGATGTGGCAGGCGTCGGGTCGGTGTTGCCGGCCGCGTCGGTGGCGGCGACGCTGAAGACATGGGGGGCGTTCGCCAGACCGCTGTAGGTCGTGGGGGACGTGCACGCCGTGGTCGCTGCGCCGTCGAGGCCGCAGGCGAAGGTCGAGCCCGCCTCGGACGACGAGAACGTGAACATGGCTGACGTCGTCGTCACGGTGCCGGAGGGCCCGCTGATGATCGTCGTCTCCGGCGGGACCGTGTCGATCGTCACGTCATGGGCGTCCTGGGCCGAGAGCCCGCGCGTGTCGAATGCCGTCGCGGAGATCGTCACGAGGCCGTCCGCGGTCCCGGTGGCGTTCCAGGTGGCGGTATAGGGGGCGATGGTGTCGGTAGCGACGAGCGTGCCGCTGGCCCGGAACTCCACTCGGTCCACGGCCACGTTGTCCGACGCGGTCGCGGCCAGCGCGACGCTCCCTTTCACCACGGCGCCCGCGGCGGGCGTGGTGAGAGACACGTCCGGCGGTGTCGTGTCCGGCAGGTGCGTGTCGATGGTCCATCCCGCCGAGGCGGGCGTCGGGTCGGTGTTCCCGGCCGGGTCCGTCGCGGCCACCGCAAAGGTGTGGACCCCGTCGGCGAGGCCGCTGTAGGTCGTCGGGGAAGAGCACGGCGCGGCCAGCGCTCCATCCAGGCTGCAGGCGAACGTCGACCCGGGCTCAGAGGACGAGAACGTGAACGTGGCGCTCGTCGACGTGACGGTGCCGCTCGGCCCGGTGGCGATCGTGGTCTGCGGTGGAGTCGTGTCCGGCGGCTGGGCGAAGCTGATCCGGTTGTGGACGTAGTACGAGGTGTGATCGTCACCGGCGAGGATCAATAGCCCCGGCGCGCCGCTCAGCGGCTGCTTCGTCGAAGTGACGTTGTTGATCGTCGTGTCGCTGGCGAGCTTGATGAACGGGTCGCCCGGCCCGCTCGCGAAATTCGGGTTGTCCAGGCTCGTCTGCTTGTAGTAGACGACCCCGCCGCTGCAGCACGGCCCGCTGGCGAACACGTAGAGCTGGCGGCGCTCCTGGTCCACGAGGACGATCGGGCGGGTCTGGTTGTCGGCGACGGCGCTGAAGGTCCGCCGCTGCCAGCCGCCGTTCCCGTCGAGGATGAGGAGCAGGATGAGGGGCTGCTGCGAGGTCTTCGGGTAGACGTCGTTGAGCGATGTCTTGACGGCCGCGAACACCTGGCCGGAGCTGTCGGCCTGGAGCGACTTGATGTTGAGGTGGTCGTCGGCGTATTTCGGGCCCTGGAGCGCGGGATTGAGGGCCCACGTCCCGTCCGGATCGCCGTCGAGGTGGGACGCGAAGTACACCGAATCCTCGTGCTGGTTGCTCCACAGGACCCCGATCCGGCCGTTGTAGGCGACGAGCGTGGAGATGTCGTCCACGTCGAGGGTCGACGCCCCGGCGACGGGTAGGACGAACGGTGTCGTGAACGTCCGCGTGTCCGTCGTCGAGTGCGCGACCATCACCTTGCGCCCGCCCGCCCCGTTCGAGATCGTCCACGTGGCCCAGATCCGGCCCGTGGTGTCCTGGTCGATGATCAGCGCCTCGATGGCGCCCGACGTGAGCGTGATCGGGTACCCGGCGTCCAAGCTGTACTGGCGCGTCGCGGCGTTGTACGAGTAGCGGAGGAGCTTCGCCGTCATGTCGGTGGTCGAGGTCGCCTCTTTGACGTGCGTCGACACGTACAGCTTCGAGCTCGCCGCGTCCCACAGGGCGTCGGACGCGGACTTGTTGCGCTTGTCGACGGCAGTGCCCGTGTCCGACCAGGCGTTCGTGGTCCAGTCGAAGCGATAGACGGAGTAGGTCTTTCGCGACGAGCTCCACAGGATGCCCCACCAGCCGTCCTGGTTGAACCAGAGCTTGCTCTCCGGCTTCTGCCCGGTCGGCGCGGAGACCCCGCTGTAGGAGAAGTCGCGGTAGCCGACGTCGCCGGCGGCCATGGGAGCGAGAGCCGGCGCCGCCGGCCTTGAGGCCGTCGTCGCCACGGCCCCAGTGACCGTGCTCGCCACGAGGATCCCCGCCAGCACAGCCGCCAGCGACACGCGTCGCTGGCGCCGGACCATCCACGGAACTCGCATGTCAGGCCGCCTCTCGTCCGCGCCGCCGCGGTGCGGCGGGCGCCCTCCCCTTGGTTGCCAAACGGCCGCCGACTTTCCGGTCATCGGTCAACCTTGACATTGTCGACCACCAGGTCGAATGGCTGCTCCTTCGAATCGTTCCCAACCTGCACGATGCTCACCGACGGGGCGAACGCCAGGGGGATCTCTCCCACGGGCCGGCCGTCGATCCGCACGCCCAACGTGGCGCCGTCGACCCCCGGCCGGAGCGTCAGGTCGAGGCGCGTCCAGGTCATCAGCTCTATGCGCGCTGACATGGGTACGTGGTCATCACCGACCCCGATCCAGACGCGCCCGTTCTTGTGATTCTGCCGGTAGACGGAGAGGATCCGCGCCCCCGTGGCATCGAAGAGGCGCACGAGCGGCACATTGCCGCCCTCCGGCCCCTCCGCGAGCAGCCGGATGTCCAGCCCCACGGTCAGCGCCTGCTGCGGAGCCGGGAGCTCGAAGCGTGCCGCGGCGCGGGCTTCCGGTGCGGTGCCCGCCCCCAGGCGCAGGGCGCCGCGATCCGTGCGCGCCTCCCCCGTTACCACGCGGGCCACCGAGGACGGGCCGACCAGCGTCGTCCAGCCGCGGAGGCTCGGCTCCTCGAACCCGTCGATGAGCCATGCCTGGACGTTCTCGCCGCTGGGCGCGGGTTGCCCGGGTGCCGGTGCCAGGGAGCTGCTCGGTCCGGGGGCGAGCGTCGGCCGGGGCACCGCCGGCCCGTCCAGGCGGAGGTAGTTGTGCATGTACGTGTCGATCTTGTCGTCGGACGCGAGCACGAGGAGCCCCGTCTCGATCCCGACGTTCTGCTTCGTCGAGGTGGGGTTGTTCAGGGCCCCGGGGTTCCCGCGCTGGATGAACGGCGTGCCGGCCCCGTCGGGGAAGTCGATCGCGTCGAGGCTGGCGGTCTTGTAGTAGATCGTGCCGCCCGAGCAGCACGGGCCGCTCGTGAACACGTACAGCTCCCGGTGGTCCGTGTCGACCAGCAGGAGCGGCCGCGTGGCGTCGTCCTTCACGGTCCCCACGACGTGCTGCTCCCACGTTCCCTCGCGGGTGAGCACGAGCAGCATGATGAGCGGGTCGCCCGGAGCGGCGTTCGGCGCGTCGTTGCGCGAGGTCTTGACGACGGCGAGCACCTGGCCCGCCGGATCGTCGCGCAGCGCCTTCACGTTCAAGTGGTCGTCGGCCAGCGCGGGCCCCTGGACGGCGGCGCTGACCGTCCATGCGTCATCGCCGGCGCCGTTCGCCAGGCTCGCGAAGTACATCGCGCCGTCGTTCTGGTCGCTCCACATGACGCCCACCGCTCCCTCGTACGCGATGATGGTCGAGATGTCGTCGGCGGCCAGGCTTTGCGCCTCCGCGACCGGCAGCGGGTACGGCGGCAGCCACTCGCGGTCGTCGCCGACGGTGTGCGTGACGTAGACCTTGTCGTCGCGCGTGAAGGTCACCCAAATGCGCCCGAGGTCGTCGCGATCCAGCACGAAGGTCTCGGCCCCGCCCTCCGTGACCAGGACCGGGAACCCCCGGTTCAGGGCATAGCTGCGCGAGGTCTGGTCGTAGGAGAAGCGCAGGAAGAGCGCCGCGTGCTTGGCCGATCGCGGGTCGGTGCCTCCGCTGATCGCGTACAGGTGCTCCCCATCCCAGAGGACGTCGGCCCGCGAGGCGTTCCGGTCGTCCAGGATCACGCCCGTGTCGATCCAGGTGCGTGCGTCGGCGTCGAACCGCTGGATCACGTAGGCGTCGCGAGCCGGGAGGAAGAGCGCCCCCCACCACGACCCGTCGTTGAACCACAGCTTCGCGGCCTCCGGCTTCCGCCCGGTGGGCGCGTTCACGCCGTTCGCCGCGAACGAGAAATCCACCGTGCCGACGTCGGCCACGATCCCGGACGGGGTCGTCGACCCCCAGTCCAGCAGCGACGGAATCGCGAGGACGGCGACGAGCGCGGTGAGGCCGACGGTAGCCAGGATCACGCGTGGGACCGCGGCGACGCGCTTCGTGAGCTGGCGGACCCGGGGGCGCCGAAGGGCCTCGTCCACGGCCGGCGGGACCCGGCGCCGGTGCGTCGGCGCACCGCCTTGTGCGCTGGGCTGCCCCGGGAGGGACGGGTCAGTTCCGCCGACCCTTCCCGGTTCGGCGCCTCCGGTCTCCCGCCGCTCCCGGGCGGCGGGCGGGGACCACTGCACGCTGAACGGTCTCCTGCCTCTGCGGGGAATCATCTTGCCACGATCGGCCCAGTGCCGCCATCCAGGAAGTACCTCCCCGTGACCGCTCCCGACCGCACGGCTCTCCACATCTCCACTCCCGGGCCCAGCGTCCGTTTTCGTGCTGAGCCGGAGGGGTCGTGGTACGGTCGGGTCCCTCGACAGCCGTGCCGGGCAGCCGGACACTCGGCCGATCCGCCGCGGTTCCGGTTCGGCGTCCCGGTGCGCCGCGTGCGGCGTACCATCCCCGCACCCGAGGCTGACTATGGACCCGACACCCAGACGGCAGGCGGCTCGCCGCGGCGCTCCCGGTGCCTGGCGTCCGCTGGCCCTCGGGGTTGCCCTCGTCGTGCTCGCGTCATCCGCCACGACCGTGGTTGCCGGGAGCTCGGCAGTTCCGTCCGGCCCGGCGCCGGCCCTCGTGGGGACGACCGCCATCGCCGCGCAGGCTCGCGCGAGGGAGCCGACGCCCACGCCCACGCCGACCCCGAGCCTCACGACGATCTCCAACATCGTCCGCCACGTCGCCGTCACAGGCCTCGATTCCAACGACGGGTCGCAGGCGAAGCCGTGGCGCACGATCCAGCGCGCAGCGGACGCCACCCCGGCGGGCGGCATCATCAGCATCCATGGCGGGACGTACGCCCCGTTTTCGATCACGCGGTCCGGGCTGATCGTACAGGCGGCCCCCGGCGAGGCTGTCACCGTATCCGGGGGCACCTACGTCGTCCTGGTGCGGGGTGTGACCTCGGCGACCATTCGCGGGCTCATCATCCGCAACGCGCCGGACCTCTGGGGCTCGGGCGTCCGCATCGAGTCGAGCAAGAACGTGCTCGTTGAGCGCAACCTCATCCGCGACAACCACAGCTTCGGCGTCAAGGTCAAGGGCGCTACCGCCGTCACGATCCGCGACAACGAGATCACGAAGAACGACACCGGCATCGAGCTGAGTGGTGCGGTCGGGGGCACGGTGGTGGCCGGCAACGACATCCACCACAACGACCGGATGGTGACGAGCTCGCGCGGCGGGAACGCGATCGTCTTCACGAAGACGACGGGTCGCATCACGGCGGTCGGGAACCGGATCTGGGGCAATCGTGCGCCGCACCTTGACGACGCCGGCTATGACGGCGGGGCCTTCGAGGTATATGCGGCGTCCGACCTGGTCATCACGTCGAACCTGCTGTGGGACAACAACAACGCAATGGAGACCGGAACCGACGGGACCGCCCCGTGCAGCCGGATCCAGTTCACTCGGAACACCATCCTCGGGCTGGGCACGGTCGCCGGCGAGACCCAGGGGATGATCCTGCGCTGCGCCGACACATCGACGGTCGCGCACAACGTGTTCGACGGCGTCGACGGCTTTGCCTTCTACCTGTCGAACTCGGGCGGCTACGCCGGCTCGATCGCCGGCCTGCGCATCGCCGACAACATCGTCGTGCGCGGTCGTGCCTACAGCCTCGGGAGCGGCGTCCCCTCCGGCCTCCTGATCGACTACAACCTGGTCTACCCGGGC
>Ga0315286_10008393_pt1 | contig 10161 bp, 7 predicted proteins | sample YL17G10_0_MG_FD_205038 | JGI IMG/M metagenome (GOLD analysis project Ga0315286, IMG submission 205038) | Sediment microbial communities from Yellowstone Lake, YNP, Wyoming, USA - YL17G10_0 | ecosystem: Environmental > Aquatic > Freshwater > Lake > Sediment | place: USA: Wyoming | collected...
CGAGCCCCTGCCCATCTTCGGCACCGCGTTCACCCTGGCACTGTTGGCCGGGAAGCTCGAGGAGCACAAGGTCAGCGGCTACGCGGACCTCAGGACGGTCGCACCTGGCGGAACCGAGTCCTACGGACCGTTCACGATGCGATTCCTGCAGGTGACGCACTCGATACCCGAAGGTATGGCGGTCGCCATCGACACCCCATTCGGAACGGTGGTCCACTCGGGCGACTTCCGACTGGACCAGACCCCGTTGGATGGCAAGGCGACTGACCTGCAGGGTCTCGCCCAGGAGTCGGCGCGCGGAGTGCACCTCTTCCTCTCGGACTCGACCAATGCCGAGGAGGCCGGCTACATCCCGAGCGAGCGGACCGTCGGGCCGGTGCTCCGGGACATCGTGGCCAAGGCCCATCGCCTGGTGGTCGTGGCGTGCTTCTCGAGCCACATCCATCGCATCCAGCAGGCGGCCAACGCCGCGCACGAGGCCGGCCGGGTGGTCGCGTTCCTCGGGCGCTCGATGCTCCAGAGCACGCGCGCCGCGCGCGAACTGGGCATCCTCCACATCGCCGATCAGGATCTGGTGGAGATCGAGCAGGTCAAGAACCTCGACCCCTCGGACGTCCTGGTGATCTCCACCGGCTCGCAGGGCGAACCGATGTCGGCCCTTTCCCTGATGGCGGCGCGCGAGCACAAGTGGGTGAAGCTCCACGCGGAGGACACGGTCGTGCTGTCCTCGAGCCTCATCCCCGGCAACGAGCCCGCGATCCATCGCGTCGTCGACGGTCTCTACCGCACCGGCGCCGACATCTTTCACATGCCCTCGGACCCCGTGCACGTTTCGGGTCACGCTGCCGCCGACGAGCTTCAGTTCATGCTGAACCTGGTGAAGCCTCGGTGGTTCGTGCCGGTGCACGGAGAACGGCGGCATCTGTCTCAGCACGCCCGCTTGGCGCGCGACGTCGGTATCCCGGCGGACCACATCATCGTGGCCGAGGACGGCGATGTCGTCGAGATCGGTGAGGAGTGCAGGCTCGGCAACAGGGTCGCCGCCGGCATGACGTTCGTGGACGGCCTCGGCATCGGCGACGTCGGGGAAGTCGTCCTGCGCGACCGCCGGAAGCTTTCGGATGACGGCATCGTGATCGTCACCGTGAGCATCGACGCCCACCACGGGCAAGTCGTGGCAGGGCCGGACATCGTGAATCGGGGATTCGTTCACGAGGGGACTTCGAGCGAGATCCTTGAAGAAGCCGCAGATCGCGTCATGCTTGCTCTCGAGGGAACCTCCGCAGACGAGGTCGTCGATCCCGGCGTTCTCGAGCAGACCATCCGGAAGACGCTTAGCAAGTACTTCTGGGAGGTCACCAAGCGGAGGCCCGTGATCGTTCCCGTGATCATGGAGGTCTAGTTGACGGCGAAGGGTCGCAAGCCCGCGTCGAAGAGGAAGGCTCCGAAGAGGACCCCGGTCCGAACGCATCTGTCGCCGTTCGCGCGCGACGCGCTCGGCATCGCGCTCGTCGTCGTGGCCATACTCTCGGCGCTGTCGCTCTGGTTCAAGGCGGGCGGCATCGCGGGAGCCGCTATCGAATATCTGGCTCGCGGCGCAGTCGGCGTTGCCGCGGTGACGATCCCTGTGCTCCTCCTCTACTGGGGGTTCCTGCTGATCAAGAGCAGTCCCGAGCAGGAACGCGTCCGGATGTTCATCGGCTTCGTCATCGCGTTGTTCGGCATCCTGGGGCTGCTGTCGTTGTTCACCGGCGACCCACACAACCCGAGTCCGATGTCCGGTCAGTCCGGTGTCCGCGACGCGGCAGGCATGCTCGGCGCGATCCTCGCCTACCCGATGTCGCAGGTACTTTCGGTGTTCGGTGCCGCCATCGTCTGCGTGGGCCTGACCGTATTGGGTCTCCTTGTCTTCTCCGGAACGCCGTTCTCGGACCTGTGGGAGCGACTGCGTGAGTTCTTCATTGCAAAGGAGAGCGAGGAAGAGGAGGAGGACGAGCCCAAGCCCAGATCCAAGAAGAAGAAGGATCCCGAGAGGAGGGTCCTCACGGTCACCGAGGACGAGCCCGCCGACTCGGCTCCCGAGATGGCAGAACCCGAGCCCGAGCGCGCGGCGGCTCTCAGAGCCGAGCGGGCCAAGCCCCCGGCGGAGATGGGCGAATACCTGCTGCCGCCGATAGATCTGCTGCGCACGGCGCCGAGGAGCAGTGCCGACGGCCTGGACGAAGAGCACACGATGGAGGCGCTGGAGCGAACGTTCAACAACTTCGGCGTGGCGGCGAGCGTACCGACCGCGCACAGGGGTCCGACCGTCACCCTCTACGAGGTCGAGGTGGAAGCCGGAACCAAGGTGAACAAGGTCCTGTCCCTGGCCGACGACATCGCATACGCGCTGGCTACGCCCGACGTCCGCATAATCGCGCCCATCCCCGGAAAGTCCGCCATCGGCGTCGAGGTCCCCAACAAGGTGCGAGACTTCGTGATGCTCGGAGACGTCCTGCGCTCGAAGGCGGCCCGCGAAGAGGACCACCCCCTCACGGTGGCACTCGGAAAGGATGTGCACGGCCGAGCCGTCATGGTCAACCTGGCCACCATGCCGCACCTCCTGATAGCCGGCGCGACCGGGGCCGGCAAGTCGAGCCTCATCAACACCTTCATCACTTCTGTTCTGATGCGCGCGACCCCCGACGACGTTCGCATGATGCTCGTGGACCCCAAGCGCGTCGAACTCGCCAACTTCGCGGATATCCCGCATCTGCTGGCGCCGGTCATCGTGAATCCCAAGCGCGCGGCGGAGGCCCTCGGGTGGGTGGTTCGCGAGATGGAGATGCGGTACGAAGCGCTGGCGATGGTCGGCGTGCGCGACATCTACGGTTACGAGGAAGGCCTCGCCTCCGGCACCTTGAGGATCCCTCTGGGTCAGGAGTCGAAGTTCGAACACATGCCGTTCCTGCTCGTCGTGATCGACGAGCTGGCGGACCTGATGATGGTCGCGCCGCGCGCCGTCGAGGACGCCATCGCGCGCATCGCCCAGATGGCGCGCGCGGTTGGCATCCATCTCGTGGTCGCGACCCAGCGGCCTTCCGTGGATGTCGTGACCGGTCTGATCAAGGCGAACATCCCCAGTCGCATCGCGTTCATGACGGCGTCGCAGACGGACTCGCGCGTGATCCTCGACGTGATCGGGGCCGACAAGCTCGTCGGCCACGGCGACATGCTCTTCCTTCCTGCGAACGCCAGCAAGCCGTCGCGCATCCAAGGTGCGTGGGTGACCGAGAAGGAAGTCGTGCAGGTCACCGATTGGGTCCGCGGGCAGAGGGAGACGAGCTACTCGGCCAGCGTCGAGGGTATCGGCAAGCCGGCCGTCGACGGAGATGACGACGATCCGTCGTCCGACGACGAACTGTTGGCCCAGGCCCAAGAACTGGTGATCCGCTCGCAACTCGGCTCTACTTCCATGCTCCAGCGGAAACTGAAGGTCGGGTTCGCGCGCGCCGGCCGTCTGATGGACCTGATGGAAGATGGAGGAGTGGTGGGTCCGTCGCTCGGCTCCAAGGCTCGCGAGGTTCTGATAACGCCGGAAGAGTGGGAAGAACGCCGCTCTCGCTCCGGCAGCGTCTGAGCTGCGGCGGTCGCTCGACGCACGCGCACTCCTATAATCCTGGCAACCCCATGGCCAGGAGGTGCAGGTGCCAGGCAGTCCGATGATCGGCATCGGCTCCGCCTTGCGCCAAGCGCGCGAGAGCCGGTCGAAGACGATCGACGAGGCCGCCCGCGACACCAAGATCCGACCCGAGTATCTGCAGGCCCTTGAGAGGGAGTCCTTCGACGCGCTGATCGGGGACGCCCACGTGAGAGGGTTCCTGCGCTCCTACTCCCAGTACCTCGGACTGGATCCGGACAAGGTGCTCGCCGCCTACTCTCGGAGCGCGGGAGAGCAGGAAGCATCCGAACTCCCCGAGCCCTCTCCGGAAGCTGACCGACCCTCGTCGCCCCTAAACGTGATCAATCGTTCGCGCAGCTGGGCCATGGCCGGCGGTGTGGCGCTGATACTGATACTTCTGTTCGCGGTGTTCGGCCTCCTGTCTCGCTCGCACACGGCCCCACCGCCGGCGGCCCTGCCGCAGAACCCCCCGTCCATCGTTCCGACTCAGGCTCAGGTGACCGTCGGCTTGATCGCCAAGCACGAAGTGGAGGCGACCGTCATCGCCGACGGGCAACAGGTCTTCTCGGGCATCCTCCGTGCACAGGAAGCACGAGCCTTCGAGGGCATACGTGAGATCACCGTGCAGATCGTCCGTGGGGGAGTGGTCACCTTGAAGGTCAACGGCGAGGATATCGGGGAACCCGGCGACGCAGGGCTGCCGTACAGCGGCACGTTCTATCCACCGACTCCTACCGCGTCTGCGTCGATAGGGGGTGTCCCGTAGCCGATCCCAAGCCATTCGGATTCGGGTGGCCGAACGTCGTGTCGGTCTTCCGGATACTGCTCGTTCCGATCGTGGTGTGGCTCATCCTGGCGGATGGTGACGCGGCGCACTACTGGGCCGCAGGGCTGTTCGTCATCGCCGCTTCCACGGATGCTCTCGATGGTTACCTCGCGCGCCGCCACGCGATGACGACGCGTACGGGCGCGTGGCTTGATCCGCTCTCCGACAAGCTGCTGGTCGGCGCCCCGATCGTGGTGTTGGCGGCGCAGGGCGACTTCCCTTGGTGGGCGGCCGTGATCATCGTTGGCAGGGAGATCGCCGTCAGTCTGTTGCGCGTCTACCTGGGCTCCAGGCGCGCGTCGATGCCCGCGTCCGTGACGGGAAAGGTGAAGGCCGTCCTGCAGATGACCGCGATAACGCTCTACCTGCTACCAGGGGTCCCCGAGGGTGTGCGTCTCACGGTCCTTGTCATCGCCGTGGTGTTCACCGTCTGGTCGGGTGTGGAGTACTTCATGAAGGCCGGCGCGCTGGCCCGGGCCGAGCGATGAGAGCCGAGATCATCGGGGTGGGGACCGAGATCCTCCTGGGCCAGATAGCAAACACCAATGCCAGGTGGATGTCGGAGCGTCTCGCCGAGATCGGTGTCGACGTACTCCATCACCAGGTGGTCGGCGACAACTCCGACCGGATCGTCGAGGCGTTCCATCTGGCGATGTCGCGATCGGACGTCGTCATATCGACCGGGGGTCTCGGTCCGACTCAGGACGACATCACACGCGACGCTCTCGCCACCGCGGTCGGCGTCGGCCTCGAGCGCCACCCGGAGATAGAGGACATGCTGCGCGCGAAGTTCGATCGGATCCAGCGGGAGATGCCCGACTCGAACCTCGTGCAGGCCATGGTGCCGATCGGCGGTCGCTACATCGCCCCCCACCGAGGGACGGCTCCCGGCCTGGTGTTCGAAACCGACGGCGTTCGCATCTATGCCGTCCCCGGAGTCCCCGCCGAGATGGTCGAGATGATGGAGGGGACGATCCTGCCGGAGCTCCGAGAACTGTCGTCGGCCGTGATCGTCTCACGCGTCATGAGGGCGACGGGCATCGCGGAGTCGAAGGTGGACGAGATGATGCGTGACCTGTTCGATGCGGGCGCGAACCCCACGGTCGCCTATCTCGCTTCCTCCGGAGAGGTGAAGGTGCGGCTGACCGCCAAGGGCGCAACGCGAACGGAGGCGGAACGCCTGATAGCCCCGGTGGCGGACGAGGTGTCGAAACGCCTCGGCGAGTTCTGCTTCACGACCACGAACGAGGAACTGCCAGAAGCCGTCGGCCGCCTCCTGCGGGGCGCGACTAAGACCATCGCCTGCGCCGAGTCGCTGACCGGGGGGTCCGTTTCGACGCGCATAACTTCCGTTCCCGGCTCTTCCGACTACTTCATCGGGGCGGCGGTCGTCTACACGCCGGAGGCGAAGCAAGACGTCCTTGGGGTCGCGCGCGAGACCATCGCGACCGAAGGAGTCGTGAGCGAAGCATGCGCCCGTGAGATGGCTGCCGGGGCGCGCAGGTTGTTCGGCTCCGACGTGGCCGTCGCTCTCACCGGAGCGGCCGGGCCGACCGAGCACGCGGGTACCGCCCCCGGATTCGTCTGGCTCGCGCTCGACGCGGACGACCTTTCGCATACGCGCGGCTTCAGGGCGCCTGGTGACCGCGAGCAGGTCAGGCGATGGGCCGAGCAGGCGGCGCTCGATCTCGTTCGGCGCTACCTCGAGGGCCGGACGCTTCCTTCCTAGATGTCGGACACCCAGACGCCTTCCGGCACCGATACCGCGAACGGGTCCAAGGCGATGCGCCTGTTCGTCGCGGTGGACCTGGCGCCCGATGTCCGGGACGCGCTGGCCGAGGCCGTCGCGCCGTTGCGCAAGGACTTCCCGAAGGCTCGCTGGGTTCCTCCGCAGAACTGGCACATGACGCTGAAGTTCCTCGGCAGCGTTCCTCCGGAGCTATCCGACCGTGTCTCCGCGGCGGTGGCTGAGGTCGCAGCCGCCGCGGAGCCTTTCGAAACGCACCTGCGCGACCTCGGAGGGTTCCCGAACGAGCGGCGCGGCCGCGTGTTGTGGGCGGGCCTTTGGGACCCGGAGGGGCACCTTGCCGCGCTCGCCTCGGCGCTGGACGACGCGCTGGAACCTGAGTTCGAGATAGACGATCGCGAGTTCACCGCGCACCTCACCATCGCCCGATTCGACCCACTGGTCCCCCTCGGACCGATGCTCGCGTCCATCGAGGTTCCCCAGGCGAGCTTCGTCGTAGACCGCCTCGTGTTGTACCGCAGCCACCTGCGTCGCCCCGCCCCCTACTACGAATCGCTCTACGGATACAGGCTGGGCTCACGGAACCGAGACTAGGTCCGCTTGCTGGTGGAAAACCTCAGGATGTCCTTGCCATCGAACACGTGTTCGATTAGCCTTCTGCCCGTTGGGCCGGTGGGCTTTGGAATGACAGGGGTGTAACTTATGTCATACCCCCTTGTTAGATTCCGCATCCCACGGAACGAACAAGGACAGGAGGCAGAACATGGCTACAGACCGCGACAAGATGCTCGAGATAGCTCTCGCCCAGATCGAGAAGGCCCACGGCAAGGGTGCCGTCATGCGACTCGGAGAGCACCGGGCAGGCGAAGGCATCAGGGTCACCCCGACCGGGTCCCTCGCCCTGGATATCGCGCTCGGTGTTGGCGGTATCCCGAACGGCCGCATCGTCGAGGTGTTCGGTCCCGAAGGCTCGGGTAAGACGACGGTCTGTCTGCACATCATCGCCGAGTGCCAGCGTCAGGGGGGCATCGCGGCCTTCATCGACGCCGAGCACGCTCTGGACCCGACGTACGCGCAGAACCTGGGAGTGAACGTCCAGGAACTGCTCGTCTCGCAGCCCGACTCGGGCGAGCAGGCCCTCGAGATCGCGGACATGTTGGTGCGCTCCGGAGCGCTGAACCTGGTCGTCATCGACTCTGTCGCCGCTCTGGTTCCCCGCGCCGAGATCGAAGGCGAGATGGGCGACACACACGTCGGTCTGCAGGCCAGGCTGATGTCCCAGGCCATGCGCAAGCTCGCCGGTTCGCTGAGCCGCTTCGAAACGACGGCCGTCTTCATCAACCAGCTCCGCGAGAAGATCGGCGTCATGTTCGGCAGCCCGGAGACCACGCCGGGCGGCCGCGCGCTGAAGTTCTACTCGTCGGTCCGGCTCGACGTCCGGAAGATCGAGAACCTGAAGGACGGCACGGAGGTCGTCGGCTCCCGCACGCGCGTGAAGGTCGTGAAGAACAAGGTTGCCCCGCCCTTCCGTCAGTGCGAGTTCGACATCATGTACGGCAAGGGGATCTCCAAGGAAGGCAGCCTGCTCGACACCGGTGTGGATCTCGAGATCATCCAGAAGGCCGGCGCGTGGTTCACATACGAGGGAACCCAGCTCGGCCAGGGCAAGGAGAACTCTCGGCAATTCCTCCAGGAGCACCCGGACATGTTCGCCGAGATCGATCGCAAGGTCCGAGAGGCCGTAGGGCTTGTCGGTACCTTCGGGCCGGCGAACGCCGAGCCCCCGAAGGTCGTTCTGCCGGAGGACCCCGAGCCCCCGAAGGTCGTTCTGCCGGAGGACCCCGAGCCGCCGAAGAAGACGCGCGTCAAGGAGACCGAGACAGCCTCGGCCGACTCCTAGGACCCGGCTGATGGGCCGGAACCGCGAGCCGAAGAACCCGAAGACTTGCCACGCGCGAGCGCTTGGGTTGCTGGCGGTCCGGCCCAGAAGCAGGCGTGAGATGGAAACCCGCCTGCTTCGGGCCGGCTTCGAGCAGGAGGAAGTTGACGACGTGCTCGAGCGCCTCGAACGGGTCCGCCTACTCGACGACGAGCAGTTCGCTCGCGAGCTGGCCCAGCAGGCCTTCAACGTCAAGCGATCGGGTCAACGCGCGGTGGCCTCAGCTTTGTTCGCCAAGGGTGTGTCCCGCGAGACGGTTGAGTCGGTGACCGCCGAATACGATGGCGGCGACCCCGCTCGGGCCCTGGAGCTTGCCGAGGCACGGGCCGTTCGCATGGCGGACCTTGATCCGGCCAAGGCCTATCGCAGGCTCACCGAGCTGCTCATGCGCAGGGGCCACAGCCCCTCGGTGGCTCGTGAGGCCGCAGGTCGCGCCCTGGGGCGGGACGGGGTCGACGCCTAGCTAGCCTTGCGCGTTCTCTCAGTCCGTCCTACATTGGTCTTCAGCAACATACATATGAACCCGAGAGAGGTTTCTAAGGATCCCGACGCTTGAAAACGTGCCGTATGACTGACATCGACTCCGCGATCATCAGACAAGGACGGGCCGGCCCAACCTAGGACTCCCCGCTTCCTGAGCCATGCACGCACGTAGCCGAGCACCGGCCCCGAGGGCCTCTGCTCGGCTTTGGCATCTAGGAGGCAACCATGATCGATGCGGTCATCGCGGCGGTAGTCGCACTCGGCGCCGGTATAGCGGCCGGATTCTGGCTCAAGCAGCGTCAGGGAGCAGGGCAAGCCGAGAACTCGCAGGCGCGAGCCGCGACGCTGGTGCAGGAGGCCGAGCTCGAGGCCGAAAGCCTGGTCCGCAAAGCAACGACGGAGGCCAGGGAGAACATAGCGGCCACGCGCGCGGAAGCAGAAGCGGACGCCGAGCGGCGCCGGGAAGACATCCGTCGCGAGGAGAAGCGCCTGATGCAGGAAGAAGAGCGCATCGGCGAGAAGAAGGGACTCCTCGAGCGCAAGTTGGCCGAGGTCGACGAGCTGCAGGCCAAGCTCGAGAAGCGTGAGGCGTCCACAGGAGAAGAGCGCCATCTGTTGGAGCAGGCGATGGCTGTCCAACGGCGGCAGCTGGAGAAGGTCGCGCAGATGACCGCGCAGGAAGCCAAGGAAGCGCTCGTGAAGCAGGTCACCGCTGAGGCCAAGCGGCAGGCGATGGCTACCGTGCGCGAGCTCGAGGAGCACGCCCGGGAGGAGGGCGAGGAGCGGGCGAGGAAGATCGTGACCGTCGCCATCCAGCGGGTGGCGTCGGAGCAGACGGCCGAGACGACCGTCTCGGTGTTCGCGCTGCCTTCGGAGGACATGAAGGGTCGGATCATCGGGCGCGAGGGTCGCAACATCCGAGCCTTCGAGGCGCTAACCGGGGTGAATCTCATCATCGATGACACTCCAGAGGCTGTCGTCCTTTCCAGCTTCGATCCCGTCCGTCGCGAGGCCGCCCGTCTGACGCTCGAGAAGCTGGTCGGCGACGGCCGCATACACCCCGCGCGCATCGAAGAGATGTTCGAACGGTCGCAGAAGGAGTTGGAGGAGGAGATCAAGCGGGCCGGTGAAGCTGCGGTCCTCGAAGTCGGTGTGGCGGATGTTCACCCGGAGATGATCAAGGTGCTGGGCCGCCTGAAGTTCCGCAGCTCCTACGGTCAGAACGTGCTCAGGCACCTCGTCGAGTCGGCGCATCTCGCGGGCAACCTCGCTTCGGAACTGGGGATAGACGCAGCCCTGCCGAAGCGATGCGCGCTGATGCACGACATCGGCAAGGCACTCACGCAGGGGTCGAGGGATCCCACGCCATCATCGGTGCGGAACTCGCCCGACGCCTCAAGGAGCCGCCGGAGGTGGTCCACGCCATCGAGTCGCACCACGGAGAGGTCGAGGCCCGCACGATCGAGGCCGTGCTTGCGCAGACGGCCGACCAGATATCGGGCGGT
>Ga0315286_10008396_pt1 | contig 10158 bp, 7 predicted proteins | sample YL17G10_0_MG_FD_205038 | JGI IMG/M metagenome (GOLD analysis project Ga0315286, IMG submission 205038) | Sediment microbial communities from Yellowstone Lake, YNP, Wyoming, USA - YL17G10_0 | ecosystem: Environmental > Aquatic > Freshwater > Lake > Sediment | place: USA: Wyoming | collected...
TCGCTCACCGGCCACTTGGTGCTCAGTACCCTCCATACGAACAGTGCAGTCGAAACGGTGATCCGTTTGTTGGATCTCGGGTGTGACTCGTTCAACTTTGCCGACGCCATGTTGGGAGTACTCGCCCAGCGCCTGTGCAAACGGATCTGCATCCAGTGCAAAGAGGCCTATCATCCGACTCGACAGGAATACGACGAACTGGTGCAGGGGTATGGCGCGCAGGACTGGCCCACCGTCGGCATCGAGTACCGCGCCGATTGGAGTCTGTACCGTGGGCGAGGCTGCGAGGTCTGTAACCGAACCGGTTTCAAGGGGCGAGTGCCCCTCCATGAATTGCTGCTTCCCTCGGAAAACATGAAACAGCTCATCCAGACTCGATCGCGAACCGCCGAGATGCTGACTCTCGCGCTGAAAGACGGGATGGTCACACTGGTCCAAGACGGCATTCGAAAGGCGCTGCAGGGATTCACCACCTATCGCCAAGTCAGAGCTGTGGCGATGAAATAGCTGATCCGTAGTATTCGCTTCAGGCAGCATTCGTCTGTCTCACGGTTCCCTCCCGCTCAGGAATTCCTCCATTAAGCGTTCCTTCTTTGACGAAAATTGTCTCCCGTAAGTCCGAAAAATGTTCATGCGTAAGGGAGTAATCCATGATACGCCATTGAATATCAATGGCTTATGAATGGCCGTCCTTGTGTTCTAAACGGCACGTCCCTTGCGTGAGGGGGACTGGCTCTATGGGTGTACCAGGACAAAATAGGACAGATGATATGCTCGGAAGGAAACACCGCGAGAGCGGTTTCACACTGATCGAGGTGATGATCGTCGTGGCGATCATCGGGATCGTCATGGCGATAGCCATGCCGAATTTCACGCGGATGTACATGGACTATGAAGCGAGAACCACAGCCTCCGAGATCACCCGCCATCTTATGCTGGTTCGTACAAGAGCGATGACGACGAATCAGACTCTGTCCGTCCAAATCGTACTTGTGAATGGGGGGGTCCAGATGACCACCACCAATCTCGCCGGTGCTTCGGCTCTTCGAGGCCTGAACAGGATTGAGGCGGTACATATGACGACATTAGCCTTCAACAACGGTGGCCTCCTCCCGAACGGCGGGGTCGTCCAGTTTAATTCCTATGGGCTCAGGACAACTGCGGCGGGTGCAGGAGTACAGACGATCACGGTCGGAGGGACTCTCGCAGGGGCTCCAACTGCACAATATCTCATTAACATCCCGCTGAGCGGAGCCAGCGGGCTTGTGAGGTTGTGAGGTGTTCTGCGATGAGCGACAACATGCACGATAGCAACATGACGACAAGCCGGATTCAACGAGAGCAGGGGTTCACGCTCATCGAGGCCATGCTGTCGGCGGCCATTCTTGCTATTGGGTTGCTCGGATTAGCGGGGATGACGACATTGTCCTTCACGCGCAACAGCGACGGCAATGAAGTGACGGTCGCCACGAACCTTGCGGCGGAACTTGTCGAACGGATGCAATTCAATCGACGGAACCTCGTGAGTGGCTATAACTTAATCAATCTGACCACAGCAAATGCCGCGCTGTGCACCCAGAATGCGCTGACACAGCCGGTGGCGCGAGGGGATTGTCTGCAGTGGCAAGCCCGCCTGTTTGCGTCGGGATTGACTGGGGTTCAAGCCCAGGTGGCGGTGGCGGCCGTGGGGCCGGCGGGGCTTAATCAAAACAACATTGGCGTGACAGTCACTTGGGCCGGATCGAGTCGAAACACCATTGCCGGGGGGTCGGCAGCCTGGGTACCAGGGACCAAATCAGTCATGTTGAACACGATGATTGCTCCAGAGTGAGAAGCCGCAAGGGAAAGGGGCGGACGCACGATATGAGATCGCAGGACAAGCCAGATGAGCAGGGGTTCACATTGATCGAGGTCATGGTGGCGACCGCGGTGACGTCCGTGATCGTATTGGCCGGCATGTCTGCGCTGACGGTGACCGGCAAATCCGTGCGGGCCAATGAGCAAATTTCCGATGCCCAACAGAACGCGCGTATGGCCATGGAGATGATCACCCACGACATCAAGATGGCGGGCTATGGGCCGGCCATCGACCCATCAAAGAGTCCGGTCCCGGTCGGGAACTGTGGAATCGGCGGGACTCCAGTGCCGATTCTTCCGGGAGATAACAATCCGACAGCCGCTGACACCGGACCGGATCAAATCTCGCTCGTGGTGCCCGTCACGTTTTATGGCGGGCCAGGTACTCCGGCTGTTCCACCGGCGTGGCAGACTACCGCTCCTATTATTGTTACCGGAACTTCGCCATTTACGGCGTTTAACAGTGTAGCAATCAACGCAGCCATCCCTGCCGCTATGACCGCAGCGGGGCTCGCCGCCAACTCCTTTATTTCGATCGGCGGAGTCATCGAAGCTCAGGTGCAGGGCGCGACGGCTCCAATGTTATTGACGGTTCCCTCTACTGGGAAAATACAGATTCCGACGGGAACCCAGATTTTTATCCTTCAGTGCATCACCTATCAAGTCATTCCACAGCTTGCCGGTGGGGCTCGCGGTGCAGACGTCAACAACATCTGTGGCGGCAATGCTCCCTGCTTGGTCCGCGGGGTAGCGAATGCCACGGTCAATTCCTTTGGGCGAGTCCTGCCGAACTGTAATGTACCGGCGAGCCCCTGTTTGCCGATCGTCAACGGGATCGAGGATCTCCAGTTTGCCTATGCCTGCGATGGCTGTCTGTTGCCGGCAGCCGGCCTTAGCGAGCCAGATGGCCGGATAGACGATGTGAGCTTGAGCCTGATCTTCGATCAAGCGGATTACGTTTCGAACCAGACCTGGAGCACCTCGCCCATGACGCCGTCTGCAATCAAAATGGTTCAAGTTGCGATCGTCGCCCGGCAACAATCGGTGGATAATGGGTTCGGAGAAGGAAACTCACAGGCAGGAGCGGGAACCCTGTCCACCACCTTTCTCACGGTCGCTGACCATGCCCATGCTGGCGGCGTCTTCGTGGCCGGCGATGCGGGGGCCCAGATTCCTCCCTATGCATCGGTACGCCGGCGGGTGGTGACCAGGACCGTGGAGACGAGAAATGCGAGACCGTGGTCCTGAACCGGGAAGGAAGACGGCGATGCGTGAGCGGTACAATTGGTCACAGGTAAGGGACGAACGGGGGGTGAGCCTGATCACCGTCATGATGGTGCTCCTCATCATGACCCTGATGGGGATCTCGATCCTATCCATCACGGGATTTGAGCGGCAGATTGCTGGTTCCGTCAGTGCCAGTGAAGCCTCGGTGGACGCGGCGGAATCTTGTGTGAGCACCGGGGCGAATGTGATCATGCAGAGTCTTCAAGCCCATGTCGTGCCGGCAACATTGCTCTCCACCGCGGCTCCGAATCCTGGGCCGGTGCCGAACACGAATCAGACCCAGTTGAACGGGGAGTTGATCAATGATGGAGGCAACCAGGACGTCCCGGTTGGAACGGACCCTGCTGGAAATCCCGCTGTGCCAAACCTGACGATGACAATAGGCAACTATCAGGTGTTCGGCGACATTGATCGATTGTATATGCAATGCGCCGTCGGTAACGATTGTTCGCCCGGCAGCGAGACCATGCGGCTCGATATCTTCTATCAAATTACCTGTGTGGCGCAAAACACCACTACGGGTATCACCAGTCAAGTCGGGGCATTATATGCCTGCAACAATACCGGCACGTTTTGTCAGCCGAGACCCTATTAGGCCGCTAGATGAGCTCGATGAGGAGGATCACCATGATGGACGACGCTCGCAGACAGGAAAAGAAGAAGGGCCTCACCCGAGGCAGCCAGATGGGGGGGCCTCGCCGATTGATCGTGCGCGCCGGGATAGTGGTGCTGGCGGTGACAGTCCTATCCGTCATGAGCGTCGGCGTCACGCTGGCCGACGACCAGCCCCTTCCCTCGATGACGATCGGCTATCAGAACGGCGCGATCACCTCCATCTATGAGAAAACGCTCGCCATCGATGGGCGGACCTATGGCTTGATGCCGGATGTAGTCATCCTTGACGAACGTGGAAGGAAAATGGATCCCAGTGACCTTGTGGTGACCGCTGAGGTGAAGTTTCACGTCAAGAAAGAGCAAAGCGACAAGATCGACAAGATGATCGTAAGGCTTCCAAGGTAACAAGGAAACGGTGGACATGATGTTTCGTGCAATGAAAATGGAGGGTGCCATGAAGAGCCGGAGTATCGCCACTCGTGGAACCGTCATGCTGGCGTTGGTGGGTTGTCTTGTGGGGCCTGGTGCGCTGCAGGCCCAAACGATGGATCAGTACTATGCTGTGCCGCCCTTCGTCAGCGACCAAGTTGCGCCCAATGTCGTCTTGTTGCTCGACAACTCCGGCAGTATGGCTGATCGGGCCTGCGACCCGACCTGGTGCGGCATTCTGGCGGGTGGTGGCACCACGCCGGTCAATGAGAACTTTGTCGCGACCAGTTCCTACAGCGGGTTCTTCAATTCTCTGTCCTGCTATACCTACGATGCGACCGCGGGCAATACGCGCTTCGACTTCGCCGCGACGAAGGCTACGCTGGCGACAACCTGCTTGGGAACCCAGTGGGACGGGAATTTCCTCAATTGGGCCGGCTTCCGCCGTTTCGATGCGCTGAAGAAAGCCATGTCGGGAGGGGACTGTGCGGTCACGCGCGCTGCGGATGGCTCATGCCCGGCCAGCGGGGCGCCAGCGAAAATTACGAACGCATCACAGGAGCTTTTTTTGAACTCGGGTGACGGGCACAGCACGACAAATTCGGTGCCCAGTGGGGTTTATGCCGGACGGGTTCCGACGGCTGCCACTCCTGGGACGCCAGCCAACATTTGGATCCATTTGCGGGGTGGAACTGCAGGAATGGCCGGTTCAATCTGCGTCGACAATGACGGCACTGGGCCAACAAGTGGCGCGGCATCCTGTTCCGATTTCGATGGATTCGCCGAGTCGAACTACAAGCTGCGTTTCTCATCCACCGTCGAGCCGATAGGGGTCGTACAGCAAATCGGTGCCCAGGCTCGCTTCGGGCTCTTTGAATTCAAAGGGGCTGGCGATGGAGCGCGCATGCTCGTCGGAGCGGGGTCGCGTCAAGCCATCAATTTTAGCGGCTCGACGGTAGAGACCTTCAATACCAATTCGGCGGCGATCCTGGATGCGCTAAAGGAATCTTCTCCCTCGACCTGGACCCCTCTGTCCGAGTCTCTGTATGAAGCTGCCCGCTATATTGCCCAGATCAATTCCACGTTCGACCCCGCTTCCTATGTCTATCCCATTGCCTTTGCCGGAGGCGTTTCAAACGGCGTGGCCTTCGGGGCGAATGGGGTGGGCTCAATAGGAGCGCCTGAAATCACCGCGCTGACCGGCGCCGAAACCTGCACGGCCGGGGCCGGCTACATCACCAACGCCTGCGGACGGGATCCGTACTTTTTTGGGAGCAACCACACGCCCCCTTGGGCGACGACGTCCACCCAGGTCCGCTGCTGTAAAACGTTCGTCATCATCGTGACGGACGGAGAACCGACGCAGGATACGAACATTCCAGCAGGGATACAGGATTATGCGCACGGGCACCATGGGGTTCACTGTACGGGAACGGATGTGAGCAGTCCTACGGCTCCCATCAATACAACATGTAACGCCCACCAGGCCACGACCGCTCCCTACTTGATCGGCACAAGTCCTGCCGCCACTGCAACTTCAGGCGAGCACAAGACGGACTACGCGAGCAGTGGGAACCACTATCTGGATGACGTGGCCTATTGGGCGCACACGACTGACCTCCGGCCCTGCAACGGAACCGCCCCAACCCTGACCGATGGGACAATTGCCGGTCTGAGCCCCGCAGTGACAGGCCATTGTTTGGATGGGCTCCAAAACATTACGCTCTACACATTCTTCGCCTTCGGCAATATTGCGGGCAGAGAAATCTTGATGCACACGGCCCAACTGGGTGGGTTCGAGGACAGCAACAACAATAACCTTCCGGATCTGGTGACTGAGTGGGACAAGGTGATCAATGCGACCGGCGCGCTGGGCACCGACGGAATTCCCGATAACTACTTCGAGTCCTCCAACGTGGAGGATTTACAGGATAGATTGATGGCCACCATTACGGCAATCTTGCGGAAGAGTTCGTCCGGAACGGCCATTTCCGTGTTGGCCACCTCTGCCAGCGGTGAAGGGAGCGTCTATCAAGCCTACTTCTACACCAGCTCCGTCGGGCAGGGTGGAGCCAATGTGAAATGGAGCGGGTATGCGCAGGGGCTGTTTATCGACCATCTGGGGAATTTCCGAGAAGATACGGATGGGGATGATAAATTAGTCTATGAAAACGATTACATCGTGAAGACCCGGTACGATAACAATAAGGCCAGTCTCACCTATGGGACAGTGCTGGTCGACAAGTACGGTGATACTAACGGCGATGGGAGCGCCGACAGTGCGACGCCGACAATCCCGGGCCTGGGACTGAAAGATATCCTTCCCTTCTGGGAAGGGGGCCAACAGCTGGCCAACACCGCCTCCACGGCGAGAAACCTGCTCACATGGGTGGACTCCAACAACGATGGACTCGTGCAGGCCGGCGAGCAGATGCAATTCAGCACCTTGAATTCGCCAACGTTGGGTCAGTACCTAAGAGCCGGCGCCGCCCCCTATACGGCGGATAACATCATCAATTTTGTTCGCGGGGATGAAATCGCGGGGCTTCGCACGCGTCTGCTGGAAGTGCCGCTCGGCAGCGGCACCTACAAAGTGTGGAAATTGGGCGACCCCATCCACTCGACGCCCACCATTGTGGCCGCGCCGCACACGAACTACGATCTCATCTATGGAGATGTTTCCTACACGGCTTTCTATACCAAGTGGCAGAATCGCCGTCAGGTCGTCTACGTCGGCGCGAACGACGGGATGTTGCACGCCTTCAACGGAGGGTTCTACAACAAGAGCGACGATCCTTGCACGACGACCGTCACAGAACATGGCTACTATACGAAACAGTACTTCGCCCCAACTGCTCCGTGCCCAAAAGTCGATTCGGGGACGGCGTTGGGCAACGAGCTCTGGGGGTTCATCCCCTATCAACTCCTGCCGCAGTTGCAGTGGTTGACGAGGGCCGATTACACCCATGTCTACTACGTGGATCTCAAACCCACGGTGGCGGATGTGCGGATCTTCCCTGTGGACGCAGACCATCCGAACGGCTGGGGCACGGTTCTGATCGGGGGATTCCGCATGGGAGGGAGCTGTGCAAACTGTGCGTCCGGCACGGGGGCTCCTCCGATGAAAGTCACAATCAGCGGGACGGACAGATATTTCTACAGCGCATACTTTGTGCTCGATATCACCAATCCGGATGTCGACCCCAAACTCCTCTGGAGCTTCAGCGATCCCGGGTTGGGGCTTACGACCAGCATTCCGTCGGTGATCCGTGTGAGCCCGAAGTCGGAAGCGGACAAGACCAGTAACACCAACGCGAAGTGGATGGTCCTGTTCGGTTCTGGACCGAACGGCTATGGGGCAGACATGCCTGCCTCCGCGGAGCAATTAGCCTACCTGTATGCCGTGGACTTGAAAGTCGGGCCTGGGGCCTTGAATTCGGAGGTGTCGTTTGCGAAGGGGACCAAGATGCCGGTCGGCACCGATAAGGCGTTTATCGGTAACATTCAGGCGCTGGACAGGGATTTCGACTACCGCCACGACGTCGCCTATTTCGGGAGCACGCTCAATGACGGAACTCTGCCCTGGAGGGGCAAGATGTATCGGTTGACCATCGGTTGTGCTAATGCCCCTTGCGGCACCGCTGATAACACCTTGACCTGGGGTGTTGCCAGCGGAGTCAATCGAGCACCCACGGAGATGCTCGATACCTTCAATGACTACAACGCGTCGAGCGGAGTAACGAGGGAAATGGGGCCGATAACGGACGCACCGTCGGTGACGGTCGACGATGCCAATAAGGTTTGGGTCTTCTTCGGAACAGGCCGCTACTTGAGTAACTCCGACAAGACCAACACTGAGCAACAGTACCTGTTCGGAATTAAAGACAACGTGATGAACTCAGGGTGCACCCAGACAAGCACCACCAATTGCAATACCGCCAGTCTGGTGAATACCACGAATGCGGTGGTCTGTGTCGTCTGTGCGCCTGGGACGAACCAAATGACGGATTCTAACAATCCTGCGCTCACTAGTGTCACCACAGGAGCCAACTCAATGGTGGGGCTGGTCCAGAACAAGGATGGATGGTACGTCAAGCTGGCCACTGCGGCCGGCACGGCGGCAGAGCGGTCGGTGTCCAGTCCCGTCGTGCTCGCTGGAGCGATATTTTTCCCGACGCTCATTCCCACGAACGATTTCTGCGCTTCGACGGGGACGAGCTATCTCTACGCGTTGTATTACAAGACCGGATCGGCGTACCCGACTCCGATCATCGGGACCAGCGCCTCCGGTGCGAATACGAACAGCAGCACGAGGATAAGTCTTGGCGACGGAGTGGCCTCGCAAGTCGCTGTCCATATCGACGGAACCGGGACGGCGAATGGTTCCAGTGCCGGAGGAGCCGCAGGTGGGCCGCCGATCAAGGCCTGTAGCCAGATGAGCACAGGGAGCAGCACTTGTATAGATGCAAATGCGCCGAATCCTCCCTGGAGTCGGTATATGTCTTGGGAGCGTGAGCGAAGGTGAGTGAAGGTTAAATAGAGCTGGGAGGGACCAGCGTCTTGGTTCCTCCCGGCTCAATCAGCAGAGATGAGGTCGTGTCTAGCAACAAACGGGATCGTCGCGTCGAGTGATGTACACAAGATTCCTCCCATCGCTATGTGTTGTTCTTCCACTCCTGTTCATCGGGTGTAACTCAAGTTCTGCTCCGGGCGACGGGTCCTCTTCTCCAAGTGCTGCCCCCCCCCAGCACCTTGCGACTATCCGTCTAGCGACAATTACCCCGGACCCCATTACGCTGAGCGAGACGGTCAAGGTGATGATCGAGACTGATGATGGCCAGTCCGATACGGCTGGATTTCGGTACCAGTGGATGATCAACGGTGACCCCCTCCGAGATCAGACGGGACCCACGCTGATACCGAGCATGTTAAAGCGTGGTGACCGTGTGACGGTCGACCTTGTACCCACGAGCGGCACGGTTCAAGGAACTCGTTACCAGGCGGGGCCCGTGGTGGTCGGCAATAGCCCCCCCGTCGTCACCCATATATCCATCGAGCGGCCAGCTGACCCGCACGCTCCGGTCTTTGCGAAGATGGAAGTCGGCGATGCAGATCGGGATGAGATGCAGTTCGACTTTCGTTGGTGGCGCAACAACAGAGTAGTGAAACAGGGGCCGGAACAAACGTTGGATACCGCGGGATTTCAGACCAAGGATACGCTTGAGGTGGAAGTGACCCCGCGGGACCAATCGTCTGTCGGGAAGCCGGTTCATTCCGAAGGGGTCTATGTCGGCAATAGTCCTCCAAAGATTGTCTCTGCCCCAGCGGTGCTCATCGGCCGCGAACGATACGAGTATACGGTGAAAGCTGTCGATGCAGACGGCGACCCACTCAGTTTTCTACTGGAAGTGGCGCCACCGGGGATGGTGATTGACAAAGAAACAGGGCATCTCGTCTGGCAGATTCCCCCGGACCAACTTGGCAGCCATCGAGTTCGCATCGTTGCTGAAGATGGGCAAGGGGGAAAAGCCTTTCAGGAATTCGACTTCCCCCTCCCTGCTCCCGGCAAGCCTGCTAAACCCGAAGGCGCATGAGAGCGTCCGCCCAGCTCAATCATTTCTTCTGCTTGTCACACCTTTCCTTAGTTTGCTAGAATCACCCCACTATCGCTGCAGGGAGGGAGCACGCCTTAGCGCTTGTGCGTAAACTTAAACTCAGAGAAGGCACCAATACCGCTGTTCTGTTCGGGCACCACGACCGGCACCTCAAGCTGATCGAAGAAGACCTCGGTGTGCGCCTCTCGGCGCGCGGCGAAGAACTCACCCTCGACGGTACGCCAGACGCCACTCGCCATGCGGAACGCGTCCTCACGGAACTCGCCACCCTTGCCAACGACGGGATGGTCCTCCAGCCGGACGACATTACCCACGCCTTGAGCGCGCTCCGGCAGAGTCCCGAGACACCGATCAA
>Ga0315286_10008399_pt1 | contig 10157 bp, 9 predicted proteins | sample YL17G10_0_MG_FD_205038 | JGI IMG/M metagenome (GOLD analysis project Ga0315286, IMG submission 205038) | Sediment microbial communities from Yellowstone Lake, YNP, Wyoming, USA - YL17G10_0 | ecosystem: Environmental > Aquatic > Freshwater > Lake > Sediment | place: USA: Wyoming | collected...
CTGAATCATAAACCACGTATTCGTAGACCGATTTCTTCACCTGTAGAGCGTTGAGGTAGTTAATCAACTCTTCGTTCTTGAAGAGCAGCATCTCCCACTCGGCCTCTGAGCCGCTCCCAGGAATCCGCTCGTACTTGATGCCATCGACCAGCAGGCGGTGCAGCTCGTACTTGAGGATTGACGCGACAGCATCCATGAAGAGCTGGGGGTTGTTGAAGAAGTTGCTGAGCCTTCCCGACTCCTTGAGAATGCGCACCAGGGTAGAGCGAGTCAGTTCGGTTTCATTTTGGAGGTAAGCCAGCAGGTCAGGCAGAGGACGGTCGCCATAGCTCGCCGGCTCCTCGGCCACGCTCATGGCCGTGGCGCTCACGCCGCCCTTGGTCACTCCGAGCTGCCCGGTGCTGACGTGAATCTTGGGAACCTCTATCTTCTCCATATGCTTCAGGGTGTCTACCGCCCGCTGAACCAGCTTGTCGGTCTCGAACTCCACCCGATAGGTTGTCTTGGGCTTTATCCGGCTCCAAAGAGCCTCGAACTCGGGGCTTACCTGGACCTCCTTGTGTAGGCGGTTGAGACCTTCATCCTTATCCTTGCGGATGTGGCGCTCGATCTGGTACGCGGCCAGCAGGTCAATTACGGCTGGCGCAAGGTCACGGTGTGCTTTAGGCAACTTCAATACGAAATCCGGGCGTTTGGGATCGAACGCTGGCTGGATACGGCCTTCGAGGTCGAGCATCTTCTGGGTAACCAGCGAGGCGCGTATTTCCTCAGCGGCCTCCCGGCCGATGGGTTGCTCCACGCCATCAACCACCCGAAACAGCTTGGCCAGGGCGGTTATGGGCACCTTGCCGAAGATAACTCCGCAGTCCTCCTCGTACTCGGTCTGGAGGGCGCGGGCGAAATCTTCATAGCTCTCGTTGGCCATGACATAGAGCTTGTTCACCGACTCGTCAAAGACACGTAGGCCGTTCTGGTCCACCGGCAGGCGCAGGCCACGCCCAATCTCCTGCCGCTTCTTCATGGCGCTCTGCGTTTCATTGAGTGTGCAAATCTGGAAGACGTTCGGATTATCCCATCCCTCGCGCAGGGCGGAGTGGCTGAAGATGAAGCGCAGCGGCTCGTCCAGAGACAGCAGGCGCTCCTTGTCTCTCATTATCAGGTTGTAGACCTCATCATCCGCTTGGGTGTCGCCGCGCGTGTCCTTGAGCACGCCTCTCCTGTCCTGGGCAAAGTAGCCATTGTGAAGCTTCTCAACGGGTTGCTTGAGCCAATCCAGCGCCTGGAAACGGGCGTCTTTAGCCATCTCTGCCAGGACCGACTCAAGACACTCGGCAAACTTGCCTTTCAGCGGCTTACCGCCTGTGTCGTAGTCCCGGTAGTTGGCCACGCGGTCAACAAAGAACAGGCTGAGCACCTTGATGCCGCGCTCCCGCGTCCGCACTTCCTTCTCAAGGTGCTTCTCCACAGTTTTCTTGATCTGGACCCGCCACACATCCTCGCGCAGACCGCCGGATTCCTCTCCCAGGCGCAGAGTCCGGCCGCTATCAAAGCGGATGAACTCGGCTCCCGGTTCAGCATTGATCTCGGCCACCGAAAAACCGTCTTGGTAGACGGCCCGCTCGTTGGACAGGGCGTAAAGATCGGTGCCGTTCTTGACGGTGACCAGTTTCTCCTTTGGCCCGTCAGGCGTCTGCACGTGTATGCGCAGCTTGGCCTTGATTCCGTTCTTGTAGTCGATCTTCTCCACTCGCACAAAGGCGTCGTTCGCGGCGCCGTCGGCCTTGGCGTTGGCAACCACGATTTGCTTGACCAGCTTCAGCTCGAACGCCCGCACCGGGTCAAGCCGATAGACTAGGTTATAGGGGTTGCGGTGAGTGGCGGAGTAGCGCAGTGTGCACAGGGGGTTGAGCGCCTTGATGGCCTCCTGGGCCTTCTCGGTGTTATCCACGCTCTGCGGCTCGTCGATGATGACGATGGGCCGCGTTGCCTGGACGAACTCGATGGGCTGGCGGCCGGAGAGCCTGTCGTTCTCCTTGTAGATCACGTTGCTCTTCTGCTCTTCCTCTGTGCCGGTGAAGTTCTTGCGGAAGGCGTCGATGTTGATTACCAGGAGTTGCAGCGTATTGCTGACCGCGAACTGGCGGAGCCGGTTGACCTTCTTGGCGTCGTACACGAAATGCTCGAAGGGTAGGTTGTTGTAGATGGCGCGGAAGTGATCGGCCGTGATCTCGATGTTCTTGAGCACCCCCTCGCGGATGGCGACGCTCGGAACCACGATGATGAACTTCTGGAGTCCGTACCGCCGGGACAGCTCAAAAATGGTCCGCAAGTACACGTAGGTTTTGCCCGTCCCCGTCTCCATCTCCACGGAGAAGTGCGGGCAACGACGGGGGGTGTTTGTTGCCGGGTCAGGCAAATCCCAGGCTTCCAAGGCTGTCGTGTCGGCCGTCTCGATGTCGTTGCGGGTCTGTACTGCGCGGGTGTTGGTGAGGAGTTTCTCTTCGGCCAGCAGCAGGCGGTTGCCCACGCCCATTTCAGTGCGGGCCTGTCCGCCGAAGAGTTCCCCCCAAGCCCCAACATTGATCACGCTGTACTCCGGGGCGCCTTGGGGCTGCCCAGCGAACAGGTCGGTCACGGCTGCAACGGCGTCAAGCTGAAAGGGCTGGTTGGCATCAAACTGGAGTTTCATCAGGCGCCCCTCACACCGTCTTGAAGCTCGTAACGCCCTTGGTCTTGAAAATCTGAACCGCGTTGGCCTTGAGTTGGTCGTTGCCGGCAAAGCCTTCATCCAGACAGACCACGCGCTGCGGTTTCCGCTCGGCCATAGCCCGGACAAGCTCGGTCGTCAGCTTCCGCTCCAGGCAGATGAAGAGCGCCCCTCCGGCCGCGCTGTACACAGTCTTCTCCGCCAACTTGACTGCCTCGACCGGAGTGGTGGGAGGAAAGCCGCTCTTGAGAAGTATTTCGTAGAGGATGTCATCGTCCGTGCGCCCTTCGCGGATATGATCAACATGCAGCTCAAGCTGTTTCTCCAATGCCGCAGCCTCGTGTGCAACTTGGGCGTCCCATGCCTTGAAGTTGGACTCAGCCAGCTTGAAAACTCGGAAGCCGCGGTCTTGGGTCGGTGCTCCGGCAACCGGCAATGGACTGGCCTCGGACTCACTGAGCTTCTTTATCACGCGCCGGACACGTTCTTTGGCTATATCCGCAATCGTCTTATAACCCGCCTTGGCAGCGTCAGTGTTCTCCGCGCAGGGTTCCGGCAATTGGATGAGGATGAACTTGCGGTTGCCGCCATCCTGCCTATTCAGATCGAGCACAGCATGGCCGGTGGTGCCGGACCCGGCGAAGAAATCAAGCACTAGCCCATCTTTCGGCTCACACAGTCCCACAAGGTACTTCAGCAGAGAGGACGGTTTGGGGTAGTCAAAATATTGATTCCCATCAAAGATCGCCTTAAGCTCCTTGCTGCCAGCAGCGGTAGTCGCAACTTCCTCTTGGGAAAGAATGGAGTCAACTGCCGATTCGGTTTCGCGCCCCGCCTCGATTACTCGGTATGCCTCGTATTTGCCATCGTCCCTTAGCTCAAACTTAACACAGCCTTCCGTGATGAGTTTAGCCATCTTCTCTTTGCCAACTCGCCAACGACCATCCGTACCGTTCGGCTTAACCGGAAACACAGGCACTCCGTTAGGGCCAGGAACATCGTAGTACATTGAGGGCCTGTCTTCCCGCCTATCTCCTTGCCCCCATTGGCGGAGCCGCTCCTTCCCGCCCTCGCTCACCTTTACGTCTCGCCGGAACTCCAGCAAGTCAGCGGACTTGGCATAGGCGACCACGTACTCATGTATCGGTGCGACCTGATCCGCCGTTCCACCTTTGCCAAGACGAGATCGCCACACGAACTGGGCAACAAGATTCTCCTCGCCAAACAACTCGTCGCACAGTTTGCGCAGGTTGGGTGCCTCTACGTCATCAATCGAAATGAAAATCACCCCGTCTTCTCGCAGAAGATTCGTAGCCAGGTACAGCCGCGGATACATCATGTTCAGCCACTTGGAGTGGAATCGGCCGTCAGCTTCGGTGAGATTACTGAACTTCCGCCCCTCGGCATCCACCTGCCCCGTGTACTCCAGGTAAGTCTGCAAGGACTCAGTGTAGTTGTCCGGGTAGATGAAGTCGTTGCCGGTGTTGTAGGGCGGGTCAATGTAGATCATCTTAACCTGGCCCAAGTACGATTTCTGGAGGAGCTTGAGGACTTCCAGGTTGTCGCCCTCGATGATCAGGTTCTCGGTGGTGTCGAAGTTGACGCTTTCCTCCGGGCAAGGTCGCAGGGTGCCCAGGCTCGGTGCCTGAATGGTCTTGAAGCAGTCGGCCTTGCCCGGCCAGTTCATACCATAGCGTTCTTTGCCAACATCCACAGCCTCGGCCAGCGCCAGCCGTAGCCGGTCAAAATCCAGCTTGCCGCCCTCTGTGCGGATCTCGGGGAATAGCCGAAGGAGTTCTTGTCGCTTGTTTTCGCCAATGTCATGCGAGCACAGGTCAAGTTTTTCTGGTAGAGCCGTGTCAGCCATGTCCATGCCCCGGCGTGCTGCAAAAAGAAGGAGCGCCAACCGGCCGCTTCCGTTACGCAGGCCCTTCACGGCCTCCTACGCGAAAGCAAGCACGGCGGCGCCCCAGCGGGGCGCCCGTCCGGTGCCTTGCCGTCTCGCGTAGGTTCCCGGCCTCGCGGCCGAGAGTGAAGGTTTGCGTAACGAGACACCAAAGCTCGAATCGAGCAATGGCTAGAATGTCTTGGCCAGTTTACGTCATGCGGTTCCCTCTGTCCCTGCGCCCGGCCAGCCGGGCCGGACGCCTCTTCGCCCGCAGAGCATATCCCGCCGCCCCCCGGCGGTCAAGTCCCTGGAAAGATAAAGGGTCCTGCCCCTTTACTTCTTTACTTTACTTCAGGAACTCATCGAGGGCCCGGAGCAGCTCGCGGGCCTCGGCGAAGGTCAGCAGCCGCAGCGCCTCCGCCAGGCTGACCCAGACAGTCTCGGCGACCTCCGGGTCGAGCGCGCCGGCCGGTCCGGCCTCATCCGGCGCCCGCGCCGGCAGATAGACCGCCTCCTTCTCGATGCCGCTGCCGGGCAACTCATAGCGCAGCGCGCGGACGAAGCCGGGCACCACCTCCAGGTCGGCCAGGCCGGTTTCCTCGGCCGTCTCCCGCCGGGCGGCGGCCAGGTCGGTTTCGCCGGGCCGGACGTGCCCCTTGGGGAACCCCCAGGCGCCGTGCCGCCGGCTCTGGACCAGCAGGTACTCGCGCCGGCCGCCGCGCTCGCGAAAGACGACCAGCCCCGCCGAGCGCTCGCGGCTCATGGCTGGCGCTCGCCGGCGACCCGGGCCATGGTCGCCAGGTGGTGCGCCCGGCGGGCCGGCTCGGGCAGCCGGCAGCCGGCGGTCGCGGAAAGCACGACGCGCGCGGCGCCCTCCAGGTCCACCAGGTGCCCGACCGAAACGTACACCGGCTTCACCCCGTCGCGGGTGCGCAGGGCCAGGCCGATGACCTCGCCCCGGTCAAGCAGCGCCCGCCGCGCGCCGCGCCTCCGGCCCGGCGGCCGATGCTCGCCGACCAGCACGCTCTTGGCGCAACCGATGGTGGGCAGGCCCAAGTGCAGGCCCAGGTGGCAGGCAATCCCGAACCGGCGCGGATGCGCGCGCCCCTGGCCGTCAACCAGGACCGCCTCGGGCCGGCGGGAGAGCCGCGCCAGGCACTCCAGCAAAGGCGGGGCCTCCCGGAAGGAGAGCAACCCGGGCACGTAGGGCATCCGGGGTTGCCCGGTCACGACGTGCTCTTCGAGCGTCTCGACTTCCGCGGAGCTGCGGGGCGTGCGCCCGGGCAGCCGACAGAGCACCACCGCGGCGTAGAGCTTGTCCTCCCGGCGCGAGTAGCCGCAGTCCACGCCGGCCACCAGCCTCGGCCGGCCGGCCAGCCGCCGCTGGCGGACGCGCGCGGCAAGCCTGCTCTGGAGCGCCATGGCCTGGGGGATGGGCAGCGTCCAGGGGTGGAGGGCGCGGATCCTCACGGCTGGCGCCGGGGCCTACTTCCGTCCCGGGGGCGGCTCGGCCAGGAAGGGAATGCTGCTCAGGTCCAGCTTGGGGTCGGCCAGCGTGCCGGTCAGCCGCGCGGTGACCTCGACGTCGCCGCCTTCGTAGATGCTGGGACGGCCCGAGCGGTCCTTGCTGCTGACCGCCAAGTCCTTGAAGGCCACCTTGATGGGCTGATCCAGGACGCCGCCGGCCGGCCTCTGCAGCTCGGCGGAAAGGGTGAAGCGCCCGCGGAGGAAACGGGTGTTGCCGCGCTCGGCCAGCAGCGGGTTGAGCTCGAAGCAGTCCCCGGAGGCCACCAAGGCGGCCGGTTCGCCCGAGCCGCCGCCGTTCAAGGCCGCCAGGGGGCCTGGATCCTGACCTTGCCGTGGGTGATGGTGATGGTGTCCAGCCGCCCCTTGCCAAGGTCGCCGGAAGCCACCAGCCGGTCAACGGCCACCACCGTCCCGGCGGCCGAGCCGATTTGCAGGTCCGCGATGTGCATCTCGTTGCCGGCGACGCGCACCCGGGCAATCGAGCAGGGCTGCCCCGTCGCCTTGCTGATGTAGCTGACGATCAGGCGCTTGAGGGCCCAGTTCTTGAGCGGGTTGATGCTCAGTCCGACGGCCGTCCCCAGCAGGATGACGCCGGCGGCCAGCAGCGCATAGCGCCGGGCTTTGGGGGACACGGGCTCAGCTCACAAACTGCGCGCCGACCTCGTACCTGGTCCCCACGCGGCGGCAGCGGACCACCCGGACCATGGCGTTGACGGTTATGCGCGTGCCGCCCCGGGCGGCGGCCGTCGGATTGCTGGCGATGGCCACGGCAGCCAGGGAGTCGGGCCGCAGGCGCTGCCACGAGTAGAAGCGCAGGCCGCCGGCGGAGATGTCCCGGACCTCGCCGCGCCGCGAGGCGGCGTCCTCGCCGGGCAGGCGGAAGGCCAACTCCAGCCGCACCAGGTGGCGCTTGCTGCGGCGCCGTTCGGCGGACTCGAACTTCCGGGTGGGCAGCGGGGCGAACCGGGCGCCGACCTGCCAGACCTGCTCGGCCTGCCGGCAGTGGACCACCTCCAGGTACATCTCGCCGCCGAAATCCAGGCCGGAGGCGCCCCGGCGATGAACGCTGGCCTGCAGGATCTCGCCTACCCGGAGCTCCCGGGAGGCGCTGAAGCGCAGCCCGCCGCGGGACAGGTCGCGCACCCGCCCCACCAGCGGAGTCGGCCGGCCGGGCGGGCGGTAGCGGATGAGCAGGTCGGCCTCCTGGCGCTCGAAGACGCGGCGCTCCGCGCCCGAGGGAGCGCGCACGCGCCTGGAAGCGGAAGCGGAAGCGTCCTCCGACAGCCGCGCCTCCAGGCGGGTCAGCAGCCGGTCAAGCTCCTGGACCTTCTGCCGTTCGGCGGCGGCGCGCTGGCGAAGCCGCTCCGGACGGGACGGGCCGAGGTCAGCCACGCGCGGGCTGCTTCCGGCGCCGGCCGGGGGCGCCGCCCCCCAGCCGCTTCAGGACGGCGGCGGTGAAGGCGGTGGTGGCCAGCGGCTTGACGCCCTGCATCTGCCGGGCGAAGTCCTGGGTCACCTGGCGGGCGGCGAAGCACCCGGCCAGGGCGCGCTTGACCAGCGCGGCGGCCTCGGTCCAGCCCAGGTACTCGAGCATCATCACCGCGCTCAAGACCAGCGACCCGGGATTGATCACGTTCTTGCCCACGTACTTGGGCGCGGTCCCGTGGGTGGCCTCGAAGACCGCCAGGCCGTCGCCGAGGTTGGCGCCCGGGGCGATGCCCAGCCCGCCGACCTGCGCGGCGCAGGCGTCCGAGAAGTAGTCGCCGTTCAGGTTGGGCATGGCCATCACGTCGTACTCGGCGGTGCGGGTCAAGACCTGCTGGAACATGTTGTCGGCCAGCCGGTCCTTGATGACCAGCCGGCCCTCGGGGGCTTGGCCGCCGAGCTTCTCCAGCACCTCGGCCTCGGTAATGGTCTGAGCGGCGAACTCGCGCTCGGCCAGGGCGTAGCCCCACTCGCGGAAGGCGCCCTCGGTGTACTTCATGATGTTGCCCTTGTGCACCAGGGTCACCGAGCGGCGCCGGTATTTCAGGGCGTACTGGATGGCCTTGCGCATCAGCCGCTCGGTGCCGAAGCGGCTGATGGGCTTGATGCCGATGCCGGAACCCTCGCGGACGCTGGCGCCCAGCTCGCTCTTCAGGAAGGCGCGGAGCTTCTCGGCCTCGGGGGAGCCCGCCGGCCACTCCAGGCCGGCGTAGACGTCCTCGGTGTTCTCGCGGAAGATGATCACGTTCATGTCTTGCGGACGCTTCACCGGGCTGGGCAGACCCTTGAAGTACTCCACCGGGCGCACGCAGGCGTAGAGGTCCAGCACCTGGCGGAGGGTGACGTTGAGGCTGCGGTGGCCGCCGCCGATGGGGGTGGTCAGCGGGCCCTTGATGGCCACCCGGTACTTCCTGATGGCCTCGAGCGTCTCGGCGGGCAGGAGTTCCTGGCTCGCGGCCACGGCGGCGTCGCCGGCCAGGCTGGGAAGCCAGGCGACCCGGCGGGCTCCGCGGTAGGCCTTCCCGACGGCGGCGTCCACGATCTGGCGCATGGCGGCGGCGATCTCCGGGCCGACCCCGTCCCCGGCAATCACCGGGATGATCGGGTTCTCCGGCACCACCGGCTCGCCGTCCCTGAAACCGATGATGGCTCCGTTGGCGGGCTGGTCAGCCATGAGTTCGGGCTCCTTCCCCGTTCAAGCCGCGCGGGCGCTCCTGGGCCGCGCCTTGAACCGGGGATTCTAGCTGTCCGCCGGATGTCCGCAAGGGCGCATGAGCCGGGGGCCGGAAGGAGCCCAAGGCGCTTGGCGACGGCAGAGCGGGACGGCGGTCGGGGGCTACTCCCCCTCACCGCCCTCGCCGCATATCTCCTTCTGAGCCGAGGTAGCCGGCTTGGCAAATGCCTCCCAACAGTACCCGATCGTAAACAAGATTATCCCTCCGACGCCCAAGAAGAACGCCGGGTAATCCCAATGGCGGACGTACCAACAGGAGATGTCGAAGATGTAACCCACGAAGCCAAGAATCACCCCAATGAGTCCTGCGGCAGCCGCACTGACGCTCCCGATGAGCATCAGGGTTCGGGGCCAGCTTCGTGCTCTTCGGCACTTGATTGTGGCCCCAACAGCTATCAGCACGATACAGCAAATGACGATTAACTGCGGTAAGATTTCCAGGAATATCCTGGACAGTGGCAGTTGAGCAGCCACGACAAATCTCAATACCAAGGCCATCACGATGCCCTCCCCAAGAGGAACGCCGGTGAGCCTCTCCGGGATCGGCTCTTACCCGCCCAGCTCCTTCACGGCCTCCTCGGCGGAGTCGGCCATGGTCAGGACTGCGGCCAGGCCGGAGAGCTCGAACGACCGCTTGGCCACCGGCGGCGCGCCGGCCACAACGAACCTCCCGCCGGCCTGCCTGAAATGAGCGTTGTAGTAGCCCACCAGGGCCACTACGTAGCTGGTCAGCCGGACCACCCCGGACAGGTCCAGCACCGCCTGCGGAGCCGGCCGCCGGTCGAGGATCTCGTCCATGACCGCCTTGAAGTCCCCGATCTCCTGGACCTCCAGGTCCCCGGTCATGGCCACCACGGCGACCTTGCCGCGTTCGTTGGTCTTGAGCTCCATGGCCGACATGCTGATCACCTCGCCTGCGCTGCGCGGCTACTAGCGGCGCGGGCCGCCGCGCCCTCCGTGGCCGCCCCGGCCGCCGTGGCCTCCCGAGCCGCCCGAACCGCCCGAACCGCCCGGGCCGCCCGGACCGCGCGGCGGACGGCCGTCTGGGCCGGCCGGCTGCGCCGCCAGGCCTTCAGGCACGGGCAGCAGCGCCTTGCGGGACAGCTTCAGGCGTCCGGTGTCGTCAATGTTGATGAGCTTGACCTCGACGCTGTCGCCGATCTTGACGTGAGCGCTGATGTCCTTGACGAAGCTGTAGTCCCATTCGGAAACGTGCAGCAGGCCGTCGGTGCCGGGCATGATCTCGATGAAGGCGCCGAACTCCTTGATGGTCCGCACCGTGCCCTTGTAGACCTTGCCGACCTCCGGCTCGGCGG
>Ga0315286_10008400_pt1 | contig 10157 bp, 12 predicted proteins | sample YL17G10_0_MG_FD_205038 | JGI IMG/M metagenome (GOLD analysis project Ga0315286, IMG submission 205038) | Sediment microbial communities from Yellowstone Lake, YNP, Wyoming, USA - YL17G10_0 | ecosystem: Environmental > Aquatic > Freshwater > Lake > Sediment | place: USA: Wyoming | collected...
GCTTCTTTACAAACAAAATTTTTTTTATTAGAAATTAAAGATCTAAGAAGAATTTCTGATTCATATCCCATTATTTCAGGGTATTTTTTATAATGTTTGAAAAAAAATCTTTGTTCAACAAATCTTCCTCCTCCATGAGGAGCTTTTACTTCAGATGAATCTACATCTCCAGAACAAATAACTATTTCGGGATTTTCTTCAAATACTTTTAATATTTTCTCTGAGTAGTCTTTCTCATAAATTACATCACCTGCTCCAATCATATGAAAATCATAGTCTTTCTTTAAACACATATTCCATAATTTAGGAATTCGTGAATAGTCACGAGTCATACTATTTGTATGTATAATTTTTAAAAAATTAGGATATTTCTTTACAAATTCTTCTAAAATTTCACCTGTTTTATCTGAAGAACCATCATCTACTACAATGATCTCTTTTGGAGGATATGTTTGATTAATTATACTATTTATCACATCTGCAATAGATCCTTCAGAATCCCTAACACAAAAAAAATGATAATACGTCTTCATAATATCCAAACCAAATTGTCATTTCTTCATTATTCTTGCAGGATTTCCAATAACTGTCACATTCTTTGGAACATCTTTGGTAACTACTGAACCCATTCCTAAAACTGAATTTGTTCCTATTTTTGTACCTTCCCTAACTGTAACAGACATAGCTATGTGAACATTATCCTCTATAATACAACTTCCTGCTATCAATGAATTTGCAATTACTAAACAATTTTTGCCTATCTTCACATTATGAGCTATATGAACAAGATTATCTATTTTCGTTCCTGCACCAATTATTGTGTTCTCAAGTGTACCTCTATCGATACATACATTAGCTCCAATCTCAACATTATCCTGAATTTCTATTTCTCCTATATGTGGAAATTTATCTAATACTCCTTGATTATTTCTTTCAAAACCAAACCCATCTGCTCCGATTACAGTACCAGAATCTATTATCACATTTTTCCCAATAGATGTATTTCCATAAATCGTTACATTACTATTAATAAAAACCCCATCTGCAATATTTACATTTTTACCAATACACACATAATCTCCAATGTATACATTTTTTCCAATATTTTTCGTTTTGATAATTGCTGTTTTTTCTATACCTGTTTTCTTTTTTTGTTTCTCCATAAATTTTTGTAAACACCTTATAAATAATAATCTAGGTTGATTAGTAAATATTATAACTGATTTTGAATTTTTTATTTCTTTCTTTAAACTAGAATGACAAATAATTAATGAAGCCTTTGACAAATTTACAAACTTGAGACCTTTCTCTCCTAATGCAGAACAAAATGTCATATCACCTTTTTTTGCTAGTGTAATTGAATGAAATCCAGTTATATGTTCATTATTGTTATTAGAATTTAAAAAATTTCTAGTTTTTGTAAATGAAAGAATTTGATTAATAGTATACATGTTAACTGAATTCACTCCTCGGTGCATTAAGTGAAATTAATAATCTGTCTACCATTTTTTTATATTGTATTATTTCAAAATCTATTTTTTTAATTTGATCCATTTTTAATTGTTCTAATACACCATTCCTTGATTTTCCATCTCTAATCCACCATATGGGATGTGTTAAAATTTGTAATCTATCATATTTTCCGATATTTTTACACATACATTTCTCTCTCCAATACCTACCACTATCACTAATATACTTGAAAGTCTTTAACTTGCTAGAATAAGTAGAATCAATGAATCCAGATTTTTCTAAATTCACTTTAATCTTAAGAGTTTCTGATGGAATATGTGGAGAAACTGATTTAATTTTACTCCCTGTAATTTTTTCTAGCATCGCTACTTCATCTTTTATAAATTTTAATTGCTTAGCATTTGAATCAGGAAGAAAACTAGTGTCATAATGTAACCCAACTTCATGTCCTAAATCAATTATTTTATTAATTATGTTTGAATTATGTTTTGACATAACATTATAAAAATCACTGTGAGTAAGAACAAAATATGTAGAATTTAAAAAGTTTTTTGACTCTTGTACAGCTAAATCTAAAGCATATTCTAACGAAAAATCAACATCATGTCTCAAAAAAATTATTTTCTTTTTTGTTTTTATTTTATCAAAATTACCTAATTTTGCTATGAAAAAATTATCCTTTGAATCATTTAATACACTTAAATAATGTTGCAATGAAAATTCACAATTAAAATTCATTTTTGTAGAATAACTTTTTCCTATTCTTTCTTCCCAACCATTTCGCCATTTATCAAACTTTTTATTTGCTCTTGAATATTTTTTATATTTTTAATATCCTCTTCTGTAGGTTTTTCATTAGCCGCAATTTTAAGGATTAATTGAGACAGAACCAAATTTAGAGGAAATAATACTTCTTTGTGCCATCCTGGAGGTAGTTTGAAATAATATGGATGACTTTCTGCTAAAATATCCGCCTCTGAACTATATCCTCTAGATTTTTTGAAATGAAAATATCCAAATCCTATGAGCAATGGAATTCCAATTATTGACACAATAACAGCATACTCTACAAATGAAGTAAAAATCGACTTTAATACTGGTATCTTATCAATTGCTAAGTAATATGTTACTGTTAAAGTGTTAACTGCTGCAAAAATAAATGCAAAATAGGTTCCCCATCCTATTCTAAAATAATACCATAATCTAAAAAATACTCGCTTTGAGAACATTTTTTTCAATTTACTTCAATTAATTTGTCACACAACAAGTTATTTCATACACCATGAAATTATTTTGTATTTTTAAATAAATTTGATTGACACTTTATAGTAATTATTCATACCTTTTCCTAAAAAATAACAAAATATATCTTATATGAAATTAATTTGTTTTGTTTAAATAAATCGTATTCTATCAAATAATCTTATGAGAATTTTATTTGCAGGAAATGTTGCAAATACAGGATACGTTGCAGCAAAATTAATGAGAAATCATGGAATTGAAGCTTTTTTGTTAATGGAAAAAAATCCACCAGAAATCTACGATCCATTAAAAACAGATCCAACGTTAGAATGTAAATACCCTGATTGGATTTTATTTTTTGATAAAAGTAAACTTTGGTGGAAATTCAAAATAATACAAACAATGAGAAAATTTGATTTAATTCAAGCTCATTATGATTTATGTATTTTTGCCTATTTGTCTAGAAAACCATTCATTGCTCAAGAAATGGGTGATGATTTACGAGTATTAGCTTTTCAAAATTCACTTCGAGGAAGGTTATTACGAAAATCTTATAAAAAATCTAGAATATTTTTACATGGTGGATTTACTGCAATTAATCTGTTATCCAAATTAAAGATAAAAAATTCATTATTCTTTCCTTTGACATATGATGATTCTTTTTTTATTCCACAAACTTTTGTTGATAATCCGTTTAAAGATAAATTTGTTATTTTCCACCCTACAAATTTATGGTGGAAAAAAACAATAGATGTTCCGATAACTAAGGGTAATGATGTTTTAATTCATGGATTCGCTATTTTTATAAAAAAACATCCTGACTCGTTATTAGTAATTGTTGATCGAGGACCAGATGCTGAGGCTACACATGAGTTGATTGACTCACTTGGAATAGAAAATAATGTAATTTATCTTAAAGGACCTTTAAATTCTACAGATTTAAGAAAATACTACAATCTTTCTGATGTTATTGCTGACCAATTTGTTCTTGGCGATATTGGTCTAATTGTACGTGAAGCACTATCTTGTGGCAAGCCCGTAATTACATTTTATTACAAAGATCAATATCAAAATCTTTATGGTGATGAAATTCCCATACTTAATGCAAAAACCTCCGAAGATATTGTAAAACAGTTAGAATATCTGTCTGATGAAAAAATACGTAAAAATTTAGGCAAATTAGGTATTGATTGGAATAAAAAACATCATTCATCAAAAATTATTTCTCAAAAAATGATAATTTTGTATAAAGAACTTTTTCATGGGGGTGATATTTCCACAATAAAGCAAAAATTTTCTGTGCTTATTAACAATGAAATTTAAAATTATTTGATTGTACCATTACTGATTCCTTCAATATATAGATGAAGATCACTTTGGATTTTTTTATGCCGCTTTGAAGTTTTTACGAAGTCATATTTTATAAAATTTAATAGTGTACTTTCACGCGAAATTGGTTTCTCTGACCACCAAATTGGATGTGTTAGAATATACAAATTATTGTATCTGTCAATATGATTACACACACATCCTCTTCTCCAATTTTGACCACTATCGCTAAAATAAGTTGTATTTTTAAGAAGGCTTGAATTCATTGCATCAAAATATTCTGTATTGTCTCTTGCATTTATTCCGTGAGAGATACTTGGATTATCTTGTGCGATCGAAAATATTTTTTCACCAATGATGTTTTCTAAAATTTCTGACATTTTTTTTATCTGTAAATTAAGACGTAATTTTGATTTAGTAAAATTTGAATCATAGTGTAATCCAATTTCATGACCAAAATTATACATTTTTTTTATTATTTTTATATTTTCATTAGATAATGCATTGTAATGCATTCCTTGTAATAAAATAAAATATGTTGCTCTAATCCCTCTCTCATTTTCTTTTTTAGCAAGCAATAAGGCATGTTCAAGAGAAAAATCTACATCATGGCGTAAAATAACAAATTTTTCCTCTTTTCTTAATTTTTCAAATTCTTTTAGTGGGCCAATTTTATATTTACTGCTTGCATAATCAAGTATTTCAAAATAATGTCTTAAACTAAAATCACAATTAATGGAATTCATAATAATATTTCTGTAAATTAATCCTTTAAAACTAGATCTTTTACTTAAACATACTTTACTCATTAGTTAGTTTAATCTAAAATCAAAATATCAGACCAGAGCCTTACACGATATCACTTTTGATTATGATTATTGGAGAATGTTGTTCAAAGAAACTTTTTATTTAAACCGTTTCATGTTTTTTACTTATTTTTAATATTGATATCCTAAAACAATCAATTTGTCAAACAGTGACTTGATCTAAAATAAGTAGAAAAATTGATTGTGTTCCATTTGTCATTTTGATTTTGGATTCGTTTACAATTCCATATTCTTCATATAATTTTTTATATGGATGAATAAAATTATGATTAGATAATATTCCCTCTGTGTGTGTGACATCAATACTTAGAATGTATTTCTTTGACCATCCAACAATTTTTTTAATATACTCTTCAATATTTTCTGGTTTTACATGCATTAAAACCTCACTCCCAACAACCAAATCGTATTTTTGATCTGGTTCAAAATTTTCTATTGTTGATTCACTAAAATTGATATTGTCACAATCACAAAATTTTTGCGCATTGTTTAATTGTTCTACTGATATATCAAACGCTGTATAGTTGATTGGTTTAAAATTTTCATTTATTAGTTTTGTAATTCTTCCAAAGCCACAGCCATATTCTAGTACGGTTTGAAATTTTATTTTATTTAATTCATCTAAAAGTTTTGTTTCTTGTTTTTTAAAATCTTCGTTATATTTAAAATTAGTAAAATATGTCTTACCATGTTCTTTCCAATAATTGTGTGGTATGTATGTATCAGATTTTATAGTAAATTTTTTAATTTTATCAAAATTAATTTTCAATTGTTTATCTCAAAACTTCCCTCTCTTTATCAACCTTTTAGATAGATTAGACATTAAATCTGTTTTATATTTAGAAAAAATTTAATTATGGTCAATTATTCTAATTTAGTTACAAACTGATATTATTAATTTTAAAAAATCAATTAATTAATGATTATACCTTATAGAACATGAAATTACAGAAAAAATTATATACGAATTTTACTCAATCTTTATCCTCTATTCAATCCTATATTGATTTTAATAATGCCTATTTGTTTTCAAAATTATGGATGTTAATCCTTCTCTAAGAACGGTAGAGTGGAAAAACAACAAAGTAGTCATGATTGACCAGACAAAATTACCAAATCAACTAGTCTTTGTTGAATATGATGATTACAACCAAGTTGCAGATGCCATTAGAAATCTGATAGTAAAAGAGCACCAGCTATAGGCGTATCTGGCGCTTTTGGCTTGGCTCTGGCTGCTTTGCAAAGCAAGGCAGCTACAAAAGATCAACTCATCTCTGATTTGGAAAAAGCAAGAAAAATTCTATACGATACAAGACCAACTGCTGTAAATCTAAAATGGAGATTGGATAAAATTATGATAGTTGCAAACTCTGGAAATACGGTTGAACAAATAAAACAATCCGTAATTAATGAAGCCAAAAAAATGGCAGAAGAAGATATACAAATTAATAAAACCATGGGAAAATAATCTTATGTGCTAATTTCTTTGTTGTAACTGTTTTTCCACTGGTGATATTATGTATTCTTATCTTTAATATTTGTCTTTTTCAATAAAATTTTTACCCAATCCAAACAAATGCGGTTCTGCTTTGTTGGATTGTCTATTTTCTTTATTCTTTTTATCTAGTTGTGCTTTTGTTATCATTTCATTTAAAACACCAAAATTTGCAAGATTGTAACCATCCTCCTTGACTTTAAATTCTGATAATCCCAAATCTTTCATTCTGGTAAACATTTTTTTTGCATGAATAAAATCACACTTTAATAATTCCCTTGCCTTGAGAATGATGTCATTTTGCAAATATGAGTAATTTTCTGTCTTTCCATTTAAAACCAAATTTTTTACAAATAGAGTAATGTCTTCATCAAATTCTGGACCAGGATCATATTCAAATGATACAAAATCAAAGCCAGTTATTTTGATTACAAGATTAGTAATTTTGCCTTCTATATCTAAAATTATTTTCTCTACTCTTAATCTCTGCTCGAAATCTTTAGTAGTTTCCAGTAATTCTAACAATCTATCTTTTTGTTGTTCTAAATGTTCTTTTTGCTCCAGCACCCAAATTGCTGGCTTGATTTGATCTTTCTGAGTTAGTTCGGAACGCAAAAATTTTACATCTTGATTAATTGTATTTCTATTAACTTTTAACTCATGTGCAATCTTTATCGCTGAAAATCCCTTCTCAAAATACATGTTGTATACTTTATTCCTTCTATCATCTTGCTCATTTTTTGTATATGGACCACCTTGTTTTTGAGCAATTTCCATAATCTAGATACGAGCATTTCTCTTTTCTATGTACGTCTGAATTAATTTGACTTTGACTTGAATGGAAATTGACTAAAAATCAAAAACTGCCTAGTTCTGCATAGTTCTCTAATCTATTCTTCAATCAAAAATTATTTTTTCATTCGTATTTGGTGTGGAACCATCGATGTATATCATTGATGCAAAAGTTGATCTCTCAAATAACACATGCTTCAGATTGATCATCACTTGCCGAGAGTACCATCTTGGTGAAAGGTCGGTAGCTTAAACTCTAAAACATATTACAAAACCGTAAAGTATTATTCAAGTAAACAAGTACAAAGAGAATTATTGCAATACAGAATAATAATACAACAAGACGAAGACAGAATCTATATAGCAAAATGTCCGTCTTTACCAGGATGCATCTCCCAAGGGAAAACTAGAGCAGAGGTATTAGATAATATCAAAGATGCAATAAGCGGATATCTGGCAAGTCTAAAGAAACACAATGAACCAATACCGTCTATTGAAGAAGAATTGGTAGAAGTCAGTGCCTAGGATTCCAATAGTATCTGGCATCAAGGTTGTCAAGGCCTTAGCAAAGTTAGGTTATGAAACTGATCATCAAACCGGGAGTCACATAATCCTAAGACATAAGCAATATCCTTATCAGAAATTAACAGTACTTTTTATAAAGAATGAATGTCTATTCAAAGTATGCAGAGGCAAGATAAAGACCAAGAAGTAAGTCAAGAAATTGAGAAAATGATGGAAGACATCGATACAGGCAAGGTAAAGACTACTAGATTTACTGCTACTGAATTTCTTAAATTTGTAGACAAGACTGTTTCTGAATAAGTTTGTGGCAATTAGATTTTGATACATTTCATATTGAGAAGAAGATAAAGAAATTCAAGTCAGATAAGACGATAATAACTAATTTCAAAAAAATAGTGATAGAATTAGCCAATTCCAATGATCCAAGGAGCATGGGAAATCTCAAACACGGTAGGTATCGTTATTGTTATGGCATTCATCTTACAAAATCTCATAGTTTGATATATCGAATTTTTGAAGAAAAAAGAGTTATTCAACTAATAGACCTAGATGACCACAAAAATTTGTATGGTAGAGATAACAGAGTATGATTGAAAAACAATTTCTAAATTCAAAAAAGGTTTTCAACAACTAGCAATTCTCTACTATTATTATCCTGTCATGTCAACTTAAAATCATGGAAACAAGTATACAAACACAACAATGACTAGTAATCTTGAAAACAAGTCATGTGGGAACCGTTAATTGATGAAAATACACTACATTCACAACCTTGGATTCTCCTGGAAATGAAATTTCTATCCATCTAGAATATAAAAAACTGCACTGGAAAAGACAGTCAAAATTTGATCTCTATAATCTTTAGATAGATGGATTCATTAGTTCTATCTGATTCCAAGATTTGAGTCATTTAGCATAACCCCAGATAAGGAAACTCAAATAATTAAAGCTGATAATCGTATCATATGTCAGTTAAGATAAAGTATATCAAAACTAAAGTAATCAAAGAAGATGAAGGTTCCTATTCTATTGTATGTTCTGCATTAGGAGTTTATAGTACAGGTAAAAATTTACAAGATGCCAAAAAAAACTATCTAAAGGCACTTGAGCTTCATTTATCTGTATTAAGAGAAAATGCAACAGAAGCCATTGTAATTTGAAAAAACTTTCTCCAATACACTGGTAGAGAATTAGTCAAGATCCTTTGTAACCAATTTAATTTTCAACCAATAAGACAAAAGAGAAGTCATGTAACAATTACAAATGGAACCGTCTACGTTACTGTACCACTAAAGGAAATTCGTGTAGGATTACTTGGGGTAATTTTGAGAGATTGCTGTATATCGAGAGAACAGTTCTTGAAAGTTTAATGACTAATTTTGATTTGTATCTACAGGTACCATTTTGGCTTCCAGATATGGTTATTCTTTTAGATTAATGAGAATTATGATAAAGCATATTTTTCCAATTGATTTTTAAAAAGCCTGATTGTGAGATTATTCATGGACGATACTGTAATTGATTCCTCTTTAAGAACAGTAGAATGGAAAGATAATAAAGTAATAATGATTGATCAGACCAAATTACCAAATCAACTAGTCTTTGTAAAATATGATGATTATAACCAAGTAGCAGATGCTATTAGAAATTTGATAGTAAGAGGAGCACCTGCAATTGGAGTGTCAGGTGCTTTTGGATTGGCATTAGCTGTATTACAAAGCAAGGCAACTACAAAAGATGAATTAATTTCTGATTTAGAAAAAGCAAGAAAAATTCTATATGATACAAGACCAACTGCAGTAAATCTGAAATGGGGATTGGATAAAATTATGATAGTTGCAAACTCTGAAAATACGGTTGAACAAATAAAACAATCCGTAATTAATGAAGCCAAAAAAATGGCAGAAGAAGATATACAAATTAATAAAACCATGGGAAAATTAGGCTCTGTTTTATTTAACAACAATGATACTATAATGACGCATTGCAATGCAGGCGCATTAGCTACAGTGGCATATGGAACAGCATTAGGTGTAATTAGAGCAACAAGGGAAAGTGGAAAAAACATCAAAGTAATTGCAACTGAAACAAGACCAGTACAGCAAGGCTCCAGACTAACAGCATTTGAGCTAAAACATGATGGATTTGATGTCAGTCTGATTCCAGATACTGCAGTAGGATATTCAATGGCAAACGGACTGGTAGACAAAGTAATAGTCGGAGCAGACAGAATTGTAAGAACCGGTCATGTCTTTAATAAAATTGGAACATACCAAGTGGCTATAATGGCCAAACAACACGGAATTCCTTTCTATGTAGCAGCACCACTTTCAACTTTTGATATGAAAAGTGATGCCAAAGATGTAATCATTGAAATGCGAAAGGGAACAGAAGTAACTGGAATTGGTGATAAAAAAACTGCACCTGATGACATTAATGTCATAAATCCGGCATTTGATATGACTCCGCCTGAA
>Ga0315286_10008401_pt1 | contig 10157 bp, 7 predicted proteins | sample YL17G10_0_MG_FD_205038 | JGI IMG/M metagenome (GOLD analysis project Ga0315286, IMG submission 205038) | Sediment microbial communities from Yellowstone Lake, YNP, Wyoming, USA - YL17G10_0 | ecosystem: Environmental > Aquatic > Freshwater > Lake > Sediment | place: USA: Wyoming | collected...
TGTGAACAGCATCATCCATTGTGCAGATACGCGGCAGAATTTCGTTGTAAAGGCGAGAAATCCCCCCATGTGACTGATACTGATAAATGATACCATCTATTACAACTTCCATGTCCGCGTACTCACGTGCATGGTATCACTCGCACATTTTTCCCAAGTAGTAAACACATACATCTCACAAAAGGCAAAGAAATTTTAGAGATACGGATGAATTGATAAGCATTAGAAAGATCTTTCTTCAATTTGACAATCGTGTAGAATGGGGACTCAAAAAGGACATCACATAAATAAAATTTAGCTTCATCTTCAATAGTTACAAACTGTGAGATTAAATGGTGTGAATAATATCCTATCCCAGTTTTTTGGGACATTATTGGCAGTACATCAATGGCAATTTTCATATTAATCCACGGAAGATGAAGGCTAACAGTATGTGATTGTTGGGTTACAAATGAATCCTTTCCTGAACTCTTTTTGCTCCAAGACCTGTTGCCTCTCTCTTCAGTACAGGTTACTCAAACGATAGGGCCACAAAAAACTGAGCGGCTATTTTAACCCTCATCTGGAATTATAGTTATCATTGGACCACTCAGAAAGTTACTCTGTCTGTGAATACAGAGAAGACAACAAGACCACTATACCGAATTCACGCGTGTCCTGATTAATACCCCACTCTTTGGGAATCCATGTTCGGGAAACATCAAAAGATAAGACCAAATATCTTCCTAGTATTTCAGGTTTATTGGGAGCGGTAATTGTAGTCATTATATTATCCTCTGTAACTTGAAACTCAAGCATCTTCCACGAATCATCCTTTACCACTACCTCATATTGCACACCAGCCTTTCCCCCGAATTTCACGATCACCGGTTTTGACTGGATGTCGGGATGTTTAGCGGCAAATGTCAATTTAATTTTTTTGGGCAATGACTTGCTCCTTATGGGAATACTTAAGAATGCCTTTTTATTGCACCAGCATACAACATCTTCTCCCCACCATTCATTACGATAACAATTCTTAACATATTTGAGAGGCCACCATGTTGCTTCTTGCATTTCTTTATAACCTTCTGAACCGAAGGTCGTTTTATAAGTGCCTGCGATAAAGAAAATAGTTAAAACAATAAATGTTTGCCATACAATTCTCATGTTGATTTGGTTAAGAATATTTCCATATTTTAAGGCGGTATTAAAAAGTAAGGCTAATTGGACAATATAAATCCACAGAACTGGGGACTGAAAAGTATGAACGCCAAAAAGATAAATAAACAGCATTGCAAGCATATTTGCAAGAAGAACAATTATTAACCATTTCTCTTCTGATTCTTGTATTCTTTTTCTTGCCTTAAATACTATCCATAAGGGAATTGATTGTAAGAGTATTTCAAAAAAAGCTCCTAAAACCCCAAGTTCTGATGTTGTCTGAAGATAATGGTTACAAGCATTATCCATTGGCAAAGTTAAACTTTCATCATTTCGATACCTTATGTTTTGCAAATTATTAATAAATCCACCAGGTCCCCAGCCGGATAAGGGTGATAAAATTGTCAATCTACATGCCTCTAACCATAGCTCTAAACGCCCATTTTCCTTAATGGGGTTTAATATCCCGTATTCTTTTATATTCTTGAATGAATCACTAATCCTTTTCATTAAGACGGTATTGAAAGGGGAAACTCTTGCAAGAGACAAACCTAAGAGGACAATTGTAAAAACAACAATCAAATATTTATAGAGCCGACTTCTTGCTATATATTTGTAATTGCTAAAAAACCATATGGACAACAAAATAATTATTGAAATAAACACGCCAAGAATTCCGCTACGGCTGCCACTTAAATTCAGTGAACAGAATATAAAGATTGACAAAAGAAAAAAAAGCATTTTTTTTAACAACCCCGGTATTTCAAATACAGCTAACATACATGGTAAAAAAAGAAGAAATGTGACAATTCCCAATCCATTTGCGTCAGTCCATAAACCAGAGGCTCGATATGATTTTGCAAAACCAGGAATGTTTAAGAAGTTTATATCCACGAAGCCCTGATATAATGCAATTATTAACGACGGAAATATAAATACGAAAATTGCATATAGGTCTTTATATTTCAGGAAGTATAATAAATAGATGGCTTCTAAAAATAGTAACGGAAACAGAAAATAGTTTTGTGTCAAAACAATAATGTTTAGCAAACCCAAATTCATACTTATACTTTGTCTTGAAACTGAAATAAAAGACGGGGTTGTTGTTCTCAAAATAAAATAATGAACGGTTCCAGAGAATATTAGCCAGAAACAATAGAGAAAAAGAATTTTTTCGAAAACTATAATTTCTTTTTTTTCTCTTATTTCTTTAAATAAAAATCTCGTAAATAACGTTAATATGATGCCAAGAATAAAAAATAATAAGTGTTTTTTCCAAAGATTCGCAATACTGATGAATGAAAAAAGGGTGAATAAAATAAGAGATAGGTAACGTTTTAAATTTTCCAAATCAGTTTGATTAGCAACTCTAAATTTGTAAAGGGGTTCTGTCAAAAAATGTGTAAAAAGCATTTGGGTAGCCTTCCTATTTCTACCTTTTGGGCTGTTTACTAAACTCCATCGGCACAATGCTTCCCTGCATAAAATTCCGGCAGTGACCAAAATCCCTTTAAAGTGCGAAAATACTTTTCGTCTATAGCAACAATTTCCAGACAGTGCTACAGCATTTACACCTTTTTAATCGTTTTGCCGCTTCAATCCTTAGGCGAACTGTGTGAAGGGTAACTCTACGGGATTCGTAATCCGCATATAAGGATAGTGCTCTTTAGGAAATGAATAGAAGGTAACCATCCATTCTCAACTGAAAAAATTGCTCCATTCCAACCTTTTGATTATCTAACAGAAAAATTGCTCGCAATTATTCCTAATGTTCTTGTATCATTATTTATATTTAATAATATAGGAGTATAAGATTTATCCAATTTGATTTCTAAAGACAGGGTTTTATTTGGAGGGACTTTCAAATTTATTTCAACTGGACCTTTGTCGAAAATTCCCTTATGAAATTGCTGATTGAATACTGCCTCTCCATCAATATTCACAATCATTGCAAGTGAGCCATTATAAACATTAATCAAAACATCAGGAGGAAGCCATACATTGAATGATAACTTACCCTCATTACCAGTCTTCATGGTAGCTCTTGAATTTTTGCTCATCCATCTGGCATCGCCTTTTTGTTCCTGTTCATACCATCCATCTAAAAACGAGATGCCAGGTTCTTTTTTACCACAATTATTACTTACGATTATTACTGAGATAATTATGAGACTCAAGCACAAGAATTTTTTTAGCTGTAACATTTTTATTCCTCCTTAATTGTTAAAATAAATATATGGTGGACTGCACCCCATGGACTGGAGAGTTAACCGGGCAGTTTTAGGGTGACCTGTCCAAGCGATTGTTTTCTTATCTCGTCCTTTAATATAGCCTCAAACTCCTCCGGGGGCAAGTACTGAATCACCGAGGTGACCCGCTTTTTGTTGTAGACCTCTTCAATGAACTCCGGAATGCGCTCCACAATATCTGTAAAGCTCTCATACTCCCATAAGTGCACCTCCTCGTTTTTAAGGGTTTTAAAGAATGACTCAGCATAGGCATTGTCATAGAGGTTTCCCTTGTCTGACATGCTGATGGCAACCTCTTGATCTTTCAGTTCTTTGACATACCGGGTACAGGCATACTGAACGCCCTGATCTGAATGGTGGGTCAACCCTGTCTTGTAGTTGCGGGTGCTGCGTGCCATACGGAGGGATCCTAAGGCCGGATGGTGATCAATCTCTCTTTTCTCGGCTGTTACTGTGACATTTTCATTTGGCTATCTTCAACCTCAAAAATTTTCAGTGAAAAAACATCAGTGAAAAAAGACATTGACAAAGGATAATCATTGATAGTATAGAAAGGGCAACTCAATTATAGCTGTTTGCCTACTATATATGTAATTAGCATTTATTTTTTACAGGTAGATATGATTAATGCAATTGGGCAGGGCCGAGACAAGTCATATATTCCCAATACATCCGAGGATCGTCGGTAAACGATGAACAGAATGCTGACGGCACAGGGAATCTTCCCGGGAAAGATACATCCGTGTCAGCTTATGGGATAGCTAAGGAGAATGTTGTCCCAGGAGGTGCACTATCCGAAAGATAGGAGATATACTGCAGGCCATCAACAAGATAATCCGGCACGTCACCACCCTGAAACTGCTCTCACTCCTTATAGCCCTGACAGCGGTCTTGGTGTTTTTTTATGGGGTAGAGGCGGCAACCTTGGAGGTGGGATCAAAAAAACCTTATTCCACTATTCAGTCTGCCATTATCGTTGCAAGTACCAGTGATACGGTCCTGGTCTATCCCGGGACATATACAGAGAACATCACCTTTGACGGAAAGGCGATCACCGTCAAGTCGGCAAACGGCCCTGGTGTCACATTCATTGACGGTTCAGCCAGCGACAATGTGGTGACCTTCGCTTATGGAGAGGGTCAAGGGTCTGTGCTGGAAGGGTTTACCATTAAGAACGGTTTTGGCAGCGGGATATTCTGCTACTCCTCCTCTCCGGTCATCACCAACTGCACCATCACCGAAAATTCGACATACGCCTATGGTGGCGGGATTTCCTGCTCCTACTCCTCCTCCCCGGTCATCACCAACTGTACTATCACCGGAAATACGGCTGAATTAGATGGCGGCGGTATTGACTGCTACTCCTCCTCTCCGGTTATCACCAACTGCACCATCACCGGAAATACGGCTTACTCTAGTGGGGGCGGGATTGACTGCTACTCCTCCTCTCCGGTCATCACCAACTGCACCATCACAGGGAATACGGCTACCTTTGGCGGCGGGATTTACTGTTGGGTCTCCTCCCCGGTCATCACCAACTGCACTATATCCAGAAATACGACTGACTACGATGGAGGCGGGATTTACTGCATATACTCCTCCTCCCCGTTTATCACCAACTGCATCATCACCGTTAATTCGGCTGGCTACGATGGTGGCGGGATTTACTGCTTATACTTCTCCTCCCCGGCCATCACCAACTGCACCATTTTCGGAAATACAGCTTCACAGCATGGAGGCGGGATTTACTGCTCCGCCTCCTCACCTACAGTAAAAAATAGCATCCTTTGGGAAGATGCTGCCACTGTGGGCGGGAATGAGATTTATCCCGACAGTTCAACCATTACCGTCACCTACTCAGACGTTCAAGGCGGCTGGGCAGGAACCGCCAACATCAATGCCGACCCACTGTTCGTGGGTATCTGGAACCTTCACCTCCAGACCGGCTCTCCCTGCGAGAATACGGGCACAACAGCCGGCGCCCCCCAATATGACTTCGAAGGGAATCCCCGGCTTGCTCCTGTGGGCGGGGACAATATGCCGGACATGGGGGCTGATGAGCTCGCCATCAAAAGGCTCCTCTGGAAACACACCTCCGGGGCGGCAAATATCTGGAAACTCGATTCCTCGGATACCTTTGACTTTGTGAATTTCAAGGTTTATGGTCCATTTGCGGGCTGGACACCGATAGACTATCACCGGAACGCTGACGGCACAGCGAGGCTCCTCTGGGAAAACACAAACGGGGCGGCATGCATCTGGAAACTCGATTCCTCGGATAACCCTGACTGGGTGAATTTCAAGACTTATGGTCCGTTTGCGGGCTGGACACCGATAGACTATCACCGGAACGATGACGGCACAGCGAGGCTCCTCTGGGAAAACACAAACGGGGCGGCATGCATCTGGAAACTCGATTCCTCGGATAACCCTGACTGGGTGAATTTCAAGACTTATGGTCCGTTTGCGGGCTGGACACCGATAGACTATCACCGGAACGCTGACGGCACAGCGAGGCTCCTCTGGGAGAACACAAACGGGGCGGCAAATATCTGGAAACTCGATTCCTCGGATACCTTTGACTGGGTCAGTTTCAAGGTTTATGGTCCGTTTGCGGGCTGGACACCGCTGGAATACGAGGAGTAAAGCACCGGACAGATAAGATTTGATAATGTGCAAGTCTTTCTTCTTTTTCTCTTCGGGCTGCCGCCTTATCTGGTTTTCCAGTGAGTTTGTTGGCAGGGATGTAATTACAATTCTGAGGATTTTGACCTCAATGGTAAAAGCACTCTGCATGAGCCGGCGAACGGGGTGCCGAGGATGGTCAACGGCATGAGATAGATACAAATCGCAATAATTTGGGGTTCAAGAGGCAGGGGTCACATGGCTCCTGCCTTTTGCTATAGGTAGGGTAAGGGGCGTGCAAATTCTGGTGATATGAAGGTCAGAATGTAATATCACTTCCTCGATAACCTCACCGTTTTTGGAATTTTTTTCTTATTGTACTTTTTTCTTATTCTACTTGCAATACCCAATAAAAGTGATATAAGGTTTTGTAAAATCTCTACCTTCTAAACTTGGTGTATTACCACATCTTAGAAAACTAAGACTCTTGGCCGATAAGGGCATGGCAGCTGCTATGATGAGATTTCCTACCTACGATATGACCATCAATGATTCACTGGCTTTAGGGGAAGACTATTTCCGATACGCCACCATTGGATTAGCAATCCAGAGGATATTGTCTGACGATATAAATGGAAGTTTGGCTGAGGTAGGAGTTTACAAAGGTTACATGAGTAGATTCATTCACCAACTTGCACCCGAAAGGGTTTACTACCTGTTTGACACTTTTGAAGGATTTCCTCGAGAGGATTTGGAACCGAATGTATCTGAAGATAACAGGTTTAGCGACACGACAGTGAAAGAGGTTCTTCAGAACATAGGAGACACGAGAAACGTTATTATCAAGAAAGGGTATGTGCCAGATACATTTCAGGGACTTGAAAGCGAGCAATTCGCATTAGTTCTCTTGGATTTGGATTTATACAATCCTACGATAAGCAGCCTTGGTTTCTTCTATCCTCGCCTGGCAAAAGGTGGATATTTGATAGTTCATGATTACAACAGTCCCGAATCGAATTGGGCTTGTAATCGGGCAGTGAATCAATTCATGCGTGGCAAGACAGAAAGGATTATCGAAATCGCTGACGAATGGGGCACAGTACTGTTTCGCAAGTTGTAACCAGACAATATCGCCCAACCAGCACCATGCACTAACCGGTGCGTGCTGAGCCGAGGGGGATTTATAAGGATAGATAGAGAATCAAAAGCTCCTATCAGCCTAAGTGCTGGTGGGAGCTTCATCCATTTTGAGGGAGGTATTATATTATCTTATGCATATGAACGGTAGATATGCAGTTTTTCTGCTCGTGGTTTGGCTCGTGGTGATCGGACTATTTATAAGGATATGGGGATTATGGAACTATGCCTTTTCCCCTGATGAGGTGCAGGTTCCACTGGTATCCGCTGCAGGGAGCCTGCATCAGATTTTGACGGCATTTAAAGGGGAGACCAATGCGCCTTTAACGTATGGTATTATCTATTTCCTGATGAAAATCAGTTATTATGAGCTTGTGTTACGATGCATGTCTTTGATCCCTGGGGCTGGGTTGATTATTATGTTTTTTTTCCTTGGCCGAACAGTGAGCGGAACAGTATCTGGGCTTGCAATGGCGTATATGGCAACATTCAGCAGCGGGGCAATCGTTATCTCGCAGCTTATAAGGCAGTACAGCGTGCATCTTTTTTTCTTAACAGTTACCCTCTGGTTTTTTATCCTATACTTTGGAAAACGCGAGAAAAGGTATCTGTATGGATATTCTTTATTTATGGCCCTTTCCATAAGCACCCTCTACGCTACTGTTATCCCTCTTTCTGCAATTATAATAGTATGGCTGGGACATTCCGTCATACAGAAAAAACCAGCAAGAGAATTTGCTAACATTATTATTTTTAACCTCCCGCCCTTTATCATATTTGGCATTTTTTATATCTACCATATCTCTACCTGGACGGGGGAAGAAAGGTTTCAAAGTTTAATCAGTCAAAAGTATTACGGAGTGCTTTTTCCGCAAACGCTGTCAGGCTTTATCGAGAATACATGCGGTCTTTTCCGATACCTCTTCTTCTTATCGCCCTATTCAACATTGCTTATGGTTCTTGCAGGAGCGGGCCTTGTATTGCTCTGGAGGTCTTTCCGGAGATCACTTGCCGTCATAATCTTCATCACCTTCCTCATCAATTGTGCCCTTGCTTACTTTAAAAAATATCCTTTGGGGGAATCGAGACATTCCATTTACCTCTTTCCCATGGTGGCAGTTCTGGGAGGTGCAGCTATTCAGAGCGGACTTAATTATTTCACGAAAAATGTGATCCCCTTTCTTGCGAAAATACTTTCTCTCAGGAGTGAATATCTCCAAATACCATTACTGTATTTGGGAATAACAGGCATTTTAGTATCCACGCTTGTGATAACTTTCAGCTACAGACAATCTGATTTCTTGAGACGATACGCTTATGATGCCCTAGGTAATGAGTTTCCCCAGAAACGGGTTAATCATCAAAGGGTTTTCAATTATCTCACTGAGCATGTGAAGCCGAATGATTTTATATTAACTAATTTTAGAACCTCTTATTATTTCCGATACGATTTGTTACCGAATCAACCACACTATATATTTGAGTCTTGGTACAGCAGTAAAATGAAGTGGAGAGGATTCGATTGCCTATATATTCATACATATGGCTTTGATAAAATAAATACTGTTATTGGACCATTAGAGGGTCTACATAAACACGGTGATCTAAAAAATGTTTCAAAGGTATGGCTGGTCAATATAGAATGGGTAGGAGATGAAATAGAGATCCATCTATCACACTATCCGCAATACCGTTTGCTCTTTCACAAGGAACTTTCCGTGGAAGGAGGGCACATCTATTCAGTGACGATGGAAGATATACGCCAAATTAGTTTTGATTCATCCAGAGTGGTCTCTAAGACGAGCGCTGGTTTTGTTAATATTGTTGAACCTGAAAGGGTATCGAAAGATTCTTTGGTATACATGGGTGGATGGGCATACGATCCTCACAAGATGGTGCCTGCGAAAGACGTTGTTATTGTAGTTGACGGCAGACAGTTGTCTATTCCCCCTCAGATGGAACTTCAACGGGTGGATGTAGCCAAGGCATATAAGAATGAGAAATTAACAACAACTGGCTGGCTTGTGCAATTTAAGGCAAGTATTATAGGCAAAGGAACCCATAAGCTTGAGATATATGCATTGGTAAGTGATGGTACATTTATTCCTTTATTGTATAAAGGGAAGACAGCATGTGTTGTGGAAGTTGTTGATTGAATTATTTTTTTCACTACATTTCTATTCAAATAATCTACTTTATTAATTACATTAAATATGGTTATATTCTAAGAGACTTACGTATATTTATTTAGTAATAAACGTATGCTCTTTCGGTATGATTCCCAATAAGCAGCTTGATAGCCATTAAGGACATGCCAGTGGTATCATTTATAGATATATACCATAGCATTAATTATAGAATTAACAGATTGATAAATCCTAACTATGGTGAATATGTAGTTGTTTTAAGTAAGTTATTAAATAGCGTTGAAGCAGACCCTATGTTGTTTTATGAAAATATCAACCAGTCAAAAAATAGACTATATCGCTCTCTAAAAGTACATCACGATGAAATTACAAGTAAGTTATTGGTTATAAAAATACTCAATCTGATAGTATTAAAATATGAAATTGCAAGGTGTTATGAGACAGTTTCTGCAATGCCATTCGGACTGTTAATAGATGCTTCAAATTCATGTACATGTGCATGTCCAGGATGTGTTCATTCAATGACAGCAAAGCACTTGTTCGACTGGCCAAATGGAAATTTAAGCAATGACATCTATAGTGATTTCCTCAATAAATTTGGACCATATGCTACAAATATTGGTTTTTTCAATTATGGTGAGCCCTTTGTAAATAAATTGACGCCGAAGTTTGTAAGTCAAGCAAAATCTCTGGATTTACAAACAAGTATCTCTTCAAACTTATCACTGCGAATAGACGCAGAAGAGATCGTATTGTCTGGGCTTGATTACCTTTTATTATCCATAGATGGGTTACACCAGAAGACATATGAAACATATCGTAGAAAAGGGGACATTGAGACTGTTTTACAAAATAT
>Ga0315286_10008402_pt1 | contig 10156 bp, 6 predicted proteins | sample YL17G10_0_MG_FD_205038 | JGI IMG/M metagenome (GOLD analysis project Ga0315286, IMG submission 205038) | Sediment microbial communities from Yellowstone Lake, YNP, Wyoming, USA - YL17G10_0 | ecosystem: Environmental > Aquatic > Freshwater > Lake > Sediment | place: USA: Wyoming | collected...
AAACGGGGATCCTCGGCCAGGACCGCGAGGCGCGCTTCCAGACGCTGAGCGGGCTCCTGACGGCGCGGCGCGACGGCGCCCTCATCGAACTCGATTTTCCGGCCCGTCCGCCGCTCCCCAAACCGCCGGATTGGGCCGACGCGGTCGTCGGGGCCCTGGGCATCAAACCCGTCTATATCGGGATGAGCGCCGAGGACGTCCTTTTCGAGGCGGCCGACGAAGAGGCGCTGCGCTCCATCAAGCCGGACTTCGCGACGCTCCGCTCGCTCCCCGCGCGCGGCGTCATCGTCACCAGCCGCTCCTCCGACAAGCGTTTCGATTTCGTCTCGCGCTTCTTCGCCCCCGCGGTAGGGGTCGACGAGGACCCGGTGACCGGCTCCTCCCATACCGTGCTCGTCCCCTACTGGGCTGGCCGGCTGGGGAGAACGTCGTTCACCGCCTACCAGGCCTCGGCTCGCGGGGGTGTCCTCTATCTCCGTCTCGACGGCGACCGGGTCCGCATCGCCGGCGGCGCGGTGACGGTCATCAAAGGCGAGATCCTGGTCTAGCCTGCGCGCGTCCCCAATTCCGGGAGTTTGCTTTTCGCCCCTAAGTTCTTTATCCTTGAACCATGGATCCTTCAAGGGATATCCCGGCCGGCCGGGAACAGCTTCAAATTCTCGTCGTCGACGATGAAGCCAACATTCGCCGGACCCTCTCTGTCTGTTTGGAAACCGAGGGCCATCGCGTCATCGGCGTCAGCAACGTCGCCGACGCGATAGCTGAGACCGCCCGGCGTTCATTCGACCTAGCTTTCATCGACCTACGTTTGGGCACGGACGACGGCCTCGACCTGATCCCGGCCTTGCTGGGGAAATCCCCGTGGCTGAAGGTCATCGTGATCACCGCCTACGCCTCCATCGATACGGCCATCGAGGCCATCCGTCGCGGCGCCGCCGACTACATCCCCAAACCTTTCACCCCGGCCCAGATCGGCCTGGCCGTCCGTAAGGTCTTCGAGATGCGGTCCCTTGAGCAGAAGTTGGCGGCCCTGCAGGAGGACCTGGGGCGGGAACATCCCGAAATCGATTTCTCGAGCACAAATCCCCGGATGAAAAAGGCCGTCGACATGGCCCGCCAGGCGGCTTCGTCCGAAGCTACCATTCTTCTCCGAGGAGAAAGCGGCACGGGAAAGACCGTTTTGGCCCGGGCCATCCATGGCTGGAGCCTACGGGCGTCGAAGGCCTTCCGGATGGTTTCCTGCCCGTCCTTTTCGTCCGAGCTTCTGGAGAGCGAGCTCTTTGGACACGTCAAAGGGGCCTTTACGGGCGCCATCCGCGACAATCCCGGCCGGATCGCCGCGAGCGAAGGCGGAACGTTGTTCCTGGACGAGATCAGCGACCTGCCGCTCGCTCTCCAACCGAAGCTCCTCCGTTTTGTCCAGGACAAGGAGTACGAGCGCGTCGGCGACGACGTCACCCGAAAGGCCGACGTCAGACTCCTCACCGCCACCAACATCGACCTGGAGGCTGCGGTCGACGCGAACCTGTTCCGTGAAGACCTGTTCTACCGCCTCAACGTCATCCAGGTCGAAATCCCCCCACTCCGCGAGCATCCGGAAGATGTCGCCCGACTCGCCGCGAAGCTGCTGACGTTCCATGCCCGGCAAAACCACCGCGCCTTCCTCGGTTTTTCCGACCAAGCGCTCAGCGTGCTCCAGGTATATCCCTGGCCGGGCAACGTCCGTGAGTTGAGCAACGTCATCGAGCGAGCCGTCATCCTCTGCCGAGGCGAGCGGATCGGCCCGGAGCTTCTGCCCCCCCGCCTGGCCCAAGCCGACGCGTGCGCGCAGGTCGGCGACTCCATTTCCCTTGAAAAAGTCGAAGAACAGCACATCCGGAGGGTTCTCGCCTCGGCCAGATCCCTTCAGGAGGCGGCCAAGGTCCTCGGCATCGACCAGGCCACCCTCTGGCGCCGCCGGAAAAAATACGGCATCTGAAGCTTCCCCCCACCTTGCGGATCGCACGGACGGTTTCTTAGCGCCTTTTCATAATGCAACGAGCGTCAATATGGGAATCCGCTATCCTGCTGATATATATATGATTCAGCGTTGGGTTCATTGGCATGCCGCTTGCACTATTACGGACCAGAGGAGAATAAAATGCTGGGATTACGGCAAAAAATTACCCTGGGGTTTTGCGGCCTTCTGGCCATCCTCCTGATCGTCGGCATTCAGGGGATCCTTAACATCACCAGGTTGGGCGGCTCGGTCGACGTGATCCTTAGAGAGAACTACAGGAGTGTCATCGCCTGCCAGCGTATGAAAGAAGCCCTGGAGCGCATCGACAGCGGCCTGCTGTTCACCCTCATCGGGGAGGCCGAGCGCGGCAGCGCCCTGATCCGTAAGAACGAAGCCGAGTTCGAAGAGGCCTTGCGGATCGAGCTCGACACGATCACCCTGCCCGGCGAGGGTGAAAAAGCCTCCCTCCTCCGCGGCCTCTTCGGCCGTTACCGGACAGCGCTCGGGACCGTCGATGATGCCTCCGGTCCAGTAGTTTCCCGCCGGGAAGCCTATTTTTCGAACGTCTTCCCGCTCTTCGGCGAGATCAAGGACACCGCGGACGGCATCCTCCGGATGAACCAACAGAACATGAGCGACGCCAACGATCGGGCCCGGCGGACCGCGGCCCAGGCTCGACGGCAAATGTATATTCTTCTGCTGGCTGGGACGGTCGCCGCGGCCGCTTTCATCGTCTTTTCCAGGAAGTGGGTCATGCGGCCCATCCACCAGCTGATCCGTTCCACGGAGGAGATCAGGCGCGGGAATCTCGACCTCGTCGTCTCCAGCTCATCGCGGGACGAGATCGGCCAGCTGTCCGAGTCCTTCAACATCATGGCCGCCAGCCTGAGGGAATTCAGGAGGACCGACCAGGCCAAGCTCCTGCGAATCCAGCGGGCCACCCAGCAGGCTTTCGACAGCCTGCCCGACGCGGTCGCCGTCGTCGACTCGGAAGGCCGCATCGAAGTCGCCACCGAAGCGGCCAAGACGACTTTCGGCATGAAGCCCGGCGCCGTCCTGTCCGAGCTGCCGTTCGGCTGGCTGACCGAGCTTTTCGAACGGGCCGTCCATACCAGCCGCAAGGCCGCACTCGAAGGCGGCCGGGCCATTCAGCAATTCGTCCGAGGCCAGGAGAGGTATTTTCGACCGGAGGCCCTCCCGATCCTGGACAGCGACCGTCTGACGACCGGGGCGATCATGATGCTCAAGGACGTCACCCAGGTCCGCCAGCAAGACGAGATCAAGAAGGGCGTGATCCGGACGGTGTCCCACCAGCTGAAGACCCCCTTGACGTCTGTCCGCATGGCCATCCACTTGCTCCTCGAGGAAAAGGTCGGCGCCTTGACGGAAAAGCAGGCCGAACTCCTCGTGGCGGCACGAGAGGACAGCGAGCGTTTGCACGAGATCCTCAACAGCCTCCTCGACATCAGCCGCCTCGAAGCCGGAAGAGCCCAGCTGGATCTCCAGCGGGCCTCGCCTTCCTCGATCGTCCTCGACTCCCTCGAGCCGCATCGCCGGACCGCCCAGGACCGCGGCATCAGCCTGCAAACGGACGTCGCGGAGGACCTTCCCGATGTCTGGGTGGACAGGACCCGCATCGGCCATGTCTTCGGCAATCTGCTCTCCAACGCCCTCAAGCACACTCCGCCCGGTGGGCGGATCACCGTATCCGTCTCGGCCGGAGAATCCTGGGTCCGCTTCTCGGTCTCCGACACCGGCGCGGGCATCCCGGCGCCGTTCCTGCCGCGGCTCTTCGAGCCGTTCTTCCGTGTTCCCCGGCGCGAAAACGAAACCGGCGCGGGACTCGGGCTGGCCATCGCCAAGGAGATCGTGGACGTCCACGGCGGCAGCATGACCGCCGAGAGCGGCGAGGGAGAGGGTTCGACCTTTGCCTTCACGCTGCGGCGGGCCGACCGGTTCTCCAAGGAGGAGGATTTTTCATGATCGATCTCATCGGTCTGGTCATCGGATTAGTCCTGGTCGGCTACCTTCTCCTGACGATATTCAAGCCCGAGAAATTCTAAAGCATGTGAACCATGGATATCCACGGCTGGCTCCAACTGACCTTGTTCATCGGGATCCTCGCACTCCTCACCAAGCCGGTGGGCGTCCATCTCGTCCGCGTCCTGGAGCCAAATGGCAGGACCCTTCTCGACGGCGCCGTCAAGCCTGTCGAACGCCTGCTCTATCGGATATTCGGCATCGACCCCGCCAAGGAACAGGATTGGAAGCGCTACACCATATCCCTCCTCATTTTCAGCCTGACCGGGCTCGTCTTGACCTACGCCGTCCTCCGGCTCCAGCACCTTCTACCCCTGAATCCTCAAAAGCTGGGCCCCGTCCGGGCCGACCTCGCCTTCAACACGGCGGCGAGCTTCACGACGAACACGAACTGGCAGAATTATGCCGGCGAGACGACGTTGTCCTATTTTTCGCAGGCCGTTGGCCTCGTCTTCCACCAGTTCGCCTCGGCGGCGGTGGGCCTCGCCGCCGCAGCCGCGCTGGTCCGCGGCCTCGCCCGCCGGTCGACCGGCACCATCGGGAATTTCTGGGTCGACATCGTCCGGGTGAACCTCTATGTCCTCCTGCCGCTGAGCTTTGTCTTTTCGATCTTTCTGGGGTCCCAGGGCGTCATCCAGAATTTCAAGCCCTATGAGACGGCCCAGTCCATCGAAACCGGAGAGATCCAATCCATTGCCCAAGGCCCGGTCGCCTCCCAAACGGCCATCAAGATGCTGGGGACGAACGGCGGGGGATTCTTTAACGCCAACGCCGCCCACCCCTACGAAAATCCCACGCCCCTGTCGAATTTTCTCCAGATGCTGGCCATCCTCCTGATCCCTTCCGGGCTTACCTATTATCTCGGCCGGACCGTCAGGAATCCCAAGCACGGCTGGGCCGTTTGGAGCGCCATGGCTCTTCTCTTCCTGGTTGGAGTGCTCATCTGCTGGAAGGCCGAGAGCGGCGGCAATCCCCGTTGGGCGGAGCTCGGCGTCAGCCAGGCCGCGGGAAACATGGAGGGCAAGGAGGTCCAGTTTGGCGCCTTCGATTCGGCCTTGTTCGCCTCGGTCACGACGGCGGCCTCGTGCGGGGCCGTCAACGCCATGCACGATTCCTTTACGCCTCTGGGGGGGCTCATCCCTCTCTTCAACATCCAATTGGGGGAGGTTATTTTCGGCGGCGTCGGTTCGGGGCTTTACGGGATGATCATTTTCATCGTGCTCGCCATCTTTCTGACGGGGCTGATGACCGGTCGAACGCCCGAGTACCTGGGGAAAAAGATCGAGATCGCCGACGTTCGGATGAGCGTCCTGGCCGTGCTCATCCCCATCTTTTGCATCCTCGGCTTTTCCGCCTGGGCTGTCGTCAACCGCGGGGCGGCGGCCTCGCTGAGCAACGCAGGGCCGCACGGCTTAAGCGAGGTCCTCTACGCCTTCTCGTCCAGCGCGGGCAACAACGGCAGCGCCTTCGCCGGCCTCAATGGCGACACGACCTTTTTCAACGTCACGCTAGCCCTGGCCATGCTCCTCGGCCGCTTCCTGGTCCTTATTCCTGTGCTGGCCCTGGCCGGGAACCTGGCCCGGAAAAAGGCCGTTGCCCTGGCGTCGGGGGGCTTTCCGGTCGGGGGACCGATGTTCACGCTGATCCTCATCGCCACGATCCTCATCGTCGGCGCCCTGACTTTCCTCCCGGCCCTGGCCCTCGGGCCGGTCGTCGAACATTTCGTGATGACCGGGTCGCCGGTTCTTTACTAGCGGTGATACGATATGGCTCATAAAACGCATTCCCTGTTCGACCGGCGGATCCTCGGCCGGGCGACCGTCGACGCCTTCCGGAAGCTCGACCCGCGGCGGCTGATGCGAAATCCGGTCATTTTCGTGACGGAGGTCGGCGCGGTCGTCATCACGCTCGAGGTCTTCGTCCGGGCGGGAGGCGAGGCCGGAGGCTTCGTCGTTCAGATCGCCTTCTGGCTCTGGTCGACGGTGCTCTTCGCCAATTTCGCCGAAGCCGTGGCCGAAGGCCGGGGCAAGGCCCAGGCGAGGGAGCTTCGCAGGACCCGGACGGACACGTTCGCGTCCCGTCTCCAGGACGGGGGCGCGATCGAGCGGATCCCCGCCTCCCTCCTGCGGAAGTCCGACGTTGTCGTCATTTCCGCGGGGGAGGTCATCCCGGCCGACGGAGAGGTCATCGAGGGCGCGGCCACGGTGGACGAATCGGCGATCACCGGCGAATCCGCCCCCGTCATCCGCGAATCCGGCGGCGACCGGAGCGCCGTCACCGGCGGAACCCGGGTCCTGTCCGACAGGATCACCATCCGGGTCACCGCCGACCCCGGCGAGAGCTTCCTCGACCGGATGATCTCACTCGTCGAAGGAGCGGAGAGGAGGAAGACCCCCAACGAGATCGCGCTGACGATCCTGCTTTCGGCCATGACCGTCATCTTCCTGGCCGTGATCATCAGCCTCAAGCCCTTCGGCGTCTATTCCGGAGTGCCCTTCCCGATGGCCGCCCTCGTAGCCCTGCTCGTCTGCCTGATCCCGACGACGATCGGCGGCCTCCTCAACGCCATCGGCATCGCCGGCATCGACCGAATGGTCCAGAAGAACGTCCTGGCCATGAGCGGCCGGGCCGTCGAAGCGGCGGGAGACGTGGACGTTCTACTGCTCGACAAGACAGGCACCATCACGCTCGGCGACCGTCAGGCTGCGGCGTTCCTGCCGGCGCCGGGGATCTCGGTTGAAGATCTGGCCGCCTCAGCCCAGCTGGCCTCCCTGGCCGATGAGACGCCCGAAGGAAGGAGCATCGTCGTCCTGGCCAAGAAATACGGCATCCGCGGCCGGTCCCTGGCCGACATCCCCAGGGCCTCGTTCATCCCCTTCTCCGCCCGGACCAGGATGAGCGGCGTCGACAGCGACGGCCGCCGGACGAGGAAAGGAGCCCCCGACGCCATCCGGGAGTTCATCGGCGGGGACATCCCGCCGGAGATCGAGGACGCCGTGAACCGGGTCGCGCTGTCGGGAGGCACTCCCCTTCTGGTATCCGAAGGGACACGCGTTCTGGGCGTCGTCCACTTGAAGGATATCGTCAAGGGCGGCCTCCGCGACCGCTTCGAGAGATTCCGGGCCATGGGCATCCGCACGATCATGATCACGGGCGACAATCCCTTGACCGCCGCCGCCATCGCCCGGGAAGCCGGAGTGGACGATTTCGTCGCGGAGGCCAAGCCCGAGGACAAGCTGGCCCTCATCCGGAAGGAACAGGCGGCCGGGCATCTAGTGGCCATGACGGGCGACGGGACCAATGACGCCCCCGCCCTGGCCCAGGCCGACGTCGGGGTAGCCATGAACACGGGGACCCAGGCCGCGAAGGAGGCCGGGAATATGGTCGACCTGGATTCCAACCCGACCAAGCTCGTCGAGGTCGTCGAGATCGGCAAGCAGATGCTCATCACCCGCGGCGCCCTGACGACGTTCAGCATCGCCAACGACGTCGCCAAGTATTTCGCCATCATTCCGGCCATGCTCGTCGGCGCCTTCCCGGTCATCGCCCCGCTCAATATCATGGCCCTGGGCTCGCCCTCGAGCGCCATCCTGAGCGCCGTCATCTTCAACGCCCTGATCATCGTGGCCCTGATCCCGCTGGCCCTGCGGGGAGTCCGCTTCCGGCCGCTCAACGCCGCCGCTCTGCTTAAGCGCAATCTCCTGATCTATGGCCTGGGCGGGCTCATCGCGCCGTTCCCCGGCATCAAGCTCGTGGACATGCTCGTGAACGCCCTCCATTTGGTATAACATGAGGAAGGATGAACGGGAATGAAAGTCTGGCTGTCCGATCTCAAGACTTCGCTCCGGGCGACGGTCGCCCTAGCCGTCCTCGTCTGCGGCATTTATCCTGCGACGGTATGGCTTCTCGATCGGGCCTTATTCCCCGCGAGATCCGGCGGGTCCCTGGTCCGGCTCGAGGGGCGGGTCGTCGGTTCCCGGCTGATCGCCCAAGCCTTCGCCGAACCCCGTTATTTTCACCCGCGCCCCTCGGCGGCGGGGAACGGATATGACGCCTCGAGGTCTGGCGGCAGCAATCTCGGCCCGACGTCCACGAAGCTGATCGAGGCGATCGGCCGGCGGGCGGCGCGGTACCGGGAGGAGAACGGACTGTCCCCGGACAAACGGGTCCCCGCGGACGCGGTCACGTCTTCAGGGAGCGGCCTCGACCCTCATATATCTCCAGAGAACGCCCGCCTCCAGGCCGGCCGGGTGGCCAAGGCGCGGGCCATCCCCGAGGAGAAGATCATGGAGCTCGTCCGGGCCTGCACAGCGGGGCGGACCTTCGGCATCCTGGGACAGCCGCGCGTCAACGTGATGAAGCTGAACCTGGCTCTCGATGGAGTTGTCGATGTCCGACGATAGGGCCAACGCCTTTCTCCGGATGATCCGTCTCTCCCAGAGGGGTCGGCTGAAGGTCTACCTCGGCTACAGCGCCGGCGTGGGCAAGACCTATCAGATGCTCCAGGAAGGCCACCGTTTGAAGAGCGACGGCATCGACGTCGTTATCGGGCTCCTTGAAACGCACGGCCGGGCCGATATTATCAATCTGTCCCGGGGAGTAGAAACGGTCCCGAGATCATGCCAGGACTATCACGGCATCGCCCTGGAGGAAATGGACACTGAGGCCGTGATCGCCCGCCACCCCCAGGTGGCGCTCATCGACGAGCTGGCCCACACCAACGCCCCGGGGAGCCGAAACGCGAAGCGCTATGAAGACGTCCAGGAGATCCTCGCGGCCGGGATCCACGTCATCAGCACCCTGAACGTCCAGCACCTGGAGAGCCTGTATAACGTCGTCGAGGCGTCCATCGGCGTCAAGGTCCGGGAGCGCCTGCCCGACTCGGTGCTGGCCGAAGCGGACCAGATCGTCGACGTCGACCTGGCCACGGAAGATCTCCGCGGCCGCCTCCAGGAGGGCAAGATCTATCCGGCCGAGCGTATCGACACGGCCCTGGCCAATTTCTTTAAACCGGCAAACCTGGAGAAACTCCGGGAGCTGACCCTCCGCGAGCTGGCCGCCCAGATCGACCTCCGCCGGAGGGAGGCGGAGGAGGACCAGGGAGCCGCGTCGGACCAGGTCATGGTCTGCCTCAGCTCGCATGGCCCGAACAGCAACAGACTCTTGCGCTACGGCTCCCGGCTGACCGGAAAGCTCAACCGGAACTGGTACGCGGTCTATGTCCAGACTCCGGCCGAGGAGGCCACGGTCATCGACGCCGGCATCCAGCGCGACCTGTCGGAAACGCTGACCCTGGCCAAACAACTGGGGGCCATAGTCTTCACGTTCAAGGGCCAGGATATCGTCGACACGCTCCTGCGGTTCGCCAAGGAGTACCGCGTGGGCCACATCGTCGTCGGGAATTCCCGGCCGCGCCCTTTCTGGAAAAGGATCGGGCGGAACAAGACCGTCGTCGAAACCCTCATGCGAAAAGCCCGGGGCGTGAGCGTCATCCTACTGGATACGTGCGAGGCCCCTCCCCCCGACCGCCGCACGCCTCCTCCATCCCCCGAATCGGCCGGGTCGGCCCGGCCGGATGAGGACAGGAAAGCCGACGTTTTGGATCACCTCCTGCTGAGCCGCTGGATCGCCAGGGAGCGCATCAGGATCTGGGACGAGCCCGTCCCCAAATCCACTGTCCTTCGGGCCCTGGCCTCGGCGGCGGGCCCGGGATCGGGGATCGCGGACGAGAACGACTTGCTCGCGGACATCATGGAGAGAGAGGCGCAGGGCTCGACGTTCTTCAACGAGGGTGTCGCTTTCCCTCACGTCCGGGTGAAGGACCTGGGAGCCCCCATCATCGCCTTGGGGTTGACCAAAAAGGGTATCTCCGATGTGGCCACTGTCAAACCGGTCGAAGTCGTCTTCCTGATCCTGTCCCCGGCCCGCAGCCCGGACGCCCAGGTCAGGCTCCTCGCCCTGGTCAGCCGGGCCGTCCAAAACCGGATGTTTCTCCAGAGGCTCCTGGCCGCCGGAACACCCGAAGAAGCGATGGCCGCCATCAAGGAGCGGGAAAGCCGCGCCGAATCCTGAGTTCCAAGGATAACCCTTTAAGAGTGGCGCGTTTAGCCATGATTC
>Ga0315286_10008408_pt1 | contig 10154 bp, 7 predicted proteins | sample YL17G10_0_MG_FD_205038 | JGI IMG/M metagenome (GOLD analysis project Ga0315286, IMG submission 205038) | Sediment microbial communities from Yellowstone Lake, YNP, Wyoming, USA - YL17G10_0 | ecosystem: Environmental > Aquatic > Freshwater > Lake > Sediment | place: USA: Wyoming | collected...
CTGCGAGGAGAAAATACGCCGAGCCATCGGGTACAGGATGTCGGTCTCCTTCCAGAAGTGGTTCTTGAGCAGGCTGGTGTAAGTCGCGAACGTCTCGCGCAGTGAATCGAGCACCGCGGAGTCGCCGGCGGCATACGCTTCGGCGAGCGGTCGTAACCGGGCGAGGAGCGCGCGGCTCTGTTCGTGCTCGTCCAACATGACGGCGAGGGGGCCGCCCTGGCGCGGGATGCCGCGCTGCTCGCACAGCGGAAAGAGGGCGTTCTCCTCTTTTTTGTTGTGGCACCCGTCGACGTATTCAACGAGGTAGGCGAGCAGCTCGCCCACCATTGTCGGCGATGGGCCCCCGGGCATCTCAAATGCCTGGCTCATGACGTCGAAGACCTTCTCGGTTGTCTCGTGATCCTTAATGAGCAGATCCACCCAGTGATCGGACATTCTGCTTCCTCCTTCCAGCCACTCGGGCCGGCAACCCGGTCCCCAGTACCTCGAACCCTGCACCCCGAAACAATGAGCCGTGCTGGATTCGAACCAGCGACCCTCTGCTTAAAAGGCAGATGCTCTGCCGCCTGAGCTAACGGCTCTCGTGGGAATCAAGGGCCCGTACCATGGCATGATTCGCCGGCTCGGGAAAGTAGCGGCGCCGCGCGTCTGTGTCCACCCGCACCGTATGGTATAGTTCCCCCATCGTTCACACACGGAGGTGCACAATGCTGGTCCGGAATCAGGAACAGGTCGAACCGGTTACCTATGGCGGCGAAGCGAAGGGCGTGGAAATGCGCCCGCTGATTACCGAGAAGGAGGGCGCGCCACACTTTGCCATGCGCGTGTTCCGCCTCGATCCCGACGGCCACACGCCCTACCATGCCCACGCGTGGGAACACGAAGTGTACATTCTCGGCGGCACCGGAATGGTGCGCGGCAAGGATCATGAGCGCGCGCTGCACGCCGGGGACTCCGTGTTCCTCGCACCCCACGAGGAACATCAGTTCGTCGCCGGCCAAGACGGCTTGCAGTTCATCTGTTGCGTGCCGCATCACTCAGCCTGAACGTGCTGCCGTCGGGACCAAGGAACGCCCCCCTCGAAAAGCACATTAGGATCCATTCGGAAGTCTTGACTTTGCAATCAGTTTTGCTAACTAGGCGGGCGTGCATATCGAGACGCTCAAAGTATTTTGCGACGTTGTAGAAACCGGCAGTTTTTCGGCAGCGGCTTCGCAGAATTTCATTACCCAGTCCGCCGTCAGCCAGCAGCTGCGCACGCTCGAATCGAAATACCATTGCAGGCTCCTCGATCGTGGGCGTTCTGGCGCCAAGGCCACTCCAGCCGGGGAAATCCTGTATCGCGCCAGTCGCGAGATCTTGGAAAAGTATCACGAAATCGACACGCAGCTGCAGGAAGCCGCGAACGTAGTCAGCGGTTCGTTGCGGGTCGCGATTGTCTACAGCGTCGGCCTGCACGAGCTGCCGCCGTACATGAAAGCATACTTGCGCGAGTTCCCGCAGGTGAACATCCACGTCGAGTATTCGCGCCCGAACAAGATCTACGATGACGTGATCGCCGGGCGCATCGATTTAGGGATCGTCGCCTATCCGGCAAAGCATCCGCAGGTGAACGTGCTACCGTTCCGCGAGGACGAGTTGGTCGTCGTCTGCTCACCCAAGCATGCTTTTGCGCCGTTGAAGAAGGTGCCCGCGGGGAGCCTCGATGGGGAGGTGTTCGTCGGCTACGAGCGCGAGGTCTCGACCCGCAAAGCCACGGACCAGTTCTTCAAAGATCACAATTTAAGTGTGCGCTACACCGGCGAGTACGACAACATCGAGACGATCAAACGCGCCGCCGAGATCGGGCAAGGCATCGCGATTGTCCCGCTCGCCTCGGTTCAGCACGAGTTCGAACACGGGACGTTGAAAGTCGTGCACCTGGATGACCAGACGTTGCTGCGCCCGCTCGGCATCGTTCACAAGAAGGGCCGGCATCTGTCACCGGCCGCGGTCAAGTTCATCGAGATCCTGCGGCGCGCCGACCTGCTCGAATTGCAGGACCCTTGAGTCTATGGTGGAAGCCCTGACTGATGGGCTTCCTTTCCGCATCAATCGCACGGCTGCTATCGGCACTCGTGGTGGGGTACCTGCTCCTCTGGCGCCCGCAACCGTTGCCGGCAAGGGTGCTTGGTAGGAGCCCGTCGCCCTTGAGTCAAGTTTCGGCAGGAGTGGAGCCGCCAAACAGACGCTGGGCGCAGTCCACAAGCGATTGCTCGACCGATGCGGCTGTTGCGGCGGTATTCGAGGGCACCCCGGGAGCCTGCGACCTCAACGATGACGGGACGTTATCAGCTGCGGATGTCGTTGCGGCGCTCCTTCCGGTGCCTCCGTCTTCACCGACGCCCGCTGCTTCGCCGTCGCCGTCGCCCACGGATTCTGCGTTGCCCACGAGCACCACGCCGCCCACGGCCACATGGACCGCAACCGCCATCGAGCCGTCCGTCACCCCCTCGCTTTCTCCGACGGAGACGAGCACTCCTACTGCTACTGCGCCGCCCACGGATACCCCCACTCCGCCGCTGTGCCCGACGGCAGCCGCCGAGCTGATTCTCGAGATCGACAATGGGACCGGGGTGTCGCCCGTCGGTGTCGCGTTTCAGGGCGAGCGGTCCACGATGGACTGTTCGACGAGCACGCTTGCAACTTCGTATGCGATCACCACGGAGTGTACCGGCACCGCGGTTGTCACTTGCGGTGACATCACCGGTCTGGCTCCGGGCTCATGGCGACACTCCATCAGCGTGATCGCGCCAAGCACCGGCCAGATCCAGCATCAATCATCACTGCTGATTGCCAACAGCACACCGAATCGGGTGCGCTTCACTGCCTTCCCAACGGTGCTGACCGTGCGGAGCGGCGCAAGCTCCGGCGCCGACACGTTCCGGACTGTGCTCGAGGGTACGGCGGCGGCGCCGAAGCCCGTGCTGATTCAGTTTGATCCGGCCGCGTTTCCGGACGGCGTTGCGACGCGCATCCCTCTCGATTCCGCGTTGCCGGCGTTGACCGCCGATGACGTCACCATCGACGGGACAGACGCCAGCGGCGCTACGGGGAATCGGATCATCGACGCGGCCGGGCTGCCGATTTCGGCGCTGGCCATCACCGGCGCCCGCAACCACATCGTCGGCCTGCGGCTCACCAACGCCGGCGGCAACAATCGCGACACGCTCAACATCGCCGGCGCCCGTGCCGATGCCAACGTGATCGAGGGCTCACTCATCGAGGGCGCCGCAACCGGCGACGGCATCGGCGTCGATCAGCAGGCAGGGAAGGGCTTCGACGCTACGGTCAACGTCATCCGCGACTGTGAGGTCTGGGGCGCATCCGACAAAGGCATCAAGGTGACCACCGGGTCCTACGCGCGCGTGCTGCACACTTGGGTGCACGGCAACGCGAACGGTGGAATTCAGGCGACCATCGCCGGCCATGTGCAGGCCTGGCAGAATCTGGTGGAGGATAACCGTGGGAGCACCGCTCAGAACGGCTTGTCGGCAAACGGCGGGAATGACCCATCGTTTCCCGGGAACTCCGAGCTGCAGTCGTGGGCGAATATCTCTCGCGGTAACGGCGCCAACGGCGTCTCCGTCCGTGGGTTATCACTTGCAGTGATACAAGATGATTACCTGGCTGCCAACGGGAGCTCCGGCCTGCGCATCTTCAACGACGTCGGTCCGCCCGCGGCTGCCGTCGTGGCCGGCACCAGCGCGGTGTGCAACGGGGTCGACGGCGCGGTCGTGGCCAACACGTCGCTCGCGGACTTCGGTGGCGGTCTGTTCGGCGGGCCCGGAGACAACGCCTTCACGCAAAATAATCTTCCCGCTGGTGGCGCCAACTTGCGCAACGCCACGGGTCTGCAGGTCGGCGCGATCAACGATCAGTGGGAACACTGTGGCCGCGCCACCACGTGCGACGAAGCCGCCATAGCGGCGTATGATCTCAGTGATCACGGGGCGCACACCACGATCACCCCGGCGCAGGCGCACCGCTCCCTGGTGCCACCGGTACTGGAATCGGTGGCGCCAACGCGTGGCCGTCGCGGCGCGCTGTTGCGCATTTTCGGCTCCGGGTTCAACGTCATCGACGGCCACTTCGCGGAAGATAAATGCGCCGACGTCGCCGGCCGCAACCAGTGCGTGCCGCTGCGCGGCAACTGCGTCCAGATCGACGGCATACCCGTGTACGTTGAAGCCGTCACCCCGAGAATGCTGGTCGTCCGCTGGCCGTTCACCTGCGTCGAGCCGGTCTCACTGGTGGTCAAGACCGAGCATGGCGGGACCAGCACGCCCATGACCGTGTGCGAATGAGCGGTGCGCCGGCTGCCGGCGGCGACTGGCCGCACGTCAGGCTTGTACCGTGTCCGCCCGTTCAATATTCACGCGCACGGCGCGGTCGACGGGCGTCGGCTGCCACTCGAGCGGCCAGTAGCGGAGATGGCCGTACCCGCCTGCCAGGTGCAACCATTTGACCAAGCCCGGTTCCAGATCCATCGGGCCGCGCCAGCCGCGGAACATGTACGGCTCCCAGCCGTTGTAGACGATCACCTGCCCCGGGCGCACTCCCGGCGCCACCTTCGCCGGCACGAAGAACTCGCCCATGTCGTTCCACACCCGAATGTCATCACCATCAGTGATTCCACGGCTGCGGGCATCGTCGGTGTTGATGACGGCGTGCGGCCGTCCGCGGTGCGTCCGCAGGAGCAGTGGATTCGACGTGTGCATTGAGTGGATGCTCCAGCGATTGTGCCCGCTGGTCAGCACGAACGGGTGGTCCCCACCCATCTTTGGATTCTCCTTGTGCACCGGCAGCCCCTCGCCGGCCTCCAGGAACCACTCGTGGTCGATGTAGAACTGCGCCCGCCGGGTCAACGTCGGGTACGGCAGCTTTTTCTCCGTGTGCCAGCGGCAGCTCGCGTGCGTCTCGTCGGGCCGCAGATCGCTGGCTTGGTTGAGGGCGAACGGTGAGATGCCCCAGGCGCTGAAACGCAAGTAGCCTTTCTGCTTCATGGCGCTGAGATCCGTGCCCTCCGGGATCGTTCCAACGATCACCGTGTCCCGCAGCATCTCCTCGCACGCGTCCTCGTCGGTAATCAGTGCCCCCTGCAGCGTGAAGCGGTGGGCGAGGTCACGGAGATCGCAGGTCACGCCGCGCCGGTTCGTGTACTCTCCCATTCCGCGTGCCTGTGCCCGGTGCGTCAACTTCTCCGCCAGCAAGCGCGAAATCTCCCACTCGCTCTTGGCTTCTCCCGCCGCCTCGACGGCGCGATCCGAGTAAATGAGCGAGAGCATGTGCGGCGTGGGGATGTGGAAGCGCGGTGACTCGTAGGCGTTGGTCACCGGCAGGACGATGTCGGAGTGCAACGCCGTCGTGCACATCCGCCAATCCATGGTGACCACCATCCGTGCCTGCGGCCAGAGGTGGCGCAGCAGCATGTTCTGCCCGCCGCGCACGCGGCGCAGGGTGTTGCCCCCTGCCTGCAGCAGCACGCGCGGCGGCACGTCCGCAGGCGGTAACGCCACATTGTCCCACCAGCCCCGTTCGATCGCCTCCTGCATGTACGCATCGAAGGGCCGCTGCATCGTCGGCTCGTTCCACTCGCGGCGGTTCCAGTTCTCCCGATAGCCGCAGTGCCGGTACCAGAAGAACGCGGGTGGTGTAATGCCGCCCAGCCCGATCGTCCGGCACGTCAGTTCGATGGACCGGATCTCTTCCGTGCTGGTCGGGTCCTCGGTCGCCAACATGTCCATCGCCGCCTGGCGCATGCCGAGAATCTGGCGCGTGTGCTCGGGGCCGGCCTCGGCCTTATCACGGAGCAGGAAGAGGCCGTCGAACATCCCCACCGACCAGCAGCCGATACCCGTGCCCTTCTTTCCCCAGTTGCCGGTGAGCCCGAGGAGCAGGATCACCGAGCGCACCATCAGATCGCCGTGGAAGTACTTGAGGGAAGTGCCCCCAGCCAGGGCGTGTGTGCGCTTGCACGCCACCTTGCGCGCCAGCCGACGGATCTCATCAGGATGTACGCCGCAGATGCGCGCCGCACTCTCCGGATCGTACTGTTGAAGGTGCTCGCGCAAGAGCGCGAACAGCGGCGTGACAGTGACCCGTTCCCCGCCCGCGAGCGTCACGTCGTAGCGCCCATCGAGTGCCGGATCGACGCCCCCGAGATCGAGCGTGCCCCGGGGCGCCGCTACCGCTTGTCCACTCCGTGCATTCCAGAAGTAGAACTGCTCCGCGCTCCCACCCGCTACCAGGTCGGCCTCCCGCAAGAAGCGCTGCGTGTCCGTCCGCACCAGGAATGGCAGATCCGTCTGTTCTTTGACGAACGGCGCATTGTACAGCCCCTCGTCGATCACGACTTTACACATCGACAGCGCCCACGCCGCGTCGGTGCCCGTTCGCACCGGCAGATGGCGATCGGCGAACATCGATGAGGGGCTGCAGTCCGGCGCGAAGATTACCACCTCACCGCCGTTGTACCGCGCCTCGACGAAGTAGTGGAACGCCGACATGACGGTATAAACGGGATTGCATTGGAAGATCAGGAACAGCTCGGTGTGGAACCAGTCGTCCAAGCTGTTGCAGATGTTGAACTTGCCGAAGGTGAGGTAAATGCCCGGGCTGAAGTCGTTGATCTCGGCATTGACGTCGGTGGTGAGTGCACCCAGCATCCCGAACAGGCGACCCAGCGCGCAGATGTTCCACGGATTCGCCTCGGCCCCTGCGAGTTGGACAATCGCCTCCGGGCCGCTTTCCTGGATGGCGTCGAGCATTGCGTCCGCGACGTCGGTGAGGGCCTGGTCCCAGGTGACGCGCTCCCAGCGTCCTTCGCCACGCTCGCCGACGCGGCGCAGCGGATAGCGCACGCGGTCTGGGCCGTTCAACGTCTGGCTCCAGCACGCCCCCTTTTGGCAGCCGAGCGGGCCCATGTCAGGCACGCCCGGCTCGATCGTCGGGAACGTTCCCGCCTGCTCCTCGCGTACGATCTGGCCGTCGCGGACGTAGACGCGCATGGGGCAGCCCCCCGGATAGCAGTCGACGCAGTGCGTGCCCCACGTCACCTTGTCCCAGCGCCACTGGCTGCGGTAGCGCGCCTCGGTCGCCGGCCGCGGTGAGCGGCCCAGCGATTCATCATACGCACGAACGACAGTGCGCGTGGCGTCTTCCATGGGGCTCTCCTCTCTTGCGCAACTCTCCCGACTACTCGCTCACTACCGCAAGCTGGTTCTCAAAGAAAGGGGATGCGTTTCACATCGTGATACCGCCGTCGATCGAGACGATCGATCCGGTCATGTAGCGTCCCTCGTCCGAGGCGACGAACGCCACCAGGGCGGCCACCTCTTCCGGCTGCGCGGCGCCCAACGGTGTGATCAGCTTGGTGATCTTCTGGAAATCGGCGCCCTCCGGTACCTTGAAGGCCGTCTGCATCGGGGTGATCATGCCGCCGGGAGCGACGGCGTTCACCCGCACCCCACGATCCAAGTACTCGTCGGCGAGCGCCTTGGTGAGCTGGATGACGCCGCCCTTCGACGCGCAGTACGCGGCGCTGTACGCCACGCCCATCAGTCCCGACGACGAGGCGATGTTGACGATGTTGCCGCCGCCGTCGAGGAGATAGGGGAGAACAGCCTGCGCCATCAGAAAACTACCGGTGAGGTTGACGCCGATGATGCGCGACCACTCCTCGAAAGGCATCTCGTGCGTGTGGGCGAATCTGCCGATGCCGGCGCTGTTGACCAGCACCGCGGGCCGGCCGAGGTCCCTGGCCACTGCCGTGACCGCTTCGCGTACGGATGCCGGTTGCGACACATCGACCGTGTAGGCACGCGCCGTGGCGCCTGCGGCGCGGATGCCGGCTGCGGTCTCCTCGTTGGCGTCGAGCATGACGTCGAAGCAGCCAACCGCCGCGCCCTCTGCAGCCAGCCGGCACGCGGTTGCACGCCCGAGCCCAGAGCCCGCGCCAGTCACGATAGCCGTCCGCCCTTCAAAACGTTTCATACAGCCTCCCTTCCATTCAAACCGCTGATCCGCCTTTCGTCATGCCTGCGCAGGCGGGCATGCCGTGCATGTGGCATTGGACCTAGAGCCTCGGAATCCTGGAGGGCATACGCGCCCGGCTCACGCGCACTGCAGCGCCGGTTCGGAAGCTCGTGGCCGCCGCCCTTCAGTTCCCTGCGACCGTCATCTTGCCGATCTTGATCGTCGGTGCTGCAACCGCATGGCGGAGGTCGAGGTCGTTGCCGATCACCTCGATGCTCTCGTACATCTTCAGGAGATTGCCGGCGATCGTGATCTGCTCGACCGGATATGCCAGCGCGCCGTTCTCGATCCACAAGCCGACGGCGCCGCGCGAGTAATCGCCCGTGACCGGATTCACGCCGAAGCCGATCAACTCCGTGACATACAGTCCGGACTTCACCGACCGGACGATCTCCTCCGGCGGGGCGGCACCGGGCTGCAGCATGAAATTGGTCGGTGTCACCTGCGGGGTGGAACCGATGGCGCGCGCCGCGTTCCCGGTGCTGCGGCTTCGCAGCTTGCGCGCCGAGTACGTGTCGAACAGGTAGCTGGCGAGTACGCCGCGATCGATCACGACGGTGCGCCGCGTCGGCAATCCCTCGCCATCGAACGGCTTCGAGCCGAGCGCGCCGATCAGCGTGCCGTCGTCGACGACAGTCATGAAGTCCGGGGCGATCGGCTCGCCCAGTTTGCCGATGAGGAAGGAGGTCCCCTTGTAGAGGGCGTAGCCCGATACCGCCGCCGCCAAATGACGCATGAGCCCCGAGGCGGTCTCCGGATCGAAGATCACGGGCACCTCACAGGTCCGCACCTGACGGGCATTCAGGCGGCGCAGCGCGCGTTCGGCCGCCTTCCGACCCACTGCAGCCGGCGGCTCCAAGCGCGCCAGCCGGCGTTGCGCTGAGTACCAGTAGTCGCGCTGCATGGCTCCATTCTCGGTGGCCACCGGCGTCACCGATAGGGAGACGGCTGTGTTACGATAGGCGCCACGAAACCCGGCGCTCGACGCGTACACGATGCGGGTCAGGGACGAGTCGAACGCGGCGCCCTCGGAGTTGGTAATCCGGGCATCCAGTTCCAGCGCCGCGTGCTCGGCCTCTTTGGCCGCGGCAATTGCCGATTCGACGGTCACCCCCTCGACATCCGGGTCGTACAAGTCGAGATCGGGGATTGCCGTTGCCAGCTCGGTCGGATCGGGGAGGCCGGAGAAAGGATCGGCCGCAATCACCCGCGCCAGCTCACAGGTCTCCGCCGCCAGGCGTTCCAAGCCCTCATGTGAAAAATCAGCGCTCGAGCTGACCGCGCTGCGCTGGTCGATGAACGCGCGCAGGCCGAGGTGCTTTTGGTGCGCTTGCTTCAGTTTCTCGATGTCGCCCAAGCGCACGCCGACTTCGAGCGAATCACCCTCGGCCAGGACCACATCGGCGGCGGTGGCGCCATTCCGTTGTGCCGCCTGCAGCAGCAGATCGGCAATCTCTTCGAGCATTCGGGCAGTCATTGCGAAGGATAGCGTTCAGCAGTCAGCGATCAGCACTCGGCTGTTCTGTCCGTTCACGTCTGCGTTCCGCCGACGGTCAATCCGTCGATACGTACCGTTGGCAATCCCACACCGACGGGCACGGACTGGCCGTCTTTGCCGCACGTGCCGATACCCTCATCGAGCTGCAGATCGTTTCCCACCATGCTGATGCGCTTCAGCACATCCGGCCCGTTGCCAATCAACGTGGCGCCTTTGACCGGCCGCGTGAGGCGGCCGCCTTCGATGAGGTACGCCTCGCTCGCCGAGAAGACGAACTTCCCGTTCGTGATGTCCACCTGACCGCCACCGAAGTAGGCGGCGTAGAGGCCGTGGTCCACCGAGCGGATGATGTCTTCGGGCGCCGAGTCGCCGGCGAGCATGAAGGTATTCGTCATCCGCGGTATTGGGATGTGCGCGAAGCTCTCGCGCCGGCCGTTGCCGGTCAGCGGCATACGCATGAGCCGCGCGTTGAGGCGATCTTGCAGATAGCCGCACAGGATGCCGTTCTCGATCAGCACCGTGCGCCCGGTCGGCGTGCCCTCATCGTCGACGTTCAGCGAGCCGCGCCGATGGCTCAGGG
>Ga0315286_10008409_pt1 | contig 10154 bp, 5 predicted proteins | sample YL17G10_0_MG_FD_205038 | JGI IMG/M metagenome (GOLD analysis project Ga0315286, IMG submission 205038) | Sediment microbial communities from Yellowstone Lake, YNP, Wyoming, USA - YL17G10_0 | ecosystem: Environmental > Aquatic > Freshwater > Lake > Sediment | place: USA: Wyoming | collected...
CGTGGGGGAAGTGGTCAAGGGCCTCTTGCCCGCTGCGGCCTCGGGCGCGACGCACGTGCCGCTCTGGGCGACTGGCCCGGCCATGCTCGATGGAAAGGAGCTTCCCGGGGTCGCCCACGACCTGCGCGAGTGCGCGAACATGATTCCCCGCCACTTGCCTTCGCCCGCCTATCCCCTCCCCGGCCCGGGCGCCCGCAGCGTCACGGAGTTCGGCGCGGTCGGCGACGGCAAGGCTGACGACACGGCGGCCATCCAGCGTGCCATCGGCGAATGCTGCGACGTGTTCTTCCCGCAGGGCACGTATCTCGTCGCCGACAGCCTTCGCCTGCGGCCGCACTCGCGCCTCTTCGGCGAGATGTTCTCGATGATCCAGCTCAAGGCCGACAGCAAGGGTTTCGAGGACCCCGCCAGCCGCAAGCCGCTGCTTGAGCTTCCCGACGATCCCGCCGCCACGGTCACCGTCTGCCACCTGATGTGCCGCATGCTCACGCCTGGCGGCATCTACGCGGACTGGCGGGCCGGCGAGAAGTCCATGATGATTGACGTGCACTTCGGCAACGACAACAGGACTCAGCCGCTCAACTGGCGCATCAGCGGCACAGGGGGCGGATTCTTCGAGAACGGCTGGAATCCCGGCGCGTCCGGCGAGGGGCTGGAGATCACGTCCACAGGCAGGAAGTGGATGTACGCCATCCACCAGGAGCACTATCCCAGGACGGCCATGGTCCTTCGCGGCGCGCGAAACCTGGTCGCACTCGTGATCCAATTCGAGGGCAGCGTCGCGCCCTACTTGCGAGTAGAGAACTGCGAGGACATCACGGTCTTCCAGACGATTGCCGGCCACTGGTCGGGCGAGCCGGGGCCGCTCGTGCACGTCGTGGGCGGGAGGAACATCGCCCTATTCAACTCGCTCATCTGCAACAACAGCAGGATCGTCACCGAGAGGCCCGGCGGCTGGGATGCCGGGGCCTCCAGCGCGAACCGGGGCTTTTCCGGCCAGACGGTCTGGATCAAACGCTGACCCCGAGGTCCCCGCCCGATGGGACACGACACGCTGCGCACGCTGCTTTGTCTTGCCCTCCTTGCGATTCCGGCCAGAGCGCAGGGTATCCTCGACGCCGTCAAGGCCGCGGGGATCGAGGGGGGCCTCGCCGTACACGTCGGCTCGACCGATGGCCAATTGGAGGTGGCGCTGGCGGCCGGCGGCCGATGGCTCGCGCACGGGCTGGCGCCATCGAACGCTGCACGCGACGCTGCGCGGACCGCCATCCAGGCCAAAGGGCTCTACGGCCTAGCCACCGTGGAGACGCTCAACGATCCCGCCCGCCTGCCCTACGGCGACAACGCCGTGAACCTGCTCGTCGTCGAGGCGGGCGCCGCCACCGATGGGGAACTGCTCCGCGTGGTGGCCCCGAAGGGCGTCCTGCTCGCCAAACGCGCGGGAGGATGGACCCAGACCATCAAGCCGCGTCCCACCGAGATGGACGACTGGGGGCACTTCGACCACGGGGCCGACGGCAACGGCGTCTCGCGCGACCGGCTCGTGCGCCAGCCGAATCACCTCCAGTGGCTCAGCGGCGTGAAGGCGATCCAGCTCGGCGGCAACCCCGCCGGCTACTTCCCCGGCGCGGGGGTGCGCGTCGCCGACGGCCGAGCGTGCATTGACTATGACCTCGGCCAATCGAAGCGCTCGATGCAGAGCCTGCTTGGTTGCTACGACGCCTTCAGCGGCGTGCCGCTCTGGAAGGCGCCGCGCGACCGTGCCGCCGCCCACCGGCGCTGGCAACTCGTCATGGATGCCAGTCGCACCTACACCTTCGTCAAGCAGGACGGCCCGCTGGTCGCCCTCGATGCCCGGACCGGCGAGACGGCAGTGATCTACGCGGCCGCGGAGGGCAAGCCGCTGCCCGAGGAAGGCACTCAGGTGCGCGTGGCCGGCGGCCTGTTGCTCGTCAATCTCGATACCGGCCTTCTCGCTCTCGACGCGGAGACAGGCAGGCTGAGATGGAAAGTCGCCGCCGACGGCAGTGCGCTCCTGTTCCCCGCCGTAGACGTCGAGAGAAAGCGCGTCTTTGCGGCTGTCGCTGAGCCGGCCTCGAAGCTGCGCTCGCGGTGGCCGTGGGCCGCGGTCAAAGCGGTCCTCTGCCTGAACCTGAACGACGGGAAGCAGGTCTGGCGCAACGAAGAGGTCGCGGGCAAGCCCGTCAGCCAACTGGTCGCAGCGGGCGACTATCTCGCGCTCTTCTGCGGCAGCGCCATCGGCGGGCGCGGCGAGGGCGGCTGGGTCGCCTCCATTCGCGTGAGCGACAACAAGCTGATGGGCGAAGGGACATTCAAGGTCGCCTGGAACGACTCGATGTACAACGCCCTCGTCCGCGACGGGATGATCTACTACTCGGGGCACACGACCATCTACCAGGCGCCGCTCGACACCGTGCAGGTCACCAAGGCCGCGAACCTGGGCTACAACCAGCGCTGCAACCGGTTCGCCGCCACAGCCGACCTCTTCATCGGCGGCTACGTCACCTATTGGGACAAGGCGTTCAACGGCACGCTCCAGAGCGTCGTGCGGTCCGGCTGCGCCCTCGGGGCCACTCCAGCGAATGGAATGGTCTACTTCACGCCATCGGCGTGCGGTTGCTTCACGCAGTTGCGCGGCTACACGTGCCTGACGCCCGAGCCGTTGCTCGAGCCGTGGCCGGAGGCCCGAAAGCTTCAGAAAGGCGATGGCAAGCCCCCCGTCAACGCCCCGCCTGCCACCGACCGCTTCCCCGAGGGGCCAATTGCCGACGAGTGGCTCCGCTGGGGCGAGCGCACGACCGCCACGGAGACCGAGCCCGTGGACGCGGGCAACGGCCACCGGATCGTGGCCGTCGTCCACCAGCATCGTGTGGAGGGGCGTGGCGCCGACGGGAAGACGCGATGGAGCTTCACCGCGGGCGGCCGCGTGAGCGGCAAGCCCCTGATCGTGGGCGACAGCGTGGTCTTCGGATGCCACGACGGGTGGGTCTACGCCCTGCGAGCCGGCGACGGGGCTTTCCTCTGGCGGAACCTGGTTGCACCGTCCGAACGGCACATGGTCGCCTACGGCCAGCTTGAGTCCACCTGGCCGATCTACGGCGTCGCGCTGCACCAGGGCAGCGTCGTGGCTTCCGCCGGGCGGCACCCCGAGATCGGCGGCGGCGTGTACGTCGCGGCACTGGAGCCCACGACCGGCGCCGCCGTGTGGCGCCGGCGTCTCTTCAAGCCGCCAGCACTGCTCGCCACAGCGAACGGGAAGACTAAGGGGAACATCGTGCCCCGCAGCTTCCTCAATGCTCCGCCCGCCGTAGAGGGCGACACCATCCAGATCGGGGACTTCGCGTTCACCCCCGACGAGTCCGACCTGACGCTTCAGACGCGCCTGAACACGGTGCCCCGCAAACAGAAGTAGAATGCCCCGCAGAGCCTCCAGTGGATTCTCTGTGGCAAGGTGAATTCGCCCTTCTCTTTTTGCGGCGAATTAGTACAATGCGCTGATAGAGTTAGTCGGCAATGCCGCAGGGGACGCCCGGCGCCGTTGCCGGCGAGAGTCGTCGGGCCGGCCGGCTCTTCCACCGTGTGACGGGGGACACATTCCGTCGCGAATGTGTCCCCACGGCTACGTGAGGAGTGAGGCCATGCCCGACGAAGTACAGGGATCTGGTGCGGAGTTCTCGGACCTTCTGAGCGAGGAGCGCACGTTCCAGCCGTCGGAGTTCCGGCGTCTGGCCTACGTGCGCGACCCAGCGCTCCGGGAGCGCTCCTGGGCCAACCCGGAGGAATTCTGGGGAACCGCCAGCTACGGCCTGCACTGGTCACGCCCGTGGACCAAGGTGCTCGAGTGGAACCCGCCGCACGCGAAGTGGTTCCTGGGCGGCCAACTGAACGCCAGCTACAACTGCATTGACCGCCACATCAAGGCCGGCCAGCGCAACAAGGCCGCCATCATCTGGGAAGGCGAGCCCGGCGACAGCCGGGTGATGACCTACTGGGACCTCTACCGCGACGTCAATCTGTTCGCCAACGCCCTCAAGTCGCTGGGCGTCCAGAAGGGCGACCGCGTCGCCATCTATCTCCCGATGATCCCCGAGGCGGTGGTGGCGATGCTCGCCTGCGCGCGCATCGGCGCCATCCACTCGGTGGTCTTCGGCGGCTTCAGCGCCGAGGCGCTGCGCGACCGCATCAACGACTCGCAGGCCAAAGTGCTCATCACGGCCGACGGCAGCTACCGCCGCGGCCAGATCATCCCGCTCAAGCACGACGCCGACTACGCCATCAGGGAAACCCCCTCGATCGAGCACGTCGTCATCGTCCAGCGCGGCAACTTCCCGCTGCGCGTCAAGGAGGGCCGCGACCACTGGTACCACCGCCTCCTCCAGGAGGCCGATCCCTGCTGCGAACCCGTCCCCTGCGACAGCGAGGACATCCTTTACATCCTCTATACCTCCGGCACCACGGGGAAGCCCAAGGGCATCATCCACACGACCGGCGGCTATCTCGTCGGAACCTATGTGACCACCAAGTACGTCTTCGACCTGCGGCACGACGACGTCTACTGGTGCACCGCCGACATCGGCTGGGTGACGGGCCATTCGTACCTGATCTACGGCCCGCTGGCCGCGGCCGCGACGTGCGTGATGTACGAAGGGGCGCCCGATTGGCCCGACCGCGACCGCTTCTGGGCCATCATCGAGAAATATGGCGTCACCATCCTCTACACCGCCCCCACCGCCATCCGCGCATTCATGAAGTGGGGCACCGAGTGGCCCGCCAGGCACAACCTCTCCACGCTTCGCCTCCTCGGCAGCGTCGGCGAGCCGATCAACCCCGAAGCCTGGATGTGGTACCACGAGCACATCGGCCGCGGCCGCTGCCCCATCGTCGACACCTGGTGGCAGACCGAGACCGGGATGATCATGATCAGCACCCTGCCCGGCATTGATTACGCCAAGCCGAGCAGCGCGGGCCTCCCAGTGCCCGGGGTGCGCGCCACGATCTACAATGCCGAGAAGGAGGAGATCAAGGCGGGCGGGGGCTTCCTCGCCATCACCCACCCCTGGCCCGCCATGCTCCGAGGCATCTGGGGCGACCCCGAGCGCTATCGCCAGACCTATTGGTCGAAGTGGGACGACGCCACCTACTTCCCCGCCGACGGGGCCAAGCGAGCCGCCGACGGCTACATCACGCTCCTGGGGCGCGTGGACGACGTGCTGAAGGTCTCTGCCCACCGCCTGAGCACGATGGAACTCGAGAGTGCCCTGGTGGACCACCACGCCGTGGCCGAGGCCGCCGTCGTCGGCATCCCCCACGAGATCAAGGGCCAGGCCATCGTGGCCTTCGTCTCTCTCAAGGACGGCCAGTCCCCCTCGGCCAGCATGGAGAGGGACCTGAAGGAACACGTCATCCGCAAGCTCGGGGCCATCGCCCGGCCCGAAAAGGTCATCTTCAGCGCCGACCTGCCCAAGACGCGCAGCGGGAAGATCATGCGCCGCCTCCTGCGCGACATCGGCGAGGGAAAAGTCCTCGGCGACACCACCACCCTGGCCGACGCGACCATTGTCGATCTACTCAAGCGCCAATACGAAGAGACCGAGGAGAACTGACCATGAGCGCCCCCACGGGACAGAGGACCATCCTGATCATTGATGACGATCCAGACTACCGCAACCCTCTCGCCCACGTCCTCGGGGCCGCCGGCTATCGGGTTCGCTGCGCCTGCGACGGCGCTCAGGGCCTCGCCATGGCCAGCGAGGAGCCCCCCGACCTCATCCTGCTTGACTTCATAATGCCCTCGAAGGACGGCCTCGAGGTAGCCCACGAGATCCGCCAGCAGACGGCCCTTCAGAGGGTCCCTATCATCGCGCTCACGGCGTTCGGCCGCGACATCGGCAAGATCCACGGTTTGCCCCACGACGAAGCGCTCGCCAGCATCCACGACTTCCTGGACAAGCCGGTGGACCCAAACGTCCTGCTCGACCGGATAGCCGGGGCGATAGCGACGCGGTGAGCTTCGCGCGCTCTACTCTCCGCGAAACTGCACGTTCTTCGTGAACGGGTTCAGCGTGAACCGGCCGTCGGCGGCGGACTTGATGGGCTGGCCGTGGATGCGCAGGTTCTCGATCATCACGTCCTCGATGAGATGATCCTTGTCGCAGCCGAGGATTTCGGAAGACGGGAAGTGGCCGCCCGTGACGGCGATATCCTTGAAGCGGGTCGAACGAATGTGGCCGCGCTGCGGGTCGGTGCCCCACATGTCGTGGCCGATGTGCAGGCGGATGAGCTTGTCGCGGGTCTTCTCCACGCGGATGCCCTCGAAGCGGATGTCGCTCATCGTGCCCGAGTCCACCACGTGGATGCCCAGGGCGAACCAGAGGACGTCGATCACGTCGCAGTTGCGGAACGTCACGTTGTGGATCGGCGCGCGGGTCTCGTAGGTGATGCCGAGAGCGTAGCCCCAGTCGTTCCACACAACGCAATCCTCGACCAGGATGTCGCTCGCCTCGCCCTGGGGCTGGGTGGTTTTGACCACGATGCTGTCGTCGCGGTTGCGCACGAAGCAGTCGCGGATGCGAATCCCGCGGCTGTTCACCGAGTTGATGCCGTCGCTGTTGAGCCGCCCGCTGATCTCCTTGACGTCGCGCACGTTCACTCGCTCGGAGCTGTGAGATGTCACCGCCCAGTTCGGCGCGTCGCGGATGATGATGCCCTCGACCTGCACGTCGCTCGAGCCGGCGATGCCGATGAGGCCCTTCGAGGCGTGGGGCATGTCGGACCCGTCCAGGATGCCCCGCCCGCAGACCCGCACGTTCGAGACGCCCTGGGCATGGAAGAGCCACCCGGCGTAGTGCTTCAGCCCCGTCCGCTCCGACACGATGGGCTTCTCGTCGGGCAGGATTTGCCCCTTCACCACCGCTCCCCCCGCGATGTAGAGCGTCTGGCCGCTCTTGAGCTGGATCGAGCCCGTCTTGTGGACGCCCGGCCCGAAGTAAATGACGTTCGGGTCGCCCTCCTTCGGCGGATTTGCTTCGACGGCATTGGCAAAGAGGTGGAGCGGGCGCTGGTCCGAGCCATCGAGCAGGATCGTGAGCTTCCGCGGGCGGTCGAGCTCGAAGCGGATCGCCTTGCCCTCGATGCGTGACTGGATGCCGTACGAGATGGGATGGACGCTGGCCGACTTGAAGTCGCGTTTCGGCGCCACCGCCACATTCACAACGCCCGCGGAGTCGAAGTAGGCGAACGAGGCCGCTTCGGCGGGGCAGCCTGGCTCATGGGTCCAGATCGAGCCCGGCGGCTTGCTGATCTCGTGACGCACCTTCGCGCGGTAGACGAACACCGGTTTGCCCTCGACCTCGACGCTGAAGTCGTCCGACGCCGCCTCGCCCTCGGGGGCGGGATAGATGCGGAGGGATTCCCCCGCGCTCGCCGCGCTGCACATGGCCGCCTCCAATGCGAACAAGAAACCCAGCACCAGGCGACTCTTCACGATACCGCTCTCCTCATTGGCTACCGAAGAACGCGGCCACCTCGCGCAGCCGCCTCGGGATGTCAATCTGTGCGGGACACCGCTCCATGCAGCGGCGGCACTCCTCGCAGTCGTCGGCCGTCTTCGCCTGGGCCGCATACAGCTCGCGGCCCATGTGCTTGAGATCGTCCGGGTATTCCCGCGCCATGTCGGCGGCCCGGAAGACCGAGGGCACGTCAATCTCGTTCGGGCACGGCTGGCAGTAGCCGCAGCGGAGGCACGTTTGGCCGTAGCGGAAGGACTTCCTCAGCGCCCCGACGATCCCGACGACTTCCTCCCCTTCGGCAACGGAGAGCGGGCCTCTTGCGACCGCTGCCACATTCTCCTCCACCTGCTCTGCAGAGACCATCCCCGGGATGACCGTGTCTACGCGCGGGTTGGAGATGATCCACCGAAGTGCGCCCGGCACGACCGGGTCGGGCGACACGGGCAGGCCGTTCGGCCCGGGCGGGCTGACGAGTTGCCCCCCGCTCAGCGGCTTCATGACCACGGTGCCCACGTTGTAGTCGCCCGCGAGAGGCAGGAGCGCTCCGGACCCCTCCTGATCGATGGCCGAGTGGGCCACCATCAGCACCTCGAAGACGCCGCTCTTGATGGCCCGCCGCATCGTCACGAGATCGCGGTGGATAGAGGCGCCGATGTGGCCCACCTTCCCCTGCTCCTTCGCACGCGCGGCGGCCTCGTAGCCGCCACCAGGCCCCATCACCTGCTCGTACGTCTCGCCGTCGCTCACCGTGTGGAGAAAGAGCACGTCCACGTGGTCGGTCTGCAGGTCTCGGAGGCTGGTCTCGAGGTCGGCGTTCAGATCGGCACACGACCGGCCGAGACTCTTGGTGGCCAGGACATAGTCGGCGCGGCGCGAGCCAATCGCGCGCCCGATCCTCTCCTCGCTCGTGCCGTAGGCGCGGGCGGTGTCGAAGAAGTTGACGCCTAGATCGAGCGCCTTGTGCAGGGCGGCGGCCACGTCGGCCTCGGGGCACTGGGCGAACTTGATGCAGCCGAAGCCGAGGCGGGAAACCTTCAGCCCCGTCGAGCCGAGGATTCGGTATTCCACAGGTCCAGCCTTTCACACACAAAGACGCTTGACAACGGCGCCACGCGCGATGATAATAGGGGCAGTCAAGCGGGCGTAGCTCAACGGTAGAGCATCAGCTTCCCAAGCTGAGGGTTGCGAGTTCGATCCTCGTCGCCCGCTCCAGGACGTGGGCAGTGGCCTCTGGCCGCTGCCCTGCGTCGTTTAATCGCCCCGCCTACTGGCCCCTCGGCGTAGGGGCCGCCCCTACCCAGATGTGCCCGATGCGCCGAGGCGCAGGACGATGTCGCGGAAGCTGCCGACGCCGGCGGTGCCGAGGCCCCCGCGGCTGGCAAGGATTTCACTGACAAGGGCCGCCTCCGGGCCGTCGCCCCATGTGCCCACGGCTTCGCCCTGCTCCCGCACGGCGGCGAGCACGTCGGCCGGGGTGAGCTTCTCGAGGGGGCGCGCCGGCTGGAAGGCGCTGCCGCCCGGCCGCACGACCTCAGAGCACAGGCCCGCCGACACCAGGGTCCGCACCCCCTCGCGAATGAGGCCGAGCGGGCCGCGGGTGCGCTCGGCGATCTGCTCGGCGGTGAGCGCCGCGCCCTCGCGGTGGAAGGCCAGGGCCACCGATACCATGGCCCGCAACGCGACGGCCTCGCGCGAGGCGAAACTCGCCGCTGCCGCCCGCTCATCCTCCCAGACGAGGCGGCCGTTCTGGGTCGCCCACGAGATCTCGGCGCCGAAGAGGACGATCATCCAGCCGAGGTAGAGCCAGACCATGAACACGGGGAGCGCGGCAAAGGTGCCGTAGATGGCGTTGTAATTGGACATGCCGACCTGGAACGTGGTGTAGAGCCAGAAGGCACCCTGCCACACGGTGCCGGCCACGATGCCGCCGGCCAGGGCCGCGCGGAGCTTCACCTTGGTGTTCGGCATGAAGAGGTAGACGGCTGCGAAGGCCGCCCAGGTGGGCACGAGCACCAGAGCCAACTCCACCACGCGAGCCAAGATCGCGAACGAGAGGACCGAGCGCACAATCGCGGTGCTGCGAAAGACCGCCCCCGCGCCCGTGGCGGCCACGAGCAGCACGGGGCTGATAACCAGCACGCTGATGTAGTCGGTGAACTTGCGGAGGAGCGTGCGGCTGCGCTGGACGCCCCAGATCTCGTTGAAGCTCTTCTCGATGGTGCCGAGGACGCTGATCGTGGTCCAGACCAGGAACACGAGGCCGAGTGCGCCCAGGACGCCGACGCGGGTGTTCCGCACGTAGTCGTTGGTCTTCTCGATGAACTCGACGAGTCGGTTGCCGACCTCCTCCTGGTTGGCGGCGAGCCACTTATCCACCATGGGGCGGATCTGCTCCTGGACGCCGAAGCCTTTGGCGAGGGCGAATGCCAGGGCGAGGAGCGGCACGAGGGAGAGGAGCGTGGTGTAGGCGAGCGCCGTGGCCCGCATGAGACAGTTGTCCGACAGGAAGCCGCGGACGGAGACGGCCGCGATCCGGCAGGCCTGGAGTGCGAGGGCTCCCAGGCGCGACGCGGCCGGGCGCTCGCGCCAGAGGCCGCGCCGGAAGAATTCCTGCACGCGATGGAG
>Ga0315286_10008411_pt1 | contig 10153 bp, 5 predicted proteins | sample YL17G10_0_MG_FD_205038 | JGI IMG/M metagenome (GOLD analysis project Ga0315286, IMG submission 205038) | Sediment microbial communities from Yellowstone Lake, YNP, Wyoming, USA - YL17G10_0 | ecosystem: Environmental > Aquatic > Freshwater > Lake > Sediment | place: USA: Wyoming | collected...
AAGGTCGGGCCTCTGGCGCAGCACGTCGCGCTCGAGGCGAAAGACGCCGAGGTCCGACCCGGTGCCGCCGATGGCGGCGTTGATCTCACTGACCTTCGCCTTGGGATACTGGTCTTGGAACCACTTGAGCGTCTTCGGCCGCCAGCCGGGCTGGGCGGTGATGCTGCCGCCGAGGTAGGCGATGTGGACGTTGCCGCCGGCCTCGAGTTTGGCGAAGAAGTTCGGCAGGCCCGCCCTCGGGCGGCACTCGGCTGCGTCGACGAGGGGATACGGGTCGGCCTTGGGCTTCTCGGCCGCGAAGGCGGCGAGGGGGGCGAGGAGCACCAAGAGTGAGGCGAAGGTCCTACGCAGCATCGGCGATCTCCGACGTCACATTTTCGATTTGTGATTTCCGCCGTTCAAGGAGACCACGGGCCTCAACCTTCGATGGCCGCAGCGGCCTCCTTGGGGGCGTTCATCTTGCTTAGCCAATCAAGCATGCGGCCGTGGAGGTCTTTCATCTCGGCGGCGTGGTCGGCGGCCACATTCTTCTCGGCCAGCGGATCGGCGGCGATGTCGTACAGTTCCTTTTCGCCCGCGGCCCCAACCGGCACGTAGGCCCACTTCTCGGTGTAGACGACGGGGGTGACGGCCTTACCGGGCTTCTCGCCGGCCTTGCGGCGCCAGTGAGACGCCGAGATCGCGAGGTCCCGGAGCGGTTCCTGGTTTGTGCCGCGAGCCAGCGGCGCAAGCGACCGCCCGTGCAGCGGGTCGGGCGGCTGGACCTTGAGGGCCGCCAGGTCCAGCAGCGTCGGCAGAATGTCGGGCGGCTGGGCGATGGCGTCGACCGTGCGGCCGCCCTCCAGGCCAGGGGCCGCCACGAGGAGCGGAATGTGGGCGATCTCGGGATAGATGGGCCAAGCCCGGTCGTCGCGGTCGTTGATGTTCGACTTGCCCGTCCGGTTGTGCTCGCCGAGGCTCGCGCCGTGGTCGGCGGTGAAGACCACGATGGTGTTCTGCCACAGGTTCAGGTCGTCGATTTTCTGGATGACGCGGCCGACCCAGCGGTCCACGAGTTCGGCCTCGGCGCAGTAATGGGCCCGCAGGTTCCGCAGTTCTTCGGGCGTGAGGTCACTCGCCTTCCCGTAGTTGGGATGCAGCATCGGCGTGCCCTCGTAATCGGGGTCGTAGCGGCGGACCATATACTCGGGCGGGTCCCACGGCTCGTGCGGGTCGAAGAAGTCGACCCACAGGAAGAAGGGGTGGTACTTGTAGTTCTCTTCGAGGAACTCGACGGCCAGGCCGGCCGTGCGCGGCGGGAATCGGTCGGCCTCGCTGCGCCAGTGGCGGTTCTCCCAGCGGTGGAGGTCCACGAGGTTATGGCCCTGGAAGTGGCGGCCGGTGCGGGTCTTCTCGGGCGGCATGACGTTCTCGATGGGGTAGTTCATGCGCAGCATCGGCAGGTCCGCCTCCTGGCCGCGAAGGAGGCTGGAGCCGTCGAACCCCTGGTCGAAGTTCGCCCGGAACAGGTGCGGCGTGTCGCAGATGAGTTGCGTGACGTACCCCGCCTGGTGGAGGACGGAAGGGATATGGTTCTTGCCGCTCGCGTTGCGGCTCTGCCAGCCGTACCACGGCCAGCCGAAGCGGCCGGTCGTCAGGTCGGTCCGGTGGGGGATGGTGGGGAAACTGGCCGTGTAGACCCGCGAGAAGTTGACGGCCCGCCGGGCGAACTGCTCCAGTTGCGTCGCCCGCACCGGCATGGCCGCACGACGGAAAAGGTTGTCGAAGCGAAAAGTATCAGAGACGATCAATATGATGTTCAAGCCGTTCTCCTCCCCAAGATCACTGCCCTGTCAGGGTTCGTTGTCCTGGCGCCAAAGACGAATGACGAAAAAGGAAGCCGCAAGCCACGAGTGGCGAGCCAGGGGCCTTGCTCGGGGCCCGAGACGGGCAATGCGCAGCCACAGTTGCTTCGTCATTGCCGTGTCGCCATTCATTCGTCATTCGGGCTTCGTCATTCGTCATTTCGCTTCGGGCCTTGTTTTCATCAACTGCCGAATATCGAAGCGATAGTATTTCTGTTTCCACGCCGGCGCCCCGTCGGCGGCCGCGTTGGCGACATAGATCACGCCGTCGGCCGGGACCATCAGGGCGTCGTGCAGGTTCGAGCCCATCGCAACGGGTTCGTCCATCAGGCGGAGGGCCGACTCGGCCGTGAACTTGCCCTGCCCGGCCTTCACGCGCTCCACGAGCCGCTCGTACCGGCTGCCCGCCGAGAGGAGGACCGTGTCGGCGACCGGCGTCGGCAGGAGGGTGTGGGCCTCGCCGGGTTTCACGATCTCGACCTTCTCGGGCGTGCACCAGAGGCCGGCGGCCGTGTCGGCACGGGCGTCAGCGATGACATAGTAGTACTCGCATGTGCGCGGGCCCGTGCGGAAGACCGCCAGGGCCTCGTCGAGCGTGCGGGCCTGCTCCAAGACCCGGCGCACGAGGAACGACATCGGGATGCCGTTCCACAGGCCCACCCCGCCGCCGCCCATCTCGCCGATGCTGACCTGCTCGAGGTTCATGCCGGTCACCGAGCCGATGAACCCGGCGTACGAGACGTTGACGAACGGGATCTTGCCCTCGGGTTCCTGGATGACGAGGACCGCGTGGTCCTGGAGATGCTGCTTGACGCCGTAATCGAGGATGCGGCCGTGAAGGAGTTTGCCGTCGGCCGTGACCTTCTTAAGCAGCGCGAAGCCCGAGCAGTGGAACATCTCGGGAATGAGGTTGCAGGCGATGACGCGGTCGGGGGGCAGACCCGCCCCCTCGGCCAGCGCCCGCATCTCGCGCACGTACGGTTCCGGGATCTTCCCGGCGAAGGCCGCGCCCAGGACGGCCGCCAGTTGCGGCCGCGTGACCGCCAGGTCGCCGAGGCGCACGGCGTCGCCGAGACCGTCGCTCAGGTGGAAGTTCACGTTCTCGGCGACGTCCTTCGCCAGCAACCGCCCGTGCTGGAGGCCCATTTCCTCGGGCGTTCCCTTGAGGTGGAGGACGCGGTAGCCGTCGACGGTCTCGAGGTAGCCCTGGCCCTCGGCGGCCACGAGGATGCGGGCCGGCGGCTCGGCGGACGCCAGAGGGGCTGCCACAAAACACAGAAAGACGCCGAGCAGCATCCAGCGAAAAGTTGCCGACCTCATGAAGAGCCTCCTTGCGCCGATGGTTGACACTACAACGCCACTTTGCGCGGCAGACAGTCTTGCCCGCCGCGCTCTGTATTGCTTCAACCGCTGCCTCGGCCTGTGCCAGCCGGGCGGCCCAATCGTTGAAATTCGCCGCCGCATCTGGTATCAAGTTAGCGCATTGGGGCGGTAGTGTCCAGCATCAAATCGCCCCGACGTTAAGGCCGCCGGACCCCGGGGGGCGAGGTGGAACCATGCGAACCGTGGGCGCCCTTAGCGTGGCGCTGGCCGCTCTGGCCGCCGGCGCCTGGGCTGCGGAAGTGCCCGAACAGTTCCGGCTCTGGGGGGCGCGGGCCAGGCCGAATCCCTACCTGGCCGACCCGGGACTCTCGCAGGCCGTGCCGGTGACCGCCGAGACGAGCGCGGCCGAGAAGGCCCAGGGCTTCATCTTCTTCACGCGGCCGGCCTCGGTCCCCATCCGCGCCAATGACGCGCCGGCGGTCGCCGAGCGCACGACCTTGGTGGCGACCGGCGACTGCCCCGGCCAGTACGGCCCGATGGTGCTGGCGGTCCTCGCGATTCGGGGCGGCGAGTTCGAAGTGGAAGTCACGGACCTCGCGAGCGACGCCGGCGGCAGGATTGGCCAGGAGCACCTCGAGGTCCGGGCGGTCCGTTACGCCAAGGTCCCCTCGTCGACGGGCCCGGAGGTGTCTCCCATCCTCCTCGAGCGGGTGCCCAAAAGAACCGTGGCCGCCGGCCGGACGCAGCCGTTCTGGATCGTCTACCACGTTCCCGCCGACGCCGCGCCCGGCACCTACCGCGGCAAGGCCCGCCTGCTGCTCGACGGCCTGGAGAAACTCGCGGTCGCCCTCCAGATCACGGTCTACGGGTTCACGCTGGTCGAACCAGACGCTAATCTGTACATGTATTATGATTACCCGCCGACGGCCGCCCACCAGTTCAGGGCCCAGAAGGACCTGGCGGACCAGCGATGCCACGGGATGACCCTGGGCACCCTCCGGGTGCCCGTCACGGCCGACGGCGACCTGATGCGCCCGTCGCTGGCGGCCTGGCTGGACCTCTACAAGCGGGTCGGCTTTGCCCGGCCGCAGGTCCACATGGACGTGTGGAACCGCGTCACGGCCGAGTGGCTGAACAAGCCCGACAAGTCGATCGGCATGTACTGCCCGTGGTTCCGCTACTACCCGTTCAGCGAGAAACTCGACCGGCGGTTCGTCGAGACCGCCAAGGTCCTGCGCGACGAGGCCCGCCAGCGCGGCCTGGAACCCGTACTGGCCGTGGCCGACGAGGCCGGCAGCCATCCATGGACCATCGAGGCCGCGCAGCACTACCTCGACCTGCTGAAGGCCGAAGTGCCCGATGCCGTCCGGGAACTCAGCGTTGGCGGCGGCTGGGCCATGGGAAAGCCCGAGCACGAACTCTGGAAGGGCCGCCTCAACGTCTGGACCACCAACCGGTGGCTCGACGACAAACTGGCCCTCGTGCGCGCCGCCGATCCGAAGGCCGCCATCCAGATCTACAACATCGCGGGCGACGGGTCGGCGGGCGGCGGCATCCAGGCCGCCCGGTCCTTCTTCGGGTTCTTCGCGTGGAAGGCCAGGGCGGCCGGCGCCGCCCAGTGGACGTACTACCACGAGGGCACCCCGAACAGCAATTTCACCTGGCCCGCCGAAGACCCCGAACAGGGCCAGGTGCCGACCGTGCGGTGGGAGATGGTACGCGAGGGCGCCAAGGACCTCCGGTACTTACGGACGCTCGAAAAAGCCCTCGACGGCAAAACGATCCCGGCCGCCGACGAGGCCCGGAAGTTCCTCGCCGAGATCGCCGGGCGGATCGTCCTTAAGACCGACCGCTACGACCCCGCCAGCGGCGCGCGAATCCCGGCCCTGCCGCCGGGGACGCACGACGAGTGGCGGGCGAAGATCGCGGAGTTCATCGGGCGCCTCGGAGCCCGGTAGAGAACAGTGATGCGGCGCCGGGCGACGGCAACTTTGGGCCGCCGCCGGTGCGGCGGCGATCAATGACGGAGGCAATCACATGGCCAAGGCCAGGAAGGCCAAGTCCACCATGTCGCGCCGCGAGCGCGTCCGGGCGATCATTGCGGGCCAACCCGCCGACCGGTGCGGGTTCTGGCTCGGCAATCCCCACGCCGACACCTGGCCGATCCTCCACGCCTACTTCGGAACCAGGACCGAACTGGAACTGCGGACGAAACTCGGCGACGACTACCGCTGGCTCTGCCCGCAGTTCTACCCGGGGGCGTGGAAGGACCCAAAGAGCCGCGACATGTTCCCGCCCATCCTCGGCGAGGACCACGGCAAGCATCACCCCTTCGCCGACTGCGAGTCGGCCGACCGGGTCGAGGACTTCCCGTGGCCCAACCCCGACTACCTCGACTTCGGGCCGTGCCTGGCCGACCTCGCGACCGCCGGCGACATCTACCGCGCCAGCGGCATGTGGTCGTGCTTCTATCACCACGTCATGGACCTCTTCGGCATGGAGAATTACATGCTGAAGATGTACACGAACCCCGACGTGGTCGACGCCGTCACGCGGAAGGTGTGCGAGTTCTACCTGGAGGCCAACGAGCGGTTCTACGACAAGGCCGGCCGCGAGGTCGACGGGTTCTTCTTCGGCAACGATTTCGGGACGCAACTGGACCTCATCTGCTCCCCCGCCCACTTCGACCGGTTCATCATGCCGTGGTTCAGGAAGTTGACCGACCAGGGCCACGCCCACGGGTACCAGGTCATCCTGCACTCGTGCGGGGCGATCCGCAAGGTGATCGACCGGCTGATTGCCGCGGGCGTCGATTGCCTGCACCCGCTCCAGGCCCTGGCGAAGAACATGGACGCCGCGACCCTGGCCCGCGACTTTAAGGGCCGCATCTCCTTCCTCGGCGGCATCGACACGCAACAGTTGCTCGTGCACGGAACACCGAAGGAGATTGCGGAAGACGTGCGGCGCGTGAAGCGCCTCCTGGGCCCGCGCCTCATCGTCAGCCCGAGCCACGAGGCCCTGCTGCCGAACGTCCCGCCCGAGAACGTCCGCGCCATGGCCGAGGCGGCGGCGGAGTAGGCCGCGGCGTGCTCGGCGCCGCACTTCGCATTGACGCCGGACGCCCCGTTCCTATAATGGCTGGCCCGGCACATCGTTTGCCCTTCGCAGGCTCTCCCGGCAGCGACGGCGGCCGGAGCGAAAGGAGTCTGGCGTGCTTTACTTCGACAAGAACACGCAGTCGTACTACACGGACCTCAAGGCCCCCAAACTGGAGGACGTCGGGGAGCCGAACCTGTACCGCGAGATCTTCCCTTACAGCGAGTTCCCGAAGATCCCGTTTACGCACGAGCGCGTGCCGACGTTCATCCCGCCCGAGACGTGGGTGACCGACACGACGTTCCGCGACGGGCAGCAGGCCCGCCCGCCGTACACGGTCCAGCAGACGGTGGACCTGTTCAAGTTCATGCACCGGCTGTCGGGGCCGCGCGGCCTCATCCGGCAGAGCGAGTTCTTCCTGTACTCCAAGAAGGACCGCGAGGCGGTCCAGAAGTGCCTGGAACTGGGCTACGAGTTCCCGCAGATCACGGGCTGGATCCGGGCCGTCAAGAGCGACTTTCACCTGGTGCGCGAGATGGGCCTGAAGGAGACGGGCATCCTGGTCTCGTGCTCCGATTACCACATCTTCCTGAAGTTGCAGCGGTCCCGCCAGCAGGCCCTCGACATGTACCTCGACATCATCAAGGCGGCGCTCGACGAGGGCATTACGCCGCGATGCCACTTCGAGGACATCACGCGGGCCGACTTCGAGGGGTTCGTCATCCCGTTTGCGGCGGAACTGATGAAACTGGCCGAGCAGTACGAGACGCCCGTCAAGATCCGGGCCTGTGACACCCTCGGCTACGGCGTGCCGTACGTCGGCGCCCAGTTGCCGCGGTCGGTGGCCAAGATCGTGTACTGCCTGCGCCGGCAGGCCCACGTGCCGCCCGAGTGGATGGAGTGGCACGGGCACAACGATTTCCACAAGGTCCTCGTCAACGCCACGACCGCCTGGCTGCACGGGTGCTGCGCAGCCAACGGAACGCTCCTCTCGATCGGCGAGCGGACCGGCAACCCGCCCATCGAGGGCCTCGTGGTCGAACATGCGATGCTCTGGGGCGAGACCGAGGGCGTCGATTACGGCGTCATCACCGAGATCGCCGACTACTACCGCAAGGAGATCGGCTACGAGATCCCGGCGCTGTACCCGCTCGTGGGCCGCGACTTCAACGTCACGCGCGCCGGCATCCACGCCGACGGCCTGATGAAGAGCGAAGAGATTTATAATCCGTTCGACACGATGCGCCTGCTGAACCGCCCGATCCGGATCGGCCTGACCGATAAGAGCGGCATCGCCGGCATCCTGGCGTGGGTCCAGGACCGGTACGATTTCGCGGAGGCCCCGTCGAAGGACGATCCGCGGCTCCGCCAGATCGCGGAATGGATCGCCGCGGAATACGATGACGGCCGCAGCACCGGCATCAGCGACGAGGAGATGGACCAGCAGATCCACGCGGCCTTCGGCGACGTGCCGCGCAAACCCGAAGCGATGTAGCGAGTGCGGGTGCGGTGGCTGGCAATTCGCGCGGCGGGTCTCCTGACCCGCCGCGCGCGTGCGTTTTCTGGCCGCCGCAGGGCACCTCCTGCGCGGTGGGTCAGGAGACCCACCGCGCACGGCGTCAAGTGGCGCTGTAGTAATGGACGGGGGCAATCATTGGCCGGCGCGGCGGCGGAGCCTCTCGGCGACGTCCTTGCGGCCGGCGCGCTCGGCTATCTGAGTCGGCGTTCCGACGTTCGGTGCGGCCGCGCGAACGTCGGCCCCCTTTGACACCAGCAGGTCGATGACCTCCCGGCTTCCATCGCGGGCGGCCAGGTGCAGCGGCGTCAGGCCCTTGGCGTCCTTGGCGGAAGGATTGGCGCCCTTCTCCAGCAGAAGCCGGACCACCTCCGCCTTGTCCTCCTTCACCGCCAGGTACAGGGGCGTCGCACCGGCAGAGGTGGCGGCGTTGACGCTAGCGCCATTCGCCAGGAGCACCTCGACCACGACGGCCGCCCCCGCCTGGGCCGCCAGGTGAAGCGGCGTGGCGCCGGCCTTGTCCTTCGGGGCCACGTCGGCATTCTTGGCCAGCAGCAGGTTGACGATGTCGAGGTCGCCCCTGGCGGCGGCCGCATGCAGCGGCGCCTCGCCGCTGTGCGCGACGTTCGGCAGCGCCCCGCGCTCCAGGAGCACTTTCACGACGTCGGCGCTGCCGCCGACGACCGCCTCGTGGAGCGGCGTACCGTTGGGACCCACGGTGTTCGGGTTCGCGCCGCGCTCGAGGAGCACGGAGACGACGCCCCTTCTTCCGGCCTGGGCGGCGATGTGCAGGGGCGTGCCGCCGGCCGACGGGCTATCGACCGGCGCGCCGCGCTCGATGAGCATGTGGACGACCTCGCGGGCGCCGTTGCGCGCCGCCGCGTGGATGGCCGCTTCGTTATCCACGCGGGCGTTGACATCGACCTTGCGCGCGAGGAGCAACTCGATGATCTCGCGCCGGCCCGCCCGGGCGGCGATCAGCAGGGGCGTGCCCTTGGCGCATTTGGCGCTCGGGTCCGCCCCTCGCTCGAGGAGCGCCTGGACCATCTGCCCGCTCAACTCGGCGGCCAGGCAGATCGGCGGCGAGCCGTCGGCGTCGCGGACGTTCACATCGACCTTCTTCTGGAGGAGCGTGTTCAGCACATCGTGGTGGTTCCAGCGGATGGCCTCGTGGATGGGCCGGCCCATGTCGCCCTCAATGTTCGGGTCGGCGCCCTTGGCCATGAGGAGGCTGGCGACGTCGGCGTATCCCCACCGCGCGGCCAGCATCAGCGGCGTGCCGGCGTCGCCGCGGTAGTCGACGTTGGCGCCCGCCTTGATGAGGAGTTCCACGAGGGCCCGGTTCCCCTGGTACACCGCCTCCAACAGCGGCGTGGTGCCGCGCGCCGTGCCCGCGGCCGGCTTGGGCGGCGGGTCCGTCGCGGGCAGACGGCGTCCGTCGCCGCGCGCCGCGGGACGCGCCACAACGTTCACGCCGGCCCCGCGCGTCAGCATCAAGTTGGCCATGTCCCAGCGGCCGCTCCTGACGGCATCGAAGAGGGGCGTGGCGCCGCCCAGGTCGGCGGCGCTCGCGCTCGCGCCCTTCCCGAGGAGCATCTGGGCGATCTCGGCCTGCCCCGAAGCCGCCGCCACGTGAAGCGGCGTGCGGCCGTCGCGGTCGGCCACATCGACCTTGGCGCCCTTGGCCACCAGGAGTTCGGCGACGTCGCGGAAGCCTTCGGCCGCCACGTGCAGCGGCGTCTGGCCGCTGGCCGCGTCGCGGATGTTCACCTGGGCGCCCTTCGACACCAGGAGGTCCACCAGGTCCTTGCGTCCGCGGGCCGCAAAGAGCAGCGGCGGAATCGTCTCCTGCCCGCTGACTTTGCCGTCGACGTCGGCGCCCTTGTCGAGGAGGACCTTGGCCATCCACGGGTTGCCGGCCTCGACGGCTCGCGAGAGCGGCGTGAAGCCGCGCTCGCTCTGGAGGTTCGGGTTCGCGCCTTCCTTCAGAAGGCGTTCGACCACGTCGAGCCGCTGGGTCTCGACGGCCCGCAGCAGGGGCGTGCGGCCGCCGGTGTCGCGGGCGTCGATCTTGAAGTTCCTGTCGGCCAGGAGGTCCATGAGGCCGGCGTGGCCCTCGGTCAGGGCCACCTCGATGGGCATCATGCCCGCCTCGTCCTTGGCGTCCTTGAAGGCGCCCTTCGCCAAGAGCAGCGCAATGACCTCGCGCCGATCGGTCCGGGCGGCGGCGTGCAGCGGCGTGGAGCCGTCGCGGGTCCGGGCATCGACGGCCGCGCCCTTCTCGAGGAGGCGCTCGACGGTCGCCTTGTCGCCCTTCGCGGCGGCCAGGTACAGCGGCGTGGCGCCTTGCTTGTCGCGCGCCCTAAAGTCGGCC
>Ga0315286_10008413_pt1 | contig 10152 bp, 5 predicted proteins | sample YL17G10_0_MG_FD_205038 | JGI IMG/M metagenome (GOLD analysis project Ga0315286, IMG submission 205038) | Sediment microbial communities from Yellowstone Lake, YNP, Wyoming, USA - YL17G10_0 | ecosystem: Environmental > Aquatic > Freshwater > Lake > Sediment | place: USA: Wyoming | collected...
TGAACCTCGTCATGAGCGGTGGTGCATTGCTCACGGCCTCGGAAATCCCCCAAACAAAGGTGGACTCCTTCACCATAGAAAACGACGAGATTTCATTGGCGGTTCACGTGAAAGACGGGATCCTCTCCTCCGAACAACTGCAGCTCAATCCCGCCTGGCCAAAGCCGCGGAAGGGAGCGGGACCCCGGCTCGCGACGGACGCGGATTTTTCGCTGGAGATCATGTGGACTGAGTGGCGGGCACCCGGCAAAGCAAACAATGCCGATAACCCTGTAGTCTTTACGAAGCGGGATTTCCTTTTCATCGACGGTGAGAAGACGGATCTTCCGGGAGGAACGAAGGAGCTCCGGCTTCGATTCAAGGGAAGCGACACACCGTTTGATCTCCTCGTTACGTACCAGCTTCCACCACACGCCTTCTATGTTCGCCGGCAGCTTGCCCTGAGAGATACAACACGCGCGAACCATTTCCTGAGGGCCATCGCTGCGCTTGATGCACGGATTGAAGGACTGCGCACGATTGTCAAGGAGGGAGATTTCGGCCAGCCGGTGGCTCTCACGCTTGCCGGGGGTGGGGCCTTTTTCGGCCTCGAATACCCGGCATCGATGAACACGCTGGTGACGAAGGGAAAGGAGATGAGGGTCCGGTGCGCTCAGGAATTCGGACAGAAGATCGAACCGGAATGGACGCGCACCGAATGGGTTGTTCAAGCCCTCACTCCCGATGACCACGTGAAACTCTGGTTTATGAAATATGTCGATGACATTCGTGTCGCACCTCTGCGCCCGTACACCCTCTACAATAGCTGGTATGACCTGCGCTCGGCAGAATACCCCAAGGTTCCTGCGGCACATCAGATGAATGAAGAGAATATTCTCCGCATCATCGGCCTCATCCGCTCGAACATGGTGGAGAAGAACGGAATTCACGTCGATGCGATTGTGCTCGATGACGGATGGGACGTCTACAAAAGCGACTGGGTGCTCAGGCCGCAACAGTTTCCCCGCGGCCTGAAGCCGATTTCGGACGAGATCCGGAAGATGAATTCCGTTCTCGGCATCTGGCTCGGCCCGATCGGGGGATATTCATTCCGCGAGGAGAGGATCTCCTGGATGAAAGACCACGGATATGAAGTCGTCAATGACCAACTCTGCCTTGCGGGCCGGAAGTACAGCGAGCTGTTCCGGAAACGTGTCGTTGATTTCGTGAAGAATGACGGGGTTGCGTATTTCAAGTGGGACGGCATCCAGTTCTCATGCAGCGAACCGGATCATGGACACCCGGTGGACATCTACTCGCGTCGCGCCGTTCTGGAATCTGTTCTCGGTATGGAGCGGGCGGTACGCGCGGCGAACCCGGACGTGTACGTGAACACGACATCGGGAACGTGGCTCAGTCCGTGGTGGCTGAAATACTCGAACCAGGTGTGGATGGACGGTCAGGACTACGGTTATGCTGACGTTCCGTCCATCAGCAAGCGGGATGGTGCCATCACCTATCGGGATGTCGTTCTCTACGAAGACTTTGCGATCAAGGACCTCTGGATGCCGATCGCGAACCTCATGACCCATGGCATCATCAAGGGACGGCTGGAGATGCTCGGAACAGAGGATGAGTCGCTCGACAAGTTTACCGACGACGCGTTGCTCTACTTTGCACGAGGTGTGTCGATGTGGGAGTTGTATGTGTCCCCCGATCTCCTGAAGGAGGGGGAGTGGAATGCGCTGGCGGGTTCCATCAAATGGGCAAAGGACCGCTTCCCGGTCCTCGCATCAACCACGATGGTGGGCGGCGATCCTTCGAAAATGAGCACCTACGGCTATGTTCATTATGTGGGAAACCGTGGCATCATTGCGGCGCGGAACCCCGTCATCTCGAAGGCGAATCTGACCGTCGAGCTTTCGGCAGCGTCGGGACTTGATCCTGAAGCACGTTTGCTGGTTGTCGAAAAGGTGTATCCGGTCAGATCCGTCTTTCCCGGACTGTTCAAGACCGGATCCCGCATCAACCTCCCGCTCGATGGGTATGAGATGGCGGTCTATGAAGTGTATCCGCTCGATGAGGCGAAGGGGCCGCTGGTTACCGGTGGAAGGCTTGATGGTTTCAAGGAGTCCAACGGGAAGCTTACGGTGAATTTCTATCCGGAACCCGGCGCGAAGCCCGGCATCCTCAACCCTGCTTCTCTTGACCGTGCCACCGTGAATGGGAAAACGGCGTCGCTCGAGCGTTTCGCGGTTCCGGCTCAGGCTTCCAGGGCGCTGTGCACGAACGCAAATGTCCGGGTGCTTGCGCCTGAGCAGGGTCCGGGGGGAGCGATCAATGTGACGGTTGGCGAATCCCTGAACGATGCCCGTCTTGCCGTGCTGGTGCAGCCGACCGGTGCTTCCCGGAACGCAGCAGACCCGACCGTGACCGTTGTTTTGGACGGAAAGAATGTCGAACCGGTCCGCGAAGAACAACAAGGGAAGTGGGGGTGGTACTCGATGCCGGTTGCACCCGGCGCACATCGTGCTGAAGTAAGCCTGGCCGCCCCGGGCACGAAGAGATGGACCGGCAGGGTCGAAGCATGGCTGGTTGGTATGGAGCACGCCTCCCCCGTCGTGCTGGAATTCGGACTCAAAGGGAAATGGGAACCAAAGCCGATGCCCCCTGCGCCGTGGCCTGAGGGGAATGTTCGCAGGACGATCCGTATCGGTCAAACCGACATCGCAATACGTTGACACACTCACAACCGGACCAACGACCATGAGAAAAGCAGGCGTTGTTTTCGCTTTGATTCTCGCGGGGATATCCCTCCATGCACAAACCGATCAAAAGGAGCAGAAACGCGTGATCAGCGTCATTCCGAAACCGACGCAGTTGGCCGTCCGCGATGGGCAATGCACGCTGACGCCCTCGACGGCAGTGTACCTTTCGCCGAAAGGTCGCGACTCGAAATGGGTCGCTGAGTACCTTGCGCAGTTCCTTGCCCGACCAACCGGCTACCAGTTGGACATAAAATCCGCGTCTGGCTCCCGCATTCCGACGGGAAGCATTCAGCTTGCGCTGACGGACGGGGATGCTTCACTTGGAACAGAGGGCTATACTCTTGACGCAACCGCAAAAGGTATCATGATCAAGGCCGCACGGCCGAACGGGCTCATGTATGGCGTGCAGACACTTTTGCAGCTGCTTCCGCCGGAAGTGTTCGACACGGTGCGCGCGCCGGCTACTGTCCAATGGAGCCTCCCGTGCGTCCAGATACGGGATACTCCGCGCTTCCCCTATCGGGGCATGCATCTTGACGTTTCACGGCATTTCTTTCCGAAGGAATTTGTCAAACGGTACATCGACCTGATGGTGATGCACAAGATGAATGTCTTCCACTGGCACCTCACCGACGATCAGGGGTGGAGAATTGAGATCAAGCGCTATCCAAAGCTTACCGAGGTTGGGGCGTGGCGGGTTGACAAGGAAGACATCCCCTGGGAGGAACGTGGCCTTCCAGATGCTGATGAGAAGGCAACGTACGGTGGCTTCTATACGCAGAGCGATGTACGAGAAATCGTCGCGTATGCTGCAGCGCGCGGCGTGTCAGTTCTCCCGGAGATTGAAATGCCCGGGCACTCGAGCGAGGTGTTTGCGGCATATCCGGAGTTTTCCTGCCGGGGCGTATGGATCCCCGTTCGTCCGGGTGGCTATTGGCCCAACGTGGACATCCTCTGTGCCGGAAATGATTCGGTGTTCACGTTCATGGAAAATGTCCTGACGGAGGTCGCCGCACTCTTTCCGTATCAATATATCCACATCGGGGGAGACGAGGCAAACAAGGAGCGCTGGAGGGAATGCCCGAAATGTCAGGCACGGATGAAGGCCGAGAACCTGAAGGACGAAGAGGGACTACAGAGCTATTTCATCCGCAGGATTGAGAAATTTCTGCTGAGCAAGAATAAACGACTCATCGGATGGGACGAGATTCTTCAGGGGGGGCTTGCGCCGGAAGCGACGGTCATGTCCTGGCGGGGGATCGACGGCGGGATTGAGGCGGCCAAGATGGGACACGACGCGATCATGACCCCGATATCGCATTGCTACTTTGATTATTATCAGGCCGATCCGTCGACGGAACCCGAAGCCATCGGGGGATACACCACACTCAAGAAGGTGTATTCGTATGAACCGATTCCGTCGGTGCTGTCGGAGGAGGAAGCCCACCACATCATCGGGGTTCAGGGGAACGTGTGGACCGAGTATATGCCCACGACGCGGAGTGTGGAGTACATGAGCGTGCCGCGCATAAGCGCACTTGCCGAAGTGGCATGGACTCCAAAGGGATCCCGCTCCTGGGATGATTTTAGATCGCGTCTCGAAACCCATCGGCGCCGATTTGAGGCAATGGGTGTCGCGAGCAGCAATGGCTCATACCGTGTTGCGGTGAGAACGGCGTTTGATGTTCCATCGTCGGCGCTCAAAGCGTTCCTGGAAACGGAACAAATCAATCCTGAGATCCGGTATACGACCGATGACAGCGATCCGACGGGCGAATCGCCCCGCTACGAAGGGCCGTTTCCCATAACAACGGAGACGCGCGTCAGGGCCGGGATCTTTGTTGACGGCACGCGTAAGGATCGTCCCGTCGAGAAGGTCATTGTTCCTCATCTTGCTGCCGGACGAGATGTGAGGTACCGGCAACCGTTCAGCGATCGCTATGAGTCTCATCAATTCTCGCTCGTTGACGGTCTGCGGGCTTCGCTTGATTTCCGGGACGGCTCCTGGCAGGCATTTGAAGGAAATGACCTGGATGTCATCGTTGATCTTCAGAAGCAGTGTGATGTGCGAACGGTGAGTGTGGGGTTTCTCGAAAACGAGCCGGCACGGATCCTTCTGCCCAAGAGCCTTGAGATCGGCGTCTCGACGGACGGCGAATTCTATCGGTTGCTGGAAGATCTGGACCATGATGTGCTGGATGAGGAGGGCCCCGTATCGACCCACGAATATATCGCCTCGCTGCGGAATGCGGTGCCGGTTCGTTACATCCGTGTCAGGGCGAAAAGCGAAACGCCGATCCCGGCCGGAAAACCCGGGGAGGGAGGAAATGCATGGCTTTTTGTTGACGAGATCATCGTCCACTGAGGCCGCTTCGGAAGAGTACACGAAAGCCATACTATGATGTTGTCATCACTCACGATGCTGGGATGGATTGCCATGAACACAAACATTGGTCTCTCGCTCCTTTCGGTTGCGGCATTGGCTCTGATGGTTGTTGCCTGCACCACAACAAAAGACGATGCCGGTTTCTCCGGCAAGAAAGCGTTCGGATCAACGACGCAGGGGGAACAGGTCTCCCTCTACACGCTGAAGAATGCAAAGGGCATGGAGGCGACCATCATGACCTACGGCGGTATCCTCGTGTCGCTCCGCGTGCCAGACCGTAACGGCAAACTCGACGACGTCGTGCTGGGCTATGACTCGCTGAAGGGCTATCTTTCCGACAAGGCCTATTTCGGAGCGCTCATCGGCCGCTATGGAAATCGAATCGGGAAAGGGACATTTTCGCTCAACGGTGTGCGATACACTCTTGCAACAAACAATGGGCCCAACCATCTCCATGGAGGCATCAAAGGCTTCGACAAGGTGATCTGGACCGTGGACGAAAAACAAAGCACGGAGTGGAAATCGCTTCTTCTGACGTATGTGAGCAAGGACGGCGAAGAAGGATATCCCGGCACGCTGACTGTCAAGGTGCGATACTCGGTGACCGATGCGAACGAACTGAAAATCGAGTACGAAGCATCCACTGATAAGCCGACGGCGGTGAACCTGACCCACCATTCCTATTTCAATCTTGCGGGAGCAGGGAAGGGCGATATCCTGGGACACATGCTCATGCTCCAGGCTGACGGGTTCACACCGGTGGACGACGGACTGATACCGACAGGAGAGATCCGGCCTGTCAGAGGCACGCCGATGGATTTCACCGTTCCCGCTTTGATCGGTGCGCGGGTCAACGCCGACGACCTGCAGCTGAAGGTGGCAGGCGGGTATGATCACAACTGGGTCCTGAACAGGAGCGGCGCGGCGCTCGAGCTTGCAGCACGTGTGCAAGAGCCAACCACCGGTCGCGTGATGGAAGTCTTGACCATCGAACCCGGGATCCAATTCTATTGTGGGAATTTTCTTGACGGTTCTGCGCTTGGTAAGGGAGGGGTTCCGTATAACCATCGTTACGGATTCTGCCTCGAAACCCAGCATTTTCCTGATTCTCCCAACCATCCGACATTCCCGACCACGACACTGAATCCGGGCGAGAAATATTCGACGACGACCGTGTACAGGTTCTCTACCGCGCAATAGTGGCGGAGATTTTGTATATTTTCACGTTTGCATGTGTGCGTTCACACTCCATCGTTCATAGCATTTCACGGAAGAGAAGGTATGGCAAACATAAACACCAAGAAAGGCGTGATCGGCATCCTGACGGGCGGCGGCGATGTGCCCGGGCTGAACCCGGCAATCCGGGCAGTCACGATTCGCGCAAACCGCGAGGGGTACCAGGTGATCGGCATCAGGCGCGGGTGGGCCGGCCTCATCGATATCGTGCGTGAGAAGGGGTACGACAACAGCAAGAACTTTATCTACCTTACGGACGAGATCGTCAACAAGGCGGGGCGCACCGGCGGAACGTTCCTGCACACCTCCCGCACACGGCCAAGCCACGTGAAGAAGTCATCCGTTCCGGAACACCTGAAGAGTACTTACGACCAGGATCGGAACGATCTGACCCCTGAAGTGATGAAGAACCTCGAATTCCTTGGCATGGATTATATCATCCCCATTGGGGGTGATGACACCCTGAGCTACGGGGTTCGCCTGTACCAGGAAGGCGTGAAGGTTGTCGCGATCCCGAAAACGATGGACAACGATGTCCCCGGAACTGACTACTGCATCGGCTTCAGCACCTGCGTGACGAGGACGATCCAAATGACGAACAGCCTCCGAACGTCAGCCGGTTCTCACGAAAGGTTCCTCGTTCTGGAGGTCTTCGGCCGGTATGCCGGGTTCACGGCGATGCTCCCCACCATGGCGGGCGCCGCCCATCGCTGCGTCATCCCCGAACACAGGTTCAACATCGAGCGCCTCACGGAACTTCTCGTCCATGACCGAAACGTGAACCCCAGCAGTTACTCCGTCGTCCTCGTTTCCGAGGGCTCAATGTTCGAAGGCGGGGAGATGATATTCCAGAACGGAGCCGCCGACGCGTACGGCCACGCAAAGCTCGGCGGCATCGGGGACCTCGTTTCAGAACGTCTCAAGGAGCTCTCGGCCAAATACAACAAGGGCGAAAAGGTCGAGGTCATCAACCAGAAACTTGGCTATCTGGTCCGCGGAGGAGATCCGGATGCCATCGACTCGATCGTGCCGATGGCGTATGGAAACCTGGCGCTCGATCTGATCCTCGACGGTAAGCACGGCAGGCTCGTGGTGCTCAAGAACGGACGATATGACAACGTCCCGATTGACGTTGTCACGCGCAGCAAGAAGGTCGTGAACGTGAAGGAACACTACAACACCGACCGGTACAGGCCGCACTATCGGAGTTTCGAGATGAAGCCGCTCTTCCTCATGACAAGCGAAGGCTGATCGATAATTCACCATAGATCGGTCCACAGGGCGAATGCAGACATCCCGCCGCGAGAGAACGACGAAGGGATGTGGTGTTCGCCTTTTTCATTTCAGTCAGCCTCATCTGGCGCTGTCCGTGATGTTTACTCATAGGTGACCATGCCGTACGTGGGAGAGATTTCCGCCTTGCTTACTGCCGTCCTCTGGTCGGGAAGCTCCGTCGTGTTTGCGGTTGCAGCCAACCGGGTCGGTTCGATGACCGTAAATATTGCCCGACTGGTCCTGGCGGCCATCTATCTCTCGCTGGTGATGGCGTTTGCAGGTTTTGACCTGACTGTGAGCCAGCGCCAGGTGATCAATCTTGCAATCAGCGGGGTGATAGGCCTGGCACTCGGCGACAGCTTCCTGTTTCGCTCATACCGCGAAATAGGCCCCCGGATAAGTATGCTGGTCATGTCCAGCGCGCCCGCGATTGGCGCGATTCTTGCATTTTTCTTCCTCAACGAGGTGCTTTCTTCCTGGAGCATTATCGGAATGGCGGTGACCCTGGCCGGCATTGCGATCGTCGTCCTTGAACGTAACGGATCGGAAAGGGGCACAACCGTTCTTACGGGCGCCGGTGTTGTCTCTGCGTTCCTCGGCGCCGTGGGACAGGGTACCGGACTGATCTTTGCAAAGATGGCCTTCAACGAAGGCCCGGTGAACGGGTTTGTTGCGACATTCATCCGGATCATCGCGTCGCTCGTAGTCTTGTTGCCAGTGGTGATAGCGACGCGACGGTTGCGTGGAGCGTTCAGCCGGTTCAACACAGATCGGAGGGCGTTCTGGCTGACGGCGGGCGGTTCTGTGGTAGGCCCGTTTCTCGGCATTGCGCTCAGCCTGATCGCGGTGGCGCACACCAGCGTGGGCGTCGCCGCTACACTGATGGCTACGGTGCCCATTCTGATGCTTCCGCTCGTGTGGATTGTATACAAGGAACGGCTCACCTGGCGGTCGCTCGCCGGTGCATGGCTCGCCGTCGGAGGTGTCGGAATTCTCTTTCTACGATGAGGATCATGCTGATGACAACACATTCGATCAGCTGTAGCGTCGGTGCGATAGTTCTATCGCTGCTGCTCGCAGGGTGCGGTTCCAGCTATCCGCCGCTGGATGTGGTCCCGAACGTCGATCTCCAGCGGTACGCCGGAAAATGGTACGAGATTGCCTCCCTCCCGGTCTCCCAGCAGAAAGGATGTTTCTGTACAACAGCAGAGTATTCGCTTGATGAGGACGGGGTTGTCCGGGTGATCAATACCTGCCGGAAGAACGGTCCGAATGGAGAAATCGATCGTGTTGAAGGGAAAGCGTTTCTGGTTCCGAACAGCAACAACGCGAAGTTCCGGGTTCAGTTCTTCTGGCCCTTCCGGGGCGACTACTGGGTCCTGGAGCTCGATCCTGAATACCGGTACGCGGTGGTCGGAGTCCCGAGCAGGAAATACGTCTGGATCCTCTGCCGGGAACCCCGGATGGATCCGGCGCTCCTCGACCAGCTGACGGAGAAGATACGGGTGAAAGGTTTCGACGTGAAACAAATGCAACGAACGAGTCACACCTGTTCAGAGTAATCAGGGGGAAATGAAAATGCTGGGACGAAAACGGGACGGACTGTGGCAGCGGGATCTTCTCCGTGCATTGGTTTGCGGGGGGCTGCTGTTTGCGTGTGCGGCGGTGAGCGCAGCGCCGCTTGACTTTGTTCCGCAGCGGATCCTCCAGCCGGACGGAATAGTGGTGGAGTGCTTCGCGAGCGGGGACGAGTTCTATAACTGGCTGCATGACAAGGACGGCTTCACGATCATGCAGGATCCGGCGAACGGGTTCTATGTCTATGCACTCAAGGTCAGGGACAAGCTTGTGCCGTCGACCGCCGTGGCCGGGAGGACGGATCCACGCTCCCTCGGGGTTGAGCCATGGGTCAAGGATTCTCCCGAGATAATCCGGAGCCGCCGGACGCAGATTCTGCGTGCTCCGGGCGCGCCGATGGGAATGGCACCGACAACGGGAACCATCAACAACATTGTCGTCTTCATCCGGTTTGCCGACGAGACGGAGTTCACCGATCCGGTATCCGCCTATGCATCGATGTTTAATGCAAACACGCCGGGGACGAATTCTCTGTACAACTATTTCCGGGAGGTGTCCTATTCCCGGCTTTCTGTGCTGTCGACATTCTACCCCTTGTCGGGAACAACCGTGGTGTCGTATCAGGATACTCTCCCGCGGGCGTATTACCAACCGTACAATGCTACAACAAATCCGACAGGATACCAGGATGCCGAACGGACGAATCGTGAGCAGTATCTCCTTGTGCGGGCAGTCAAAAGCATCGCGGCGCAGGTTCCGGCGAACCTCGTGATTGACAGCGACAACGATGGTGCGGTCGACAACCTGTGTTTCATTGTCAAGGGGACGACCACCGCGTGGTCAACGCTGCTCTGGCCGCATCGATGGGCGCTGTTCATCGCCAATGTGTCCATCAACGGCAAGCAGGTGTGGGACTACAATTTCCAGCTG
>Ga0315286_10008414_pt1 | contig 10150 bp, 8 predicted proteins | sample YL17G10_0_MG_FD_205038 | JGI IMG/M metagenome (GOLD analysis project Ga0315286, IMG submission 205038) | Sediment microbial communities from Yellowstone Lake, YNP, Wyoming, USA - YL17G10_0 | ecosystem: Environmental > Aquatic > Freshwater > Lake > Sediment | place: USA: Wyoming | collected...
TGGTCGCGCGGCTTACTGAGAAAGCGCAGAACTCGCACACAGATCCGACAGAACTCTGGCGTGTTCCTGTTGGGGGCGGCGAACCCCAGCGGATCGGGCCGCGGATGGAGAGGATTCGTTTCCCGAGTGTTCATCCTGACGGGCGGCGGATCGCATTTGACTCCGGGACCTTCAGGCCGCGCCGGCTCGAGGTCTGGGCGATGGAGAACTTCCTGCCGGAGCTGAAGGCACCGGTGCGAGATTAGACAGCACCGGAACGCATTGGCGACGGCGCCGGTGCCAGTGGCCGTGTTGCCCACTCTCGGTCAAATGGGCGGACGCTGGCGAACGCTACGTCTGTGCCCGGGCGAGCGTCTGGCCGGGCGGCGTCTGATAGCGGGCGATCTGCCGCAGGCGAGCGGAGACCGCTCTAATGCTTCCTATAGTCTGAGTGGAAAGCGAGCGGAGACCGGTCCAATGCTTCCTATAGTCCGGCGACGTGAGATTTCAGTTGTACAGATTTTTGGATTTAGGTATTTATCCTGGGGATGGACACCCATTCCCAGTCTCGACGTCACTCCACGCCCGCGCTGGCGGGGGGCTTTCTGTGCGCGTGGGCGCGCCTGGTCGGTGCGGCCCCGTTGCCGAGGGTCCCGCGCCGTCGGGGGCGCAAGCCGCGCGTGCCCCTCAGCGATCTGCTCGCCGCGCTGACCTATCATGTGGTGCAGGGGGCGGGCACCTTGTCGGAGCACTTCACCCAGTTGTTTGGCACCTCGTTGGCCGACAGTTCCTGGTCGGATCGGCGGCAACGGCTGCCGTGGGACATCTTCGCAGAGCTGATGCACCGCGTGCTGAAACCACGCGCCCGGCCGGCGCACGCCGACGCGTTTTGGCGCGGCTGGCGCTTGTTGGCGTTGGATGGCACACAGTTCAGTCTCACGAACACGGCGCAGGTCCGGGCGGCACGTCCGAAGGCCCGCAGTCGGCGGGGCCGCGCGGCGTTCGCGAAACTGACGACCGCGGTGCTCGTGGAACTGGGCCTGCACAATCCGGTGGCGGCGGCCATCGGGCGCGCCGGCGAATCCGAGTGGGTGCTGGCGCGCGAGACGTTGGCCGCCCTGCCGGCGCAGGCGTTGCTGCTGGGCGACCGCTTGTATGGCTGCGCGGCGTTTGCGGTGCACGCGTGGGCCGCGTGCCAGCGCGTGGGCAGTCACTTTCTGTTCCGGGCGCGCATGTTGATCAAGCCGGAGACGATCACGCGCCTGCGCGATGGCAGTCGCCTGATTCGGGTCCCCGTCCGCGACCCGCACCAGTCGAATCGGATCGTGGAATGGCTGGAGGTGCGGGAGATCCGGCTGCGCGTGGGCCGGCCGGGACACCGGGCGCGGGTGTTGCGCCTGTGGACGAGCCTGCTCGACCCCCGCACGGCGCCGGCGCTCGAGTTGGCGCAGTTGTATGCGCGACGCTGGGAACACGAACTCTACTTTCGCGAGATCAAACGGACGTTGCGCAAGACCGCCGTGCTGCAGAGCCACACCGTGGAGACCGGCGCGCAGGAAGTCGCCGCCCTCGTGTTGGCCAGCGCGGTCCTGGCCCACGAGCGGGCCACGGCGGCCGGCGACGCGGTGCCCCCGTTGCGCATCAGTTTTGCGAAGCTCCTCTTGGCCACCCAGGCCATGTGGCTGACGGTGGCGGTGAGCGACGGCGTGATCACCGAGCGACAACTCCAGACCATCGTGACCCGCGGCTATGCGTTCATGCGGCAATGCCTCACACCGCCGCGGCGATCGCGATCGTGCCCCCGCAAAGTCCGCCAACCGATCAAACGCTGGCCCCGGCTGATGCGCAACGAATCGGTGGAAGGACCGTTTCACCTGGAGATCCTATGAGGCGGCGTCATGGAATTTCCGAATGGCATTGGGTCTAGTGCTTCCTACCGTCGGGCGTCGATCAGCAAGGGTCACTACGAAGTCGGGTGTCGCGAGAAGGAACCCGCGAAGCGGTTCGTCCAATGCTTCCTATCGTCGTAGCCTGTCGAATGGGCCTATGATGCGCAGCAGTCGGCCCCCATTTCGAAACGGAGTGAGCTCTATGGTCGGTCGAATGATCGGGCACTACCGGATTCTTGAGGAAATCGGCCGTGGTGGCATGGGCGTCGTCTACAAAGCCCTCGACACCAGGCTGAACCGGCCCGTCGCCATCAAGTCGCTCCAGACCGGCGAGACCCAGGATGAGATCGCGAAGAAGCGCTTTGTTCGCGAAGCCCTGATGGTGGCCGCTCTCGACCACCCTTATATCTGCAAGGTCTACGAGGTCCTGGAGCAGAACGGACAGAGCTTCATCGTCCTGGAGTTCGTCCACGGCAGGCGGTTGTCCGCGCTGATGGGGGACCCGGCGCGGATGCTTCCGCTGGACAAGATCCTCGAGGTCGGCCGGGAAATCGCCGAGGCGCTCGAAGAAGCGCACAAGAAGGGCATTGTCCACCGGGACATCAAGCCCAACAACATCATGGTGCTCGAGCCGGGGCACATCAAGGTCCTGGACTTTGGACTGGCCAAAGCCCTCCCGAAACTCGATGCCGAGGCCGAGACCGAGACCGCCTCCGAAGGCCTGACCGAGCGAGGCCAGGTGCTGGGGACGCGGCCCTACATGTCCCCGGAACAGATTTCGGGACAGCCGGCCGACAACCGCTCGGACATCTTCTCGTTCGGGATTGTCCTGTTCGAGATGATCGCCGGCCGGAGGCCGTTCTCCGGCGCCAGCGCCGCGCAACTGGCTGCCTCCATCATGACGGAGGATCCGGAGCCGCTCCACCGCTACCGCCACGGGGTGCCCGACAGCCTGGACCGGATCATCCGGCGGATGCTGGCGAAGGACCCGAACGAGCGCTACCAGTCGGTACACGAAGTCTGGGTCGAGTTGCGACACGTCCGCGGAGAACTGGTGGCGCAGTCGCCGAGGGCGGCGAAGACGCTCGGCCAGACGGGGACGATGGACACGCCCGCGGCCGGCGCCGGGGCCGCTGCCGGCCCGGTGGCGCCGCCGGCACCGCCGGTCGCCGTCTCGACTCTATCCGGACGCCGGTGGCTCTCGTCCCGACCGGTCAGATGGGCATTCGCTGTCACGCCTGTGCTTGCCATGGTCGTGGCGGTGCTCTGGTATCAGGGTAGCCAGCCGGCGCTCTCGTTCGCCGAACGGGACTGGGTCCTGTTGTCGGACTTCGAGAACGTCACCGGCGACGCGATCTTCGACAAGTCGTTGTGGACAGCACTCAACGTCAGCCTGTCCCAGTCCAAGTATGTCAACGTGTTCTCGAAGTCCAGGACCGGCGCCGTGCTCCAGCGCATGGGGAAGAAGCCGGACACCGCGGTGGACGAGCAGGTCGGGCGGGAGGTCTGTCAGCGGGAGAACATCCGCGGCCTGATCTGCCCCACCATCGGGAAGGTCGGCGACAGGTTCATCGTGACCGCCCGCGTCGTCGATCCGCAGACCGGCGACTCCGTGCGCTCGTACGCCCATGAGGCGACCGACAACAACCAGGTGCTCTCGGCTCTCGATGACGTCGCGACATCCCTCCGCCGGGGACTCGGCGAATCCCTGACCCAGGTCAGCGCGAACAACCGGCCGCTGGCGAAGGTGACCACCACCTCACTGTCGGCGTTGAAGTCGTATTCCGAAGCCGCGCAGTTGTGGACCAAACAGCAGCACGCAGCCGCGCTAGCGCTGATGCAGTCGGCGGTCAAGGAGGACCCGGACTTCGCCATGGCGCATGCCGCGCTCGGTGTGTTCTATGCGGGCTTCGGAATCAACGAGCCCACCAAGGCGAAGGAGCACTACCAGAAGTCGCTCAGCCTCGCCGATCGCACGACCGATCGCGAGAAGATGGTCATCCGGCTTCAGTACGAGAACCGGTACGGCACCGCCGATACGGCCCGGGCGCTGTTCGAGAATTACCTGCGCGCCTACCCCGACAGCATCGCCCAGCGGTACAACTATGGCGACATGCTCCGTAACCACGGCGAGTTGGACAAGGCGGTCGGGCAGTATCGGGAGGTGATCCGGATTGCCCCCGACCATGCCCCTTCACACATCAACCTGGCCACAACCTATTCCGATCAGGGCAAGACACAGGAAGCCCTGGCCTTCTACGAACGGGCCTTCAAGCTCGAGCCGACGTTGATCACCAGTGAAAACCTGAATCACGAATATGGATTCATACTCGTCGATGCGGGCGAGTACGACAAGGCCCGGCAGGTGTTTACCCAGGGCCTGTCGACCCCAATCAGACCGGCGGCTCTGCGTTCGATGGCCCTGCTGCACCTCTACCAGGGGCAGTACCGCGAAGCCAGAAGGGACCTGACCGAGGCTCTTGTGCTGAACGTCTCGGCGAAGAACCTGTTCAGCGAGGCGCGCAACCATCTCTTCATGTCGATCCTCCTCGACGGAGAAGGCGATTCGGCCGGCGTTCAGCGGGAGCTGGACAAGGCGGCCAGGTGCCTGGAGACACTGACGCCGCCGCCCTGGCTGGGCGCGCGGATCGGTGTGGCGTGGGCGCGTGGCGGGTCGATCGACAAGGCCGTTCGGATCCTCGAGAAGGTCCGGAAGGATGTGAACCCGAACAACGCGGGGCAGAACAGCGATCTGCATCGACTGGAAGGGGAGCTCGAGCTGGCCCGCGGCAATCGCGTCCGGGGCCTGGAACTGCTCACGCTGGCCGATCGCGACACGCGAGGGCCGCTCAGCATCGAGAGTCTCGCGCGGGGACAGCAGATCGCCGGCAAGACCGACGAGGCGATCGCTTCCTACGAAGCCTTCATGGGCACGCTCCATACGGCAAACGGCTGGGAGCCGCAACAGTACTGGTTTGCTGCGCACGTCCCACTGGCCAAGCTGTACATCGAACGGAAGGAAGTGGAGAAGGCCCGGCGCGTCCTCGATCGGTTGCTGTCCATGTGGAAAGCCGCCGATCCGAACTTGCCGTTGTTCAAGGAGGCGCAGCGGCTGAGCCAGGCGATTGCGAGCGGTCCCCACTGATCCCGCCCGGCGAATGCGCTTCGGCTCCACTCCCAGAGCGATTCCTCTCTCTGGTCACCAAGCTTCCGCGCCCGGCTTCGACTGGCGGGGGACCTCGCGCTGACGCTCTCAACAGCCGTGTCTGGGCTCGGAGGGGGCGCCCACGGGGTCTGAGAGCGGGGCCTACGTTGACTCGCGAGCGGCAGGCGAGCGGAGACCTCTCTATGCGTCCTATCCTGTGCCCGGGGCCGACGGTGTCCGATGACACACGGGTGTTAATCAAGGGCCAACGCGCAGCGACCGCCACAGTGATCCTGCCGATCATCGGGACCGCGTAGCAGCCTGCAGGACGCGCGATCGTCGGCGACGACCTGCGCTCGTCGGGCCGGGTGATCGGGGCAGGGCGGGGCAGCGGTGATTCTGCACGCAACCGACTGTCCCACAATTGTCCCACGCTCGGGGTAAACTAGCGTATTCCTCGTAACTGGCGTAAGGGCGAAAGGTGCGGAATTGCTCAATGATCCCGCTAAGTCGTTGACCTGTCAGCAGGGGCGAAAGCGCCTGGGACGGGTCTGCAAAACCTCCATCTCCGGTTCAACTCCGGACGGCGCCTCCACCTCCCTTAGCAAATCGCACGATCTGGCCTGACGCCTTCGTCTGTTGGGGCTGAGTGTGATCGGAATTGTGACCAGACTGCCTGGAATCTAGAGAATCGAGCTTCGCCGCCGCCTCCTTCAGAGCTCCTCCTGACACGGGATCGCCACCGAGTGCCGGCTGAGAAGGCTGCGGCTGGTCGAGAACATCACCTTGGGTGCGGCGGCTGTCGCCTACCGGACCGAATCGATGCACGGGGCAGGCCCGCCTCAGGCGATGAAGGTCGTCATCGGGCGGCAAGCGGATCGCGATCAGATGAAGGGGCTTGCGCGGACCCTGGCCGGTGTTGAGGACTGAGCCCGTCCGGAGGCACTCGATGTGAGAATCGAGAAGGCTATGACGCGGCTCGCGCTCTGGTGGGGCGAATGGCTCGGCCCGCGGAGCGAGGCGTTGGGGGGACAACGCGCGTTCTCACGCTGCGGGCATTCCGACCGGCTTCAACTGCGTCGGTAAGGAGTCGCATCAGCTTGTCCATCGACTTCTCCTGGACTTGGCCCCATTCCCACCTCTTGACGCTGGCGATGCCCACTCCGAGGTAGTCGGCGAACCCCTGCTGCGACATGTTCAAACGCTTGCGCGCCGCGCGAATCTCCCCGCTGGTCAGAAGGCCCTGCTTGTGTCGGTACGCGTCGGCGACGGCGCGTCCGTAAGCGGCCATCTGGGCGACACGAACCCCCTGGTACGCGCATCGGCTGCAACGCACGCCTGGCGTGCGGACACGAAGTGCGACGCCTTTGAGTTCGTCTTCCTGCCACATCGGCCGTTCGCGCAGCCGTCCATCACACATCGGGCATTCCATCACGTTCACCTATACAGTCGATCGATGGAGACTCACGATCCACACGCTGCCCTTGTCATTGATCGCCAGCTTCAGATACATCTGCTCTCCCATGAGACTCGAGTGCCAGTCGAACGGGAACAACTCTGCGTCGAGGCATCCGCGCTCAATGGCTCGTTCCGGCGGTGTTCGGCCGTTGGAGTGCTCCGGCCCAACCTCCGCGAACACGGTCGCCAAGCCTCCTGAGATCTGCTCCGGCGAATACCAGTCCAACGCCGTCAGCTCCCTCCGAAATCTCGGCAGAACCGCAACGAAGAGGCGACCGAGTCGCAGCTGTTCTCGCGCGCGAGCCAGCTTTGCCTCGAGCTCCGCTCGATCGGGGCGCTTCACTCGCAGATTCATGCGCCCCATCCGTGCTGTTCGGGGATCCTGTCGGAGCGCACGCGGCGAGTGCCGCGGCGAATAGTATCAAATGATACCGTGATGTGCAAACGACAATCCCTGGGATCTCGATCTCCGGGACCGGCACGGTGTATGTGATGATCTGACATCGGGCCACATGCCTCGGCGTGGGGACGTCGTGGCCGTTGCAATGCCGATGCCGACGTGAGTGGCCGAGGAATTGTGCGAATAGACGCTGGGTACGCGTGACCTGATGGCAGTTTCTGCCATCGACATCACTCAGAGGTCTTGAGAGCTTCCAGCGCCTCGGCGTCCGCCAGGTCCTTGGTTCGGCCTGACGCCCTTTTGTTCCGGATCAGATCGTCAACCGACGGGATGTGAACCTCAATACCGTCGATATCGACCTTGACGGAACGCGTGAACGCCTCCTCGAACTGGAGCCCGGACGCGCCGGTGATCATGTCGATTCGCCTGGGGGCGACTCCGATCTGGAAGATCGTGTCGTCCTCCTGGAGGTCGTCGACCGAGAGGCCGTGAAGCGCCGCCCCAAATCGACGCAACGCCTTCAGCGTGGCGGCCGCATTGTCAGGCGACGGCATGACCCAGATGTCAATGTCCATCGTCGCACGCGGATAGCCGTGAGCAGCCATCGCATAGGCACCGACCAGGAGGAACCTAACCCCCTCGGCGGCCAAGCACTGCAACATCTCTTTGTAGTCTTCGTTCAACATCGTAGCGCTTGCTTAGAGAGGCGACTTCGCGGGTGAGTGGCCAGACCATACGAATGCGACTGCCGGGGGACCCTGGGACATAGTCGTCGTTCCGCTTGTCCGCGATGCGGCCAAGCCTCGTCAGTGAGCGTTTCACACGAGCATCCTACCACCATCGGGGGGGCCGGGGCCGCCAATCGAACACCTGAGAAGTGGCAGCCCTGTGCCGAACGCGCTCGATGAGAGACAAGCCGCTCGGGGTGAACCTGACGATTCTGCCGAGCCTGACACCACCTCCCTATGAGGAGTTCGCCCGCGCCATCGTCGAGTCGGGCGTCCAGGTGGTGGAGACGGCCGGGCGCAGTCCGGAACCGTTCATGGCGCTGTTCGCCGCGGCGGGCGTCAAGGTCATCCACAGGGGCACCTCGAACAAGCATGCCCGGAAGGCCCAGGAGGCGGGCTGCGCCGCCGTCGAGATCGACGGGTTCGAGGCCGGCGCCCGCGTCTACGTCTCGTCGCGCAAGGCGGAGGCCTGCGAGCGCGTCGCGTCGGAGCTGTCGGCGACGGGTACGTGCGTGGCGGTGCCCGCAGACCTGTCGACCTCCGAGGGACGGGCCACTGTCGTGCGGGAGATCGCCGCGCGTGAACCTGCGCTTCACATCCTGGTGAACAACGCGGGAGCCGCGTGGGGAGCGCCGCTTGCCGAGTACCCGGAATCGGGTGTCGACAAGGTGATGGACCTGAACGTCAAGGCCATCTTCTTTCTCACGCGTGACCTGTTGCCACTGCTCGACGCGGCGGCACGCCCCGGTGATCCGGCGCGCGTCATCAATATCGGATCGATCGACGGTATCAAGGTCCCCATGGCCGAGAACTACGCGTACTCGGCCGCCAAGGCAGCGGTGCACCACATGACGCGCGTCCTGGCGGCGCGCCTGGCTGGCCGCCACATCACGGTGAACGCCGTGGCGCCGGGCCCGTTCGAAAGTCAGATGACCACGTGGCTCCTCGACAACTACCGGGACCAGATCACGCAGAGCTGCCCGCTGAGGCGAATCGGGGCGCCTGATGACATGGCCGGCTACGCGTCGAGGGCCAGGGCAAACGCCATGGCGGCCCGCACCTCGCGCATGCGGGCCGGAGGAAGCGACGTGATGACGGATCCAATCCTGGCTGTGGCAACGGTTTGAATGTGATCGCAGTTGACCGCGCAGGCATGGGGCATCCCATCCGCCGTGTCCAGCAGCACTTCACTGGGGATGTCCCGAACGGTGGAGGTCACCGGGGCGACGGTGACTTCGCCGAGGTGCGGGATGATGGCGTCTCGCGTCAAGACGACGACGGGGCGGCTCTTGTCCGGCTTGTCGAACCTGTACCAGCGGACATCGCCGCGCTTCATGCATCACCCCACTGCTGTTCCTTCTCCCACACGCCGAATTCGTCAGCGCCCGCGGGCTTGCGAACATAGCCCTTCCGGTGCTTCTCTTCGAGTCTCAGCGTCTTGACCCGGGCGATCGCCTGCCGCAACGCCTCACGCGTAAACGCAGAGCGCGTCGTGTGCAACTGTTTCGCGACCCGGTCCACGGTCTGAACGAGGCGCTCGTCGAGGGTCATCTGGACGGTTCTCATCACGCCATCTCCATGTGGATATCTATAGCTATAGTACCATAGGCTGACGTGAAGGTCTCCGCCGTGGCGGCGGGCGCCGGTGGAGTGTGGTCACGAACACGTCGAACCCGGCGGCTTCGGCGGCGTCGAGCTGTTCGCCGTTTCGAAGGGTGTTCCACCCGTGGTGCGCGGCTTCCTCGACGATGTGGTCCGTCAGGGCCGCGCCGACGCCCCTCGGCGTCCCGTTGTCGACGAGAACCCGCATCAGCATGCGGGGACGGGCGCGTCGAGGCTGCGGGCGGCAAACTCCAGCACGGCCTTTGCACCCTAACTGCCCTCGTCAGTCCGCGTGTCCACGGGTATCTCCCGATCGAACGCCGGGCTGTAGCGCCCGAACAAGCACCGCGCCCTGTGACCGGTCACCTGCGTCGCGACACCCTCAGGCGTCGCCGCGCCCTGTGGCCCGTTGCCATGCTGCTGCGCCCTGTGTGGCCCGTCTGAAGCTGGTGAAGTGTGGGCCTGACCAGACGCCCCCACCCCCCTAGACCGCGCAGCGCGGGCCGGATCGTCACCGCCCGCCGGATGTGATACTTCTCTCGCAGTCGTAGATTGCAGCCAATCCGACCATCACCACGACCGCCGCGACCCTCGACTAATGAGTCCTTCGACAGCACGGGTCGGGCGCGGGAACTGCGCTCGCCGCTGTCCGCGCCAGGTGTTTCGCCCTCCGAAAAATGAAGGCGAAGAAAAGCCGGTTGCAAAAGCCAAGTGTATGGTGTATACATACACTAGACAAATGGGGGCAGCGTGCTGCTGACGGTCGACGCCAACGACAAACGGCCCATCTATCAACAGATCGTGGACGGAGTGAAGGCCTTGATCGCGCGCGGCGATCTGCAGGAAGGCACGCCTCTGCCGACCGTCCGCCAGGTGGCTGGCGATCTGCGGGTCAATCTCAACACGATCGCGGTGGCGTACCGGCAATTGCAGGACGAGGGTTTCCTCT
>Ga0315286_10008415_pt1 | contig 10150 bp, 6 predicted proteins | sample YL17G10_0_MG_FD_205038 | JGI IMG/M metagenome (GOLD analysis project Ga0315286, IMG submission 205038) | Sediment microbial communities from Yellowstone Lake, YNP, Wyoming, USA - YL17G10_0 | ecosystem: Environmental > Aquatic > Freshwater > Lake > Sediment | place: USA: Wyoming | collected...
GGCCGGACCTCGGGCGGGATCATCCTGGACAGCTCGGTGCTCATCGACGGCCGGATCGTGGAGATCGCCGAGAAGCTGCTCTTGAACGACCCGCTGGTCGTGCCCCGGATGATCATTGACGAGATGCAGAAGCTGGCCGACAGCCCCGAGAAGCTGCTGCGCGACCGCGGCCGGCGCGGCCTGGATCAGGTCGGCCGGTTGCAGGCCAACCCCCGGCTGCGCACCCGGGTCCACGAGGACGAGGTGCCCGGCGGCGGCGCGGTGGACGCCCGGCTGCTGCGCCTGGCCCAGATGCTCGGCTCGCGGCTGGCCACCAACGACCTGAACCTGGCCAAGGTGGCGCGCATCGAGAAGGTTGACGTGATCAGCATCAACGACCTGGCCGGGGCGCTCCGCGTGCCCTATCTCCCCGGCGAGAGCCTGATCCTCAAGATGGTCCGCACCGGCGAGCAGCGCGGCCAGGGCGTCGGCTACCTCGACGACGGCACCATGGTGGTGGTCGAGAATGCCCGGGACGAGATCGGCAAGGACGTCAGCATCGTCATCACCAACTCGCTGCAGACCCCCGCGGGCCGGATGATCTTCGGCCGCAAGGCCGGCGAGGAGGCGACGCCCGAGGACCACCCCAAGAAGCCCGACAGCCGCAGGCTGCCGCGTGAACGCTGAACGGCGGCGGGCAGTGGGCGGTAAGCGGTCGGCGGGGAGAAGGGCCGAGGCCGCTCCCGAACCCCGAACCCCAAACCCCAAACCCCCGCGCGGTCCCTTCGCCGCCTGTCTGCTGGTGGCCGCCGGGGAGGGCCGCCGGCTGGGCGGGCAGCGCAAGGCGTACCTTTCGCTGGCCGGCAGGCCCCTGGTGGTCCACGCCGCCGAGCGGCTGGCCGCCGCGCCGGAGGTCGCGGGCATCGTTCTGGTGGTCCACGCCGACGACCTGGCCCGGGCGCAGGAACTGGTCAGGACTGAAGGAAAGCGGTTGAAGCTCCTGGCCGCGGTCCCCGGCGGCGCGCGCCGGCAGGACTCGGTGGCCGCCGGGCTGGCCGGGCTCCCCGACTGCGCGGTGGTCCTGATCCACGACGCGGCCCGGCCGCTGGTCGAGCCCGAGGTGGTTTCCGCCGTCGCCCGCGCGGCGCGCTCTCGCGGCGGGGCCGTCGCCGCCTGTCCGGTGGCCGACACGCTCAAGCGTGCCGGCGCCGACCGGCTGATCGCCGCGACGGTGGATCGTGCGGGCCTTTGGGCCGCGCAGACCCCGCAGGGCTTCCGCCTCGCGCTCTACCGCAACCTGGCCATTCGCGCGGCGGCCGAGGGCCTCGAAGTCACCGACGACGCCGCGGTTCTCGAACATTTCGGCCGGCCGGTGGAGCTGGTGCCCAGCCCGGCCTCCAACTTCAAGATCACCCGGCCCGAGGACTTGGCGCTGGCGGAAGCCCTGTTGGGGTTCGGGGTTCGGGGTTCAGGGTTCGGGAGTGAGACGGCGGCGAGCCAGCTCCCGAACCCTGAACCCCGAACCCTGAACCCCGTCCGTTACGGCCTCGGCTACGACATCCACGCGCTGGCGCCGGGGCGGAAGCTGGTTCTCGGCGGCATCGAGGTCAAATCGCCGGCCGGCCCGCGGGCGCACTCCGACGGCGACGCGCTCTGCCACGCGGTGATGGACGCACTCTTGGGCGCGGCGGCGCTCGGCGACATCGGCACGCACTTCCCGGACACCGACGCGAAATGGCGCGGCGCGCGCAGCCTGGGGCTGCTCGCCCAGGTGCGCGGCAAGCTCGCCGCCGCGGGCTTCGCGCCCTCCAACGTGGACGCCACGGTGATGCTGGAGCGCCCCAAGCTCGGCGCCCTGAAGGCCAAAATGGCTGCGAACCTTGCCGGCGCGCTGGGGCTGCCCACGTCGGCGGTCAGCGTCAAGGCCGGGACCAACGAGGGTCTTGGCGAGATCGGCCGGGGCCAAGCGGTCGCCGCCCAGGCGATTGCCACGGTACGATCCAGCCAGTAGCCGCATGGCCGCCCCAGCCGCCCGCGTGGACCCCGACATCGGCGCGTTCCTGGACTACCTCCGCGCCGAGTGCGGGTTGAGTGAGAACACCCTGGCCGCCTACCGGCACGACCTGGAGCTCTTGTCCGCGCATCTCCGGGGCGAGCCGCTGGCCGGGGCCTCCCGCGAGGCTCTGGTCAGGTTCCTGGCCGCCGAGGCCAAGCGCACCAGCGCCGTCACCGTCTGCCGGCGGATCGCCACCATTCACATGTTTTACCGGTTCCTGCGCTCGGAGAACCCCCGCGCGCCGGACCCCGCTGCCGTCCTTGAGCGGCCCGAGACCTGGGACCGCCTGCCGCGGGTGCTCTCCCCCGCCGACGTGACCGCGCTCTTGGCCGCGCCCGCCGCCGACTTCAACGCGCCCCGCCGCAGCCGCAAGGAGTTCCAGCGCGCTCTCTGCCTCCGGGACACCGCGCTCCTGGAGACGCTCTATGCCACCGGCTGCCGGGCCAGCGAGGTCGCCGACCTGGAGCTGGCCGCCGTGAACCTCGAGATCGGCTACCTGCGCTGCCGCGGCAAAGGCGCGAAGGAGCGCATCGTGCCGGTGGGCTCCGCGGCGCGCGCGGCGATCAGCCGCTACCTGGGGCGTGGCCGGCCGCGCCTGGCCGGAGGGAAGAGCCCGCCCTTCCTGTTCCTGAGCCGCACCGGAGGCCGCCTGGATCGTATCAACGTCTGGCGGCTGGTGAAATACTACCTCCAGGTCGCGGGGATCACCAAGCGCGCCAGCACCCACACCCTGCGGCACAGCTTCGCCACGCATATGCTCCAGGGCGGCGCGGGCCTGCGGGTCATCCAGGAGATGCTCGGCCACGCCTCGCCGACCACCACGCAGGTCTACACCCACCTGGACCGCCGTGCGCTCCTGGAAGCCCACAAGAAGTACCATCCGCGAGGGTGACGTGCAGCCGCAATCTCCGAACCCCGAACCCCGAACCCCGAACCCCGCCGTCTACGTCCTGGTCGGCGCGACCGCCTCGGGCAAGACCGAGGCGGCCGTGGAGCTGGCCGGGCTGCTGGGCGCCGAGCTGGCCAGCATGGACTCGATGAAGGTCTACCGCGGCATGGATATCGGCACGGCCAAGCCCACCGCCACGGAGCGCGTCGGCGTGGGTTGGCACCTGCTCGACCTGGTCGAGCCGACCGAGGAGTTCAACGTCGGCAAGTGGCTGGCCGCCGCTGACGCGGCCATCGCCGAGGCCGCCGGGCGCGGCGTTTCACTCGTCTTCGAGGGCGGCTCGCCGCTCTACTGCCGGGCGCTCTTGTACGGCTTATTCGCCGGCCCGCCGCGCTCGCCCGAGCTCCGCGCCGAGCTCCGCGCGCGCGCCGCGGCTGAGGGGGTCGAGAAGCTCCACGCCGAGCTGGCCGCCGTGGACCCTGAGGCCGCCCGGCGCATCCAGAAGCGCGACCTCCGCCGGATCGAGCGCGCCCTGGAGGTCTACCACCTGACCGGCCGGCCCATCTCCGGCGAGCAGCGCCAGTTCGGGCGGCCCCGCCCGGGCTTCGATTTCCGCCTCGCCGGAATCGCGCGTGACCGCATGGTGCTCTACGCCCGGTTCGACGCGCGCGTCGAGGCCATGATGGCCGCCGGCCTCCGGGAGGAGGTCGGCGCGCTCCGCGCCAGGCACGGGGATCTCTCGCGCGAGGCCATGCAGGCCCTGGGCTACCGCGAGTTCACCCGACACCTCACCGGCGAGATCACCCTCGAAGCAGCCGTCTACCTGGCCAAGCGCAACACCCGGCACTTCGCGCGCCGGCAGATCAGCGGTTTCAGGCGAATCCCCGGGATCGCGTGGTTCGCGCCGCAGCCCGGCGAAACCGCCGGGGAGCTCTCCCGGCGCATCGCCGGGAAGCTTCGGCAGCAATAGCACGGCGGCGGACCTCAGAGGGAGAACCCCCGCGGATGACGGCGCGTTGCGGCCGCCTACTCCGCTGATTCCGTGATCTTCTTGGCCAGTTCCCCGGCCCAGCCGTTGATGTAGAACTCGCGCCACTGGTTGTCAGGCGAGCGCCGCTGCATCTCGCGGGCGTACTCCGGGGGCAGCCAGGGGCTCACCTCCGGTGTCCAGCGGCTCTTCCAGGCCCGGTCCTTGCGGAAGTCGTCGAGGGTCGGCGCCTTGCGCTCGTCGAGGATGACCACCCGCCAGCCCTTGGCGTAGAAGTCGCCAATGGCCGGCTTCTCCTTCTTCCTGCCGGCCTTCGGCTTGTCCTTCTCCTTCTGCTTCTCCTTTTCCTTCTCGGCGGCGGCTTCCTCGCCGAGGAGCTGGCTGTACGGGTAGGGCGCCGAGGCCTCGCCGACGGCCAGGTGCCCCTCCAGGGCCACCTCGCAGACCTCGTCGTCGGGCTCCAGCAATATGCTGGTGCGCACCAGCCGGGGGGAGAGCTTGCCATCGACGAGCAGCTTGCGGTCGGCCTCCACGGCGGCCTGGGCCAGCCCCAGGGCCTTCTCCAGCACCAGGCGCTGGCGGACCACCGCCTTGACCTGGTCGAAGCCCAACAGGGCGTGCAGCTCGAACTTGGCCACCCGCACGGCGACGACCGCGTTGTCATCCTTGTCCGTGGCGCTCTCCTTGGTGCGCTCCGGCAGGAAGAATTTGCCGTCGGCCTGCGTGCGGGCCCGCTCGTTGAAGGCCTGGTCGAGGATGGCGGGCTCGGCCTCCAGGTACTTGAGGGCCTCGAGGTCCTCGCGCTTGGCCGGGCCGGCCAGGCAGGGCGGCTCCAGGCCGTGCTTGCCGGCCAGCGCGCCCAGGGCCGGGCGCTTGTCCGGCTCGGCCTTGTGGTACTCCTCGACGGCGTCGGCCAGCGCCTTCTCGGCGGCGTCCAGCGCCTTGCGTTCGAGGAGCTCCTTCTCGATCTCGGCGCTGAGCTTGGCGTCCAGGGACCTGCGTTTGGGCTTGGGCGCCTCGCCGGGCTTGGCCTCCTTGGGCTTGTCCTCCGGCTTGGGCTCCTCCATGAACTTGGTGGGGTTGTCGTCGTAGTGCTTCTTGATCTCGTCGGCGGTGACGGTCAGGCCCTTGGCGAACTTGCTGCGCAGGGCCACCAGGTACTCGATCTGGGCGCGCTCGTCGGAGAAGTACTCGGGGTTCTTGCGCAGGTCCCGGGGGTCCCAGGTGTTGCTGGCGGGTTTGCCGCGCTTCTTGATCCGGTCAACGTCCGCGTCGTAGCGCTTCCTGACGTCCTCGTCGGAGACGCCCTTGCGCTTGGGCTTTTCCTTGTCCTTCTCGGGCTCTTTGGCGGGGGCGGTTTCGGCGGCCTTGCCGGCCTCCTTGCCGGCGGGCCCTTTCTCCGGCTTCTCGGGCGGCTTCTCGGCGGCCTCGAGCTGGGAGGCCTCCTCGATCTCCTTGACGAAGTCCTCCCGCCGGCGCTGGAAGTACTGCACCCGGACCTGCGCCTTGACGCAGGCGTAGAAGCCGTACTGCTCGGCCTCGGAGCACCCGCCGGCGGAGTTGAGGATGGTCATCATCCGCCGGGAGGCCAGCTCGTCCCTGAGCAGCTCTTCGTAGCGCGGATAGGCCAGGCCGCGGTTGGCCAGCACCTTGACGTACTTCTCCTCGGGGATCGGCGGTTTCAGGTACCAGGGGTGGCCCTGCAGCCGCTGGTTGATCTCCTGGCTGAGCTCCTCGCGGCTGACCTGGATGCCCAGCTCCTCGGCCAGCTTGGTGGGCAGGTAGTGGTACTGCCAGGCGGCCTTGATGTACTCGGCGCGGAGCTGCTGGTCGTGGTCCTTGGCCTTGTTGTCAATCTGCGGCTCGCCGATGAGCATCGCCGAGGCCAGGTCGCGGCCCAGGACCAGGAGCTTGGCGTCCAGGCCCGAGCCGCCCCTGGCGCGGGTCTGCAACCACTCCTGGTAGACCTTGTCAATGCCGCTGATCCCGAAGAAGAGCACGAAGGTGACCACCACGAAGACGGCCAGGGGGACCTCCACTTTGCGCCGGTGGCGCCTCATCAGGTCAAAGGACATGCTCTTCTCCGTCTGCCGGCTGCCCAAGGCGGCGCGGTGCGGCGCGCCTGGGAACTCCCGCGCATTATAGCGCGCCGGGTCCGGCGCGCAAACCCCAGACCGGCGGTTGACGCCCGGCCGCGGTGCGGCTAGATTCCCGGACATGGACTCGCGCGAGCGCCTCGGCCGCTGCTACGCCCACCAGGAGCTGGACCGCCCCGCGGTCTACAGCCGCACCGGCTTCCCGGGGAACGATCCCAGCTACGACCGGCTCAAGGGCTTGCTCGCCGAGCACAGCGAGCTCAAGCGCCCCTGGCGCGCCGGCGACCTGGTGGCCGCTCCGCCGGAGAGCCGGCGGGTCGAGCCGCACTCCGCGGACTTCGAGCGCCACGTCACCGTGGTGCACACCCCGGCGGGGGACCTCCAGGCCGCGGACCTGGTCAGCCTGCGCGGGCAGCCGGGGATGGCCGAAACCTGCCTGCTGAAGAGCCGCCAAGACGCCGAGACCTACCTGTCGCTGCCGCCGCCGGAGATCGGCGGGGACCTCTCCGGCTTCTTCGCCGCCGAGCGCGAGGTCGGCGAGCGGGGCATCGTCGACGTCAAGCTCGGCCTCAACCCCGCGGGGTTCGCCGCCGACCTCTTCGGCTCCGAGGAGTTCGCGGTGACGTCGGTGACCGACCGCGAGGTCCTCCACGCGCTCTGCGCGCGCCGGACCGAGACGCTGCTGGGCCTGGTCAAGCACCTGCTGGCTGCCGGGGTCGGGCCCTACTTCTCGATGGAGGGCGAGGAGTACCTGGTGCCGCCGCTGCACGGCCCGGAGGACTTCCGCGACTTCAACCTGAGCTACGACCGGCCGATCCTCGACCTGGTCCACGGGGCCGGCGGGCGCATGCACATCCACTGCCACGGCTCGGTCAGGAAGGTCCTGCCCATGTTCGCCGAGATGGGCGTGGACGTGCTCCACCCCCTGGAGGCCCCGCCGATGGGCGACGTCACGGCCGCGGAGGCCAAGGCCATGCTCGGCGGCCGGGTGTGCCTGGAGGGCAACCTCCAGATCGCCGCCATGTACGAGCAGACCCCCGGGCAGATCCGCGAGCAGGTCCGCGCCTTGATCGCCGCGGCCTTCGCCGACCGCCGCAACCTGATCGTCAGCCCCACGGCCTCGCCCTACATCCGCGGCGCCGGCGAGCAGTGCCTGCCCCAGTACCGGGCGATGGTCGAGGCCGTCCGGGAGTGGAGGGCATGAGCCCGGGCCCGGTCCGCGAAGCGGCCCGCAGCGTCCCGGCCGCCGCCGACGTTGACCTCTGCGTGGTCGGCGGGAGCTCGACCGGCGTCTTCGCCGCGGTGGCCGCCGCGCGGCTGGGCGCCCGGGTCGCCATCGTCGAGAGCCACGGCTTCTTCGGGGGCATGGCCACCGCCGCGCTGGTCGCCGTCTGGCACACCACCCTGGACACCGAGTTCAAGAAGACCATCATCGCCGGGCTCACCGCCGAGGTGCTCGAACGGCTCCGCCGGCGCGGCGCGCTCTTGGAGCCCCGGCCCGACGGGAACCTGGCCTATATCTTCAACCCCGAGGAACTCAAGATCGAGCTGGACGCGCTGGTCCGCCAGGCCCAGGTGCGCCCCTTCCTGCACGCCCGCTTCGCGGCCCCGGCGGTCGAGGACGGGCGCCTCGTGGCCGCGGTCATCGAGGACAAGTCCGGCCGGCGCGCGATCCGCGCGCGCTGCTTCATTGACGCCACCGGCGACGGGGACCTGGTCGCGCGGGCGGGGTTGCCTTTCCGCAAGCTCGCCGACCTCCAGCCGCCGACGGCCTGCGCGGTGCTCCGCGGGCTGGGGGCGCTGGCGGAGAAGAACCCGGGCTTCTCGCTCTCCCGGGCGGTCTTCGACCCGCGGCTCGCCGGGGCGCTGCCGGCCGGGTTCCTGTGGACCGCGGCGGTGGCCGGCGCGCCCGACTGCACGCTCGTCGCCGGCACGCGGGTCTCCGGCGCGGACTGCTCGGAGGCCGACGGGCTCACCGGCGCGGAGATGGAGGGCCGCCGGCAGGTGCGGGCCATGCTCGACCTGCTGCGCGCCAACTTCGTGGGCGGCGCGGAGGTTAGCCTGGCGGCGCTGGGCGCGCAGATCGGCGTCCGCGAGACGCGCCACGCCGAGTGCCGGCACGCCCTCACCGAGGCGGAGGTGCTCTCCGGCGCGCGCTTCCCCGATGCCATCGCCCAGGGCAGCTACCGGGTGGACGTGCACCACAGCGACAAGCCGGGGATCACCTTCCGCTACCTCAACGGGCGGGAGGTTTACATTGAGGCCGACGGCACCAGGCAGGAGGGCCGCTGGCGGCCAGAGACTGCCCAGAACCCCACCTTCTACCAGATCCCCTACCGCTCGCTGGTCCCCCGCGGCCCGGGCGCCGAGAACGTCCTGGTCGCCGGCCGGCTCCTCGACGCCGACCGCGGGGCCTACGGCGCGGTGCGGGTCATGGTCAACTGCAACCAGACCGGCGAGGCCGCCGGGACGGCCGCCTTTCTCGCGCTCGACTCCGGCACCGCGGTGGCCGAGGTGAACCCCCAGAGGCTCCGCGCGGCGCTCTCGCGCGGCGGCGCGGCGATCCTCTGACTGGCGCCCTCAGAACACATCCGGCGGGGGCTTGACCCGGCCGGGCAGCTCCGCGCCCCGGATGGTCGCGTGACCGGGATTGTGCGGCCGGACGGCGCAAGCGGGCGGGGGTGGGTCACTATGTCCCACCCCCCGCCCTCCCGCCGGGGGAGGTCAGCTTGACACTGCCTCCGCGTTCGGTTACATTCACTGCCGTACGACGCCGGCCGGAGGGCAGGACCTCGGGCTGGGACCCATGCAACGGGGGCTGCGAACCTGGTCAGGCCGGAAGGAGCAGCCATAAGCAGAATCCCCGTGTGCGGTGGGAACACCTGGCCCGAGTTCCCGCCCCTCGGCGGCACTGACCTGTCGTGGGTCGCGCCGTGAGGGACGCTTTTCGATGGCTTTTCCAGCACTGACACCCGGTGCCCGGGCTTGGCCCGGCGCAGCCCGGGGCTGCCCCCGGCGAGGCCGGGAGCCGCGGCGATGAGCTACGTCGTCCTCGCCCGGCGCTTTCGCCCCCAGAACTTCGCGGAGGTGGTCGGCCAGGACCACGTCGCCGCGACGCTCCGCAACGCGGTGGCCGGCGACCGCCTGGCGCACGCCTACCTCTTCACCGGCCCGCGCGGGGTCGGCAAGACCTCCATGGCCCGGATCCTGGCCAAGGCGCTGAACTGCCACCAGTCGGCGGGCCCCACGCCCGACCCGTGCGGCAAGTGCCCCTCCTGCACGGAGGTCGCCGACGGCCGCTCCCTGGACGTGGTCGAGATGGACGCCGCCAGCCACACCGGCGTCGACGACGTCCGCGACCTGCGCGAGGGCGCCCTGTACTCCACCGCGCGGGACCGCTTCAAGGTCTACATCATCGACGAAGCCCACATGATGAGCCGTTCGGCCTTCAACGCGCTCCTCAAGGTCCTGGAGGAGCCGCCGGCGCACGTCAAGTTCATCTTCGCCACCACCGAGCCCGAGCGCCTGCCGGACACCATCCAGTCGCGCTGCCAGCGCTTCGACTTCCGGCGCATCTCCGCCGCGGACATCCGCCGGCGCCTGGAGCAGATCGCCGCCGGGGAGCAGCTCCGCATCGGGCCGGAGGCCATCGCCGCCATCGCCCGGCACTCGCGTGGCGGGCTGCGCGACGCCGAGGGGCTGCTCGATCAGCTCAGCTCCTTCCGTGGCCAGGAACCGATCACCATCGAGGACGTCCTGGGCCTGACCGGCGCGGTCTCCGACGCGGAGACCGGCAAGCTCTTCGCCGCCGTGCGCGCCGGCTCGGCCGGCGAGGCCCTGGCCGTGCTGGGGCGCTGCCTGGACTCCGGCGCGGAGCTCGACGAGGTCGCCGGCGCGCTCGCCGACCGGATCCGCGGCGCGCTCCTGACCGCCGTGGCCGGGCCGGAATCGGCGCTGATCTCCGGCGACTACGCGCACCTGGTGGCGGATCTCAAGGCCGAGGCCGAAGCCTGCGGCGTCGCGACCCTCACCAGGATGGGCGCGGTGCTGGCCGAGGCCCGCCGGGCCATGCGTTTCTCGCCCGAGCCGCAACTGGTCCTGGAGCTCGCCTTGGTCCGGCTGGCCTCGCTCCCGGACGTGGT
>Ga0315286_10008416_pt1 | contig 10150 bp, 7 predicted proteins | sample YL17G10_0_MG_FD_205038 | JGI IMG/M metagenome (GOLD analysis project Ga0315286, IMG submission 205038) | Sediment microbial communities from Yellowstone Lake, YNP, Wyoming, USA - YL17G10_0 | ecosystem: Environmental > Aquatic > Freshwater > Lake > Sediment | place: USA: Wyoming | collected...
GGGCGTTGCGCCAGACCTGCCAGAACCCATACAGCAGGCCGCCCCCCAGAATCAGTCGCAAGACAGGCAGGATCATCGGGTGCCGCTAGCGGTTCTCGTCCGGTTTCAGGATGGGTGCGACGGTGACGATCCCCCGCAGCGCCAGGTCCAGTTTGTGGCGGTTCACGGCATAGTGCTCGGCGGTTTCCCGCGAGATCACGCGCGCCGCCAGCAGTTCCATCAGGTACTGATCGAACGTGTGCATGCCTTGGTTCACCGAGGCTTCGATGATGCCGGTCAACAGGTGCAGGTCGTTCCGGGCGATGGCCTCCTGCACGCCGGCGTCTCGCCTGAGGATTTCCAGGCACGGCGTGCGCGTGCCCTGGATGTTCGGCAGCAGCCGTTGACAGAGGATGGCGTTGAGGTTCCGCGACAGCAGGCTGCTCAGGTTGGCCTGCTCGGCGCTCGGATAGAACTCGCGGATGCGCGCAATCGCCTGCGCCACCGAATCGGCGTGCAGGGTCGTCAGCACCAGGTGCCCCGTCTCCGCCGCCTGCATCCCGGCGAAAATGCTCTCCCGGTCACGAATCTCGCCCACGAAAATCACGTTCGGGTCTTGCCGCATCGCGTTCCGGACGCCGTCGGCGAACGAGGCAGTGTCGATCCCGACCTCCCGCTGCTCGAACTGGGACAGCCGGCCCTCAAACACGTACTCGATGGGGTCCTCGATGGTGATGATGCGCAAGGCGCGCGTCTCGTTGATCTCCTGGATCAGGGCGCGCATCGTCGTGCTCTTGCCCTGCCCGGTGGGGCCGGTCGCCAGGATCAACCCGCGCGGTTCGCGGGTGAGGTCGGCCAGCGAGGTGGGAAGCCGGAGGTCTTTCAGCTTGAGCCGCTGTTGCGGGACGGTGCGGAACGAGAAGGACTGCTGCCCCTTCTGTTTGCTGAAATTCGCCCGATAACGGTGGTCGCCGAAATAAAAACTCAGGTCCACCTCGCGCTCGCGCGCGATGCGTTCGCACACCGCCGGGGAAAAAGTCTCGCGCAGGCCCGCCAGGATTTCGGCGTTCGTCGTCGGCGGGAACAGCTCGATGGGCACCCGGGACAACCGGCCGCGCACGCGGAGGGTGTAAGGCTTGTCCGCCTGGGCGTGGAGATCGGTGGCCTCCTGTTGCCGGCTCCACTCCAGGATTCGACTCAGCGACGTGTCTGGCTGAACGCGTTCCATTTGGCGATCCCACGGATCCCGCGGAGGCGGCCCCCGCCCGCCTCGAGGGGAACCGCCGCCGGCTCCAAATCTATTACCGCCGGAATCCTATTCCGCTTCCCGGGAGAATGCCAGCTATGTTTGTTCTCTCCCGGGAAACCTGTCGCCCTCCCCGGTCAAACTCCCCGCAAGGCTCCGGGTCCAGCCTGAACGGGTCGGCGGCGAAGTGGTCGGATCCTCCACGCGTCGAGCTTGCCCCGGTGGAAGGCGGTTGCCAGAGTGGCCGCGATTGCGAAGGGCACGCCTATCGAAACGTCGTCGCTTCTGGCTCCCGCTCGCGCTGGCCCTGGTGCTGACCGGCGTCGTGGCCTGGCGACTTTCCTGTCCCGCGGAGCCGAAGCATGACGGTCGGACGCTGACCGAGTGGCTCTATCCCACCGAACCGGACTTCGAGTGGATGCCGAACGATCTCTATGGCCACATCCACGACGAGTTCCTGGCGCAACTGGAATCCGGCGAGCCGTGGGCTTCGCCGAACGCGCCCGCTGGCCTCGCGTCACCCGACGGGAGCCCCCGGCGCGCAGCCCTCCGTTCCCTGGGAACCAATGCGCTCCCGTGGTTGTTCGATTGGATGGCTTCCCGCCCCCGGCCGACGGAGCGATTGCGCGAGTTCGTCCACCGCAAGTTCGCGCTGCCGCTCTTCCATCCCGGCAGCCTCAGCCCGGTCGAGCGCCGCCATGTGGCGGCCTTTGACGGTTTCGCCGAATTGGGCGCGCTGGCCGAGCCGGCCCTGCCCGCGCTGAGTAACCTCTTGCACCAACCGAATCCGGACCTGCCGCTCGTCTGGGCCATCGCCTGCATTGGGCCAAAGGGCATCGCCGTCTTGACCAACACGCTCTCCCACCGGCGCCGCGACGTCCGGGACCTCGCCGCGCTGGGCCTGGGACTCGAAGGCTCCGCCGCCACCTCCGCCGTGCCCGTGCTCCTGACGCTGATCGACCAAGGCGAGGCGAGTTATCACGTCCTGGGAGCGCTGGGCCGGATCGGCTGCGAGCCCGCCCGAGCCGCGCCGGTGTTGAGGCGGCACCTGGAACGCATCGCCCGCGGGGACTCCGACGATCCTTTCAGCATGACGGTCCTGCTGCTGGGTTTGTGCGGCGACGACGCGAAACCGGCGGTGCCGCGCTTGCTCACGCTCTACGAACAAGCGGACTCGGCCGAACGCGCGTCGATCCGCCAGGCGTTGAACTGCATCGATCCAGCGGCTGGTGCGCGCCTGCCCTCGGACGCCGGGCCGGATTCACGAGGCAAGGCGGATGTTCCCTAAGTTCAGTCCTCGGCTTCAGGCATTGCCGCGAGGCGCGCGATTCCCGGCTGGGTGGGGAAACCCGGTTCCAGCGAGGGCAGCAGTCGTCCGCAGTCGTCCGCAGTTGATTCCTTGCCCGCCAGCGGGCAAGCTTCGCCCCATGAGCCCCAAACCGTTTCTCTCCTGGATTCGTTTGACTTTCGCCTGCCAGCTCGGTGGTCTGCTGCTCCGCGCGGCCGACGGGTCTTTGATGGTGTCTGAGGTCGCCATGATTCCGGAGCAGGGCATCCGGTTCCGCTCCGCGGGAGCGACCGGCATGGTGTTCTCGCTCCAGGCGTCCAGCGACCTCGTGAGCTGGGGGACGCTGACCTTCACGAACTCTGACTCCGGCGAATCCAGCTTCCTGGATCCCGGCGCGACCCACCTCATCCAGCGCTTCTACCGCGTCCGCCAGGACCCGCCTCCGGCCACCTGGCTGACCAACTACCACGGTTGGTCGAACGTCATCATCCTCAACAACGGCCTGGTCGAAGCGCTCGTCGTTCCCACCATCAACCGGGTCCTGCAACTGCGGTTCGTCGGCGAGGAGAACGGTCCGTTCTGGGAGAACCGGGCGATGGACGGTCGGCTGCCCTCCGCGACCTCGTGGAACACCACCGGCAGTTTCGGGGGCGACAAGGTCTGGCCCGCGCCCCAGTCGCTCTGGAACTGGCCGCCTCCCCGCGCCTTTGATTCGATGTCCGTCACCGCATCCGTGGTCAACGGAGTTGTCACGCTGATTTCGCCGGTGGACACCACGTACGGCACGCGCGTCGTACGGCGGGTCGAGCTGCACCCATTCGAGCCCTTGATGCGGATCGTGAGTCGTTTCGAGAAGTTCCGCGGCGCGACCAACAACCTGAGCGTCTGGGGGGTGACCCAGTGCCAGAGCCCGGAGCGGGTGTTCGCGCCGGTGCCTTCTCCGTCGGAGTTTGCGCCGGGCTACGCCACCTTGAGCGGCTCACGCCCGCCCAGCTTGGTGCTGAGCAACCGGACGGTCAGCCTGACCCGCTCGACCAGCAGCAGCTACAAGATCGGCAATGACGCCGGCGAGTTGCTGTGGGTGGGGACGAACCAGGTGCTGCACCTGCAATCACCGCGTGTGCCGGGCGTGCCGAAGTCCGGCTACCCGGACGGAGGCTGCAGCGTCGAGATCTATACCAACCCCAACCCAACCCCCTACGTCGAGCTGGAACTGTTGAGTCCCCTGAAACGGCTGGGGACGAACGACACGCTTGAGGCGACGTGCCTTTACACGCTCTGGCGCCGCACTGAGCCGACCGCCTGGGACGAGGCCTGGAAGTTCTGGGCGCCCTGAACCACCGGACCACAGTCGCTGCCCGTGACCGCGGGGTCTCGAGCCACCTCCTGTTCCTGCGTTAAGCCGAGCCTCGCTTTCGCTCCGGGTCAGAACACCGGGAACGGGTGGATTGACGCGCTGGAGTCCGCCCAGCCTTCCCCGTCGCTGGGAGCGTTACTTTGCCTTGACGTCGTAGCAGAGGAGCACGTCCTGGTCGCGCAGGTAGAGCTGGCCCCCGGCAATGACTGGATAGGGCCAGTTGTCCTTTCCGCTGCGGTCTGGCGGGTCGAACCGACCGGTTTCCTTGTAGCCATCGGGCGTGGCCTCAATCAGCGCCACCGTGCCTTTGCCCTTGTCCTCCGCGCGCAGATACAGGTGACCGTCGGCATAAGCCAGCGAACCCTTGCCCATCTTGTCTTTTTCCTGCCAGACGGCCTTGCCGGTCTTGAACTCCTGACAGGTCCAACCCAGTTTCTCCGAATGGCCGTATACGTGATCGCCCACCTTCACGACGCCACCGTGGTGATTGACCATAATCTCGTTGGCGTACACCTGCTCCACGGCGAACGCGCCGCCCGCGGCGGTGACCTTGAACAGGTTGCAGCCGATGTCATAGCCGGAAGTGACGTACACGTGATCGTCTTGGCAGATCGGCGTCGGGATGACGGCGACGTTGCCTTTGCGGGGGGCGCGCCAGAGCAGTTTGCCATCGGCGGCCGCGATGCCGGCGACGCTGGCGTCCGTGAGTTGGACATACTGCCGGACTCCACCGATCTCCACCACGATCGGCGATGAGTAGTGAATGGAATCGGTGAATTCCTTGCTCTGCCAGAGGACTGCGCCGCTGGTCTTGTTCAGGGCAACGAGGTTGCCCTGTTTGCCGCCCGTCGCCAGGATGACTTGGTCCCCATCCACCAGGGGCATTCCGGAGAAACCCCACTCCGGCAACGGCGCTTCAAAGTCTTGCTGGTAGTCCTTGCGCCATTTTTCCTTGCCCGTCGCGGTGTCCAGACACGCCATCTGGCCGTATTGCCCCACAGCGAACAGGAGGTCACCCTCCACCACCGGCATGCAACGCGGGCCGGCGAATTTACCCCAGCCGGGCGCGCCTGCCTTGCCCAGTTCGGTTTCCCAAAGCGGCTTGCCGTCCGCCCGATTCAACGCGAAGACGTAGTTGCGCTCCCCCTTGTCTCCCAGGGTGAACACGTGCGATCCCACCACCGCGACCGTGGACAGGCCGGCGCCCAGGCCGGTCGCTTTCCACACGAGCGGCAGGCCGCCGGTGGGCCACGCTTTCAACAATCCTGTCTCGGCGGAAATCCCATCATGGTTGGGGCCGCGCCATTGCGCCCAGTCACCGGAAGCGGCCGGAGCCGGAGAGAAGGCGATCAGAAGCAGGACGAGCGTTGCCGGACAGGACAGCGATTTGGCCATAGCTGGCGGGTTGATACCGGAAGGGAAGCGTTCGCTCAACCGAAAAAGGCGAGAGAGCGACTGACCCAGAGCATCCCGAAGTTGTTGGCGGAGGTAGGGCGAACCGTCCCTGATGAACCACCTGGAGGGCATCGCTTCTTTGGAGGGCACCGCTTTGTCGGTGCCCTGATATTTGGGCAGCGACGAAGCGGTGCCCTCCATATCGCGGAGCCTCCGCGTTGCCCGCAGAATAGGCACTTCCATCCCACTGATGAATCTGCTATGTCTGAAAGAAGCCATGAGACGACTCTCCATTCTCTCACGGATCCTTGCGCTGACCCTGCTGGCCTGCCTCCCAGCCATCGCTCCTGAACTCTCCGCCGCGCCGCTCGGCACCCCCTGCAACCATCAAGGCCAGCGGGTCGACGCCGCCCCATCTCCTGCCCAGCCTGTGCTCCAAGGCAGCGCTGCCACCATGCGGCTCAAGGAACAGGGCCATTACGAATCTCTGGTGCAAGCCATGAAGGCGGCGCGCTACGCGGTGGAAGCAGTCCAAGACGGTCCTGCCGCCGGTGAGGGCGGAGAGTGTTATTCGGGCAATCCCGCCCACGCCCAGCGCTGCTGGTTCCGTGCGGACGGATTGGAACTGCAACCCGCCGGGGCGAAGCCATGGAAACTGAATCTGCGGCTGCTCGGCTACGGTCGCGCGACGCTGGAGACGGCGGAAGTGGGCGCGGTGAGCGCCAACCAGAACCGCGTGGAACTGTCCCGAGCCCACGGCGCGGTGATGGAATGGTATGAGAACCGGTCGGCGGGCCTGGAACAGGGCTTCACGCTGCGGCGCGGTCCCCAGGGCGAGGGTCCGTTCCGGCTCGTTCTGGAAGCCGAGGGCGACTTGCGACCGGAACTGGAGCCGGAAGCGGGCTTCGCCAGCGATGGCAGTCCGTTGCCTTGGGAGGGAGTCGCCGCCGTGAAGTTCGTGACGGCCGAGGGTCAGGCGACGCTGCGCTACAGCGGGTTGAAGGTGCGGGACGCTGCACAGCGCACACTGCCGGCGCATATCGAAGTGCAGGGCCGGCAACTGGCTCTCGTCGTGGACGACCGGGACGCCGTCTATCCGGTGACGATTGACCCGCTCATCACTCACCAGGAAGCCAAGCTCACGGGGGATAGCGTAGGTTACGTCACGGGCGGGGGCGCGCCCGATGACTTCTTTGGCTGTTCCGTGAGTCTGAGCGGCGACGGCACCACGGCGCTGGTGGGGGTTTTCGGTGATGACATACCGGACGGGGCAACGGGGTATGGGGGGGATACGGGGAGCGCGTATGTGTTTGTGCGCAGCGGGAGCAACTGGATTCAGCAGGCCAAACTACCGGGGCCCAACGGTGCCGATGATTACTTCGGCAGTTCGGTCAGCCTGAGCGGGGATGGGAGCACGGTACTGGTTGGAGCTCCCTACGACGACACACCGGCGGGGACAAATGCGGGGAGCGCGTATGTCTCGGTGCGCAGCGGGAACGGTTGGAATCAACAGGTGAAGCTGCCGGCGATCGAGGTGACGAGCAATGACCGTTTCGGCAGTGCCGTCAGCCTGAGCACGGATGGGAACACCGCGCTGGTAGGAGCCTACGGTAGCGGCAATACGCCGACTGGTTTTAGAGCCGGGACCGCGTATGTGTTCGTGCGCAGCGGGAGCACCTGGAGTAGGCAGGCAGCGCTCGCTCTGGGCCAGGGTCTCTGCGCTTCCGCCAGCCTGAGTGGCGATGGGAACACGGCCCTGGTCGGAGTTGACGACATCAGCTGGAACCCCAAGCCTCCCTGGGGTCCGGGGGGGAGCGCCTATGTGTTTGTGCGCAGCGGGACCACCCGGAGTCTCCAAGCGAACCTGCCGGTGCCGCAGTTCAACGAGAACGAGTACCTCATCTACGAGTTCGGCGCTTCGGTCAGCCTCAGCGCGGATGGGAACACAGCCTTGGTGGGAGCTCCCGGATGGGGCGGGTGGGCCGGGCCAAAGTGCGGGTATGTGTATGTGCGCAACGGGAACACCTGGAGTTATCAGGCCACGCTGGCGGCAACTGACGTCGAATTGGGCCTTGTCACCCTGAGCGGGCATGGGAACACCGCCCTGTTGACAGCTCGTGAGAACTGCTGCTGGCCAGGGATCGTGTGTGTGTTTGCGCGCAGCGGGAGCGCTTGGAGTCAATAGGCGCAACTGGGCGCGACGGGTCCGGTCAGTCTGAGCAAGGATGGGAACACGGCGCTGATAGGGAGCTTGGTCTTCGTGCGCAGCGGAAGTGCGTGGAGTCAGCAGGCTGGTCTGGCGCCGAGCGATGGCCAGCCCTGGGATGGTTTCGGCGCTTCCGTCAGCCTGAGTGCAGATGGGAACCGGGCGCTGATCGGAGCGCATGGCCACGACACCCCCGTGGGGGTGGATGCGGGGAGCGCGTATCTGTTTGTGCGCAGTGGGAGCAGTTGGAGTGAGCAGGCCAAACTGACGGCGGGCGACGGCGCGGCCGGTGACTATTTCGGCGGTTCCGTGAGCCTGAGCGGGGATGGGACCACGGCACTGGTGGGGGCTCCTTACGACGACACGGCGGCCGGGACGGATGCGGGGAGCGCCTATGTGTTCCGGGTATCTTCCCCCGGCGATGCTCCCACCCTGTTCATCCAGTGGTCCGGCGATTCCGTGATCATTTCGTGGTCACCGGCGACACCGGGCTTCGAGTTGGAAGCGACGGACGATCTGGCGTCGCCGGCGTGGTCTCCGGTGGCGAATGGAGAAAGCCCGGTGGAGTTTTTCGTGACCGGCCCCGCCCAGTTCTATCGGCTGAAGCAACCGTAGCGGCAGCCAGCCGCGCTTGCGCCCTCAGTCTGCTTTTAGAAGGTTCTTCTCGGGTTTCCGGGGAGACCATCTGTCCTGCCCCGGAGGGGCACAACCTGAGTAGCTCCGGGTGGAACCCGGAAGATCGCCCGGTTCCAGCCCTCGACCCTGAAGGGGTCGCACCGAGGGGACCGGAAACCGTTCGGCCCCGTCAGGGCCGGGAGGTCTTGATTTCGCCGGGTCCCGTGGGTGGCACCCACGGCTATTCACATTGCATCCCTTCGGGATGACGGTAAGCCGAGGCGATTCCGCAGCGCCCCGGAATTCCGTGAAGAACCTTCTCAAGAGGGCTATTGGACTTGACCGTCGCGCCGGATTGGAATTCGGCGCTCCGCCCTTGACCTCGCGTGGGCGAGCCGATGTGCCGCGCGCCGGTTTGCGCGATTCTCCGGGGGACGGGTCTTACCTCAATCCCCGAACGCGGTAGAGATGGACCGCGTAGGGCTCGAATTCGTCGGCGAACGCGCGATTCTTCACCGAGAGGCTGCGTGACTCCCCCAGCACTTCCGCCGTGGCGTCCTTGGGCAGGTCGCGGATCTCAAAGGAACCGCGGGTCGGACGATTGCGCAGGCTGACGGTGAACAAGCAGGTCTCGTCGCCGCGCCGTTTCATCATCCATGCCAGCGGCGTGTCCGGGGCGGAGGACTTGACCCTGACGCTCTCGGTGAGGCTGGGGCTGTTCAGGACCGGCGCCAGTTCGCGGATTTGCCGATTGATCGCGGTGACGGCGGCCAGCATTTCCGGGTCGTCCAGCAGGGCGGCTTCGCGAAAGGCCGGCTTAAACTGGTGGACAAAATAGATGAGCCCGCGCGAACCGTGAACGAGCGCCATCCAGACTTCGGACCGAACCTGTTGCGGTGTGGCCTTGGCCTGCGGGTTGCCGATGTGCGTGCACTCGATGCAATTCCAGACGATCTTCTGCCCGCGCGTCCATTGGCGGAGCCGTTCCACCCCTTGGGCGACAAACTCCAGCTTGCCGGACACTTCCGGGTTCTCGTGGACCACGGGGTAGATGTCGAAGGAAACCACGTCAGCTCCCTTCACGTACTCGAGGTAATCCTCCGGATGATTCCGGCGGACGCCACGGCCGATGTAGTTGTCATAAGCCACGCCCTGTCCGAGGTTCAGCAACACCGGCCGCGAAGGGTCGGCAGCGCGCATCCGTTCGTAGTCGCGGAGGATGGCTTCCGGCAGAATGGGCGGGCCGTAGCCTTGGCCGGAGCCCAATGACTGCGCGTTGTCGGGTTCGTCGTCATGCATCCAGCCGACGATGATGGGATTGTCGATGTGTTTCAGTGCCGCGGCGCTCTGCGCGCAGATCACCGGCATGTTCGCTTGCTTCAGCTCGGCCAGTTGCGTCGCGGTCGGCCCCTGCCAGAGGCCGACATATAGGTTGATGCCGGCCGCCTGGTAGCGTGCGGCGTTCCTGGGATTCTGCAGCCAGACCGCGATGGGAAAGTAATGCTCATCCGCCGGTGGACCGTTCTTCCATCGGGCCGGGGCGCTTGGCGCCGAGGCAGGAGCTTCGCCGCGGGCATCGAGGGACACCAGGACGCAGCCCGTTCCGAGAATCATTAGGAGAAGGCGCCGTCTCACGGCGTCGGAAGCTATTCCTTCCCGCTCTCGTGTTGAAGGCAAATCGCATGTTGCCACGGTGAGTCGGGCCGCGGGTCATCTGGACGATTCGTCCTACTCGTACCATTTCGGCATGAGCATGCCGTGGGGCGAGCCGACCCCAAGAAGCGACTGGCGCATCAGGCGCAGGACAAACCGTGTGGACCTCAGGAACACCCGCCAAGTCAACCGGCGCTTCCGGGGCGTGCTGTGGAACAACCCGCGCCAGTAACCCCAGAGCCGCGACAGCCGCCAGTCCCGGACCACACACGCGAGCAACGCCCGGTCGAGCTCGGGAAAAGGGCTGGTCGCGGTCGGGCGGGGGAGAAAGCTGAAGGCGCGGAAGCGTCGGCCCGTCGCATCCCAGAGTTCCGGACGCCAGAACGGCGTTCCCGGAAGCGGGGTGAGCGG
>Ga0315286_10008417_pt1 | contig 10150 bp, 5 predicted proteins | sample YL17G10_0_MG_FD_205038 | JGI IMG/M metagenome (GOLD analysis project Ga0315286, IMG submission 205038) | Sediment microbial communities from Yellowstone Lake, YNP, Wyoming, USA - YL17G10_0 | ecosystem: Environmental > Aquatic > Freshwater > Lake > Sediment | place: USA: Wyoming | collected...
CTTGGCCGGGTCCTTCTGCTCCTGGTACACGAGCAGGAAGGTGAGCCCGCTGATCGGGTAGGCGTCGGCCGCCGGGGAATCGGCGATCGGGCTGCGCACGTCCTTGGCGAGCAGCGGCGCCGCGCCCGCCACGGCGGCGGTGATCGAGGCGAGCGTGGGCTCGACGAAGTTGCCGGCGTGGTTGCGCAGCTGCGCGTAGGGCAGCTGGTTCTGCTTCGCGTACGCCAGCTCGATGTAACCGATGGCGCCCGGGGTCTGGCGTACCAGGCCGGCCACGCCCTCGTTGCCCTTGCCGCCCACACCCGACGGCCAGCTCACCGAGGTGGCCGCACCCACCAGTTGCTTCCATTCGCCGCTCACCCGTGCGAGGTAGGTGGTGAAGATGTTGGTCGTGCCGCTGCCGTCGGAGCGGTGCACCGCCAGGATCGGCGCCGCCGGCATGGACGCGCCGGGGTTGGCGGCGGCGAGGCGCTTGTCGTTCCAGGTGGTGATCTTGCCCAGGTAGATCGCCGTGACCAGCTCGGGCGTGAGCTTCAGCTTCGCGTCGAAGCCGGGCAGGTTGTAGGCGAGCACCACCGCGCCCGCGACGGTCGGGATGTGCACGATGCGGCGCGGCATGTCCTTGAGCTGGACATCCGACAGCGCGGCGTCGCTGGCGCCGAAGTCGACGGTGCCGGCCTTCACCTGCTGGATCCCGCCACCACTGCCGATCGACTGGTAGTTGATCTCGACGCCGGTCTTCTGCCTGTAGGAATCGAACCACTTCGAGTAGATCGGATACGGGAACGTGGCACCGGCGCCGGTGAGACTCTGGGCGGAGGCGGTCGCCGCGCCGGTGGCCAGCGCGAGCGCGAGCGCGATCGCGGCGCGGGTGCCGCGCATGATGGAAGTGCGGGTCGGCATGGTTTCGGATCCTCCTCGGATCAGGACTGGGGCTTGGTGAACAGGTAGTAGAAGGTGATGCGGGCCTGCAGCTCGTTCGACTTCGGGACCACCCCCGTGCCCTTCGAGACGTACTGCATGGCCTCGATGTTGGGCATCATGTGGACGTCCTTGTAGACCTGCCAGTCGAAGCCCGCGATGAACATGTGGGAATCCACGCGGTTCGCCTGCCGCTTGTCGGGCTGCCACAGGTCCCAGCGTGCGAACGCGCCGAGCCGCTCGGTCGGCATCGCCCGGACGAACAACGAAAGCGCGATCGGCTCCTGGTTCGCCGCCCCGCCCTTGTGGTTGACCCGGTCGAACCACTCGAGACCGATCGAGGTGTGCCTGGGGAGCCCGTAGCCGGCGAAGACCTTGTAGGTCGCGCGGGAGTTGCCGCCCGAGGCGCCCTCGTAGTCCACGTAGGGCTCGAGGTGGAAGTCGCCGACGACGACCGGGAGCGCGAGATACGCCCGCTTGTAGCGGTTGTCCTCGGGCTTCTGGGCGGTGCCGTCCCCCACCATGACGCGATAGCCGAAGCGGCGGTCGGCGTCCACGAACCCGTCGACCGCGAGACCGAGATCGGAGGCCGGCGCGAGGCCGCGGAAATCCCCCACCGTCTTCTCGATCGCCCGGTAACCCCACCACGCCTCGTCGTCGTCGAACGTCGGGGTGTTGAGCATGCCCACCGTGAGGTCGGCGCCCGGGTACACGGCGCGCAGCTTGAGATAGGCGTTCTTCACGAACGTACCGAGCTTGCCGTCGGTGGTCAGCGACTTGCCATCCACCTCGAAGCGGAAGCGCGTCGAAACCCGAACGCTGAGATCGTTGTCCAGTTGCAGATAGACGCGGCGGATCTGAAGGCCGTTCAGGTCCTTGCCGATCACCTTGTTGCTGTTGCTGTCGATGTTGGTCTTGAGCGTGTCGGAGCCGCCCGCCGTGTAGAAGTGGTCGGGATCCCCGTCCAGGTTGTAATACAGGTCACCGAACACCAGTCCGCTGATCTTGCCGCGGGGGTAGTCCGCGGGTGTGGACACGACCTGGGACTGCTGCGCCGCACCGGGGCGGGGTGACACCAAGAGAGCGGCCATGACCATGACGGCGATTCGACGACGCGACATGCCTCGACCTCCGTGGCTCCGGCGGGTCACCGGCTCGCCGGATGGCGAGCCAGGATGCGCCGGGACCGCAGACTAGGAGCCGGCCGATGGATGAGGAGTTGCCTTCGTGTTGCCGGAAGGTAAAAACGGCAACCTGGCGGGCGGGCGCCGCCCCGCGAACCCATCAGGGGCGCGCGCGCCGGGTCTCCAACGAACGGCGGCGGGCGAGGTCGACGATGTGCCCGTAGTCCACCCCCGCGGCGGCGACGGCGGCCGACCAGCTGCCGAACATGCGCCGGGCGCGCGCGTAGAGATCGCTGTCGGTGAGATGGACGCGGAACAACCCGTCGGGCCGCGAGGCGCGGTCCCGGATGGCGGACACCACCTGGTCTCGGGTCATCAGGGCCGGGCGGCCGCGCTTGCGGGGCCTGTTCGGGAGCGGCTCGGGTCTCGACATGGTCCTGGTCGTCGGGCTGGGGTTGGTTGCGTCCTCGAACGGGTTCGTCATGGCGTCCCGCGAACCCTCGCTGGGGCTCGGGATGACACGGGCGGGCGGGCCATCGGACAACGCGTCCACGACCGGTTGGGATGCATCCATCATCGCCTCCGCATCATGTTCCGGCATCATTCGTCCCCTTGGACCGGCACTGTTAACATTCCCGTCATGTCGCGGGTGCTGGCGGGCTCCGTTTCATGCCGAGATCACGGGAAGAGGGGGGGCCCGGTGGAGTGATCACCTGGTTGCAAGACTCGCGGGCATCGGGACGCGCGGCGCACCTTCCCGAGAGCAGTCGTGGACCGGGGCCGCGACCGGCCCCCCCTCTTCTTGTTCGTCATCCTGCCTGCGGCTCCCGCAGCAGATGATGTCCGCCAGATGTCGTCGAAGAAAACAAAGATGGGAGGCCGGCGCCCCGCCGACCTCGGCCGATCGCGGGCGGCCGGCACCCACGCGCGTCTCAATCGCGCATGCTGTAGATCTTGAACCGTCCCTTGCGCTCGGCGATCGAGCGGATGAACGTGAACTTCTCGATCCGGCCCTCGTCGTCCTTCGCCGTGATCGTGATGCCGTTGTAGAGACGGAAATTCCTGTAAGGGACCATCGCGGCGTATTCGAGCTTGATGAACTGATGGTAGTGGTCCTGGAACTCGCGTACCGATGACACCGAGCCGCCGTTCAGGCGGCCCCACAGGATCGGCCACGCGTCGTCCCACCGCAGCCCGGTCGCCGGCCGGCTCTGCGGGAACTCCGGCCACAGGATCACGCGGAACTCGTCCGACTTCACGCACAACGCCAGCATCGAATCCGGCACGGTGGTATGGAGCGCGCGACAGACCGAGCGCCCCAGTTCGTCGAGGCTGGGTGATCCACCCTGGAACTCCATCTTCACCCGGGGCGCATTGCGGCGGCGGCCGAGGATCTCGTCGAGTGAATCCGGATCATGGAGCGGTACGTAGCCCGGCGAATCCCGCACCGAAGGCGGTGCCGGGCTCGCCGGCGGCGCGACCGGCGTGGTGGCCGCCGCCGTCAGCGATGAGAACGCGATGAGAACGGCGACGATCGCGAGCGCCGCGCGGGTCGTCGTCTTCGGGCGCTGATCCATGGCGTCCCTCACGAGCCGAACGAGAACGCGAGCGAGAAGCTGCGTCCGGTGCGATAGGTGTTGGCCTCGAGCGACCCCACCAGCTCGCGCGTGCGCTGGTCGAGCAGGTTGCCCGCGGCGAACTTGAGCCGCCCGCCCTTGAACGGGGCGAAGCCGATCGTGGCGTCGAGCGTGGTGATGCCGGGATCGTAGTGGTCGGGGATCCCCTGCTCGGCGTTGCTCAGCGTGACCAGCCGGCGCCCGACCGCCGACACCAGCACCGAGGCCTCCAGGCCCGCGCGTGGCGACTGGTACGTGAGCGACACGTTGACCAGCCGGTCCGCCTGCCCCTGGAGGGGATGCTCCTGTGATCCGATCTTGGTGGGCGCGTCCTTGAGTGTCACCTTCGACGAGATGAACGAGACGTTGGAGTTGATCGACAGCGATTTGAGCACCGGCGTGAGGCGGCCGAGCCCGGCCCGCAATTCGAATTCCACACCGACGTTCCGCCCGCTCCCCGAATTCTCCGGGATGAGCACGAATCCGCTGCTCGCACCACGCACGGTGTTTTCGATCGGGTCGTGGAGGTCCTTCAGGAACACGCCCGCGGCGAACACCTCCGACATGGTCGGGAACGCCTCCACGCGCAGGTCGTAGTTCTCCATGATCGCGCGCTTCAGCTGTGGATTGCCGAGCCGCTGGTACCCGCCGACGTAGTCGAGCGAGGGGCTCGGCGACAGCTCGTCGAGGTCGGGGCGTGAGAGTGTGCGGCTCGCGGCGGCGCGCACGTTCACGGCCTCGGCCACCGACCAGGTGAGGTTGGCGCCGGCCAGCCAGTCGGTGTTGACCAGCTTGCCTTCGGAGGTCACCCGTGATGGGTCGAACAGGTCGTGGCTGACGACGTCCTGCTCCCCCTCCTCGTGCCGGACCCCGAGATTGCCGCGCAGGTGCCTGCCCACCGGCACGTCGGCGCTCACGAACAACGACTGCACCTTCTGGGTCGCGCGGTAGTTGTCCACCGCGAGCGTGGCCTCGCTGACCTTGTCATACACCGACTCGGGGGCCGCGTCCGACCCATACTGGCCTGGGATGAAGTCGAACCGGCGGTAGTAGTTCCCGCGATCCTTGGTCTGGCGGTCGTAGCCGACGGCGACCTTTCCGCTGCCGAGACCGGCGAGCCGGTAGGGGATGGTGGTCTTCAGCGTGGTTCCCCAGTTGTCGTCCTTGAGGTCGCCGTACTCGCGGCGGCCTACGCCGAGACCCCAGTACCCGGAACCGGGATCCGCTTCGTCGGTCGGGACGCGGATGTACATGGTCTCGCGCCGGTCCGGCTGCTGGCGTCTCGCGTTGGAGCGGGTGAAGCGCCAGTCGAGATCGGAGTTCAGGAACGCGGGGATGTCGTGCTGGCCCTCGAGCGAACCGGACAGCACGTCGCGCTGCACGTACAACAGTCTCGTGCTGCGCCGGTAGAGTGGGTCGCCGTAGCTGTCGAGACCTTCGTACCTGCGCACCTCATCGTCGGCGCTGTTGGTGTAGAAGCCGCGCAGGTGCAGGTTGGAGCCGGGCGAGAGCCGGTAGCTCAACGCCGCGTTGCCGCCCAACTCGGCTGATTCGGTAAAGCGCACGACCTGGTAGTCGTTCGAGATGTCGCCCGCGGCGTTCTTGAACTCGCGGTGGACCTCGTCGCGCTGGTGGAACGTGCGCGAGAAGCTCAGCGCCTGCACGAACCCGAGCGGGCGGCCGAACATCTGGTACTGGTCGCCGAAGGTCGCGGAGTAGCTGCCGTCGGGCAGGGTGCGCGTGCCGTTCGGTGTCCACGCGTTGGTGAACTCCTTCTCGACGCCCCGCAGCGTGGAGGCGGGGAAACCGAGACCGCCCCCCTCGGTGAGCGGCCGGTCGCCGGCGATCTGGTTCACGATCGAGGGGATCTGTCGCGAGCCCGAGCCGAAGCCCCAGGCGTCGGCGCCCGCCGAGGCGTAGGTGAGCCGGTCCTTGAACGTCGAACCGCTCTCGATCCCCTGTGAGATCGAGAACGACCACAGCCGCTTGCCGGGGAAGTCCTTGGTCCGGACCTGGACGTCGCCTCCGCCGAACTCGCCGGAGCGGTCGGCAGTGTAGGTCTTTTGCACCACGATGTTCTCGAGCAGCGCGGCCGGGAACAGGTCCATCGGCACCACGCGCTTGTTCTGCTCGGGGCTCGCGATGCGCACGCCATCCACCTCCGTGGAGCTGTAGCGCTCGCCGAGCCCGCGCACGAACACGTACTTGCCGTCCGAGACAGAGAGCCCCGTCACCCGGCGCAGCACCTCGCCGGCGTCCTTGTCCGGAGAGCGTCGCATCTGCTCCGAACTCACCGCGTCGCCCAACGCGACCGCCTTCTTCCGGGTCGCGAGCATCGAGGCCTCGGTGTTCTTCTTCGCCGTGGCCTCGACGACGATCTCCTGCTGCTGGATCGCCTCGGGTGACAGCGTGGTGCTGAACGGCAGCAACTGGCCATCGCCGATCACGATGTCTTCGACGCGCTTGCGCGAATACGACATCGCGCGCACCAGCAGCGCGTAACGGCCGGCGAGCGCCTGGAGCAGGAACGAGCCGTCGCTGTTGGTGAGCCCACCGACCCGCCTCATGGTCGTGTCGGCCGGGACCAATTGCAGGTCCGCGTACCCGATCGGCTCGCCGGTGTCGGTGGCGACGATCCTGCCCTGGACGCGGCCGAGCACCGCGGCGGGCGATGGCGAGACCGGTGCGAGGCCCGCCAAGAGCGCGAGCGCCCACGCGAGGACGCGAGGATGGGCGGAGTGCACGGACAGCGAGAGACGACCCATCGTGTGAACCTCCGGCGCTTGGGAAGGTGCGAAGGACGTTCCGGATCTCTTGTGGGCCCGGCCGCCTTCCGGCGGCGGCATCTCGTCGCCGCCGGAGCAGCCGCCGGGGTGTGGCCCTGGAACGATCAGTCGACGCGGACGAACTTGCCCGCGCTGGTGCGGCCATTGGCGACGACCCGATAGAAGTAGACGCCGCTCGGCGTCTCCGCGCCGGCCCGCCACGTCAGGTCGTGCTGCCCTGCCGCCATCTCGCCGTCGGCAAGCTTCGCGACCAGGCGGCCGTCGGCCGCGAACACCTCGACGCGGACCCGGCCGGACTGCGGCAGTGAGAAACCGATGTTGACCTGCTTGCGGAACGGGTTCGGCGAGCTGCTCAGAAGCATCACCCTGCCCCGGCCCACCGGCACGTCGCCGACCGCGTTGCTGCAGTACACGTCGGGGAAGAACAGCGGCCCCGCGGCACCGAGCGTGTTGAGCGCGCGGCAGTGGTACTTCCAGGTCACGTCGTCGTCGATCTTCAGCCCGACGGTCTTGAAGTTCGCGGCGATCGAGTTCATCACGGCGCCGGCTGTGCCGCGACGCAGGTTCACCCCGAAGGTCGAGCCTGGGAACTGCGCGCCCGAGCGGCTGCGATCGCCCACGAATGTGCAGTTGTAAACGATCGGATTCGACTGACCCGAGCACAGCTGCGCGTCGATGTCCTGATCGAACGGCGCGACGTCGTTGTTGTCGGCCTCGATGCCCTTGTCCCCGAACTGGGTGCCGGACGGAGCGAGGTCGGCGATGCCGCGGACGATCACGAACTGGGCCTTGCCGCGCCAGCCCTGCTGCCAATCGAGGCCGTCATCGTGACCGTCGGTGCAGACCAGGTGCCGGACACGCGCTGTGCCGCCGAAGGCCTCCCAGCCGTCGTCCGCGCCCTGGTGCGACTGGATGTAGTCGAACAGTGTGGCGGAACCGACGCCGTTGTTCGTGAACGTGTTCAGTTCGTTGTTCGGGGTGATCTCCTTGCCCGAGTACTCGATACGGACGTACTTGATCTCGCCCGAGTTGTCGTTGTCGTCGTTGCCGCCGTAGAAGCCGATCGCGCCGCCTTCGGACGCGGCGGAATCGCCCGCGCACGAGTTGGCGTTGTTGACCTTGGCGCGGCCGTTGATCACCAGTCCACCGCAGCCGCCGGTGCGCATGAGGCCGGGGGCGTCATCGGTGGTGATGATGATGACCGAGTCGCGCGTGCCGACGGCGTGGATCCGGGCGCCGCGGTCGATGCGGATGGTTCCGAGCGTCGCGCGCTCCTCGAAGACGACCGTGCCCGGGAGGAGGGTGAGCGACCCCGGCGTGATGACGCGGTACTGGCCACGCACGACGTGGTTCTTGTCCGGACCCCAGACGACGTCGGTGGAAACGATCTCGTTGACGTGGAGCTCCGACGGCCGCGGATCGGTCATGGTCGGCAGGTGCAGGTCATCGCGACCGCTGCCGGTGGAATCGAAGTACGTCCAACCCTCCCACCAGCGATCGCGGGCGTTCGGGCCGACCGCGCCGACGTAGCAGGTCTGCTGGAACCAGGGGTCGCTGCCCGGCACCTGCATCGCGAACTGATAGGCCGGGCTGTCGATGTCCGGCTGGAAGTCCGGGGCGCCGTTCGGCCACTTCACCTTGTTGACGAGCAGCGGGTCCGCCCACTGGTTGTGGGTGTAGGTGGTGGTGATCAGCGTTGCGGCGTTGTAGCCGGGGGCGCAGGGCGTCGCGAGCGTGATCGAGCCGCCGATCAGCGTCGCCGACGGGGCGCCGGTGGCCTGGTTGGCCAGACTCGTGTTGGCCCCGCTGCCCCAGAAGATGTTGCCGTCGAGCGAGAGGCCGTTCGGATAACCGACCGGGTAGGTCGCGGCGTGCACCGGCCCGGCCACCAGGGCTGCGAGCCCCAGCGCCAGGATGGATCGGAGCAACGCATGGTCACGCGGGGTCGAAGCAGAACGCATGGTGTCTCCCTCGAGGATGTCGAGCGGATGAGACGTCGGGGAACGGGGTGTGCCGCCGATCCGTCACCGCTCGGCGAGTCAGCCCGGCGCGGCGGAGGCACTTCGGAGGAAGAGGAGCGAACCAGGCCGGCGCGGTGGGCTCGCAACCACCGTTGTCGGGGGGCACCGAGCAACCCGGCGGTCCCCGTCCGTCGCCCCTCTCCAGCCGGTGGCCAACCTAACGAGCGCGCGACGAAGGATGGGTGACGGGCGCGTGAACGGGCGGCAAACTCGCGGTGTGCGCGAGACGACGGCGGCGTGACCACGATGTGAACGCGCCGCGTTGCCACATCTCGATCGCTCTCACGAAGACGTCGCGCCGCGCGCACCGCCGGTACGACGATCGGTGGGGGTCGCGGACCGCGCCTTACCGAAGTCGTCCGCGCTCGACAGCCCGAACCGGCGCGCCGGAGCGCGCGCCGCGGGCGCTCAGCCGACGCGTGGGCGCGCGCTGCGGGGCAGTTCGAAGCGGAAGCGGCTGCCTTCGCCGGGCGTGCTCTCGACCCACACGTGGCCACCGTGCAGGGCGAGGATGTGCTTCACGATCGATAGACCGAGCCCGGTGCCGCCCTTGTCGCGCGAGCGCGCCTTGTCCACGCGATAGAATCGCTCGAACACGCGATCCAGGTCGTCGGGCGGGATGCCCGGCCCCGTGTCGGTCACGTCGCACCAGGCGTGCGACGGGCCGCCGCCGAGCGTCACCGTCACGCCACCGCGCTCGGTGTACTTGATCGCGTTCTCGAGCAGGTTGGCGAGCACCTGCTCGAGCCGCACGCGATCCGCCTCGATCCAGTCCGGCTCGCCGGGGGCGAGCGTCAGCGCGAGCCCGGCCGCCGATGCGCGCGCGGCGAACGCCGAGAGCTGCCGGTCCGCCAGCGCGCGCAGGTCGAACCGCTCGATCCGCAGCCGCGCTTCGGGCCGTTCGAGCTCGGCCAGCGAGAGCAGGTCGTCCACCAGCGCCTGCAGCCGCGTCGCCTGGTCGTGGATCACGCGCACGAAGCCCTCGCGGTTCGCGGCGTCCTGCAGCCCTCCTTCGAGCAGTGTCTCGGCATAGCCGCGCACCGAGGTGAGCGGGGTCTTCAGTTCGTGCGAGACGTTGGCCACGAAGTCGCGCCGCACCCGGTCCAGGTGCTCGGCTTCCGACTGGTCGCGCAGCACGAGCAGCAGCGCGCCGGGTTCGCCGCCGGCCAGCGGGGTCGCGGTGGCGCGCACCAGCCGCTCGTGGGGAGCCCAGAATCGCAGCACCCGCTCGATGCTGCCGCCGCCCGAGCGCGCCTCGGCCAGCAGGTCCGACAGCTCCGGCAGTCGGACCGCATCCTCGAAGCGCGTTCCCGGCGCGGGCGGCAGCGGCAGGTCGAGCACGGTGGCGAGCGCGCGGTTGGCGTGCACGACGCGGGCCTCGGCGTCCAGCAGCGCGACGCCGTCGCTCATGTGCTCGAGCACCAGCTCGCGCTGGTCGCGCTCGCGCTCGATCGCTCCCAGCCGCGCACGCAGCTCGCCCGACATCCGGTTGAGCGCGGCGCCGAGACGCCCCACCTCGTCCGCCGGAAGCTCGAGCGCGCGCGCGAAGGTCTCGCCGGCTCCGACTCGCTGCGCGTGGCGCTCGAGCTGCTCGATCCGCCGCGTGGTGCGGCCGAGCAGCCAGAAGGTGGCCGCGGCGGTGACGAGGAACGCCAGCACCGAGGCCACCACGAGCAGCCGCA